>Ga0182024_10008950_pt1 | contig 20899 bp, 20 predicted proteins | sample P32metaG_FD_120480 | JGI IMG/M metagenome (GOLD analysis project Ga0182024, IMG submission 120480) | Permafrost microbial communities from Stordalen Mire, Sweden - P3-2 metaG (Illumina Assembly) | ecosystem: Environmental > Terrestrial > Soil > Wetlands > Permafrost | place: Sweden: Stordalen...
CCGCCGCAAACGCCAGCGGCCCACTTGAAACGGCTCTATCGAAAGTGACGCGGCGGTAAGCCGTCGCTCATGCCCAGAGTCCGTCTCGCCGCGTAACTTCCGATAGAGTGCTAACGTTTTTCGTCCACCAGCCGATTTTCAGGCTGCGACCGACCGGCTTTACCAATCGCACACGACCTAATAGAACGCTGGACGGCGCTTACGAAACGCACCCTGGTCTGTTCTGCTCGAAGCACTCCCCTATGCGCTCCAGGGTTTCCTTCCTACGCCCGCAAGCCCGTGCCCCCTAGGCAAGCTCTTTGAAGAGCGCCGGTACATACTCCCGCGATAGAGAGATTGAAACGCTCGCGCGCGACCCGGCGGCTCTGGCCGGGTCGCGGAGGGCGGTTCTATTGGATCGGAATTTTGCTACCCACGCCCGGGTTTGCGAATTGATAATCGCCGGGGTCCGTCACCAGTACGCCCACCTCAATAAAGATATCGTTTCCCGTGGGTGCGTCCGCTGGAACTTGGAATTCGATCTTGTCAACGCCGATGAGCGACGGCGATGCGCGTGCGGACAAGACCGGCACATTGTGAAAGCTATCGCCGAGCACCAGGGCAACTTAGGCGGCGGTGGAAACGGCATCCACGCCTCGAGGTGGTAGCGCCCCCGTAACGAGAGGCGGTGATGTCGGACCAAGGCCCGTAATGTAAAGTGTTATCTTCTCGCCACGGCGCGCGGAATTCTGGGGGCTTACGAAAGTTCCATCCGGTCGCACGGCCACGGCCCGCCGAACTCCATCGGACATCGTGATCTCGAAAATTCCGGGGCTGGCGGAGTGGATGTCGACTATCGTGGTAAAGGTATGATTAACGGGACCAAAGCCTATATCACCGGAGGTGCCGAGCGAAACCGAAACAGGCCCCGGCTTTATGTCGCAGGGAACCTGGAAGGTGAACACGCCAAGCAGGGGGTTGGGGGTGCCAAGGATTTGAGCCGGTTCCGAGTTGAAAGTGAAGCCATACCAATAGAAGTCTGGGTCCTGGAACCAGAACTGCGAGACTGTGGCGAACAAGTTTAGGCCGACCGCATCGAACACTGGGACTGGAGGGAGGCCTAAGAATGTGCCGATACTGCACGGCGAGAGCGCTCCGGTATTCTTGTCTCCCGTGGCGAAGAAGCCCGCCCCATTGAGGAAACTGGCCTCGGTGAAGTCCGTAGATGTTTGCGCCGACACCGCCTGCGTGAGGATCACGGCGAAAAGCGCTCTGGCAGGCGAGACTCTGATAATTGACATACAACTGCCTCCGATTGGATCCGAATCAGCGCGAGAGCCGAAACGGAGTTTAATCTTCAAAGACTCGGTAGGAAAGCGCCGAACTACAGTTCGGCCCAGATTATTTTTCGGGTGACCAGAAATTTCGGATTTAAGGCTCGATAATTTCAGTTTCCCATAAGCGAGGATGTCATGGCCGAAGATTTGGTAACCAAAACTCTTGCTATTGCTCAATGGCGGAAGGCTTTTGAACGCCTGAGCCAAGCTCTGGAAAAAGGCGATATTCCGACGCTACGCGAACTTGCCATTCCTTGCGGCCCGACGGCCTTACTGGGAGATGCCAAACGCTTGACGTTGCACCGGTCGCAGCCCGCGCTTTCGCGGTGTGTCGCCGACGTCATCGTGCAAATCTCTAACAGCGGCATGCGCATCGAAGGCAAGCGGCTGGAGCCTCTGGGGAGGAGATAGGAGGGGCTTGTGTTTGCGATGAACCCGAACCTGCAGGAAGCGGCCAGCGCCGAGCGGCATTACTCGGTGAAAGAAGTAGCCACCATTTTGAACACGAGCTACAACACGGCGCGGCGGATCTGCCGGGACGACCCGGGCGTGTTGAAGATCTCGTTCCCGCGCGTCTCCCATGAGCGCAAGCGCGCGCCGCGGGTAACCTTACGCGTGCCGGCGTCGGTTTTGGACCGGCTTCATAAGGAGTGGGCGGCCGGGTTTGGCGCTGAAGCTAAGCGTGGCCGTCGCCGCGTCTAAGCGAGCCTGATGGGCGGCAATGAAATGGGCGTAATGTCTTTCGGTGGTCTTGAGGCTTTTATGACCCAACAGCAACTGCACAGTTCGGATATCGACGCCTTGGGTGAGAAGCTCCACGGCAAAGGTGTCGCGGAAGCGGTGCGGGTGAGCATGGACGCCCGCGATTTGCCCCAACCGGTAGATGGTGCGGCGCAGGTTCTTGGTGCAGGTGATGGCATCGCCCTCACCGGACCAGAAATAGTATTCGGCCGAGCGGATGACGGGCAGGGCTTCGAGTGCGCGGATAGCGTCGGGGTGGAGCTGGACCTGGATGCGAACGCCGGTCTTTTTGATCTTGCGCAGGGTCAGGTGCCGCGTTTTGAGGTCGAGCGACGAGCGGCGGAGCACAGTTACGTCGGAAACGCGCAGACCGCTATAAAGAAGGACCAGCACCAGGGCCCGGGCGCGTGCACGAACGTACGGGGTTTCGCCCGGATTGTCGCTAAAGATGTCATCCGCGGCGGCGATCAATTTGCGCACTTCGTCGGGCTCAAACGGCAGCGTCTGGAGTTCTTCGGACTGCGGCATGCGGACTTTCTTGGCGGGGTTTTTGCGGATCCAGTCGGCGTCCACGCACCAGGCGAAGAAGGCGCGCAGGGTTTCGAGTTCCTTGCGCCAGGTCGAGGGCGCGATCGCGCGGGTGAGGGCATACTTTTGGAGCAGGACGAGATCCACCTTGTCGAGGGGCCCGTGGGCGAAGCTGGACGAGGCCAGATGCCCGAGGGTGTTTTCGTAGCTAGAGATGGTCGAGGGCGCGAGATTGCGTTTCGGATCGCGGCAGCCATCGAGGAACTGGGCGATGGCTTCGGAAACGGTGGGCCCGCCTTTCTGGCCGGGGACGTATTCGCCGCCGTTTTCGAGCAGGTCGATGCGGTGGAGCGCCACCTGCCAGTCATTCGTATGGAGGGTCTTGCGGTAGGGGCCGCCGTTCAGGTGGCCGTAGACCCAGATGGGGCAGAGGCAGAGGGTGAAGTTTTGGCCTTTTTTGCGGCCGGGGGCGCAACCGGCGAGGTGGCGTCGGTAGGGGGTAAGCGTGCCCCTAACCTAACATTTTTGTACACGGATTTGTACACGACCCGAAAACACCCCAAAAACCAGTAAAACCTGGCGGAAGCCAGTGGGAGTCGAACCCACCCGCAGCAGTGCACCGCACGACGGGTTTGAAGCCCGCGCCCAGCACCGGCTAAGACTGGCTTCCAGGGTAAGTGTACCAGACGCGGATGGTCGGGCAGACCGTATTGCGGCTGGGTGTTTGCAACGCTAGACTGGTCATATATTCCCCGGTCGTCTAATGGTAGGACAGCGGCCTTTGGAGCCGTGAATCGTGGTTCGAATCCATGCCGGGGAGCCAGTTATCAGTTTTGGCCTTTTTCGCTCCTCTCTTCCGGTGAAGCGCTTCGGCTTCCTGGTGTGCAACCGCCAACAAGTCAAAGGGTTGCCGGTATTCGGCGACCACCGCGCCGTCCTTCCAAACGCAGTTCGAAAGTAAAAAATTGAGGAGTTGCCGTTTTTCCACCGGTTGCTGTCTTTCGAACAACTGGGGTGCGCGTTGCACCAGGCGCAAGAGTTGGACGCCCTCGTCTATGTACGTCCTATTCGCGTTCTGGTGGGCTTCGACGTCGCGCAGAATGCGGTCCTGCTCACCCCGCCACTCGGCCGATTTGCGGTCGAAGAAGCCGGCATCGATCCTGCCGTCGAGCTTGTCGACATACATGCCATCGATTCGATCCTGAAGCTTCCGGTACTCTGCTTGAAGACGTCCGATCGCGTCGTCGTGGAACTTCTTCTCGTCAACGTGGCTCTCGCGGAGGGCCGTCACCATCCACTCAAGCACATCCTTTTCGAACGTCAGGCTCCTGAGGAGCTTTGTGAACTGTTCCTCCAACACCTCCTCCCGCACGTAGCGTTCCGGGCACTTCCCCTTGTACCTCGAGCAGTGATAGTAGACGTACCGCTCCTTCTTCAGTTCGCCTACGATGGCGCAGCCGCAGTGGCCGCAGGAGAGCAGCCCGCTGAACGCGAACTCGTGCGTGCGCATCTTTGCGGACTTGGCTCTCTTGCCGGCTAAAACCATCTGAACCTGGTCCCACAATTCCCGCGACACGATCGGCTCATACGTGCCTTTGTAGGTCTGCCCATCAAAATCGAAATCACCGCTGAAGATGCGGTTGCGGAGCAGGAGGCTTATGGTGGAGACTGGCACCGGGTTCTGCGTTTTCCTGAACGCCAATCCATCGGCTCGCGCTAGCGTTGCGATCTGCTTCAGGTTGTAGTTCCCGCTCGCGTAGCGCTCGAACATCGTTCGGATCATTGGCCCTACCACCGGATCGGGCTGGATCGTGCGCTTGCCGTCTTGCCCCATCACGTTGAGGTATCCCATCGGCGCGAACGACGGCCAGATCCCTTGGCGCGCCTTCTCCAGCATTCCCTTCTTCGTCTCCTCCGACAGGTTGTCGATGTAGTTCTTGGCCATGAGGACCTTGATGCCGTGCATAAATTTCTCGGACGATCGCGAGTCCTGCGAGATCACGATGTTCTCCTTGACGAGGTGAATTTCTAGGCCAAGTTCGTCGAGGGTCACCCAGTCCTTCAGATTTCGATACAGGCGGTCGGTCTTTTCGACGAGCAGGATCCGGCAGGTCTTGTTCCTCCGCAGGAACGCCAGCATCTCGCCGAAGCCAGTTCTACCAGCTTGCTTGGCTGTCTCGACGTCGATGAACTCCTGGAGAACGTCCAAGCTCCGGTTGGCCGCGTACCCGCGCAACAGCTGAAGCTGGGCGGGGATCGAGAACCCTTCGCGTTCTTGGTCCTTTGAGGAAACGCGGGCATAGACTACCGCGCCCCAATGTGTGCCAGATGGTTGAGCATGTGGTTTCGACGGCATATCGTTCAGTGTTTAGTTTACAATGGATCTCGGTGTCTTGGTCCAGCCAATGTGAGTCTCGCCCGCCAAGTGAAGTTGTTTCCTCGGAGCACGAGACGCTGTGAAGCCCAAGATGGTTGGGCAAGGCGCCATGGCCGATCGCTCACATCTTGGGTTTCTCAATGCGTCCTGCCCGCGCTGGGCTTGATTCAGTGGGGGGGACTTGACGCGGAGAACGATTAGCGTTTAGTATATACTGTACAAAGATGAGAGCAGATAACGTGGCAAGAGAAAAACCGGAACGCTTTGGCGCAAGGGTTCGACGATTGCGGGAGCAGCAGCAGATCACGTTGCGGAAGTTCGCGGAGAAGATCGGAATCAGCCCAACCTACCAGTCCAAGGTTGAGCGCGATGAGTTTCCACCTCCCGGAGAAGAAACAGTACGGCGAATGGCGCAGATCCTTGGTGAAGATCCAGATGAACTTCTCGCACTTGCCGGCAAGGTCGCGTCGGACCTCCCCGAAATCATTCAGAAACAGCCGCGGGCGATGGCTACATTCCTGCGGGCAGCAAAAGGGCTGTCGGCCCAAGAGATTGAAAGGTTTACAAAGCAGGCAAAGGATATGCGGAAGCGGCCTCGGCCGAAGTAGCGAGTGTTGCATCGACCTGCGGACCGAAAGTCGGGTCCCCCGCCGATGAAGATGGAGATGTAAATGGTGAAAGTGAAGTACTTGTCGAAACAGCAAATTGAGTTGAACGCCGGCAGGTTGTTGGCGGACTTCGGCAAAAACTTCGGTGTAGTTGAACAGCCCCCGATACCCGTCGAGGAGATCCTGGAAACGCACCTCAAGTTGACGATGGAGTTCGACAATCTGAGGTCCCGACTTGGATTCCCGGATATTCTCGGAGCACTGTGGGCGCCGGATCGACTGGTCGGCATTGACGAAAGTCTGGACCCCAGCGAGTTTCCTCAAAAGGAAGGACGCTATCGCTACACGGTGGGCCACGAGATAGGCCACTGGGAGCAGCATCGGCACTATTTCCTCACCGATCCAAATCAGGGAGACATGTTCCCCGAGTTGCGCAAGGAGCCATCCGTGATTTGTCGCGTGAGCCAGGCCAAGGAGCCAATCGAATGGCAAGCCGACTACTTCTCCGCGTGTCTCCTGATGCCCAGCGGGATGGTCGTCGCGGCGTGGAGGCAGCAGACAAATCCCTCGCCTTACTCGACGAATAGCGGAACTCATGAGTATTGGCGGTCTATGAATGTGGCGGCCTCGGACGCACCACTATCGCCGGATTTGGCGGCCGTTCAGCTCGCGCGACGCTTCCAGGTTTCGAAGCAAGCCATGAAGATCCGTTTGGAGGAATTGAACCTCCTCCCGCAGGCGACCGGCCCGCTCTTCTCGGATCAGGTGAGCGGCTGAATATTTCTTGGGCTATGTTTCGCATGAATCACACGATGCACAACTCGGTTTCAAGCGAGAATCGATCGCCTGCGATTTACGAGACGCATGACTTCTACGCCGCCTGCTTCCTCAGGTGCATCGGTTACGATTTGGCCGGCGTTCGTCGCGAAGGCAAGAGAATGTTTTTCGTTTTCGAAGATCGGCCGGAGCGACCCAGCGATGTCATGGCTTTCTTCAGCGACAAGGCTGTGGTGAAGCCGCTTCGATTTGTGGCCGCCATTAAGGACATGAAGGCACTGTTGCATAGTACGTAGGGCACTGGAGCATGGAAGGTACCAGCGTCGATAGGGGACAACTCGTGAAAGCAATGGCGAAGATAGACGCTGAGGTCCGTGACGGCCTCAAACACGGCCACTTTGAAATCACGATTACGTGCAGGATCGCCAACAAAGGCGCGCGCGAGCTCGTCGTAAAGGCCGGGAAAAACCACCGGTACCTCATCGCTGAGGAGGAAGCAAACGCACAGAACTGATGACTCCTGCAACAGGAGCGTCACGGCAACCCCATAACCGATCGCTTACCATCGGCGCGATGCCGAGGTGGAGGGTCACGCAAGCGAGCGCTGAGGCGCTCTCGCGGCGCACCGCCACCAATGCACGAGCCGACGGACGACTTTCTCGATAAAACCCGCACCTTCTGGCAGTCGCGAACTGGTCGTCAGTTGACCGCCGAGGATGCCCGCCAGATCGCGGCGAACGTCAGCGGCTTCCTGCAAACACTACTCCGCTGGAATCACAACGACACTGATGAATGTAATGTTGCGGTAAGACAAGGCGGTAACCGGAAGAGACAGAAGCGGAAGCGGAACGGGCCAGCGCCGACTGTCGCAGATGCCGGAAATGAGGGACGTCTGATATGAGCGCCCTCGACGCCGCGATCGTGTGGATTGAGAGGGGCTTCTTTCCGGTACCAGTTCCACACCGGTCCAAGAAACCCATCCTCGATGCGTGGCAAAAACTCGAAATCACCGTCGACGTCGCGGCCCTCTTTTTCAACAGTGCGCCGCAAAATATTGGCGTGCTTCTGGGCGACAAGTTCGGAAGCACTGACATCGACTGCGACTGCGCAGAGGCGATCATCGCAGCCCGTGAGTTCCTCCCGGAAACCGGCCTGATATTTGGCCGGGAGTCTAAACCCTTCTCGCATTACATCTACCGGGCCGACCCGCCGTTGCGGACGCAACAGTTTCATGACCCGCTAGACCACGCGACTCTAATCGAGTTACGCGGATTGTCGTCGGACGGCTCAATCGGTCTTCAGACAGTTGTTCCACCAAGCATCCACGGGACTGGCGAAGCCGTAAGGTTCGAGCAGGGGTTCGACGGGACTCCGGCAAATGTAGACGCAGATGTGCTTGTGTCGGCGGTTCGCAGGGTGGCGGCGGCTGCACTTCTTTCGCGTCACTGGCCAACAAAAGGATCGCGCCATCATGCATTCCTGGCCCTTGCCGGCGTACTCGTGCGCGGTGAGTGGAGCCTCGACGATGCCAAGACGTTTCATCGTGTCATCTACAGATCTCTTTGGCCCTCGAACCCCGAACTGGACGCCGCCGACTCAGAAGTCCAGTCCACGTTTGAGAAGTACTCCGCGGGTGGCGAAGTCACTGGCATCCCTACACTGGTCGAGGTTATCGACAAGAAGGTGGTCGACACCGCCTTACGGTGGTTGGGCATTGAGCGTGCGGAACGCCGCGACTATCACTGGAGCGACACCGGAAATGCCGATCGACTGGCAGATTCATACGGGCACGAATTGGTCTATTGCACGGAGCGGAAGAGCTATTACGTGTGGAATGGCCGGCAGTGGCAGTTCGACGAATTCGTGGAAGTTGAAAGGCGAGCTGAGAAGGCCATTCTGGAAGCATTCGGGGAAGCGAAGCACATCAGCGATGAAGACAAACGCAAGGCGTTCTTGAGATTCGTGAACAGCTCGTTATCTCGCGCCGCGCTGGCCAACATGATGCATCTCGCCAAGAAGAAGGTTCGGCAAGTCAGTGCGAACGATTTTGATCGAGACCCGTGGGCGCTGAACACCGAAAACGGAACAGTGGACCTACGAACTGGCACGTTGCGGTCGCATCGACCGGAGGAACTCCTTAGTAGGCTGATTCGCATCCGTTACGATCCGCATGCCGAGTGCCCACAATTCATGGCCTTCCTGTATCGAATCATGGGCAGCCACCCGGACGCTTCCCAGGGTGAAAACGACCGTGCTGAGCAGCTCGTGTTCTATCTCCAAAAGGTCTTCGGCTGCGCGGCCACTGGGAAACCAGAAAAACTTCTATTTGTTCTCTACGGTGAGGGCAACAACGGCAAGACGACTCTACTCGAGGTCGTCAGAGACGCACTTGGTGACAAGGAATATGCTGGGCAGGTTCAGGTCGACAGCCTGATGGTTCGCCCGAAAGAGGCGATGTCGAACAACGCCGTCAACACGGACCTTGCGGATCTCCAAGGCTGCCGGTTTGTTTCGTCGAGTGAAGTGGAGCAAGGGCAGCGGCTCTCACTCAGCCGAGTGAAATACTTGACTGGGCTCGGGCAAATCAAGGCGCGGCGCCTCCGCGAGAATATGATCACCTTCCAACCGACCTACAAACTGTTTCTCGATTGCAATCACAGGCCGGTTATTACGGACCCGAACGACGCGATTTGGAACCGCGTTAAGTGCATACCGTTCAAGATCCAAATACCGGATGCCGAGATCGACAAAAACCTGCCGGCGAAGCTGCGAACTGAGCTTGCGGGCATTCTGCGGTGGATAGTTGAAGGCGCCGTCCTCTACCATCGCGAAGGGCTTGGTGACCCACCCGACGTAGCGGCCGCAACCGAGCAGTATCGCCAGGAATCAGACAGGCTCCGCGAATTCTTCGAGGACCGTTGCGTTCTTGCGCTCACGGGCGATGCGGCTTCGTGGAAGCAAGAGGGGTGCTGGGTGCCAGTCGCGGAGTTGTACGCCGCCTACGCATCCTGGGCCGAGGCCACTGGTAACAAATACCCCCTGTCCAAGGACTCCTTCGATGAACGCCTACTGAAACTTGGCAGGAAACGCGATCGGGTGAGGCCCGATGGCGGTCGCGACGGCAAGCAAATTCGCGTTTGGCTTGGAATTCGGTTCAGAACCGGGGAGGACGATTAACAGCCGCGTGTGACGGTGTGACGTGGTGTGACGGCGAATCCTGGAAGTTTTTCGATTGGCCGCATCGCGAATGGTTTCTTAGTGGTTTTCCTGTCACACGCTGTCACACCGTCACACCGACCAAGGAATCGTTTATGGAGAATGTGCGTTATAGAACGGCAGAAGTGGCTAGGCTCGCTGAGGTTACGCTTCGTCAACTTCAAGTTTGGGAGGAGAAGAAGGTCGCGGTAGCATCGCGCTCCGGTCGGGTTCGACTGTACTCAACATCCCAGGCCCTATTCGTCATCGTAGTGGCCGAATTCCGACGACGCGGCCTATCACTGCAGCGGCTCACGCGGCTCGCAACTGCGCTCCGTCAATTGCTCGAAGATCACGACGTGGTTGGCAGCCGACACGCGTGTGCGTTCGTCCTTACCGATGGCCGCCAAGTGCAACTCGGGGATTCTCCAAACAAAACCTTGGAACTTGTTTCAAACTTTTTCCGGCCAATTGTGTGTATCAATCTCGCGGAGTGTGTTGAACGTCTTAAGAACACGAGACTTGTGGAATAGCGGTTCGCATCTTGCAAGGTCGCCATGAACGGGAGCACACTTGAAATCAGTCGAGCGACGGGACGCTCGTTAATCCCTTTCCCTCCTACCCTGCCCGAAGTGTCTCGAAGGCCCGAAATGATCCCGATTTATGCTGCTGACGGTACATCCCTGGGCTTTCGAACTCGCGCGGCGGCTGAACGACTGGTGGCGGGCGGTTTCGTGAAGCCGGCATATGGGCGCAAAGGGCATCTCAAGGCGATCTTCTTGCGCCGTGAGGATGGAGGTAATCCGGTCGAAACGCACCCTCGCTCCGGTACTCGCTACAGCTTTGTCCAGAATTTGGACAACGGCGGACGCTGTTGGAAGCTTCGAGGTGTGGATGGGCGAGACGAGGATGGGAACATTGTGAGCACTCGCGGGGCTTTCCTCCAGGTGCTTGCGGATTGTGTCGTCCTGTGAAGCAACGCAGGCAAGTTGGCGGGCGGTACCTCGCTCGCGCTCGTGGAGCATTCGTTCGGAATGGTAAGCTGCCACCCGTTAAAGCCGTAGGTACTTCCCGGCGCGCGGCGGCGGCGCGTTGAAGAGTAGCGCAACTTCGCTAGCGTCAGCCGAAAAAAGAGGTGGTCGGTGGTCACCTGCCCGGCGCGCCTGTGGCGGCCGCCCGCCAGCCTGGTAGGACGGGCCAACCCGCCGCGCCTGGGCGCGACGTGGGCCAACAGTGCGCGAAGGGGTGGCCAACGACGCCGTGGCGAAGTAGTCCAACCGTGAACCTCGTGCTCCAAGAACCCGTTTCCATTACGCCCGCACTGGCTCGGCGTATCGAGATATGGCAGGTGGGCCGCCTGGTGCCGTACGCGCGGAATGCGCGCACGCACTCGGACGCCCAGGTTGCGCAGATCGCGGCATCCATCGCGGAGTTCGGCTTCAACGCCCCAATCCTCGTGGACAGTAACGCCGGGATCGTCGCCGGCCACGGTCGCCTGCTGGCGGCGCGCAAGTTGGGTCTGCCGGAAGTGCCTGTCGTCGTCCTGGACCATCTCAGCGACACGCAGAGGCGCGCGTACATCATCGCGGACAACAAGCTCTCGGAGAATGCGGGCTGGGACGAAAAACTCCTGGCCGCGGAACTCACCGATCTGGAGCACGAGGGCCTGGACCTCCGGCTCGTTGGATTCTCTGACGAGGAGTTGGAAGCGCTGCTGGCGAATGACGGTGATGGTTCTGAACCGGAAGACGAAGAGCCGATTCCGGAACCACCCAGCCAGCCAATTACCCAGCCCGGCGACGTGTGGTTGATCGGAAACCATCGGCTGATCTGCGGCGACTGCCGCGACTTCGATGTCGTCGAGAAGGTCCTCGAGGGGAAGCGCGCGAACGTGGTGATTACTTCGCCGCCCTACGCCACGCAGCGCGAGTACGATTCCACCAGCGGCTTCAAGCCAGTGCCTCCTGAAAAGTACTGCGATTGGTTTCGCGTTGTCGCCGCCAACATCCAGGCGGTCCTCGCGCCCGACGGCTCGTACTTTCTCAACATCAAACCTCACGCCGAGGATGGCGAGCGCAGTTTGTATGTGATGGATCTCGTCCTGGCGCACAAGCGGCAGTGGGGCTGGCGCTTCGTCGATGAACTCTGCTGGCGCAAGACTGACAACGGTGTGCCGGGCGGCTGGGGCAATCGCTTTAAAAACGCCTGGGAGCCCGTCTACCATTTCTGTCGCCAACCCGAAATCAAGTTCCGGCCAAAAGCGGTCGGGCACGTGTCCGAAGATTGCTTCGACTACTCACCCAACAACCCCAAATCGACTTCCGGCAGCGGGCTGCTGGGCACGGGAGCGCGCGGGACTGCCGCCCAGAAACCTGGAGCGTCGGACGACGATGGACGCTTTCGTGGCGTTGCGCGCCCGAGCAATGTGATCGAGGCCAGGACGGAATCCAACCAGGGATCACACTCCGCTCCTTTTCCACGCGGCCTGGCTGAGTTCTTCGTCAAGGCGTTCACGGACAGCGGAGACGCGGTGTTCGATCCGTTCCTGGGAAGCGGGACCACGATGGCCGCCGCGGAAATACTCGGGCGCATCGGATTGGGTTGCGAGATCAGTCCGTCCTATTGCGATGTGATCCTGCGCCGAATCTCGAACCTGAGCGGCGAGATCCCGGTGCTACTCGGCACCCGTCAGGCGCTCAACGAAGTCGCTACCGCACGCGGCGTCCCGCTTGAGCAGGCTGACAATCCCCGCGCACGAGACGCCCGGTGCATTCAGCACCACGGGCCGGCACCGTTCTACGGGAGCCGCCGGAAGGTTTCCTGAGCTTATGAAGACCGAACTCCACGTGCAGCAGTGGCCAGTTGAAAAACTGATCCCCTACGCCCGCAACGCCCGCACCCACTCCGAGGAGCAGGTGGCGCAGGTGGCTGCCAGCATCATCGAGTTCGGCTGGACGAATCCGATCCTGGTCGGCGCGGACGGGGTGATCATCGCTGGCCACGCGCGGTTGGCCGCGGCGAGGAAGCTGAAGCTGACCGAAGTGCCGGTCATCGTCCTGGATCATCTGACTCCGACGCAGCGCCGGGCCCTCGTGCTCGCGGACAACCGGCTGGCGCTTAGCGCCGGGTGGGACGAGGAGATGCTGCGCGTGGAATTGGAGTCGCTCGAGGAGGATGGCTTCGACCTCGACCTGGTCGGATTCACCGACGAGGAGGTTGAGGAACTCCTGCGCGATCCGGAGGAGTCCAACGTTGGACTGACTGACGACGACGCGATTCCTGAAGAGGAGGAGCACGCGATCACCGTGCTCGGGGACGTCTGGGTGATGGGTGAGCACCGGCTCCTGTGTGGCGATGCCACCAGCATGGACGCGGTGCAGACGGTCCTCTCCGGCGGCTTGGCCGACATGGTCTTTACGGACCCGCCGTACAACGTCGATTACGAAGGCAAGACCGCCAAGAAGCTCAAGATCGGCAACGACACGCTGGGCGGCAAGTTCTATGAGTTCCTGCGCGATGCCTGCGCGAACGTGCTGGCGGTAACGAAGGGCGCCATCTACATCTGCATGTCATCGTCGGAGCTGCACACGCTCCACCAGGCGTTCACCGACGCCGGCGGCTACTGGTCCACGTTCGTGATCTGGGCGAAGCACCATTTCACGTTGGGGCGGTCGGACTACCAGCGGCAGTACGAACCGATTCTCTATGGCTGGCGCAAGGGCACGGATCACTTCTGGTGCGGCGCGCGGGACCAGGGCGATATCTGGTTCATCAAGAGGCCCGCATCGAGCCCGGAGCATCCGACGACGAAGCCGGTGCAGTTGGTAGAGCGCGCGATTCGCAACAGCAGCAAGACGCGCGACACCATCCTCGATCCGTTCGGCGGATCGGGCACGACGATGATCGCGTGTGAAAAGTCGGGACGGCAGGCGCGGCTGATCGAGTTGGAGCCGAAGTACTGCGACGTGATCGTCCGTCGCTGGCAGGCGTTCGCCGGGCGGGAAGCGAAGCTTGAGTCCGACGGGAAAAGCTACCGCGAGGTCGCCGGAGTGCGAAGCGCAGTGGCAGCGTGAGATCGAACGGTGCCGTGCCGAAATCGCGGCTACCGAAGCGTTGCTACTCACCGGCCATACGGACGTTGAGGGTCTTTGCATGGCGTTGGCTGACTGGTCGGCCGAGTTGAGGATTCTGGAAGCAGAAGCAGAACCGCCGCCGGATCGTTGAACCCGGCGGCGGCTTTGGGTGGGCAGGTGGGAAGGCTCTACTTGGCGACGCGGTACGTCCTCTCGCCAGCCTCGTTCTTGGTGGACTCGACCGTGAGGCCCATTTTCTTGGTGACGTTTCCGCTGATGAATCCCCGGATGCTGTGGTTCTGCCAGTCGGTGGCCTTGGCGATCTCGGCCATCGTCGCGCCCTTGGGGCGGCGCAAAAGGTCCAGGATGATGTTCTTTTTCGAGAACTCACGCGGCACTTTGGCCTCCTTCACTTTGGCGGCCTTCTTGCTGGCGACCTTCGCCTTGGCCTGCTTCTTCGGCGCGGCCTTGGCTTGCTTGGCGGCTTTCTTCGCGCCCTTGTTGGCCTTGGGCGCGCCCTTCTTCTGGCTGGCCGCCTTCTTCGAGGCGGCCTTCTCCGGCGCGACCTGCGCGCCCTGTTCCGCAACGGCGGCGGTTTCGGTGGTGTTGGTAGCTTCTGCGTTCTTCATGGTGGTGTTTATCCTTTTGGCGGTTGATCCGCGCATGACGATTCATCACTCCGGTGGCCCCGGAAGGCAAGGGCTTTTTCGGGGAATAAATGCATGCCAGCAATGAGCCAGCGGGCGTATGCCCGCCATCGCGGAGTCGCGCTGTCCGCTGTGCAGAAGGCGATTGAAACGGGGCGCATCTCGACGCAGCCAGACGGGAAGATCGACTCCGAACAGGCGGATGTCGAGTGGGAGCAGAATACCAGGCGGCACGCGCCGCCGGTCGCCAAGCGTGAGCAGGAAGATGACGACGCTTCGCTCTTCGGCGCTTCGCAGTACACCAAGGCGCGCGCCGTGCGCGAGCACTACCAGGCGCGGCTGGCCAAGATCGAGTACGAAGAGCGCGTGGCCAAGCTCGTCGCGAAGGACGAAGTTCAAGTGGCCGCGTTCAACAAGTTCCGGCAGTTCCGCGATCACATCCTGAACATTCCGGATCGCGTGGCGGCGATGGTGGCCGCTGAAACCGAAGCAGCGAAGTGCTACGAAGTCCTGGCGACCGAGATTAGAAGGGCGCTGAATGAGTTTGCTGACTCCAACGGCTGAAGAGATCTACTCGGCAGCGGCGGCGGCTGGAGCGCGGCCGGACCCGATGCTGACGATCTCGCAGTGGGCCGACAAGTACCGCGCTCTCTCACAGCGCGCATCGGCTGAGTCGGGACCGTGGCGCACGGAGCGGACACCCTATCTGCGCGAGATCATGGACTGCCTGTCGCCATCGTCGCCCGTCGAGCGAACGGTCTTCATGAAGGGCGCGCAGATCGGCGGCACCGAGTGCGGAAACAACTGGATCGGCTATGTGATCCACCAGGCGCCCGGCCCCATGATGGCGATCCAGCCCACCGTGGAGATGGCCAAACGCAACTCGAAGCAGCGCATCGATCCGCTGATCGAGGAATCGGAGGTGCTGCGCGCACTGGTCAGCGATCCGCGGTCGCGCGACTCCGGGAACACAGTTCTGTCAAAGGAGTTCCCCGGTGGCGTGCTGGTGATGACCGGCGCGAACTCCGCGGTCGGCCTCCGCTCCATGGCGGCGCGGTATCTGTTCCTTGATGAGGTGGACGGGTATCCAGGCGATGTGGAGGGCGAAGGCGATCCCGTGAACTTGGCGACCGCGCGCACCAGGACGTTCGCGCGCCGCAAGATCTTCATGTGCTCGACGCCGAAGATCACGGGCATGTCCCGGATCGAGGCGGCATTTGAAGAAAGCGACAAGCGGCTCTACTGGGTGCCGTGTCCGGTTTGCCGCGCGTTCCAGACGCTAAAGTTCGCTCAGTTGCGCTGGCCAAAAGGAGAGACAGAGAAGGCGGTCTACATCTGCGAGCATTGCGGGCAGGAGATTCACAACCACCAGAAGCAGTCGATGCTCGCTTGCGGCGAGTGGCGGCGCAGCGCTGTTGGCGACGGCAAGACGGCCGGCTTCCATCTCTCCAGTCTCTATTCGCCGGTCGGGTGGTTCGCGTGGTCGGACGCAGCCAAGCAGTTTGAGCAGGCGCAGAAGAATTCCGCGCTGCTTCAGGTCTTCGTCAACACCGTGCTGGGCGAGACGTGGACGCTGTTAGGGGAAGCACCGGAGTGGCAGAAGCTTTATGACCGGCGGGAGTCGTACAAGGTTGGCACCGTACCGCCTGGCGGCCTGTTCCTTACGGCTGGCGCGGATGTGCAGAAGGACCGCATCGAGGTTGAGGTCACCGCATGGGGTCGCGGCAAGGAGTCCTGGTCGGTCGATTATCGGGTGTTCGAAGGGGACACCTCGCGGCCGCAGGTCTGGGAGAAGCTCACTGGACTGCTGAACGAATCCTTCTCCACCGAGTCCGGCCTGGAATTGCAGATCCTGCAACTCGCCGTGGATTCGGGCTTTGCCGCCATCGAGGTGTACCAGTGGGCGCGACGCCAGGGCGGGCGGGTGCTGGTCATCAAGGGCGATTCGCGAACGCCCGCGCTCATCGGATCGGCCGCGCCGGTGGAAGTCGGGCCAGCGGGCGCCAAACTGAAGCGCGGCGTGCGAGTGTGGCCGGTGAATTCCGGCATGGCCAAGGAAGAGTTGTACCGGTGGCTGCGCCAGGATCGGCCGACGGATGAGGACGTGGCGAAGGGGATTCCATTCCCACCGGGATATTGTCACTTTCCTCGCTACAGCGAAGAGTACTTCAAACAGATCACCGCCGAGCAGTTCGTGACGAAGATCGTCAAGGGGTATCGCCGACACGAGTGGCAGAAGATGCGCGAGCGCAACGAGGCGCTCGATTGCCGGGTGTATGCACGCGCTGCCGCTGGACGGGTCGGTATCGACCGTTTCCAGGAGAAGCACTGGGCCGACCTCGAGCGGCGGGTGGGCAGACCTCGAGTGAACGAAGTCAAACAAGCACCGCAGCAAACGCAGCGCACGGATGGCAGGCAAGCCGCCCGTAACCAGGTGCGCTTCAGGATGGATCTCTAATGGCATTCACTCAGACCGACCTCGATGCTCTCGACGCCGCGCGTAAGCAGGGGGCCAGGCGAGTCCGATTTCAGGATCGCGAGTTCGAATTCGATTCCGTGGATGACTACTTGAAGCTCCGGAATCTGATCTTGAACGACATCGCCCAGCAATCCGGGCCGCAGCAGGTACGCCAGGTGCGAGTCTACACGACCAACGGTTGGGGGCACTAATGGATCGGCTCGGGCGAGTGGCCGCCGCCGCGCGAGGTTTGGGCAGTCAGTTCGTTGCAGCGTGCCGGAAGGAAACACCGGCAGTCCTCGAAAAGATCTTGTTCTTCGGTGGCATGGGCTCCGTGGTATGGGGCTGCTGGATGATATACCGCCCACTCGGTCCAATCATCGGCGGCGTGCTGGCTGTCTGGCTTGGAATGTTGATCTCCGTGGAGCGCAATGAACCTCGTTCGTAGGGCCGCCGCGATGACCATCGCGCCGCCGCGCACCCGCGCGATGGGAACGTTCCCGTTCGATGCTGCCGGGCGTGGGCGTCGGGGAATCGGGTGGAATCCGCCGTTCCTCGGCCTGAACACGCTCCTGTTTTCGCACGGCCTGGAGTTGCAGGCGCGGAACCGTGACGCGGTTCGCAATAGCGCCTGGGCGGCGGGGGCCGTGGATTCGTACGTCGCCAACGCGATCGGGCGTGGGATTCGCCTGGTGCCGCACCATCCGGACGAGAAGGTGCGCGACCTGATCACCAGGAAGTGGAATCGGTGGACTCGGGAGTGCGACGTCGAGTACGACCCGCGGAATCCTGCATCTGGCCAGACGGATTTCTACGGCCAGCAGATGGTGATCGCGCGCGAAGTCATGGAGGCGGGTGAATGCTTCGTCCGGTTCCGGCCCCGTTCTGTGAAGGAAGGGCTTACCGTTCCGCTGCAACTCCAGTTGATCGAGGCCGAGCAGTTACCGTTGTGGCGCACGGCGGTCGAGCGGATGCCGCCGAACAACTCTGTGCGGTGCGGCATCGAGTTTCAGACCGACGGTCGGCGCGCGGCGTACCACTTCTGGAAGGCGCATCCGGGCGAGACGATGTTCTTCCCGATGGACGCTCTATCGGTCGAACGCGTGCCGGCCACGGAGGTGCTGCACGTTTACAAGCCCATCCGCGCGGGCCAGTTCCGGGGACAGCCGTGGCTGACATCGGTGATTGCGAAGCTCTACGAACTGGAGCAATACACGGACGCGGAGATCGTCCGCAAGAAACTCGCGGCGATGATCACCGGGTTCATCACGCAGGCCAGCCCGGACAATCCGATCATTCCACCAGACCAATACCAGAACGGGCCGACTCAGACGGAGCCGGGAGCGCAGATCAGCAAGCTCGAACCCGGCACGTTTCAGGTGTTGAACTTCGGCGAAGAGGTGCAGTTTGCCGAGGCGAAGGACAGCGGCGATTTCAAATCGTTCATCAGGAGTTGCCTGCAAGCTTTCGCGAGTGGGGCCGGGCTCGCCGAGTACCAGATCAGCGGCGACTTGTCGGGGATCAACTATTCCTCGATCCGGGCCGGTCTGCTGGAGTTCCGCCGCAAGTGCGAGCAGTATCAGCATTCGGTTTTCATTTTTCAGGTCTGCCATCCGGTCTATAAGCGGTGGCTGCGCGAAGCGATGCTCGCGCTGGTGTTCGGCATAGACCTGTTGAACGCGTACAACAAAGATCCCGAGCCGTTCGAGGAAGTGCAGTGGGTCACACCCGGCTGGCCGTGGGTCGATCCCGAGAAAGACATCAAGGCTTCCAACGATGCGATCCGCAGCGGTCTCTCCACGCGTTCGGCTGAGGTTGCGGCGCAAGGGCGCGACGCCGGTGCCGTGGATGCTGAGCAGACAGCAGATAACAAGCGGGCGGACAAACTTGGGCTGTCCTACGACAGCGATGGCCGCAAGGTCCTGACTGGGCGCAACGCCGGATTGACGGAGACCGAGATCCAACAGGACGCGGCCAAGGGCGAGGTGGACGTGAAGCCATGACGAATCTGACTCGTGTTGCGTCGCGGTTTGTGAACACGCCGCTCATGATTCACCCGCCCAAGCTGGACGTGATCGTCCAGGCGTTGGGGCCACGGCTGGGCATCATTCCGTTGACCGGCGTGAAGCCCGTCGTTGAGCCGTTCGCCACCGCTTACATGGACCAGGCCGCCGACAGCGGCTACCAGGTGATCGACGGCGTCGCGATCATTCCGATCCAGGGAGTGCTGACGAAAGCGGAATCCTGGGTTTCGGCGCTGAGTGGTTGCAGCTCCTACGCGCAGATCGGGGGCTACCTTCAGGACGCCGTGAACGACGCCGGAGTGCGGGCCATCCTGCTGCAGGTTGATTCGCCGGGCGGCGAGACCACGGGCTGCCTGGAACTGTCCGACTTCATCTACTCGATTCGCGGCGCGAAGCCAATCTATGCGGTTGCTGACGACTTCGCGTTCTCGGCGGCCTACGCTCTTACGAGCGCAGCCGACAGGATCTTCATCACGCGCATGGGCGCGGTCGGGTCGGTCGGCGTCGTGGTGCTGCATACCGAGGATTCCAAGTTCAACGACGAGCAGGGGTTCAAGTACACCTACATCTTCAAAGGCGACAGGAAGGTCGATGGGAACCCGCATGAACCGTTGTCGGAGCGGGCCGAGAAAGACATCCAGTCCGAGATTGACCGGCAGTATAACCAGTTCGTAGCAACGGTCGCGCGGAACCGGAAGGCCGACGCAGAGAAGATCGTCGCGACGCAGGCCGGCGTGTTCTGGGCGGAGAATGCCGTTCCGCTCCTGGCCGACGAAGTCGGAACGCTGGGCGATGCCATGAACGCGCTTCGGAAACTGCTCGGCGAACCTGTCCAGAATTCAACGGCGGCGATGGCCGCAATATCCACAACCAAGGAGGTAACAGCGAGTATGCCCAACGAAACGCTTTCAATCGCCGCCGAGGGTAAGAAGCCAGGTGACGGTGACGGCGATGAGAAGAACAACAACGAACCGAAGTACTGCCACGCATGCGGTACCAAGCTTCACGCGGATGCGACTTTCTGCCACGCCTGTGGCACGAAAGCCGAAGGCGAGGCATCCGGTAAGTTCTGCCACGCCTGCGGTGCCGAGTTGCGCAAAGGCGCGGAGTACTGTCACGCCTGCGGCGAGGGCGCAAAGAGCGATGCCAAGAAACCGGAGGGCGCGGCCCCTCTTGCGGGAATCGCTGCGGTGGCCGGTCTGCCGTTAAGGATGCGTCCCGAGGGCGACATCGAAGCCATCGGCGCGCTGTGCAAGATGGCGGGCTGTCCCGACAAGGCCGCGGAGTTCCTCACGAAGAAGAAACCCAACGGCCAATATTTCAGCGTGGCGGATGTCAGTGAGGAATTGACCGCCGCCCGCGTGATCGAAAGCGAGAGGAGCATGATTACTTCGCACGTCAACCCGAACCAGGGCGCAACGGGCTCGCTTCAGGAACTTGAAGCCCAAGCCACTTCCTACGCCCGCCAGAATCGCGGCAAAGAGACTCCGAATCTCTACGCCGAAAGCGGTACCACCAAGCTGACCAAGGAGCGCGCCTACGCTCAGATGCTCGAAGAGCATCCCGAGGTTTACGGCGCGTTCGTGGCGCAGCATAACGCGAAAGGCCTGATCGCCACGCTCGAGCGGGCTGGCATTCGCCTCGCCCGGTAGCGACAGAGGAGACCAACAGACATGGCATTCGAACAGACATTACGTTCAGTCGGCCTTCCGGCGGCGGCGGACCTCACGAGCGGTGGAACTGTGAACCCGCAGTTCTACTTCGTGACCGTCAACTCGTCCGGGCAGATCAACTTCACGGGCGCTGGGGCCGTCGCCGATGGCGTCGTCCAGGACAAGCCCAACGCGCAGGGAATCGAGGGCGAGGTCGCGATCCTCGGAATCACCAAGCTGCTGACCGGCGCTGCGGTCAACAACGGCGACCCGCTCATGGCCAACGCCAGCGGTCAGGCTATCACTGCGACCTCCGGCAATTTCGTGCGGGCGCGCGCGCTGGCGGCATCGGGCGGCGCTGGCGTGATTATCCCCGCGCTGCTTCTCGGCCCGTACAAGATGTAGCCGTTCATCAATAGGAGAAATCACAAATGCCTCAACCAACACTACAAGACGTCCACGTCAATCGCCCGCTGACGAATGTTTCAGTGGCCTACCTTCAG
>Ga0182024_10008951_pt1 | contig 20895 bp, 18 predicted proteins | sample P32metaG_FD_120480 | JGI IMG/M metagenome (GOLD analysis project Ga0182024, IMG submission 120480) | Permafrost microbial communities from Stordalen Mire, Sweden - P3-2 metaG (Illumina Assembly) | ecosystem: Environmental > Terrestrial > Soil > Wetlands > Permafrost | place: Sweden: Stordalen...
CCACTGCCTTTCAACTCGATGTCAGCTCCATAGCCGCCGCCAACGGGATGAACGCTGATCGAACAGTGAACATCGCCGAGGTCTTTCGTCGCGCTTCCCCTGCCATCGGCGATTTGAATTTCTATGGGCTCAATGCTCGCTGCGTGCGAAAGCAGGTACGCCGTTCGAACATCGACACTGCTTTGGCCGGGCGTGCCGACATCGGCCGTCGTAGTCACGATCGCTCGGCCAGACCTGAACTCGATCAGTTTCTGCGATCGCTTTGCGCCATTGCCGCCGCTGGTCGACTCCAGCGTCACCGCATGATAACGCGGATCGGCTTCAATCTGCAGCCGAACGTCGCACGACTCTTTTGCCTGGATTGTTTTAACGAACTGAACCTCGTACTGCGACTGAGCCGCGAGCACGCTTACCCGCAACGGCCCAATCAATGCTGAAGGGCGATGGGATGAAGCACCGTGATCCAGCACCAGCAGCGCTTCATCGCCTTGCACTTCAGACATACAGATGCCGGTGGCGCGATCGAGGAGGGTCATCACATCCCAGAAACCGCCATTGTCGATGTCGATTGTCACGGGCTTGGATGCGACCTGCTCCCAAAGCTTGGGATCAACCGCGCGAACATTCAACGACATGGCATGAAAGAACTTCTCGAACGCAGTCCTTGGAGGTTCATTTTTGAGGTGGAGTGAAAGGGTTGAGTCGCCGGCTTGCAGGAACGGCGAAGCTGTGACGACCCACAGGAGCAATGCCAGCAAAACTGCGACAGCCTTCATCCTCACCCCGTTTCAATGGTGCAAGGAAGATGGTACCCGCCATCGAAATATCTGAAAAGCCATGAGCCTCTGCCGTTCCTTCGGCGTTGGTGATAGACGGTCCTCATCGAGGAAGCCCCCCGAAGTCCCGGACAGTATTGGCTGGAAGCCCATCACAATGAGCGCGCTCAACGCGCCACCGCAGCGTTTTCTTCTCGGGAGGATCAGTCGCGAATAAGGGTGGCGTTGCGCTCGGCTCCGACGCTGACCATCTTGATCGGCGCGCCCGCCAGGGTTTCAAGCCGGCGCACGTACGTCTTGGCTTCCGACGGCAGATCAGCCCAGCGCCGGACCTGCGATAGATCCTGTTTCCAGCCGGGCAGGGTTTCGTAGATCGGCTCGACATCCGCCAGCGTGTCCATGTCGGCACGGAAGTAATCGAGTCGCTGGCCGCGCACGTTGTAACCCGTGCAGATGCGGATTTGTTCGAGGCCGCTGAGCACGTCGAGCAGCGTCAGCGCGATGTGGGTGATGCCGCACAGATCGACGGAATATCGCACGGCCATCGCGTCAAACCAGCCGCAGCGGCGCGGGCGGCGGGTGGTGGTGCCGTATTCGTTGCCGCGCTCGCGGATGTAGCTGCCGATGTTGTTGTCCTGCTCGGTCGGGAACGGCCCGCCACCCACGCGCGTGGTGTACGCTTTCATGATGCCAAAGAAGTTTTGCACCATTTGCGGCGGAGCGCCCGCACCCGTGTAAAGCCCCAGCGCCGAACAATTTGAACTGGTGACGTATGGGTATGTGCCGTGGTCGACATCGAGCAGCACGGCGTGAGCGCCTTCGAAGACGATCCGCTTGCCATCGCGCCATGCCTGAATCAGCGTGTGGCCGACGTCGTCAATGAACGGCAGCATCCGCCGGCCATAATCGCGATACGCTTCGAACGTCTCGAGCCAGTCGAGCGGCGGGGCGTCGTAGAGCACCTTCAGCACTTTGTTGCGCTCGGTCACGATCTGGCAGATGCGTGCCTTGAGCTTCTCTTCGTGCTGAAGATCCGCGACGCGCAGCGCAGTGGCGCGCTGCATCTTGTCGGCATAGGTTGGCCCGATGCCGCGGCGGGTGGTTCCGATCGCCCCGGCCGATTGGATCTCGCGGGCGGCGTCCTCCTGCATGTGGTAGGGCATCACCAGATGCGCTTTGTAGCTGATGCGAAGATTCACGGGCGAGATCGGGACGCCCCGGCCGACGAATTCGTCAATTTCGCGAAAGAGCACCGCCGGATCGAGCACGACGCCGTTGCCGATGAGGTTCAGCACGCCCGGCCGAAACACGCCCACCGGTAGCAAATGCGTCGCGTATTTTTCGCTGCCGATTCGAACCGTATGACCCGCGTTCGCGCCGCCGCAGTAGCGAACGACGACCTCGGCATGCTCGGTGAGAATGTCTACGACTTTCCCCTTGCCCTCGTCGCCCCATTGCAGCCCGACAACACACGTATTTCCGTTCAAAAGCGACGCCACGCTCACATGCCTTTCTATAGTCGAAAACTGAAGTTAGGACCGCCTGACGGGGGTGTCAAGGAAGCTGGATTTTAGGCAGAGGTTCAGTTGGAATAATCGAGCCTTTCTGCGGAATCTGATATATTTTTCCGTATCGTGCCGGCGGCATGGACGCCGAGCTTCCGTCATAGGTCGTCATCCTAAGTGCGGTGCAACCCATGTTATCTGTTTGGACGCTCGTCATTTTCATAGCTGCGGCGGGCATTGCTTCCGGTGTAGTTGGAGTTCCGCTGCTGATTATTAGCAAAGAATGGCTCCCGCGATGTCCAAGATGCGGTCGTCGCGGCTACCGGCATTTGTGCAGCCTCGCTATCGACGAACGTTCGCCGGAATATGAAGTCCGTCGTTGCAAACGGTGTCACGTGTACCGCTTGAGCGGAGGCGGCATCACACGTGAGTTAACGTGGGATAATTGGCAACGGGAAGCCGAGGCTGTTATTGCAGCGTCGAGTTGACCCGTCGCACAGTCCCCGGCCCCGAGGCTCTGGCAATAATTTCAGGATGAGTTCTGAAGATTCTTCGCAGGGATTGAGCCTGCCTTAATCGGCGTTCCGCATTCCGGGCAAACGCCGCTGACGTTGCCGGTGAGGTTGTAGTTGCAGGTCGCGCAGAGGCCGGCTCGCAGGGAGCGGCGATGTCGCGCAAAGGATCGCATCGGCAGGATTGCTGTAGCCACCGCGAACGGCCAAAGCGGAAGATCCCATTCGCGGAATGACCATCCGGCGGCGATTACTCGCCGCAGGTTGAAGCCCAACACCGTCCTGGCAATGGGATACGCGAGCGGATACCCAGGGTATACGGCCTTAACCGGAAACGCGGGAACCAGTCGGCCGCGATGCACTGCCTGTGCATACAGGACTCCGTTGCTCAAACCGACACAGTGATGCACCTCGAGATCCGGGCCATCGTCATGCGATGCGTAGTAGTCCAGCGTTTCTGACCATCGCAGCGGATGCAGGGTGCTCGCCAAACAAAGCAACAGCGTGGCTACGCAGAGCGGCAAAGACAGGACGGATGCGATGGAGAACAAGCGGCGGCGCACGCGAGCATCTTAACGCGCCTGCAATCGCTTCGTGTCGTGGCCTCCGCGTTCGCGATGCAGAGTGGCGTGAAATATCCCGCCGATTGCTAATACAGCTCAATCGTCTGCCCATCGCGGCTGGCTTGCAGAATTGCGCCGGCTTCCGGGCAATACGCGCTGAGAAATCCGGTGGATGTTAATGCGACTGCGGTGTCGATCAGCGTCAGCTTCTCGGCCTGCAATGGCGTTGCTCCGGAACTGCCGGCGTAGGTCATCACCGGGGTATGGCCGAAAACGCCGCGACGTTTCCATCGCTTTTTGCGCCAGAGATCCTGCTCGTCAAACCTTCCCCAGAGAAGCAGATGTTTCAGCCGCTCGTCGTTCTCCAGAGCGGTCTGGAACGAATCGTCGGCGTCGTCGGGGTTCCAATAGCCGTGGGCGACAAAGAAATTGGCGGTCTCGTAAAACGGTTTCAGCGATCGAAAAAACTGCCGATGCGCTTGCGGCACGATCGACACGCAGTCGATGATTGCCTTGTCGCTGGGTTTGCGAACCAGGTGTTCCAGCGTCGCCAAATCGGCGCCGTAGCTGGTAAGGGTTTCAGCCAATCCATGCTGAAAGAACCAGGTGAACGCGGCCATGCGATCGGGAGCGGTCGAGTGGCACGTGTAGCAGTCGCCGTGCAGGATCAGATCGAAAATGTCGTCGTGATTGCCGCGTAGAAATGTCGCCTGCGGCAGCGTCAGCAGCAGGTCGATCACCTGCTTGGATTCCGGCCCGCGGTTGACGTAATCGCCCACGAAAATGATGTTCGCCGACGCATCGCGCCGCGCGATGGCCGCCAGCAGCCCCTCGAGCGGCTTGAGCATTCCGTGAATGTCCCCGATGACCCAGAACATATTGCAAGAATATGCACGATCCGTCGCCGAGCACAATCGGCGTATAATTTGTCCGTCGCTTAACCGGAGCAAATTGTATGAGCCAGCAGTTGCAGCAACTCGCCAGCAAGAAATGCAAAGCGTGCAATGATAAATCGGGCAAGCTGTCCGACGCCGACGTGCAGACGACGCTTCACCGTCTGCCCGGGTGGTCGCTCAATGAAGAGGCAATCGTCAAGACATTCGGCTTCAAGAATTACTATGAAACGATGGCCTTCGTAAACGCGGTTGCGTGGATCGCCAATCGCGAGGATCACCATCCGGATCTGACGGTGAGCTACAACAAGTGCGATGTGCGATACAGCACGCACTCGGTCGGCGGGCTGTCGGAAAACGACTTCATCTGCGCGGCAAAAGTTGAGATGCTTTATCTCTAACGATTTCCGGCTCACAATGCCGGCCGCATGAACCACATCTTCCGCTCGCTATTGGCGGCCGTTCTCATCGGAATGGCGGCATCGCGCGCTCCGGCGCTCGATTCGCCGGTCCCATCGCGGCCGAACATCGTCTACATCCTTTGCGATGACCTGGGCATCGGCGATGTGCATGCCTTCAATCCCGATCGCTGCAAAATCCCAACGCCGAATTTTGATCGGCTGGCGACGCAAGGCATGCGCTTTACCGATGCGCATGCGACCAGCGCGCTCTGCACGCCAAGCCGATACGGAATCCTGACCGGCCGATACAACTGGCGAAGCCCATTGCAAACGGGTGTTCTGAACGGGGACAGCTTGCCGTTGCTGGAGCCCGGTCGTTTGACCGTTCCCGCGATGCTCAAAACGTTCGGCTACACGACCGTCGTGCTGGGCAAGTGGCACCTGGGATTGCAGTGGGATGCGCAGCGCTATCACGGTTCAATCATCGACGGCCCTCTGCAGCATGGGTTCGATCATTTCTACGGCATCTCCGCGTCGCTCGACATGCCGCCGTTTGCGTGGATCGATGACACGCGATTTACCGAGTTTCCCTCGGCAACCAAGAAGTTCGTGCGAAACGGGCCGGCTGCGCCGAGTTTCGAAGCCGTTGACATGTTGCCGACCTTGCGGAAGAAGGCGGTGGATTTCCTGAATGCTCATGCCGTTAGGGCGGGTGAGACGGCCGCGGCGAAGCAACCGTTTTTCCTTTACATCGCGCTACCCTCACCCCATACGCCGCTGGTCCCCTCGGCAAAGTGGCAGGGGAAAAGTCCGCTGGGCACTTACGGCGACTACGTCATGGAGACAGACGACGAAGTCGGCCAGATCATCGACGCGCTCGATGCGGCAAATCTGGGATCTTCCACGCTCATTTACTTCACCAGCGACAACGGCTTCGCTCCTTATGTTGGTGTCAAACCACTCGAGGCCAAGGGTCATTTCCCCAGTGCCCAATTCCGCGGCTACAAGTCGGATATCTGGGACGGCGGCCATCGCATTCCGCTGATCGTCCGCTGGCCCGGCGTGGTGAAGCCAGGGTCAACGTACGAGCCGATGGTGAGTCTGAGCGATCTGACGGCAACCACCGCCCAGATCACGGGCTTTAAGGTTCCCGACAACGCCGGCGAGGACAGCGTCAGCATGTTGCCGGCGCTGCGGGGCGATCCGAAGCCCATTCGCGACTTCGAGATCCAGCATTCAATGGACGGAAACTTCGCCGTCCGGCTGGGATCCTGGAAGCTGGAACTCTGCGCCGGCTCCGGCGGGTGGGCATTGCCCGAACGTGCTGCCATCAAGCAGCATCTGCCGAAAGTCCAACTCTACGATCTGTCAAACGACATCGGCGAGCAGCACAACGTGCAGGCCGAGCATCCTGATCTCGTTGCGAAGCTGACGGCTCTCATTGAGAAGTCGGTGAATGACGGCCGCACAACGCCGGGCAAGCCGCAGAAGAACGATGTGAAAGTCGATATCTGGAAACCCGTCACGACGGCGGAGGATACGAAAAACGACTGAGGTTTATTGCTCCGGTCGAATGGGAAGTCCATCGAGCCAATTGATTCCGAGAATTGTGCAGACATCTTTGAGGCAGTCTGCATTCCACTCCCACGCGTTCGACGGATCGGTTAGAACGTCTTCAACGGCCCAGCCGGCCTGATTTCCAAATTGCTCAAAGGAAATCGAATGGGCTTCCATGTAGCGCCTGATCAGATCAGCAACGTCAGCAAATGCGTATCTGATGTTTGACGGCATGGCCTCCGGCGTTTCGTCGAATAGGTATCGCGGAGTGACGTGCAGGTGTGCGCATACCTTGGCGATATCTCGAAGTGAGCACGCCATCCAAAGCTCGTCGACGTGATCCTCCATGTCGTAGTATTGCAGGCCTGTTTCTCGCGCAACCTCGTGCGGCTCTATCCCGGCGCGTTCACGGGCGGCGCGAAGACGTTCGTTCGGACGCACAGAACGTTGTAAGAACTCATCAGACATGAACGCTTCCTCCGCAGCCGCGTGTCGCTGCCGACGTTTTATAATCTGCATGATCAACAGATGCGTCGGGAAATAAATCAGCGACGGATATCCTATGCACATGAGGGCCAGATAAACGGTTTCCGGCAATGCAGTCTGCACGGTGGTCACGCCCAAGCCATAAACGCGGTTCACGTTGACCGAAACATTCGGATACTTCGGCGACGGATGCCGCGGGTCGCTGAACGCATAACTGGCGACCAACACAACGACACCGATTGCGGTTTGCAGCCACGGCGCTCGGCGGTCATAGCCGAGGCGTTTCACCATCCAGATCAGCAAGAACGGGAGCCAAAGGTGGAATGTCGAAAGGCCGCGCACGTAAAGGTGGATGCTCGGATTGAACATGTATTCCGAGATGCCGATGAGATGCCCGCCGCTGACGAAGTCGGCGATCCAGACTGTCTGCGAAATCAGCATCGAGACCAGCTGGCTGCTCGCGATGAGTGAGCTCTCGAACCAGAGCGCAAAAACGGTGAGAATCGCCGCCACGTCGCAGAACCAGAGGCAGTTGGCGGGGCCGTATTGGGGAAAGTAAACGATGAGCATTACCGCGACGAACGCGGTGTAAATGATCTTGATCCAGAGCGGCAGGCGATGTTTCACTTATTTGGCTCCCACGATCGCGATTTGAATTTGCCGCAGCAGTTGCGCGTCGTGATCAGATTCGAACGCGATTCGCATTTCCAACCGCCATACAGGAATTGGGAGGGCACCGACCAGCGGCGAGAGTTTGACCCAATCCTTTTCAGTTGTCACGAGCGCCTCGGCTCCAGCGCTTTGCGCGTCACGTTCGAGGTGTTCAATATCAGCCGATGAGTAGACGTGATGGTCGTCGAACGCGCGAAATCCGACGCGATTGCCAAGTTCGCTGATGTCCCGATCGAAAGCCGCTGGCGTGCCGACGCCGCAGAACCCGAAGAGCTTCAGATTGCGCAGCGAATCGAGTGAGGCGGAGCCGTCGGGGGTTCTCACGGCGCTGAGTTGGTGTGAGGTGTGATAGATCGGTGCCGAGGGAACGAACCGGAAAATTTTTGATTCAAGATTCAAGATTTCAGATTTGCTGACTCGGTTCACGTGCGTGAGTGCGACGGCGTCGGCGCGACGCAGGCCTGATAGGGGCTCGCGAAGCAATCCCCGCGGCAGCACGTGGCCGAAGCCAAACGGCTCGGTCGCATTGATCAGGACGATGTTGAGGTTCCGCCGCGCACGACGATGTTGAAACGCATCGTCGAGAAGGATCGCCTGCGTTTGCGGATGCTCGGCGAGCAGCTTCGCGGCGCTCGCGACACGATCGGGATCGGCTATAAACTGGATAGGCGTCGCCTGCTCATCATTGAGCTGATGGCACAGCATCGTCAGCTCGTCGCCCAACGGATTCTCCCTCGTCGATCCGTAGCCGCGAGAGAGGATTCCGACGTGAATACCGACAACGCGAAGCTGCTCAGCGGCCCACCGCACCAGCGGCGTTTTCCCCGTCCCGCCGGTGGTGATATTGCCAAAGGCGATCGTCGGTCGACCAAGATCGTGGGATCTGAAAGCTCCAGCGTCATACGCCGCGTTTCGAAGTCGCATTGCCCCGGCATAGAAGGGTGCGGCTACGCTCAGTGCGGACCTTAGCAGCGCGGGCTTCAGCCCCTTGGCGCTGCCGCTCATGATGGCGCGGATCGAATTCGGATCGGTGTCGATCATTCAGCCCAGCAGCTCGCTATGGTCGGCGTCGGTGAACACGATTGGCGACTTGCTCACATCCCCCAGGCGAAATGAATCTATCAGATCAGCTGCCCGCAGGCTCTCGCTTGCGGCGTTCATTCCACACCAGCGTGCCAGCAGCGAAAGCAATCGGCCTGCTGAAACGCCGCTGTTTCGATACATCGACAATCGCGTGTCCCCATGTCGTTTTGCAAGTCGTCGGCCATCGGTGCCAACGACGAGCGGGAGGTGCGTGTAAGTTGGAATTTGCTCCGTTTGTCCGAGAGCACGGTAGATCAGCATCTGTCGTGGCGTTGAATCGATCAGATCGTCGCCGCGGATAACCTGGGTGACATGCGCCGCGGCATCATCAACGACGACTGCCAGTTGATAAGCCGGCGTACCATCGGCTTTGGCGACGACGAAGTCGCCGAGTTGGCTTGGCGGATCGTACGCCTGATGACCGCCAAACACGTCGTCAAATTCAGCTGCTTCTGAAGTCACTTCAAACCGCAGCGCTGGCGAACGCCATGATTCCTTCGCCGCCGTCTCGATCGACGCGTACCTTCCGCGACAGGTGCCGGGATAGATCGTTGCGCCATCTTCGGCGTGCGGGGCGCTGGCGGCCAACTCGATCTCCTTGCGGGTGCAGGTGCAGGGATAAACGAAGCCGTTTCGGATGAGTTGATCGAGCGCGGCCGCGTAGGCGTCGCGACGATTCGATTGATAAATCGGCCCTTCATCCCAATCGATACCAAGCCATTTCACAACGTCGATCAACTCACGGTCGGCGTTGCGTTTGATGCGTGGTCCGTCGATGTCCTCGATGCGAAGGACGATCTTCCACCCCTGTTGGCGCGCGAGCAGCCAGCTGATGAGAAACGTGCGCGCGTTGCCCAAATGGAGCGCGCCGGTTGGCGATGGAGCGAGTCGTGTAATCTGCAACACCATCGGATAAGTGCGATTTCAGCCGATTTCAAGGGTGACGGAAAGAGCAATGCCCAGTTCGCTTGCCGCGACAGGCTCATCTCCGGTAACTTTTACGCGTGTTCATTCCTATTCTGCTGCTGGCGCTGGCAGTGCTTTCGGCGGGAATCGTTGCCTACGGGACCAACGCCATCTGGGCGCAATATGCTCACGGACTTGACGTCATCGTCTGGTCAGAGCGACTGCAATGGCCGCTCATCGCGCTCAGTCTGATCCTTTGCTTAGTTCTGCTCGCGTTGATTGCGTCGGGAAAACGGCGGGCATGGTGGCTCATCGGGCTTGGTCCGGTGCTCGCGCTCTTCGTGCATCGATTCATCACGAATCCGCAGGGCGGCCTGGGCGTGCTGGAGAACCCGACGTTCGTGCCAACATCCGAGGCATCGTTTCTGGCCGATGACGATTATGTCGTCGGCGTGCAGTTCGGCGAGAACACTTACGCCTATCCGTATCAGTCGCTTTTCAGCTATCCAATCGTCATTCAGAACGATCGTGACAAACGAATGCTGCTGCTTTGGTCGGCGTTTGCAAATCGTGCAGTCGCGCAGACCGTCGCGCACGATATGCGAGCGCGCAATCTGGAGCCGGTGTCGATGCCGGCTAACGCGCTGCTGGTTTACGATCGCGCGTATGGGCAGTTCATCAACGGGCTGACAGGCCGGTTGATCAACGGCCAAAAGCCGATTGGATTCGACGAGCCGTTGCTGGTCAGCACCGGCCCATGGAAGCAGTGGCGTGACGCCAATCCGCTGGGAAGCGTGATGCGCCCGCCGCCGATGTTGAAATCGACGCCCGCGCCCACGACGCCGATCCAGCCCGTCTATCCGATGCCGCCGGCCATTCTGGATTATTCGGCGCAGAGTCGCATCGTGCTGGTTGGCACAACGCAGCCCACGGCGCTGAAGGCCGAGCAAATTACCAATGAGCCGCTGCGAATCACCGTCGATGGCGGCCCGGCGTTCGTCTTCCGCGAATCCCCCGACGCGCCGGTGCGGGCTTATTCCTGTTTTCTTCGAAAGCAGGGATTGTTTCCGACGTTTCACCTCGATCGCGAGCATAAGTTCAAAAACTCGATGTTCATCGACAGTGATACCGGTTCAAGCTGGTCGGCGGCGGGGCAGTATGTGGGGGGGTTGAAGGAATTTCGCAAGGAGCTTCAGGGCACGCGGCTGACCCCGATGCCGGTGCAGGATCATCTGTATTGGGGCGTGATGAAGTTCTGGTATCCCGACTTGCAGCTCTTTGATCCGGGCGATTCGAAGACCGCTACATCGGAGTCTTGATGCCCATGGCGCGCACCACGCACCAGCCGCAGCGTGCCTCGAAGAGCCCGAACGCCCCGGCGGCCCCGCAGAGGCCGGCCACGACCCAGTGCCAGATGTTCTGCTCCGGCAGCGCCCAGAAATAGGCCAGGGCGATGCCCGCTAACAGGAGAATAATCCCGTAGATCGCGCGAACCACGCGACCGCGGGAGTCAATGTTGCAGGTCAACGGCATTTGCTTCTCGATTTGCTTTGCCTTTAGTCCAACGATTCTTACACTACCCGACTTTCAATCCGTCAGTAAGGGAAGACATGGATCAACTCCGCTTGTACTGGAAAAACGCGACGGCCGACGCCGTCGGTGAAAAGCACGGCGTCAGCGATAAAGATCTCAAGGAGATCGCCCCGCGCATCAAAGAAATCACCAAACAGATGGCCGAGGAGCGCAAGGCCGGAAAGCTGAAGTATCGCGATCTGCCGTACGACGACGAGATGATCGACGCGATTCACCGGCAGGTCGAGCACTTCCGCGATCGCTGCGACGTGCTGATCGTGCTTGGCATCGGCGGCAGCGCGCTGGGCAACATCGCCCTGCAAAATTCGCTCAATCCGTACACGTACAACTTGATGAGCGACCGGACGCGTCCCGGGCCGCAGGTGTTCGTGCTCGATAACGTTGATCCGGATTTGATCAAATCCGTCGTCGATCTCATCGCGCCGAAGATTCGCAAGACGGTGATCAACGTCGTCAGCAAGTCCGGTGAAACCGCGGAGACCGCTTCCCAGTTCATCCTCTTCCGCGATTTGCTGCAGCAGAAGCTCGGCAAGAAATACAAGGAAAACATCCTCGCGACGACCGACGCCAAGGGCGGCACGTTGCGCGAGATCTGCAACGCCGAGGGTTACCGCACGCTGGAAGTGCCGGATGGCGTCGGTGGACGATTCAGCGTGATGTCGGCCGTCGGGTTGTTCAGCGCCGCCATGTGCGGCGTCGATATCGACGCTGTGCTTGAGGGCGCCGCTGATATGGACAAGCGCCTGAAGGACGGCGACATCTACAAAAACCCCGCCGCGATCATCGGCGCCGTCAATTACATCCTGAATGAGAAGGGCAAGCACATGAGTGTGATGATGCCCTACAGCAGTTCGCTCTACTCGCTGGCCGACTGGTTCCGGCAGCTTTGGGCCGAGAGTCTTGGCAAGCAAAACGGGCTGAAGCGCAAAAACGTTTATGCCGGCATCACGCCGATCAAGGCGCTGGGAACGACCGATCAGCACTCGCAGGTCCAGCTCTATCGCGAAGGACCCAACGACAAGCTCTTCACATTCCTTGAAGTTGAGCGATTCGCGCAAAAGCTTTCGATTCCCTCGTCAATGAAGGATGTTGAAACACTGGCCTATCTGGCCGGCTCGAACTTTCAGACGCTGATCAACAGCGAAAAAGTCGGTACGGAATATGCGCTGCTGGAAAGCCAGCGCCCGACGATGACGGTGGTTTTCCCGAACATCTCGCCGCAGGCCGTTGGGCAGTTTTTCTATCTTTTCGAGACGGCCGTCAGTTACCTGGGCGCTTTGATGGAGATCAACACCTATGATCAGCCGGCGGTTCAGTTAGGAAAAGACGCGACCTACGCGCTGATGGGCAAGAGCGGATTTGCCGATCTGGCCAAGAAGATTCAGCCCGTGGCGAAGCGCGATCCGAAGTTTTTGTTATAAACTGTACGTATGGAATACGGCGTTATTATGGCCGGTGGGTCAGGGACTCGACTCTGGCCGCTCTCTCGCATCAACCGTCCCAAGCAACTGCTGCCGGTCGTTCATGGGCGCACGCTCCTGCGCTTAAGCTATGAGCGCCTGCTCGGCATGCTCCCCCCGGAGCGGATCTTCATCTGCACCGGCGCGATGCACCGCGAGATTGTGCTGGCGGATCTTCCTGAGCTGCCGCCGGACAATCTGCTGGGCGAGCCCATCGGTCGCGACACCGCCAACGCGGTGGGATTTCCCGCTGCCATCCTGCACGCGCGCGACAAGGATGCGATTGTCGCCGTCGTTTCCGCGGATCATGTGATTTCGCCCGTGGACGCGTTTCAGGCCGCGGTGCGAAAGGGATTCCAGGTGGCCAATGAGCATCCGCAGATGCTCGTCACCTTCGGCATCATCCCCAGCTACGGACACACCGGCCTCGGTTACATCCATCGCGGCGAGGCGCTGAAGCTCAGCAACGGTGTCGGCGGCGCTTATCGGGTGCAGGCCTTCAAGGAAAAGCCCGACAAAGCCACCGCCGACCGCTATGTCGAATCCGGCCGCTATTACTGGAACAGCGGCATGTTCGTCTGGCGCTGCGATACCGTGCTCGGCGAGCTGCAGGCGCATCTGCCCGAGTCTTACGCGGGGCTGATGAAAATCGCCGCCGCATGGGATACGCCGCAGCGCGACCAGGTCCTCAACGAAACGTATCCGAAGCTTCCGAAGATCAGCATCGACTACGGCGTGATGGAACTGGCTTCGCAGCACAAAGGTAAGGCCCACGTCGCGGTCGTAGAGATGCTCGTCCAATGGCTCGACGTCGGCTCCTGGCCGGCCCTGGCCGAGACGATGCCGATCGACGAACACAACAACGCCACCGAAGGCGGCGTTTGCTGCTTCGTCGACGCCGAGGACAACATCGTCGTCAGCGATGACCCCGACCACCTCATCAGCGCAATCGGCCTGAATGACATGATCATCGTTCACACCAAAGACGCCACGCTCGTCTGCCCCAAGAACGCCGCCGAGCGCGTGAAGGAATTGGTCGGCCGCGTCCGCGAAAAGTTCCACGGCAAATACCAGTAGAATCGCAGCCCATGCGAACCTTAGCCATCGATTTGGGCAATCGCCGCGTCGGCCTTGCCCTCAGCGATGAAGGCGCGCGCTTCGCCACACCGTATGATGTGCTCCAGGTGAATTCGCCGGACGACGCGCTCGCTCCCATCGCCAAGCTGATCACAAAAGAAGACATCAAACGCATCGTCATCGGCTTACCCTTGAACATGGACGATTCAGTTGGCCCGGCAGCCGAATCTGCGGTGAAATGGGGCCGGCAACTCGCATCTCAATCCGACGTGCAGATCGTCTACGTCGACGAACGCCTCAGCAGCTTCGCCGCCGAGCAGCGCCTGAATGATCGCAAACGCGGCGGGGCGAAAATGACCCGCGGCCAAAAAAAGCAAATGCTCGACGCCCACGCCGCCGCGGGGTTTTTGCAGGAGTTTTTGGATGGGAAGCTGGCGGCACTAGAGGTTTCGATTTAGGTTTGAATTATTGGACAGAAGGGCGGAATGTGAACCCGTCCGGGGAATCCTCATGGGCGCGAGATTTTGGCTATGATCAAGGAGATAAACCTGACGCAGTTCAAGGGATTCCGCGACTTCAAGGTCGCGTTGAAGCCCTTTACGAATTTGGTCGGCCTCAATAGTCGCGGCAAGACATCCGTTCTACAGGCTATCCAACTCGTTCACGAGTTGTTGCGATTTACTTTCAATCAGGCGTCGGGCACTGATTTCTCGTCAATTCGGTGGACCACCGGACCCCAGGAAGTTCTGGCGCGATATTCACCGAACGACCCCACTGCAGTTTGGTTTGGCCGTAACACAACTTCTCCGTGCTCGATTTCGCTCGCCATGGATGGGGACGTAATTCTTTCGGCGAGTGTGATAGGGCCAAACAGGTACGATCTTGATCTTTACGTGAGTGGCAAGAGAATGCGCGATCATGTTATTGGTGATGCCGAAAAATCAGTTGTTAGGGCGCTTCTGGATGAAAAGGCTTTATACGTACCGCCGCTAGCAGCCGCGACTGGGGCGGAACACTTTCAAACTTATCCGAATTTTCTGCAACAACTTCAAGAAGGAAAACGATCAGAAAACTGGCGCAATAGTTTATACTGGCTGTATAACGACGGTGATAAGAGCCGTTTTAAGAATGTCGTTGACCTCGTTTCTAAATACATTGACGATGCCGAGATACTCCCGCCACGCCTGAGTCACGAGCACCAAGCCACCGTCGTCATCGAGTTTTTGCAGGACGCCCAAAAGTTTGATATTGGCTTGAGCGGCGCCGGTATGAGATCCCTGCTTAACTTGGCGGCGGTACTAATGTTGTCGGATTCGCGTCTCCTGTTGCTAGACGAGCCAGACGCGCACCTTCATAGCAGCTTGCAACGTGCGATTTCCCGTATGCTTCTCGATTACGCATGGGAGAGCGGAGCGCAAATAATCTGTGCGAGCCACGCGCCCGACTTTCTCGCCGAGATCCCCCTTGACTCGATAATGTGGATAGACCGGAAGGAGGCGGTGGGTAAGCCAATCGATATACTTGGTAAGGTCTTGGTTGATCTCGGCGCTCTTACAGGTAGCGAAGCTGTCTACGCAGACGCGGCCAATGCGGTGTTGTTCATCGAGGGCTCAACTGATCGACGGGTACTTTCTGGGGCATTCAAGCTTTGTAACCTGCCGGACGCGACAGCCGATCCCAAAGTGATTCTGGCAAAGCTACCTTCGGGCAAATCGAGCGCTGCTGGCGTTGAGATGCTTCCCGGCGTATTAGAGGGGCTTGTGGGAAGACGGGTACGCGTTGCTTGCTTATTGGACAACGATTGGGAATTGTTCCCAGACGGAGATGGCCAATCTGGCAGCATTTGTGCTATGTGCCTAAAGCGCAAGGAAATCGAGAATTATCTTATAGACGCCGAAGTTTTCGCCCGTGCTGCCTTTGCGGCGTCGAATAGGCGTGCCGCCGCTTCCCCACCGTCCGATGTTCCAACGCACTCCGATGTCACGACGAAGGTGGCAGAATTGTGCGATTCCCATCGCGACCTTGTGAGAAGCCACCTAACTTGGCGATATCGCGAAACGTTGCCTGCGAAACTCGATCGGACAACAAAGGAGGATCAAGCGTCAAAGTGGTTCGACGCGAATTGGAACAACGCCGAATGGAGAATGCGAGTCGTTCCGGGCAAGATGGTGCTGGCTTCGCTTAGGCGTTGGTGTCAAGATAGATATAAAATTACTATCACGGAAAAGCTTTTGCTTGATGCTCTTGGCACTCCTCCGTCTGACTTAAGGGAAGTGCTAACCTTGGTCGCCACGTCGATATACGGCGTAGCCAAGGCGATCGCAAATTCTTAGCAACGCTATTGGCAGCGCCCGCCGACATTACACGGGGTGTCTCGTCCCACCCGTCTTCGACACCAGCCGGACATCCGAAATCACCATCGTCTTGTCGATGGCTTTACACATGTCGTAGACCGTCAGCGCGGCGATGCTCACGGCGGTCAGGGCTTCCATTTCCACGCCGGTCTTGGCGTGGATTTTCGCAGTGGCTCGGATGTGCAGCTTTTGGGGAGACGTTTCTGGATCGCTGACTCTCGGCAGAATCAGTTCCACTTCAACGCTCTCCACCGGCAGCGGATGGCAGAGCGGGATCAACTCGCCGCAGCGTTTGGCGGCCATGATGCCGGCGATTCTGGCAGTGCCGAGGACTTCGCCTTTGGGAACGGTGCCGCTGGTAATCGCGCGAACGGTTGCGGCGGCGAGCGTGATGAAACCTTCCGCGACGGCTTCTCGGGCCGTCACCGGCTTGTCGCCCACATCTACCATCCGCGCACGGCCCTGCGAATCGAGATGCGTCAGCTCGTCGGCCATACGAAATTCCAAATTGGAACCGCAGATAAACGCAGATGAACGCGGATTGCATGTATTTTAATCAGCGTTCATCTGTGTGCATCTGCGGTTCCATCGATTCCTAAGTTTCCCAGGTTTTGCGGAGATCAAAGATCTGCTTGCACTGCGTCAGCAGCGGCTCGACATGGTTGAGGTTCAGCATCGTCGCCGCGTCGCTCTTGGCGGCTTTGGGGTTGGGGTGGCACTCGAGGAACAGGCCATCGACTCCCGCGGCGATCGCAGCTCGGGCCAGCAGGGGGGAATACTGCGGGTTGCCGCCGGATGTGTTGCCGAGGCCGGCGGGTTGCTGCGTGGAATGCGTGATGTCGAAGACGACGGGGCAGCCGAACTTTTTCATCACTGCCAGGCCGGTGAAATCGTTCACCAGGCGATTGTATCCGAAGAACGTGCCGCGTTCGGTGAGGAAGATTTCCTTGCCGCCGCCTGATTTCACTTTCTCAACCGCGTTGCCCATCTCTTCGGGGCTCATGAACTGCCCCTTCTTGATGTTTACCGCCCGGCCGGAATGGCCGCAGGCTTGCAGCAGATCGGTCTGCCGAGCCAGAAAAGCGGGAACCTGCAGGATGTCGACCACGCGAGCCGCGAGCGGCACCTGATCCGGCTCGTGTACGTCCGTCAGCACGCGCACGCCGAGCTCGCTCTTGATGCGCTCAAAAACCACCAGCCCATCCGTCAGACCGGGCCCGCGGAAGCTGGCTTTGCTCGATCGATTGGCCTTGTCAAAGCTGGCCTTGAAAATGTATGTAATCCCAAGCTTATCGCACACGCCTTTCACATGCCGCGCGATGGTCATGCAAAGGTCCGAAGACTCAATCACACACGGTCCGGCGATGATAAAAAGCGGGCTGCTCATGAGGGTTCACGGGACGATAAAAGGGATTTTCACGGGAAGCAAGTCGATCTTCACCGGCGTCATGCCCGCCGGGTCTCCGTCAATTTGCAACGGGACGTCCTGCGGCGCGGCGATCTCGATTCGCTTCCCCTTGATGTAAACGACGCCCTCGGCGCGAACGTGATCGCCGCTGGCGGCAATCAGGAACATCTGGATCACCTCGGTTCGCGTCTGCACGGGCACCACGAACAGATCGAGCAGCCCATCCTCGGCGCTAGCTTCGACCAGCACCGGAAACCCCGCGCCGTATTGCGGGATGTTTCCGACGAAAGCGAATCCCGGTTGCTCGGCGAAGACTTCAACGCCGTCACAACTCACTCGAATTGCTTCCGGCTTGTAATCCCATAAAGCCAGCAGCGATGGAATCGTGTAACTAAAAGGGGTGATCGGCCCGCTCCGCCGGGCGTTCAGATGGCGGATCAGGTGCGCGTCGAACCCGACGCCGGCCACCTGAATGAAAACCCTCCCATTGGCTCGACCCGCGTCGAGCATCCGCAACCGAGGTGATGCGATCGCCTTGCTGATGCGCGGCGCCAGATCGTCATCGTTGAACCGGATGTTCAGATATTTGGCCATCATATTGGCTGTGCCGAGCGGCACGAGGATCACTGGATGCATCACGCCGGCTTCGATCACCCGCTGAAGCGTGGCCCGAAGCGTGCCGTCGCCACCGATGACGATCATCGCCCGGCAGGGTGGGATAATCTGCTCATCGGGCACGTCCGAGGCCTTTTTGAAGATCATTTGGACGTCGTAACCATCTTGCTGGAGGCGACTTTCGATCTGCCGGGCCATCTTCTCGCCACGCCCGCGCCCGGCGATGGGGTTGGCAAAAACCATCACGCGCCGGGTGGCTGAAGCGTCTGCGGCTGAGCTTTCGACCATCGATTCATCCGTCGCGAACGTTGACAGTAAGAGCTTGCTGGCTTATCAATGATACTTTCCGCGCACCAACCCATCCACACTCCAGGGGTGGCTCTTAGCGCATATAATGGCATTTGAGATTTTTGACTTATGAGTGAATCGACCGTCGTATCGATCAATGAGCGTGCAGCTGAGGAGTACTTCAAGCGGGGCGTCGAAGCCGAGCAGCAGGGGATGCACGAGAAGGCCGCGGAATATTACGAGCGCACGCTCAACGAAAACCCTGATCACGAAAAGGGATGCTTCAACCTCGCGGTGCTCTACGATCGACGCGGCGAGGACGCCAAGGCGATCGAGCTTTACGAGCGCGTGACGACCAGCCCGCCGGTGCATCTCAATGCGCTGCTGAATCTAGCGGTGCTCTACGAAGACAACAATCACTACGACGAAGCCCATCGTTGCCTGGATGCGGTGCTGATCAGCGATCCGAATCATGCCCGCGCTCGTCTGTACATGAAGGACGTCGAGTCGGCCCGCTCGATGTACTACGACGATGACGACGCTCGCGGCGATCGTCGCAACCAGGTGCTCGATATCCCGATCAGCGATTTTGAGCTGTCGGTCCGCAGCCGCAACTGCCTCAAGAAGATGAACATCCGCTCGCTCGGCGATCTGCTGAAGACCACCGAGCAGGAGTTGCTGAGCTACAAGAACTTCGGCGAAACCAGCCTGAATGAAATCAAAGCGCTGCTGGCGCAGAAGGGCCTGCGTCTGGGCCAGGCCGCTGATGAAAACAAGGGTGCCGCGGGCCTGTTGCGTCGGCCCGTTGTCAATGCCGCCAACGTCGCCCCGGAACTGCTGACTAAGACCGTCGGCGATCTCGAGCTTTCAGTTCGCTCGCGCAAGGCGCTGCAGCGGCTGAACATCAACACGCTCGGCGAACTCAGCTCGCGCACCGAAGACGAACTCCTGGGCTGCAAGAACTTCGGGCAAACCAGCCTGAATGAAATCAAGCAGCAGCTTGCGACGTTTGGGATGTCGCTGCGAAAGCTCGAAGACTGATCGACGGACGATCGGTCGAAGAGTTGGTTTGAGAGAACGCTGACAGTATCCGCATTTGTTTAGCCGGGTCGCCTGTGACCCGTTCTTCCCTCGGATGTGCCAGACGTTTCTCAAAGGCAAGGATGCCATGATCGACTCAAACCGCTATGGACGGCGGGATGCCTTGCGCCGCTTCGCACTTGCCGGCGGCGTTGTGCTCTGGCAAGCCGGCTGCTCGCAGAACGTCGGCCAGGCCATCACCCCGGCGGGCGCGCCGGTTCTTCGCGTTCTCATCCTCGAAAATCAAAAGTCGATCAGCCTGAGCGCGACGGTGCCGCCGTCGGTTCAGCTTGCGGGAGCGAGTCAGTCGCAGCAGTTGCGATTCGGGTCGGCGGGGGCCGTGCCGATTATGCTCACCGCCACCGGTTGGCGCATTGGTTCCGGTTCGCTTCCCCGCGGCGAGCTCCACGTCATGCCCGCCGTCGACGGCTCCGTTTTCATCAATCGCGCTTCCTATCACGGCAGCTTTCGCCTGGTCCCGCAGGGACCTGATCACTTCGACGTCGTCAACAACGTCAATATCGAGCATTACCTGCCCGGCGTGCTGCCTTCTGAGCTGTTCCCGGATTGGCATCCCGAAGCTTACAAGGCCCAGGCGATCGTCGCCCGCACGTACGGCCTTTACGAAGCCCATACCGACGGCGTCGGGCGATATTTCGACGTCTACGCCGACCAGCGCAGCCAGGTTTACAACGGCATCAAAGCCGAGAGCGCCAAGAGCCGATCGGCGACGCTCGAAACCGGCGGCATCGTCGTCGCGTTCGGCCCGCCGGGGCACGAGATCATTTTCAAATCCTATTTCAGCTCCTGCTGCGGCGGGATCGGTCAATCCGCTTTCGACGCGTTCGGCGATCCCGACATCCCGCCCCTTCGCGCCCAGAATCGCGGCACGTGCTGCGCCCAGTCCACGAAGTTCAACTGGCCGGCGGTCTCGATTCCCAAGGCCGAGCTGACTCGCCGAATCCGCGCCTGGGGCGTCTGGAAGAAGCAGTCGGAAAAAGACCTTCCGCCGCTGGCCCGCATCGACGTCATGGCGACCAACAGTCTCGGCCGGCCGGTCCGATTCCTCGTCACCGACGCCCACGGCGGCCGTCGCATGTTCCGCAGCGAGGCCCTCCGCGAAGCCATCAACACCGACGCCAACACCGGCCCCAAAATCTTCAGCAGCTTCTGCAAAACCCTCGACGACGGCCAATCCATCCGATTCATCGACGGCCACGGCTACGGCCACGGCGTCGGCATGTGCCAATGGTGCGCCCAAAGCCAGGCCCAAGGCGGCTGGAACAACGAATCCATCGTCATCTCCGCCTTCCCCGGCGCGCGGCTGGTGCGGGCATACTAACGTCTACCGCGTTGCGCGCAAAAGTGTCCGATTTTGTTCAATATTGTTCATTTTGTCATAATATTGCTTAGATTCACACTTGGGCTGCGTTTGCCGTTTGGCCGTCTTGGAAACTGGAATCGAATTGAAGGGTCGCGTCCCCTTCAGTTTCCCTCTCTATTGTTGAGACGCCGAAAGATGGACATCCCAATCTCTCCGTGTCCTAGCAGCCCGTGGTGAAAGTCATTTCCCACTGGATTCCCAAATAGCATCGCGCTAAATTGCGGCCTGCTGAATCAGGAGGTTACGGATGGCGATGGGTCGACGAAAGAAACACGTGCAACA
>Ga0182024_10008952_pt1 | contig 20890 bp, 18 predicted proteins | sample P32metaG_FD_120480 | JGI IMG/M metagenome (GOLD analysis project Ga0182024, IMG submission 120480) | Permafrost microbial communities from Stordalen Mire, Sweden - P3-2 metaG (Illumina Assembly) | ecosystem: Environmental > Terrestrial > Soil > Wetlands > Permafrost | place: Sweden: Stordalen...
AGCCCGACCGTCGCCGATCTCGACAACAACGGCCGCATGACGATCATCGTCGGTGCAGGATCGCTCAACGTTCCGGGCCAACAAGGCGGCGTGGAAGCGTTCAACGCGAACGGGACGGTGCGTTGGCGAATCGAGACCCAGACCGTCGACGGTGAGAGCGGCGTGGTCGGTACACCGGCGGTCGGTGACGTGAGCGGCGGCGGCTACCCCGATGTGGTGTTCGGAAGTTGGGATCACAACATCTATGTCGTGAACCGGTTCGGTCAGGCGCTGCCCGGGTTTCCGTTCAACAGTCTCGACACCATCTGGGACTCGCCCGCGCTGTACGACGAAGCGCACATCGGCCGGATGGACATCTTCTTGGGGGGCGACGCCAGCCCGGGCGGTCCGTGTGGGAACTTGAGTTGGGCGGGCATCCTGCGCGCGATTCGTGTGACGCCGTCGGGTCCGCAGATCTTGTGGTCCCATTGCCAACATCAGATCTTCCAGTCGAGCCCTGCGATCGGCGACCTCGAAGGTAACGGCCGCATGGACCTCGTCGTCGGGACCGGAACCGGACCGTCGGGTGACCCGGTCGCGACGAACTCGTTGAGCGCGTTTCATCTCAATGATGGCTCACCGGTTCCGGGCTGGCCGGTGCTCCTGAACGGGCCGATCTTTGGTTCGCCGGTCATCGGTGACATCACCGGCAGCGGGCAATCCGACGTGGTCGTGACCGCGTGCGCGGCCTGTACTGACGGGCGGGTCTGGGCGTTCAACGGTCACGGCGGCCTGATGTGGGACATGCTCGCCCCCAACGACCATACCGAGATCCTGTCCACCCCTATCCTCGTCGACCTCAACGGGGACGGCGTCAACGATGTCGCGGTCGGCCAAGCCGGCCAGTTCTACCTGCTGCGAGGTCGTGACGGTGCGCCCCTGTACCGGTCGATCGAGATCAACCGCGTCGTGCAGAACTCAGCCGCGGTCGCTGACTTCGGACCCGGGTACGGGTGGCGGCTCATCATCCAAAGCTGGTTACCCGAGGGTGACGGCCAACCGCAGAACGGATCGGGACGGGTTGACTCGTTCCCGCTTCCCAAAGCCCCCGCGGTCGCGCCGGCGTGGCCTCAGTGGCGAGGCAGCGCGGCGCACACCGGGACGCCGTCAGCAGCTCCGGCGAATGCCGGGTACTGGTTGGTCTCGGCCGCCGGTGGCATCTTCTCCTACGGCAACGCCCGCTACTACGGGTCGACCGGCGCGTGGCATCTGCGACAACCCATCGTCGGGATGGCCGCAACCCCTTCGGGTCATGGCTACTGGCTCGTCGCACGCAACGGCGCCGTTTTCAGTTTCGGGGACGCCCACTTCTACGGTTCCGCCAGCGCAAAACATCTCAGTCAGCCGGTTGTCGGGATCGCCCGCACCCCGTCCGGCCACGGCTATTGGATCGTCACCCGCAACGGCAACGTGTTCGCGTTCGGGGATGCGGCGTTGCATGGTTCGACCGTCGCGCGGCGTCTCGCCCATCCGATCGTCGGGATCGCACCGTCTCGGTCAGGGCACGGCTACTGGCTCGTCGGACAGACCGGCAGCATCTTCCCGTTCGGCGATGCGCGCTGGCACGGGTCGGTCGGCGTCAAACATCTCGGCCAGCCCATCGTGTCGATGGTGGCGACACCGTCCGGGAAGGGGTACTGGCTCGTCGGACGAGCGGGTCACGTCTTCGCCTTCGGTGATGCGCACGTCTACGGCTCCCGACCCCAAGGGCTGCCGGTACCTATCGTGGCGTTGACCCGAACCTCGACCGGCCTCGGGTACTGGCTCATCGGACAGAACGGCGACATCTTCCCGTTCGGCGACGCCCAGTTCTACGCGCCGACCGGCGGCGTTCCCTCCAACCACGCGATCGAAACTGCGGTCGCCAGCCGACACTCGTAACCTCGAGATCGCAGTCGGCTCCGATGTGGCGTTGCGCCGACGCACACAACCCAGCATGCAGCGTCGAGCAGTCCGAACAGGTCGTCGTCGTGCGTCTGGCACGCGCGTCCCACAGCCGACGCGACATCGACACCTTGGAACGCGAACGCGGCCACCGCCAAGTGCACGCCCTGCGGCACATGCGATCAACCAACGTCAGGTGACTGCAATCTGGCCGGACGAGGTTCGAAATGTGCGGCGTCGCCAGTTGCGATCAACCGGCCTGACAGACGCGCACGCCCTTGGTCACTGAGAGCCCTCCGGCCACCTGCATCATGTACCGCCATACGGGCGCGAAGGCGGGGGTCCGGTTCGGACATAGCGGTGTTTGCGAGTCGACGGCAGTTGAGTCGTGGGTTGCGAGCGCAGGAACAGGACCCGGAGGGACGACGGCCGAGGTCACCAATTCGTGCGTGTCGGCGAACGGGGTGCTGCGGCCGTCGATCGAAACTTCAGGCCCGAACGATTGCAGGTTGAGCGCGGCCCAGTCGGTGACGATTTTGTCGAAGAAGGGGTCCCGAACGTGGTCGAAACCTACGTATCGGTCGAGCGGGGTCAAGTGTCCTGTGGTCAGGTAGGTGGCGGCGACCGGCGGGGTGGTCGAGGTGGAATCGACGTCGGACGAGAGCATCACCACTCCTTCGACGTCGCGGATTTTGGCGATGTACGCGGCGTCGCCACCGCCTTGGGAGTGTCCGGCGACAACCGTGTGTCTCCATGCGGGTGCGCCGCCCGCGACGAACTGAGACCATTGCTCGGATGGGTCGTGGACGCTGAGGTAGCGGAGCAGGTCGACAAGGCGGGCCTGAATGGCGTTGGCCGCGCTGATGTGAACGTACGGGTTGGGGTCGCTTCCATCGAAGTCGTCCTGGCGGACTGTTGCATAGCAGGCGAGGTTGTTTCGACAGACGGTTCCGACGGCCGTCGCGTTCGGGTAGGTCAGACCGATCGCGTGAAATCCGGCCTCGGCTGCGGCCTCGAGGAGGTAGGTGCAGCAGTCGGGCTGGCCGCCTGTCCCGGGGAGGAAGACGAACAGTTCACCGTTGGATCGGACCGCGGTGTCGATGACCGCGAGGTTGGGGTTGTTAGGTGCGCCGACGGTCGGGCTGGTCGTTGACGGATCGACCCGGTGGATGGTCAGCCCCGAAAGGTCTGTGACGGCGTGCGCGGCACTCGATGCACCGGCCGGTTGCTGGATCGGCGACGCAGCCAACCCGTGACATCCGCAGAGGCAGAGCGTCAGGACCAACGCGCACGCAGCGGTCATCGAGGCCCGGTTCGGTCTCACCGAGCACGACGGTAGCCGCACATCTGGGACGCTCGCTGGCGGTCCGCAGCTGGGGATGAGGCCTCGCTCCGGATACGTCGCGAACGTCGCCGCGCGAGAGGTGAAGCTGGCAGATCCCGAAGCGACGGTCGTCGCCGATGAGCGGCGACGTCGGAGGGCGGAGTCCTCAGATCGGACCTCGATCCGGTCGTCGAGACGAGAACGGTTTCGACGGTGCAGGCGGGCAGTGTGGGCTTCGTCGACCTGCATCCGCCGCGGCGGCACACACACGATGATGGGTTCTGCGCTGCTCCGACGCGCGCCGAACGACACCGCCGCGTCGCGTCAGGCAAAAGATCGCTCTGCTGGTCGTGTCGCAGGACACACCGCGGTGGAGCGACGATGGGCACAGTCCCGTTGCGGTAGCCGCGCGGGCGATACCGGTGCGAGACGGATCCGCTCCGCGGAGCGTGAACCGCTGATCGAGGTGTCCCGGCAGATCAGACGCACGCACACGGCATTCGGTGACAATGTGGGCAACCGTCCATGAACCGCGCGGCACATTCGTCCAAGCCGATACCGAGCTGAGATGCAAGCGACGAGATCCATGCGAGCACGTCGCCGAGCTCGTGGATCTGCTGCTCAAGTGAACCTTTTCGCACGGCCTGGGCCAACTCTCCGACCTCCTCGGCTATCCACGCAACGGTTGGCGCCAGACCCCGTTTGCGGTCTCGTTGCCCGTAGGTGGCGTCGAGAACAGCTTGCAGTTCGTGCAGTTCCATGACGAATCGTCTCCGTCGTCGGCTTGGTCACGGTCGGCGGTGCATTCCCGGTCGAGTGACGTGCTGAGCTACATCTTGACGGCCCACGGGTCGATCGTGTCGGTCAGGTGTGTTCGGGAGTGAGGGTGATCGGATGTTGAGTCTGGCGCTCACCGCGGTCGCGCTCGGCCTGTCGAACTTCGGCGCCGCGGTTGCGCTCGGCCTGCGCGGAGTCGACGCCGCGCTGCGGCTGCGCGTCGCGCTGGTCTTCGGTGTCTTCGAGGCAGGAATGCCGGTGGTCGGCTTGCTCGTCGGCCACCACCTCGCCGCTTCGTTCGGATCCGCGAGCATCTACGTGGGTGGCGGGCTGCTCATCGCGACTGGCGCCTACACGATCCGACGGGCCAGGCGGGTGCGCCCGGCTGCGCCTCCGACGGCCGGCCGTATCGAGCCACTTCTCGCGATCGGCGCGGCCGCGAGCATCGACAATCTCGTCGTCGGCTTCGCGCTCGGCACACACCGAGCGTCGCTCGCCGTCGCGGTGCCGCTCATTGCCGTCACGAGTGTCGGCATGGCCCTCGCGGGGCTGGAACTCGGCCGGCGACTCGCCACCATCGTCGAGGTGTGGACCGAAGAACTGAGCGGCGTCGTACTCATCGTCGTCGGTGCTGCCATCGCACTCAAGCTCTTCTGAGGCCGGCGTTGACGGATTTCGTGCCCCGTGGCCGTCAAACGTCACACGCCGCTCGGACCTGATTCCGGCCGGGCGCGGACATCGACTGTCAGGTCAGTACCGATGGATTCATCGACCGTCTCGTTGTGTCGCAGCAGCCGTCGTCACGGCCGCTGCGCGATTGTCTGCGCCACGCGTTCGCATCAACCCGTCGACGCTTGTCCGTTGTCGTCTCCCTGGGGTGCGGGCGCGGCGGAGTGGTCTTGTGACCCTTCGAGCGGCCGTCCGCTGTGAACGGGCATCGATGTCGCGGCTCAATGCCGGCGCGAACGTGTCGATATCGGGGTATGGGTAGACGACAGATCGCGCACTGGCTCCCGTCGAAGCGGGCGCCGGAGCCGGACGCGGCCGCGGTGAGTGACCTGGCGTACTGGAAACATACTGAGCGTGACGATCCGTTCGGCGGACGCGAACTCGACGACGCCATCTCGCAGGTCGACGACGACGGCACCGTGCTCGCGCGGTGGAAGGACTGCCTCGGCGAGTACGTCGATCTGCAAGGCACCCTCGACGTGCTCCGACTTCGTCCGTCCTGCGAACCGCCCTGGCCAGCCGCCGACAACCCGATGTTCGGTTACCTCCAAGAACGCGGCACCGAGATCGTCACTGAAGGTGGACTCGACGCAGCCATCTCTTGGCTCGCCGCGAACGCATGGTTCGAAGGTGCGCTCGCCGAACGCTCACGCGTCAGCCGGTTCCTCGACTCGTCCGCGTGAGGCGCAGATCGGACCGACGGGCAGGACGCGCCCGAACCGTGGGTGACGACACTCGTCAAGCTGGGTCCCGTGGGGCTGAACTGCTGGTCGGCGCCTGCCCGTGTCGTTGGGCCTGAAGGTCGGACGTTGGCCTCGTCGAGCTCGGCTCGAGGCTGCGACGTTGTTGGCGTCGGCCCGGTTCGGTGTGATCGCGGCGTCGACTGCCGGGGAAGCTGCACGGACCAACCGATCAGGTCATCGTCGCACCGGCGTACGTCATTTCGAGCCGGCTCCGAGGGAATGTCGTTTGGTTCCGAGAGTCAGTATCTGCGCGTCGACCGGGGCGTCTTCGCTGGAGCGGCGAGCGGATTCGTGTTGCTCAAGCCAACGTGTCATGTGCTCGGCCGGGAGGGGGCGGCTCAGGTAGTAGCCCTGGACGAAGTCGCATCCGTATTCGTGCAGTTTGTGCCATACGGTTTCGCTCTCGACGCCTTCGGCGACAACGGAGAGCCCGAGACTGCGTGCGAGGTTGATCGTTGACGACACGATGGCCGAGTCCTCCTCGTTGGTTGCCATGTCGGCAACGAAGGCACCGTCGATCTTGAGCTGACTGACCGGAAGCCGCTTGAGGTACGCGAGCGACGAGTAGCCGGTTCCGAAGTCGTCGAGCACCGTTCTGACCCCGAGTGCGTTGATTGACTGCAGCACTTCCGTCGCGCGCCGCGGATCGGACATGACCACACTTTCGGTGATTTCGAGTTCCAGCAAGGTCGGTGGAACGGACCACTTGCGCAAGAGCGTCGCGACGTCGTCGTGGAGTTCTGTCGAGTGGAGATTTCGGGCGGAGACGTTGACCGCGATGGTGATGTCGAGGTTGCGGTCGTGCCAGGCGCGGGCTTGAGCGATCGCGAGGTCGAGCACGTGTCGGGTCAGCGGGCCCATGAGGCCGGTCGGTTCGGCCAAGGGGATGAACTCCGAGGGCGGCAACAGGCCGTGCTCGGGGTGCTCCCACCGAATGAGCGCCTCGACGCAGTTGACCGCGCCGGTCGCCATGGTCGCGATCGGTTGGTATTGGAGTACGAGTTCACCCTGTTCGATGGCGCGGCGGAGCTCGCCAAGGAGCCCGAGTCGGCGCGGCGAGTACCGGTCGGTGTTCGCGTTGTACGTCTCATATCCAGTGCCGTGCTCTTTGGCGAGATACATCGCGACGTCGGCGCGTTGCAACAACGCGTCGACATCGGTCGCGTGTTCGGGGTAGAGCGCGCCACCGACGCTGGCCTCGATGTGAAACGGAAGATCTTGGAGGGCGAATGGCTGTTGGAGGACCGCGAGAACCTCGGCTCCGAGTTTTGTGGCCTCGGCGCGACCGGCGACCGGGCCGACGACAGCGAACTCGTCGCCACCGAGTCGCGCGACCGTCAGATGGTCGCCGAGGCGCTCATCGAGGCGGTGTCCGACCTGGCAGAGCAGCGAGTCGCCGACATGATGGCCGAGCGTGTCGTTCACTTCCTTGAAGCCGTCGAGATCGACCAGCATCACCACGAGTGTCGCGGCGTCGTCCTCGGAAAGCATTCGGGCGAGCCGTTCTCGGAACAGCAGACGGTTCGGCAGTCCGGTCAGCGAGTCGTGGGTCGCAAGCCGTTCCTTGGCGACGGACATGCTCGCGGTTCGGTACACCGCGTAGATACCGGGGATGAACAGGAGCAGCCACACGATGCTGCGCGACGCGGCCAGCGCGATGAGCGGACCTTGCGCGATGAGCACCATCGTGGTGGCAGTGTGGAAACCGAGATTGTTTCGGAGCTCCTTCACGATCGGGATGCGCTGCGCGATCGCGATCGCGACGATGACGAGCGAGTTATTAAGCAGGAACGACACGAGCCCAGCCGCGAAGGTGGCGACGAAGTCGACCGCGGCGAAGTGATGGGTGGCGAATCCCGAAGCCGCTCCCAGGCGAAGGTCAGGTGCGATGCTCACCAGGACCATCCACGATCCCGCGATCGACAGCGCATACTGCGCGATGTTGAACGTCGCCTTCCACCACTGCTTGCGGGCCCGCACATCGGACACGACCGCCGCAGTGCACTGTGCGACGATCGCCAGCGCTGGCCCGGCCAACAACAAGGTGGCGAACATGAACGCGGTCGAGGTCGTGACATCCTCTGCGTCATCGCGCAGCGGAACACGGATTGGGTACAGCTCCCCGACGATCACCAAGATCATCAGGACCACGACGGCGGGAGTGGCGGCCCGTATCTCGGCGCCGGCCTGGTCCGCGACGATCCACACGCCGGCGGTCAGTCCAGCGACCGACACGGCCGCGACGTATCTTTTGATGGGTTCGAGTTCCCGGAAAGCCATGGCCGATAGGCGGATAGCCCCGAGCGTCAGCTCGGGGCTACGACGCCCACACTTCGGGAGCGAGCACGAAGTCCGGCCACGCGGACTCGACCTTCGCGTCGCTCGCAGAGCGTTTCAGCTGAACTTGCGACCCGCGCCAGTCGCCGCGACGAGCATGACCAACGACGAGGCGGCGATGCCCCACTTGATGAGCTGCGTTTTCATTCGCTCCCACTCCTTAGGCTGTTCCAGAGACGGGGTCCTCCCCGCAGCAAGGGGTTCGGGCCGACCGCCGGAACCCTTGAGCCAGAATTGCCACGGAGAGCGTTCATGAGACGGATGTCACAGCAACTGGCGCCCAGGTAGGTCGATAGAACATCGACCGGCTCGACATCTACCAGGGGGCGCAACCGGCCGTGTTCCTCGTCGCCATCGGCCTGCTCGTCCTGATCTCGGTACCGCTGGCCGGCGGGCGCCTTTCGAAGCTCGCGAACATTGACCTGCGGGGGGCGGGCTTCATCTTCGGTTCGCTCGTGCTCCAGGTGTTGATCGTGACGGTCTTCCCCGGCGGCAATCCGACGCTTCACCGCGCGCTGCACCTGGTTTCGTATCTGCTCGCAGCTGCATTCCTCGTCGCGAATCGTCACCTGCCCGGCTTGCGCTACGTCGCAGCGGGAGCGCTCGCCAACGCCGTCGCGATCTTCGCGAACAACGGCGTCATGCCCGCGACCGCCGGTGCCCTCCGAGCCGCCGGCGACCCCGTCAACACAAAGACGTTCATGAACTCGACGCTGCTCGCGCACCCGCGGGTCCCGCTGCTCGGCGACATCTTCGCGATCCCGAAAGCTTGGCCGCTGCACAACGTGTTCAGCCTCGGGGACATATGCATCACGATCGGTGCGGTCATCGCAGTCCACTCGCTGTGCGAAACACGACTCTCACGACGCCGCAGACACGAACACGTACCCGACTGCGGCGATCCGCGACAGGTCGAAGCGTCCGGACCGATCACCTAGCCCAACCCGTTGACCGGCCCTGATGTGCTGTCGCGGGTCGGCGGGGACGGTCACCGACACGTTCCGCATCGGCCACGCGGCAACAGTCCGGCACGAGCGGCCGAACACGGCGACTCGCTCCGCGGAAATGTTCCGCGTCGGACCTGCTCCCGGTGCGTGTCCGACGTTCACGGACTCCATCAGAACCCGGGTGCCGCGTCGACATTGCCGAACGTCAACGAGCTTGCGGGGACCTCTGCGTCGGGTCCGGTGTACGGCCGTCCGCTCCGTGTCCTCGCGTCCGTTCGGAGCTGCCGGCACACAGCCGCCCGTGCCGGCCGGCGTCCAGGCCCGTGAGGGTCAGGTCGCGTCCGTCGGGTTCGCCACGTCCGCCCCGCCGCACGATGTTGACGCCGACGAACTGACGGATCGCCTCGTCGGTGGGGATACTCATTCGCTGAGCGAGGGCGATGAAGTCCGTCAGGTCGACCGGACCGCGCCCCGCCCGGGTGGCTTCGACCACGACGGGCGGTGTGACAGATTCGCCGAGCGAATGTGCGAGACGACCGTCGCTTCCCTCGCCGACGCGGGGGTCGCCGACGGAACGGCGGCTGAGCGGTGCGGGCGCACTGAGGGGAGGCGCCCGCACCGCACCACTCTCCCCAAGAGCGGGGGCGGGTGGGGAGAACTTGGTCGACCAAGACGAGCGCCGGGAACCGGAAAGGACCGTCATCGGCGGGTCGAGATGAACGATGGGAAGGTCGGGAACGCCCCGCTTGTCGAGTGCCCGAAGCGACCAGACGCGCATGTATCGCCCTCCGAGCGGGATTCCGTGCTGATCGGAATCGTCAGGGGGTGCGGCTGCGTGGTCCGGGCGAGCACACACAAGAACTTGGGCAAGTAGTTAACTTTGCCCACCTCCACTCTGTACCCAGTGTCAAGTGACCAAACTCCACCTTTCCCGCGAAGTGCCCGGCTCGAGTGAGTCCGTCGAGGTGGGTGCAGACCCGACCGCCTCCCGGTGTCGCCGCACACGCCGTGTCGCGCACCCGCGAGCGAACTGGGCGGGCAGGACAAGTGGGCGGGTCAGCGAGCCCGACGGGCCTGAGATCCCTCGGTCGTTGCGGGGCGGTCGACGTGTCGCACACCCCACGCGGGTTGATGATCCAAACGGGCCGGGGCGTTGGACCTTCGGTCATCGGGGGCAATGCGTTGACGGATTGCGGGTCGCCGGGAGAGCATGGTCCGTATGGGGGGACGGGGGGCTGCCGGCGTCATGCTCGTCGTCGCGCTGGTTGTGCCGATGGCTCCTCTCGGCGCTTCATCGGCGGCTGCCGCGGGCGGATCTGCGTGCCGGTCGTTTGTCGGGACCGCGGCGTTGGCGCCGGGGCTGCCGAGGCTCGGCGACACGCGGCGCGTGACGCCGACGATCTCGATCGAGGGCGCACGACTTCGCGGCTGTCCGGGCCGCGCGACGAGCGCAACGGTGTCGGCGACGCTGAAATTCGCGAAGCCATCGAACTGCAAATTGCTTATCACCCAGGTCAGTCGGAACATTCCGGCGATCGCGAAGGGGACCTTGACGATCGCTTGGGACAACAAGATGACGTCAACGATCGCGCTCTCGATGTCGTTCGGGAGCGTTGTGGACGAGCCGACTGTGGCGATCATGGCCGGCACGGTCGAGGCCGGTCTGTACCAGGGTCTGAAACAGTCATGGACCGTACTTTGGACGATGCGGCGGACCGACGAGTGTTTCGGAGGAGCGCCGTTGACGTCGCTCGCGTTCAGCAAGTTCGATGCGGTCGCCGCGAAGGCCTGATCGCACCGTTCCATTCGCGCAACGTCGAGGCGGGTCCGGCGTCGTCGACGATGAGAACGACGGTCGCCCGGTTGTGCCGGTGTGTGATCGTGAGCGGCGACATCAAGGTCAGACGTTTCGGCTGACGTGCGCCGCGCAACCGCCGGCGCGGACAACGAGGCCGGCGAACGTGAACGACCGACCTTATTGTCGGGTTTGTGCGGCGCGCGGATTGAACGCCGTGGGGCGCCACCGCCGCCGCGGAATCTCGGAGCAGGGGGCTGAGACGAACGGCACGGAAGTCCGCGCGTCGGGCGTTGTCGTGCTATGTCACGGCATCGGATGCGCCGCGAAGAACGACCAGATGAGGGTGTCGGCGTGGACGGCGTTGGTTTGCGGCCCGAGGCCACGTGTGATCGAGCGCGGCAGCGTCGGTCCGCCGGGCCACTCATGGCCTTCGTGGGCGAGCGTGTACAACTCGACGGTGCTGTCGCCGCGACAGCGGCCGTATTCGGTGAGTGTGACCCCCGGGTCGGGATGCGACGTGTTCGCGCTCGGCGAGCATCCATCGTGCGCGCCCCACCGTTGCGCGGCGACCGGGACGCTGTAGGTCCAGTAGGCCTGACCGTGCCCGTCGTACGGGTCGACAGGATCGAGCAAGCCGTGAAACGAGATCACGGGGACCGCCCGGGCCGCGTCGCATTTCGCAGGCAAGCGGAGTCCGCTGACGGGCGCGACTGCCGCGAATGTCGTGGCGGCATCGCAACCAAGCTGACTCGACATCCGGGCGCCGCCGGAGAAGCCGGTCACGTACACCCGCGCGGGATCGATGCACGCGCGCGATCGCATCGTTGAAACCAAATCTTCGAGGAACGTCTCGTCGTTGGCGGCACCGGCCGGAACCGGCGAACCGCCGAACAAGGGTACGCCCGGAATGTTCCAATCGAAGCCGGTGCCCGACGGGAGGATCGCCTGCGGGTACACCACGACAAAGGTGTCCGTGTCGGCGGTGGCGTCCATTCCCGAAAATGCTTCCTGCTCGTCGGCGGTCGACCCGCTTCCATGCAAGTTGAGCACCAACGGTGTCGGATGCGTGTCGGAGTAGCCGCTCGGGACATGCACGATAAACAGTCGTGTGCGTCCCCCGACCGTGATGGATGTGGTCGTCGTCCCCGGCGAAACCGAACGTCCACACCCGCTCGAGGTGGACGCGGAGGCGTCAGTGGCCGACGTCGGAGTCGCTTTGGACGCTGTCGTGCTGGCGCACGCCGCGCACAGCAACGCCGCAGCCGCCATGACCGATATCTCTCGCGCCCGACGCACCGACCCTCCCGTGGGTATTGCCCCCCGGCGGTCGGGTCGGCTCACCCCGGCGGTCAGCGTAGCGTCCGGTCGTTGTCGCGACCGGACGCTACCGGGATACGTCCTCGTCGCACGGCATTCAAAAAAAGTTCGACGTGCGAGCCGCAAGCTTTGGCTCGACGGTAGGTCGGTGCGAAGTTCACGCACAGACGGCGGTCGGCGCGCCAGACGTGTGGCGACAGATCGGGGTGGCGACGCGACGGTGCCGTTCAGCTGTCGGGTTCGGGCGCTGGGGGGCCGTTGTAGACGACGAGCCGGCAAATTTTGCCGTCGGCGAATGTGAAAAAGTCGCTGACGAGGGACACGTTGCCGTGCATGCGGAGGCGGATCTCGACCGCGATGCGGTCGTTGTCGATGAGAGGAACGCCGGGTTCGGGCCACAGGTCATCGACGGTAAACGCGAGGTCGCGGTAAAAGCTCGCAATGGCGTCGGGGCCGGTGAATGTGCCGGCCAGTGTGCTGAGTTGTGCGTCGGGCGCGAAGAGGTGACCGAGTCCGTCGGCATCCTTGTTGCGGATCGCCGTGAAATAGGCGTTGACGAGGTCGAGGTTCGTCATGGGAGTTGGTAGCACTCGAGTGCGTTCGCGCCCAGGATCCGTTCCTGCACCGGTTTGGTAAACGACGCCAAGGCGTCGCGGAGTTTCGCGACTGCGCCGGGGAATGTCGAGTCGTGATGCGGGTAGTCCGAACCCCAGACGATGCGGTCGTTCCCGATGAATGGTGCGAGGGCGGGCAAGGTCGGTTCGTCAATCTCGAAGCTGATCCAGCACTGGCGAGCGAAATATTCGCTGGGGGCCAGTTTCATGTCTGGGCAGTAACCGCCGAAGCCGCCGACCTGTTCGTCGAGGCGCCACAACCAGTACGGTGCCCAACCGCCGCCGGCTTCGAGGAACACGAACCGCAAGCTCGGGTGACGTTCCATGACGCCCTGCGTGATGAGCTGCGCGGACGCGGCCATCTGTTCGAATGCGTGCGACATGGCGTGCAAGACCAACGGGTTGAACGGTTTGCGGTCGGCGCCGAGCGTTTCGATCGTGTTCGATGAGCCTTCGTGGATGCCGATCGTGACGTCGAGCTCTTCGGCCGTCTCCCAGAACCGCTCGTGGCTCGGGTGTGTGATGGTTCGCCCGAGGCACGGGTTCGGCCGCAAGAACGCGACCCGGAAGCCGAGTTCGTCGTGGGCGCGCCGCAGCTCGGAGACCGCAGCGTCGGTCGACTGCCACGGCACCATCGCCGCGCCGTATAGTCGGCGCGGATCGGCGGCGCAATACTGCGCAAGCCAGTCGTTGTACGCCCGGGCGAGTGATATTGCCGCCTCGGTGTCGAGAACCGACCAGAAGTTCAGACCGAGCGACGGATAGAGCACCGCGGTGTCGATGCCCTCGAGATCCATGTCGACGAGGCGAACGTCGGGATCGAAACCTCCCGGCTGTGCTTCATCGTAGGTTGGTGAGCGTGCAAGGTCGGCCATGTCCGACCCGGGAGTGCCGAGTTTGCCGAGCGAGACTGTCACGATCTCCTGGTCGCCCACATACACATGGTCGAGACCGAACGAGTCCCGCATGACATGCAGGCGATGTGGCGCCGGGCAGACGTCGAATGCGGCGAGCGGTTCGAGCACATGACCATCAGCATCCACGATCCGCGCCCCCATCACCTGAAAAAGGTACCTGTCATCGATCGCCGCGCGCACGTGTACACGATCGACATCCGCCACAGCCAACGATCGCCGACCGCTCGACGCATCGCTCCCGAGCGGGCCGGGCGACGGCCGACAGGTCGTGAGGTCACGGCCGGCCCGCCGAGCCGACGCCGTCCGTGTGGCGTGTTGCGGAGGGCTTGGCGTCGTCGGCCAACGTGCTCGGCTCGGAGTTGACTCGATAATGGACACCCAACGGCCGCCGGCGGCGTTGAGGTTGCGCGCTCGGCGTTACCGGTTCGTCGGACCGGACCTTCTGGATCCGCGACTTCATGTCGCGTTGGTCGTCGTGACACTTCAGGTGCTCGGCCAGACGTTCTTGCACTTCGATATCTCGATCGCGCAGATCTTGGTTGCGGTCGCGACCTGCGCCGTCATCGAGTGCACGATCACCTTGCGCCGTGAGCACCTGATCGCATGGCCATCAAGTGCCTTGCTGACCGGGAACGGCGTGGCGTTCGTGCTGCGCATTCCCGGGACCCGTCACGGAGACTGGTGGAGTCTGCGCGGCGGATGGATCTTCGCCGCCGTTGCCGCAATCTCGCTGCTGTCGAAGTACCTGATCCGGGTGGACGGCCGCCCCCTGTTCAACCCATCGAACTTCGGCCTCGTGGTTTGCTTCTTAGTGCTCGGAAGTCGGCGCGTTGATCCGCTCGACTTCTGGTGGGTGCGGCCCGGTGTCGGGCTGACGCTCGCGTTGACAGTGATCATCGTCGGCGGAGTCCTGCTTGCGTGGCGGGTGAAGATGCTCGGCCTCATCGCGAGCTTCTGGACGACCTACGCGGCAGCGTTGGGGGTGCTCGCTCTGCGCGGGCACTGCATAACCGCCCGTTGGCATATCGGTCCGGTCTGTGACGGGTACTTCTGGTGGATCCTCGTCACGTCGCCCGAGGTACTCGTCTTCGCGTTTTTTATGATCACCGATCCCAAGACCGCACCGCGCGGGCGGATCGCACGTCGCGTCTACGGCGCCACGATCGCGCTCGTGTTCGTCGCGCTGGCCGCCCCCCAACGTACCGAGTTCGCGACCAAGGTCGCGCTGCTCGGAGCGCTTGGGTTGGTCTGCGCGGCGCGGCCGCTTCTCGAACGACTCCTTCCGGAGGCGGGCCCAGAAGCGGACCGTTTCGGGACCTTGGTTGGGTTCGGCGAAAGGGTTCGCGACGACGGACATCGCAAGAGCCGGTCGATCGCCGCGGCCAGGTTACGACTCGTCGCGGTCGTTGCTGTCGCCGTGGTCGCGTACACGGCGATCGTCGTGGGCGCGGGCACGCCCGCCGCAACATCGGGCGTCACGCCGGTTGCCGCCGCTCCGGCCGTACCCGCGCACTGCGCCGATACCGCAACCATCCCGACCCAACCGCGACCACTGGCCACAGGCGCGGCGCCACCCACTGTCAACGTGCGAGACGCGATCGACGTCGCGACGCGGATCGGTCTGCGCGAGGCGACTCAGATCGTCCGTGACGTCACCAACGATCTCGCGATCGCGGCGGTAGCGATCGAACACCGGGACGCGGTGCTCGCCTCGAGCGTCGCCCGGTTCCCATGGCTCGACAACCTGATCTCCACGATCTGTTCCGCGACCGGGCCGCTCGTCGCGGCGACCTATCACCTCACTGCCGCGACGGTCATCGTCGCGAAACGAACAACCGGCCAAGTGTTCCCCGAGATCGACGTGGAACTCCGGGGCGTCGTACACGAAACGACGTTCACGCGGTCGAACACGCCTCGCCGACTCGCCGACCACGCCCGCCGCTATCTCAACACGCTCGTTGTCACAAAAGCTGGCGGTCACTGGCTCATATGCGGAAACCGTTCCGATCCGCGCACCGCAGCGTGCGTGACCACGACATGATCAAACGCCCGATCCTGTCGGGCGACCGGAGCCGTCGGACGCTGCCGCCAACTTCGCATGTGTCGGCGCCAGGGCGAGCCGATCGCAACCCGTGTGGCGCCGTCATGTCCGGGAGTTCGGTCAGGCGCGGCGGTCATCCGACGACGTCACGACACCGCAACGCGCGGATTCGGCGCGGGACGCACGATTCGGCGGCATCGCCCGAAGCGACCCCGCGGATCGGGTGGGCTCCTCGGCCGGCCGTGACGAACCGCGAACCGATCGGCACCGATTTCGTGATAGGCGCTCCCGTTCGCGGTGACGACGCACACGGCGTTCTGGCGGGCCGGTCGGCCGATCAGGAAGTGGTGTCGGCGATGAACGGCAACGAGGCATATCGCCGGACGAATGGCCCGTCGGCGTAACGACCTTCGTCGGGATCGACCGCGAATCTCGGGCAGCGAGCGAGGAGCTCCTCGAGCGTGACCCGCGCTTGGAGTTTCGCCACCGCGGCTCCGAGGCAGTGATGCGGTCCGAATCCGAAGCTGAGGATCCGGTCGGGGTTCCGGGTCACGTCACAGTCTTCGCCACGAGGACCGAACTCGTCGGGATCCCGGTTCGCGGCTGCGAAGAGCAAGAGCACCTTGTTGCGTTCGGGGATGAGACGACCATGCAAGTCGAGGTCGCGTGTGACCGTCCGGGCCAGTCCTTGCACCGGCGAGGTCAGACGCAAGAACTCATCCACCGCGTTCGGGATGAGGTCGGGCGATTCGATCAGCGCTTCCCGTTGGTCGAGATGGAGGGTCAGCAGCGCTGCCGCACCGCCGAGGAGGCCTGTGGTCGTGTCGTTCCCGCCCGCGACCATCGTGAAGGCGTAACCGAGGATCTGCACGTCGGAAACTGCCACTCCCGCGGCTTGGAGTCGCACCAGGTCGGAGATCGTGTCGTCGCCCGGATCGCGTCGTCGACGCTCTGCCAGCGCGGCGAAGTATTCGATCATCTCGCCGACCGCTTCTGATGCTCCGAGCACTCCGCCCTGCGCGTTGGCGGCGACGATCGCGTCGGTCCAACGATCGAATCGAGCGCGATCCGATGTCGGAACCCCCAAATAGTGTGCAACGACGAAGCTGGGCAGAGGTTTGAACAGGTCCACGACGATGTCGCCGGAGCCGGCCGCTCGGAGGCGGTCGATCCGATCACCGACAAACGCCCGTATCGCCGGTTCCAGGTCGAGGACCCGTTTCGGCGTGAACCCGCGGGCGAGCAGCCGCCTGAACTCGGTGTGTTCGGGTGGATCCATCATCACGATCGGTGTTGCATCGCGATCGAGACCGACAAGTTCCCGTTCGTCGTACGTGAAGGTGAGACCACGAGCCGACGAAAACAGCTGCGTGTCGATCGCGGCGGCCGAAACGTCCGCGAAACGTGACAGGACCCAATAGTCGCCTGCTTCGACGAAGTGGACCGGGTCGTGTTCTCGAAGCCACCGGTACATCGGGAAGGGGTCACGCCACCGTTCACCGCCGCCGACGACGAAACCCGAAATCGGGCCCGTCTCACCGACGTTCATACGCCCTTCCGTGCGGTGCCCGCGTACATGTAGCTCATGATCTTCGGTCCGGCGATCGCGAATGTCTCGACCTGCTCGAGATCCAGTCCGGACGCTGCGATCAGGGCGGCGGGATCACGGTCGAGGTGGCAGCCGCCCGCGACGCGCCGCTGGATTCCGTTGTAGCGGTGTTGGCGTCGGGCAACTTTCGGGTCGTTGGAGAGGCCGTGCTCAAGGAACACGAGACGTCCTCCGGGCCGCAGCACCCGTCGCACTTCCTGCAGTGCCTGGTCGACGTCGGGGATCGTGCACAACGTCCAGGTACTGAGCGCGTTGTCGACCGACGCATCATCGAGCGGGATCGCGGCACCGTCGAGGCCGACGAACTCGACGTGAACGCTCGACGTCGCGAGCCGCTTCTGCGCGAGTTTCCTGCCGACCAACGCCGGATCGATCGCGTATACCCGCTCCACCGCGTCCGGGTAGTACGGGACGTTTGCACCGCTCCCGAAGCCGACCTCGACGACGACGCCACTCAAGTCGGTGAGCGCGCGCCCGCGGAGCTTTCCGATCCTCTTGTTCCCCAACATCACGTCGATGACTCTCGGCAGCACCTGGTCTTCATACAGGCTCACGCCGCCAGTCTCGCAGGACGGCGGACCAGCAGCATCCCGGCGCTGCGAACGTGCCGGACCCACCGGAACAGGGCGACACGAGGGTCGCGCTCGCACAAGCGGCGCCGCTCACTGCCGCGCAGCTGCGTGTCGGTCCGTGCGATGACTGCGACGCGACGTGGATGCGGTCAAGGAGCGACTGCTCGCACGGCTCGTCCGTGGCGTCCACGAGGCGCACCGTTGGGCCCTGGACGAGCAACGCCTCTGAGCGGAAGCTACCGGCGACGGTACGCGCGGCGAACGCCCGCGCGGCGTTGGCGAATCGAAACGACTGATCGGTGCGTGCTCATGACGCCTCTGGCGGCCAGAGCCTCGGGTTGATCGGACTCGCGGCAAGATCGCCGGGAGACAATCCGGGGAGCCAGACGCCGAGATCGAACTGCTGATACACCGAATCAGGTTCGCTGACGCGCGCGCCGTCGGCGAAGTAGATGACCGTCATCACGGGACGCATCCGTTCGGTGGGGTTCGGACCGGCGCGGTGCAACGTCCACCCTGCGTGGAACGTGGCGTCGCCGGCTCGGATCGCTCCGTACGTGTGCTCGGGGAGGCGCTCGGAACGAACCAACGCCGCATAGGCCGCTTCGCTCTCGTCGGAGATGGCGTGTCCGCGCAATTTGCCGGCCGTGTGACTCCCGGTCGCGAAGGTCATCGACCCGACCGTCGGATCAAGATCGGCCAGCGGCATCCACATCGTGACTGTCTTTTCGGTGTCGACTGGCCAGTAGAACTGGTCCTGATGCCAAGGTGTGTGGCCGCCGCCGGGCTCTTTGAACAGCGCCTGGTCGTGATAGATGCGGACGGCGCTCACACCGAGAACATCGGCGGCGGCTTTCGCGAAGCGGGACGAAAACACGAACCGGCGGCACACGTCGTTGGTGCGCCACAGGTTGAAGCTCTGGAGGAACGCGGCCGAATACGTGTCGCGTTCGCTGATCGGTCGGCGCTCCCGGTTCGCGCTCGCCGCCGCGGCCTCCAAATTGCTTCGGTAGGCCGCGATCTCGGACGGGGCCGCCAATCCGGCCAACATGACATGACCGGCCGATGCGAACTGGGCTGGGGCGTCCGGGTCGATCGCGTACGGCGTGTCGAGATCGGGCAGCGTTGCTGGATCGACGACGTCCACTCCCCCCAACGTAGGCGCCGCACGACCCGCAGGACATCTCCGCGGTCGCCGTCGGCCGAGTCGTTAGGATCCAGCCGCTCCGCTAAGCCGCGGCGAGGGGTAGAGCCATGGATCCGATTCGGTCACTACGGGTCGCACGCGCCGGAGCGATCCTGAGCGTATCAATGCTCGTGGTCTGCACGCTCGCCGCGTGCGGCGCGTCGTCGAAGGCGAGCGCGGTGACGCAACCGTCGACGAGCGTCGCGGCGAACTCACCGCAGGTGCTCCTCGTCGGCACCTTCCACGGACACGTCGGCCAATACCGAACGATTCAGGCCGCGGTGAACGCGGCGCGAGCCGGCGATTGGATCCTCGTCGCGCCCGGCGATTACCACGAGACCGCCGATACGACTGGCCCGCCGTCCGAGTATGTCTCGTCGGGCGGATTCGGCGGCGTGTTCATCGACAAGTCGAATGTTCATGTGCGCGGCATGAATCGCAACTCGGTGATCGTCGACGGGACCAAGCCCGGCGCAGCCGCGTGTAGCGCCAACCCAAGTGACCAGACGTACGGCCGCGTCGGCACCAGCGGCAAGCATGAAGGCCGCAACGGCATCGTGATTTGGAAGGCCAACGGCGTCAGTATCGACAACCTCACGGTGTGCAACTTCCTTGCCGGATCCGACTCATCGGGTAACGAGATCTGGTGGAACGGCGGCGCCGACTCCGGGGCCGTTGGTCTGCGCGGCTACTCCGGGAGTTACCTGACCGCGACCTCGACGTTCTTCGGCGGCGAGGACACCGCCGCGCAGTACGGCATCTTCTCTTCGAACTCGCAAGGTCCGGCGACGTGGACCGACACCTATGCGAGCAATTTCAACGACTCGGGCATGTACGTCGGTGCGTGCCTTCAGGTGTGCGACATCACGATCAGCGATGCGTGGATGGAGTACGACGCGCTCGGGTATTCGGGCACGAACTCGGGTGGGGCGATCGTGATCGAACACTCGCAGTTCGACAACAACGAAGACGGCCTCGACACCAACACCCAGATCGGTGGTGACCCGCCGGCACCTCAGAACGGCACATGCCCGAACAACGACATCAGTCCGATCACGCACACACATTCGTGCTGGGTGTTCGTGGACAATAACGTCCACGACAACAACAATCCGAACGTTCCGGCCGCGGGGAGCGCGGCCGCAGGTCCGGTCGGTACCGGGATGACACTGTCCGGTGGCCGCAACGACACGGTGATGGACAACACCTTTACGAACAACGGGGCGTGGGGAATCCTTTTCGTTCCCTATCCCGACAGCGACAAGCCGGTGCTCGGTCAGACGTGCGCGGGGACCGGCGGCGTGCAGACAGCCGGGTTGGGCTGCGTGTACGACCCCGAGAACGACGCACTCCTGCACAACACCTTCTCGCACGACGGGTACTTCGGGAATCCGAGCAACGTCGACTTCGGACAGATCACGATCTCCGCGCATCAACCGCAGAACTGTTTCTCCGGAAATACGGCACCGGACGGCAGCGCGCCACCCAATCTGCAGACGCTTCAGCCCACGTGCGGAGCGCTGACGACTGCCGCGAATACGGGCGGCAGCCTCCTCGGTCAGGTGTTGTGCGACACCGGGTTCGGTACCTGCCCGGCCGGTGCGAAATATCCAAAATCGACCGGGGCGATCATGCATCGATTGCCGTCGACGTTGGCCTCGATGCCGAATCCGTGCGTCGGTGTGCCGGCCAACGCATGGTGCCCAGGCGGCAAACCGGTGTGAGGCCGTCGCCGCGCGTCGTGTGGGTGATCGAACCCGACCGGGACGCAACGGCGGTCGACGCACCGCCGCAAGCCGGGTTGCGACCGCACGGGCCGTGGTCCGAGCTTGCGGCGCTGGAGGTGGGTACATGGTGGCTTGGGCGCGCTCGACCGACCGGTGGCGCCCGAGCGACGTCACGCAAGGCATGCAGCCCGCGTCAGTGATCGACGCAACCCCGCAGGCCGGGCACGTACGGGCGCGGTGCGCTCCCCAGGATTGGTGCGCGGGCTTGGTACGTTCTGGACCGTGAGTTCAGCCAATCGTCAGCGCAGGCAACAGAACCGAACGGCGCG
>Ga0182024_10008953_pt1 | contig 20886 bp, 19 predicted proteins | sample P32metaG_FD_120480 | JGI IMG/M metagenome (GOLD analysis project Ga0182024, IMG submission 120480) | Permafrost microbial communities from Stordalen Mire, Sweden - P3-2 metaG (Illumina Assembly) | ecosystem: Environmental > Terrestrial > Soil > Wetlands > Permafrost | place: Sweden: Stordalen...
AAGAGCATCGAGCATTATAAGATTTGGTGGACCTTCCTTGCTCTAGGCGGGGTAGCATTGTACGTAGGAGTTGCAATTACCATTTATCCGCACGCCTTTGAATTTCACGGTTTGGCTTATGCATGGCCGTATGCTATTCCCCTGTTGGATATAGCTTTTCTGAGCATAGCACTCGGCTCGTTGCTGGGCGTGAGGCTATGGAAGGAAATGCTCGGGAACCCAGGGCTACAATTCTTTGCTTTGATTTCTTATAATCTGTATCTTTGGCAATCAATAATAGCCAACGACTTACCGGCTCACAGGATATCAATTTGGAACCTAGCTAATCCGAGTTCGGAAAATCACGCGACGTTTCTTCCCATGCTAAGCGCAACGCTCTGCGCGATCGCAGTCGCCTCATTCATTACGTTCGCATTCGAGATACCGTTATTGCGTTTGCGAAGATAACCGACTTCTTACGAAGCGCCGGCCGCCGCCGCCGTCAATAGCGCCAGCACCGTGCGCGGATCGTCCGCTCGTCCCGTCACGATCGCCTCGAAACACCGCAGCGCACGCTCGAAGCCTAGCCGCGCGCGACGCTCTCCCATTTGCTTTGCGATCGGACGCAACGCACGCTCCCTCCAACGATACCGCGAAGGCAGCTGCCCGCCCTCCCGAGCCAATTCCCAGACCAAGTTGTACTCGTTCGCCAATGCCGAGATTAACGGGATAGCCGCCCCGCGCGGATCGGCATCGAGCAACTCGAATGCGATCGCCAAGGCTTCTTTGCGCCGCCCTTCAAGCAACGCGCCGGCGAAATGGTACGCCTTGGCATCCCCAGATGCCAAGCTCTCGCCCAACAACGCGTCTAGCGTGATTTTGTCGCCGAGTAGGGCAAGCTTCGCTAAATCCGTGCGCACCGCGACGAGATCGGCGTCATCGTTTTTCACAAGCGCGCTTACAGCCGCGGGCTCGATTTTCACCCCCAGTTCAGCGGCCGATTCGCGCACGAAGCGCTCTCGCGCGTCGGCCGTGGGCGAAACGTCGATGCGCAACGCTTGCGCCGCGAGCTGCTTTCCCAGCGGCTCGGGACGCTTAGACGCGGGCGCGAGCAAATCTTCAATAACGAGCACGTTGCCGTCGGGAACGCGTTGCGCGACGGCGAGCAAATCTCGCCGCTGCTGCACGCGCAACTCCTGTGCCCCGCGCACGATCGTCAAACGCGTCGTCGCGAGAAACGGCATTGCGCAAACTGCCGCTTCCAAACGTCCGAACGCTTCGATATTCGACGCGACAAAGCGCTCGACGTTGAGCGCGCGCTGGGCAGGCGTGAACAATCGTTCCTCGATCGCCTCCAGCACGCGATCCGCGAAAAGACGCTCGACGCCTTCGATCAACACCAGTTTGGGAATTGCCGGCTTCTTCTCGACGAACTCGTAAAACTTCATGTGGGAACTTTTGGAAACTCCGCCAATGCGGAAAGTTCGTCGGAGTATGGAGGACGAAAAACTCCATACTCCGTGATAATACCGCTGATTAGCTCTCCCGGCGTCACGTCGAAGGCGGGATTGAACGCCGCAGCCTGCGCCGGAGCCGAGGCGACTCCCCCGAACGTACAAATCTCGTCGGCGCCGCGCTCTTCGATAGGTATGCCGGCGCCCGAGGAAAGCGTAAAGTCGATTGTGGAACGCGGCGCCGCGATGTAAAACGGGATATTATGATACGCCGCCGCGACCGCGGCGCCGTACGTGCCGATTTTATTGGCCGTATCGCCGTTCTTTGCGATACGATCGGCGCCGACGATGACGCACGCAACGTTTTTCAAGCGCATCGTCGCGGCGGCGGCGCCGTCGGCAATTAACGTCGCCGGTACGCCTGCGGCCGCAAGCTCCGTCATCGTAAGGCGCGCGCCTTGCAGCAGCGGACGCGTCTCATCGACGTAGGCATGAACTTTTTTTCCCGCTCGATGGGCGGCGATGATAACGCCCAAGGCCGTTCCGTCGCCGCCGGTCGCCAAGCGCCCGGTGTTGCAATGCGTGAGCACGCAAGCGTTCTCCGGCATAAGCGGGACGCCGTAGCCGGCAATCGCGCGATCAACCACGCGTTGCTCCTCATGGATCGCACGCGCTTCTTTGAGCTCTTCGCCGCGGGGAGCCGCAAGGACGCGATCGACCGCCCAGGCGAGATTCACCGCCGTAGGCCGCGCGGCGCGAATACGCGCGGCGGCGGCGCGAAACGCATCATCGTCCGCCGTCAATAAGCGCGCCAAGGCGACGCCGTATGCGCCGACGATACCGATCGCGGGGGCGCCGCGAACGGCTAGCGTCGCTATCGCCTCGACAACATCGTCAACCGCATGCGCACGCTTACGAAGAAGCTCGCGCGGAAGCATGCGCTGATCGATATAACCGATCGCATCGCCGTCCCACCATACGGGTACAAGCTCATCCATGCTCCGTTCTTTCGCCGTCAACAGAGCTTTTTCATACGTCTAATAAGCTCAGCGCGGCGATAGCGGCTTCGAACCCCTTGTCGCCGCGCGCGGGATCGGCGCGTTGCTCCGCCTGATCCAACGTCTCCGTCGTTAATATACCGAAGCCGATGGGCACGCGAGAAAGCAATTGCACCTGCATGATGCCGCGCGCACATTCGCTCGCCACAAAGGTGAAATGGGGCGTGTCGCCGCGAACGACCGCGCCCAACGCCACCACCAGATCAGCCCCCGCGTCGATAAGCTTGCGACATGCCAAGGGCGCCTCAAAGCATCCCGGGACGCGCACAAGCGTGCGATGTCCCGACACGACGCCGCCGAGGTCCAACCCGCGAAGGGCGCCCTCTTCAAGCCAATCCGCGAGTTTTTCGTAAAAACGGGCGGACACGATCGCCGCGCGCTTTCCCTTGGCCTTGCCCGCGACGCGCGCCGGCGCGGCCTTCCTCGCTTCGAGCTTCACCTCGTCTCCCCGGAGGTCGGCGCCGAGCCGGGAATCATATGCCCCATTTTCGCGCGTTTTGTTTCCATGTAGCGTTCGTTGTGCCGCGTCGACTGGATTTGCAAAGCGATGCGCTCGACGATGGCCAGCCCGTAGCCTTCCAGACCAACGATTTTCTTGGGATTGTTCGTTATCAAGCGCATCTCGCGTATGCCTAAATCATGCAAAATTTGCGAGCCGATTCCGTAATCGCGTTTATCGGCCGGCAAGCCCAGCGCGAGGTTGGCTTCCACCGTATCGGCTCCGCGATCTTGCAGCTCGTAAGCACGCAGCTTGGCGGCAAGACCGATCCCGCGGCCTTCTTGATGAAGATAGAGCAAAACGCCGCGCCCTTCTTGCGCGATCTTCGCTAACGCCGCATCTCGCTGCGCTCCGCAATCACAGCGAAGCGAGTGCAAGCCGTCGCCCGTCAAACATTCCGAATGCACGCGCACGAGAATGTTTTTGCCGTCGCCGATATCGCCCATCACCATCGCGACGTGCGCCACGTTATCAATCTTCGATTCGAACGCGATGCCGCGAAACGCGCCGAACGTCGTGGGAAGCTCGAATTCCGCGATACGTTCCACCATGCGCTCCGTGCGCATCCGATACGCGATAAGATCTTTGACGGTGATCAGTTCCAGATCGTGCTTGCGCGCGAATTCCCGCAGCTTGGGCAAGCGCATCATCGTACCGTCTTCGTCCATGATCTCAACCACCACGCCGGCCGGGTAGAACCCCGCCATCCGCGCGAGATCGACCGCGGCCTCGCTATGTCCGGCCCGAACAAGCACGCCGCCCTCGGCGGCGCGGATCGGAAACGTGTGCCCCGGCCGCAAGAAATCGCCGGGTTTAGCCGCCGGATCGAGCAGCAGCTTGATCGTCTCGGCGCGATCTTGCGCGGAGATGCCCGTGGTGGTTCGCCCGCGCGCTTCGATAGATACCGAGAAGGCCGTTCCGCGCAGGGCCGTGTTCTTGGCAACCATCGCGGGGATATCCAAGTCGTCTAGGCGTTCGCCGACGATCGGCACGCAGATAAGCCCCCCGGCTTCCTTGCGCATGAAATTGATCGCCTCGGGGGTAACCGCTTGCGCGGCCATGACGAGATCACCCTCGTTCTCCCGATCCTCGTCGTCGAGAACGACGACCATCTTGCCGCGGGCAAGCTCGGCGATCGCCGCTTCAATCGAGTCGAAGCCGGCATCCCCTTGCGCGCCGTCGATCAGGGAAGCCAGCTCCGGCAGCACGCGGGAAAGCGCCCGAATCGATCGGAACGAGGGCTCGCGCCGCCCGGCCCGCAGATACGAGATCGCGGATTCGGTCAGACCCGCGCGGGCAGCCAACTCGCCGGGGGTCATCCCCGTTCGCTCCATAGCCGAGCAAAGAGCCGCTGCGAAGGTGTCCATTCCTCCATGATTACGCCCTGCGTTAACAACTGTCAAGCACCTTGCGCGCGCCCCCGCTCGCGGGACCCCTATGTCTCAAAAAGGCGCACCATCGAAAGCACGCTAACTAAGGCGGCTTGTAATGATCGACTACGTCGCCTTGAGCGTCTTCATCGCGCTTTTCAGCCTTGTTACCGTTCTGGGTTTCGCCGCCGCGCATTGGCGGCGCGGGGATCTCAATCATTTGCACGAGTGGGGCTTGGGGGGCGGGCGCTTCGGCGCGTTCGTCATCTGGTTTCTCTTGGGCGGGGACCTCTATACCGCGTATACGTTCGTTGCCGTTCCCGCACTGGCGTACGGCAGCGGCGCGATCGGATTCTTCGCCCTGCCGTACACAATTTTGGCCTATCCGCTCGCCTTTGCGTTTTTGCCGCGCTTGTGGACTATTTGCCGAGAAAACGGCTACATCACGCTAGCGGATTTCGCATATGGACGCCACGGAAGCAAGGCGCTGGAATTCGCGGTCGCATTCACGGGACTTCTTGCCGTGACGCCCTACATCGCGCTGCAACTCGTGGGCATCCAAGTCGTGATCGCGACGATGGGCATCACCGGAACCGGCCTCATGGGCGATATCCCCTTGATCGCGGCGTTTCTCATTCTCGCCGCATATACCTACAGAAGCGGTTTGCGCGCGCCGGCGATGATCGCATTCGTCAAAGATGCCCTGATCTTCATTACGATCGCAGCAGCGATGATCGTCATTCCGCCTAAGCTCGGCGGATTCGGGCATATCTTCGCCGCCGCGCAACACGCATTGGCTACGCGTCCAAAGCCCAGTTCCGTCATCATAGTACCCGCGGGATTCAGTGCGTATGCGACGCTCGCGCTGGGCTCGGCGATGACGCTGTTTCTCTATCCGCACACCGTCACCGCCGTTTTAAGCGCGCAACGCGCCGACGATATTCGCCGGAACGCGGCCCTCTTGCCGGCGTATAGTTTGGCGCTCGCCTTTATCGCGATGCTCGGCTATGCGGCAATTGCGGCCGGCGTAACGCCGAACTCTCCCAATGACGCCGTCCCGCTGCTCTTCAAAGCAATGTTTCCATCATGGTTTACCGGCGTCGCGTTCGCGGCGATCGCAATCGGAGCGCTGGTACCGGCGGCGATCATGTCGATCGCCGCCGCGAATCTGGCGACGCGCAATATCTACGTGCGCTACCTACACCTCAACGCGACCAGCGCGGAACAAACGCGCGTCGCCAAACTTGTCTCGCTGCTGGTGAAAATAGGAGCACTCGTTTTCATCGTCGTTATTCCGTTGCAATACGCCGTCGATATGCAGCTTCTCGGCGGCGTTTGGATTCTCCAAACGCTTCCGGCGATTTTCTTAGGGCTCCGGCCTCGTTGCCCCCTTCACCGCCGCGCGCTGTTCGGCGGATGGCTTGCCGGTATGATCTCCGGCACGACGCTGGTAGCCCTCCAAAACTTCTCTTTGGTGACCCCGTTGCATGTGGGCGGCGCAACCTTCGGCTGCTACACGGCGCTCATCGCTCTGGGAGCAAACATTGCCGTCGCGATGTCGCTTACCCCCATTTTTAACGCGGCGCGCACCCCCTAATCTCTCCCTCTCGAATTCGGCGGAAAAGATACCCGCACAGCAGCTTTACAATGACGAAAAAGATATTTCCTTAAATTTAACATGCATGCAGCAATTTTCTGCATGTGAGGGATCGGGTTTCGCCGTATTGTGCCCGCAAGAGCAATTCGAGGGGGTTTTATGCGATTCCTCAAGATTACCGTCATCATACCATTGCTTGGTCTTCCTTTCTTGGTCAATTGCCCCGGCCCGCCGTGCAGCCAGACGCAGACTTGCCCTGTACCGCCGTATGGGAGTTCTCCCGCGCCGGGATCGTCGGCGCCGAGCGGGTGCGTAGGCGCACTCCCTTGCGTGCCGCCGACATCGCCTATGCCCGGAGCTTCGGTAATGCCGATGCCCGTGTATTCGACAATGCCGGTAACCGGAGTTTCGCCGGCGCCGAGCGGGTGTGTAGGCGCCCTCCCTTGCGTGCCGCCGACATCGCCTATGCCCGGAGCTTCGGTAACGATACTGCCGCTCCCCGAACCGTCGCTAACGCCGCAGCCCGGAGCCTCGGGCGCCGGCACATGCCTAAACGGCATCATAACGGTTATTGTCGGCGGCAACGCCTACCAGGACAACAACACGCTGTGTCCGGTCACCGGCACAACTCAGTCAATAACCCGCCGGCACAAATAGCGGAGCGTGAAAAACCTCGTCGGCGCGCATGCGTGAATACGTCGCACCGACGAGACGTCTTGGGGGCCTCGCACTCGTCAATGAGGAAAAGCGATAATCGCCTTCACGATTTGCGCATTCCTCATCGCGTCATAAGCTCGGATAACGCCGTCAAGCCCAAAGAGCGTCGCGCCCAACCCCTCCGCCGTAACGATACCCCGCGTTAGAAGAGCGAGCGCTTCGCGCGTATCATCCGGCCCGCAAGAATACGAAGCGACAAGACGCACGTCGCGGAAATACGCGGTGCATTGATCGAAAATGAAACGTTCGCTTGGTTCGATCGGCGTGAACATCACGACCGTTCCCCCGGGCCGAACGGCATCGATCGCATGGCCCAAGGCCGCAGGCGTACCCGGACCGCAAATCACCGCGTCCGCGCCTTCGACGGTCGCCGCGCGCAATCGCTCCAAAGCGTCGGCGGGTTCGAAAACATCGTCGCTCCCAAGCGCACGGGCGCGCTCGCGACGTTCCGGCAAGAAATCGCTGCCGAATACCGTCACGCCGCGCGCGTGCGCAACGGCGACGTGCATGAGACCCATCACGCCCAACCCGATAACGTACAGCGATTGACCCGCGCTTACTGCGCCGCGTCGCAACGATTTGCACACGCACGCAAGCGGTTCCGCTAAAGAACCGTCGATGAACGACATGCCGGCGGGCAAGACGAGCGTGTCCGCTAAATTCGCACGCGGAACGCGCACGTATTCCGCCATGCCTCCCGGATCAAGGGAGGTCGCCCTCCATGTCGCGCACTGCGTGAAATCGCCGCGCGTACACGCCGAGCATGCCGAACAAGGCGCGTGATGATGCGCGAAAACGCGATCGCCGACGGTAAAACCCGACTTTTCGCCGACGTCGTTCGCCGCGACGATCGTGCCCGCAATTTCATGTCCGAAAACAAACGGCGCCTTGCGTCGCACGTACCACGGCATGAGATCCCCCGAACACACGCCGCTCGCCCCTACGCGCATGAGTACATCGCCCGGCTCCAAACGCGGAACCGCTCGTTCTTCGATACGAATATCGTCCGTATCGTACATAACCGCCGCGCGCATCGATTCGGCGAGTATCTTGCTCATGGAACGATCGCAAACTTTATGCCGCGACGATCGTCGAGCGCGGCGAAAGCATCCGTTAATCGATCCAACGGATACGTACCCGAAATAAGCGGCCGCGGATCAATCGAGCCGGAAACCAACAAGTCGAACGCCTCGCGTACCGCGCGGGGCGTGAAATGGAACGGACTCACAATACGCACTTCGTCATAATGCAAACGCCCCGCGTCAAAAGCAACGCTCGATTCGGCAGGCAACCCGCCGAAGAGCGACGCCGTTCCGCCGCGCCGCGCAAACGAGGGCGCCGATTCCCACACGCCCGACGCCCCCGTGCATTCAATCACGAGATCCGCTCCGCGGCCGCCCGTGCGTTCGCGCACAAAAGCCAGCAACGCATCTTCACGCGCATCCGCGACATACTCGAAACCAAACCGCGGCGCGAACGCCGAGCGCTCAGGGCCCCGCCCGGCAAGGATCACGCGCGGAACGCCTAACGCTCGCGCCGCCGCCGCATGCAAAATGCCGAAGCCGCCCGCTCCAAGTACCAGAAGCGTTTCCGCGCGTTCCACACCCGCATACCGCAACGAATGCACGACGCACGCTAGCGGCTCCAAGAATGCCGCCCCCTCATATGATAAGTTTTTCGGCTTCACGAACGCGTTGCGCTCGACGATGTGTTTAGGAATCGCGATGCACTCGGCGTACGCGCCGAGGATCTTCGTTTCCATCACCGCTTCGCACAACTCTTCTTGCGCATGCTCGCACCAGAAACACGTATCGCACGGCGCGGAATGCACGCTCGCGATCGCATCCCCCGGCTTAAATGCCGTCACGCCTTCTCCCGCGGCGAGCACTTCGCCGGAAAACTCGTGCCCAAAGAGCGTCGGCATCGCCATCTTAGGATGCCCGCGTCGATACGCCTTGAGATCCGTGCCGTCGGTTAAAGCGACGCGGACGCGCACGACGATGCCGCCGGGCTCCGCACGCGGCATGGGATGATCGCGCACTTGCACGCATCCCGGCGCTATCAAAACGCCGGCGCGCATCGTCGTGCGCGTCCGCATCGCGAGCTCAGATATCATACGCCCAGTCAAGCTCAGCGCCGCTTGCCGCTCCGTTAGCGACGTACGGCTGCACGCACGCAAGCACGTAGCGCGCGACCGGATCCGCCTCCACGTTCACGACGTCGCCTGCGTGCTTGCTTCCGAAGGCCGTGCGCGCGGAGGTTTCCGGGATCAACGCAACCTCAAAACGCCCCTCGCGCACGGCCGCGACGGTAAGGCTAACGCCGTCAAGTACCACGTACCCCTTCTCCACGATAAAACGCGCGATATCCGGCGTCGCCTTCAACGTTAAACGATGCCCCTGCCCCTCGACTTCCTTTGCGAGGATTTCCGCCGTTCCGTCGACGTGTCCGTACACAAGATGGCCGCCGACGCGATCGTTCAAGCGCAATGCCAGCTCCACGTTCACCGGATCGCCTTGAGCTAACCGCCCGAGCGCAGAGCGTGCCAGCGTCTCCGGCACCACGTCGAACGTAACCGTCGACGACGTGCGGGAGACGACCGTCAAGCAGGCGCCGTTAATCGCGATTGAATCCTTGGGTTCCACGCCCTCGGACAAAGCGTCGGGAGCGGCTATCACCAAACACAGGCCGCCGCGCGGATCGCGCTGCGCGGTATTCACCGTACCAAGATATCCGATTAAGCCCGTGAACATCAGGAGCCGTCTCCTACAAAGGAAGCTGAGAAAAGCACGTCGTCGCCCAAACGCGCGACTTCATCGAAAACCAGCCGCCGGCGCAGCGAGGCTTCAGGACTCAGACGCAACGCGCCGACGGCGCTTTCGCTCGCAAACAGCACCGGCGCCGTCAACCAGTGCAGACGATCGACGAGCCCCTCCGTCAACAGACGCGCGGCGAGCGTCGGGCCTCCTTCGCTATAGACGCTGTAAATACCGCGTTCCTTGAGCGCAATCATCGAAGCTCGCAGATCTAGCGAACGCGCGCTCGCATCGCCCACGTATACAACCTCCGCGACAGCCTCCAATGGAATGAATGCGTCGCGAGCGCCGGCCGGAGCAAGCACGATCGTGCGCGCATAGATCCCCTCCCGATCCGGATCGGGGTTCGCGAACAGGCGGCTGCGCGGCGAAACCGGCGCGCGTTCGCACGCGACAATGCGAATATACGGCCGTAGGCGCGCGCGCGGCGGGCGAATCGTGAGCAACGGATCATCGATGCGCACGGTGCCCGCGCCCGCCATCACCGCATCGTGCGCCGCGCGCGATTCACGCACGAATGCGGCGGCGCGCTCCCCGGTAAGCCGACATGTCCCCGCTGCCGGCGCAACATACCCGTCCAGGGAAACGGCCAATTTCAACGTGACGAACGGGCGATCTCGCGCGATCGCAACGGCGAAATCCTCGATTAACGCCCGCGAGCGCGCGTCCTCAAGCACCTCGACGACAACGCCGCCCTCACGCAAAAGCCGCACGCCGCCTTGCGCGGTTCTCGGATTGGGATCCAGGGCGCCGATGACCGTGCGTTCTATCCCCGCTTTGAGCATCGTTTGCGCGCACGGCGGCGTACGGCCGTGATGCGCGCACGGCTCCAGCGTCGCGTACAGCGTACAGCCCCGCGCGTCGCCTCCCGCGGCGCGCAGCGCTTCAACCTCGGCATGCGCCTGACCGCAACGATGATGGAAACCTTCGCCGAGTACGCGCCCCTCGCGCGCAATCACGGCGCCTACAAGAGGATTGGGCGCGACGTTGCCCCGCGCGCGCTCGGCGAGCTCGCAAGCACGTTGCATGAAAAGACGATCAATCGCTGTGATTCCCACCGCTCTCCCATGTATCATCCGCGCACGCGACAAGAAGGCCTCCCCGCACCCGCGCGCCGCCTGCCTCAAGCACAGCCGCCGCTTCGCGAAGCGTCGCTCCCGTCGTCGCGACATCGTCCACCAGGACAACGTTCGCCCCCTGCAGCGCGGCGCCGCGCAGCAGGGTAAAGCGCCCGCTTGCCGTCAAGCGCTCCTTGCGCGTTCGCCCCTGTTGAGCCGGGCCCGCGAGACGTTCAATACCGGCCGACACCGGCCGCCCAAGCTCGCAACCGACCGCGCGCGCGAGCAGCCCGGCCTGATCGAAGCCGCGTTCCGCGCGCCGCGCGAAGGTTGTGGGAATCGGCACAAGGCATGCATCCGGAGCGACAAATGCGCCCAATCGTTGCGCCAGCAACGCGCCGAGCCGCTCGCCGATATCGCGACGACCTTTCTTCATTCGTAAAACCGATGTACGCAAAACCCCGTTATACGAACCGAGGGCAACGCACGAAAGCATGCCGAGTTGAAAGCGCAACGGCTTCCCCGTCGCCGCCAGGCACCGTTCGCACAAGAGCGAATCGGCGACTCCGCAGCCCGCGCAACACGGCGGAAAGAGCAGATCGAGAAAACGAAAGCGTTTCACGTTCTTCCTTCACGCATAATTGCACAAACGACAAGGCTTGCCCATTCCGAGGGGAACCCGGATTCGAGGCGGCGCATCCGACTGCCCATGCCCGGCAATCGCCTAAAGGATATCCTACGCCGCGACGAAGTCGCAACGACGACATAACTCTTGGCGATAGAGCAGTTTTCAGCCGGCGACGCTAGGGAATTCCGGGAAACCGCACGAGCGACGACGGCGAGAATTCCCCGGCGCCGCTGGGGAATCGGCCTGCTTTTAGGCCTCGGCGTTCTGGTCAATTTCATTGACCGCATCACGCTTTCCGTTGCCGGACCTCAACTCCAGGAACAATTCGCATTGACGCCTCAACAAACGGGGCTGCTGTTAAGCGCATTTTTCTGGTCCTATGCGCTGCTGCAAATTCCGACCGGTATGCTTTTGGATCGCTTCGGCGTTCGTCTAGTCGGTCGCATCAGCGCCTTTCTTTGGTCCGTCGCATCGGGCGTCATCGCCTTGGCCGGCGGCTTCGGCGGCATCCTTGCGGCCAGAGTCCTTCTCGGCATCGCGGAAGCGCCGGGGTTTCCCGCAAGCTCCAAGGCGACGGGCTATTGGTTCCCGCGATGCGAACGCGGCCGCGCCGCCGCGATCTTCGATGCGGCCGCGAAGTTTTCAAACGTCGTCGGCGTCCCGCTGACGGCCTTCGCCGTCGTCAAATTCGGCTGGCGATGGGGATTCGGCCTGAGCGCTCTCTTGAGCTTCGCGTACTTCGTCGCATTCTATTTCGCGTATCGCGATCCAAGCGCCGATCGGGGATTGAGCCGCGCCGAATATACGTACATCAAAACAGGCGGCGCGACTTCCGAAGGCCCCTCCGACGCCGGAACCTGGAGCAGCCTCGGGTATTTGCTGAGCAACGTCAAGGTATGGGGACTGACGATCGGTTTCTCCGCTTACGGGTATTCTTTTTATATGTTCTTGACGTGGCTGCCGGGCTACTTAGTCAAGACGATGCATATGGACATCTTGAAATCAGCCGGCTACGCGGCCGTTCCTTGGGCTTGTGCTACCGTTTCAGACCTGGTCATCGGCGGATGGCTGGTCGATTTCCTTATCAGCAAGGGTCGCGACGAAACGAAAGTCCGCAAAGGGGTGCTGGTCATCGGCATGCTGTTCGGCCTTGCCGTCTTCGGCGCGACCGCAACCCAAGACCCGCGGCGGGCGATCCTATGGATATCCATTGCATTGAGCGGACTGGCGGCAGCCGCGCCGATCGGCTGGTCCATTCCTTCGCTCATCGCTCCTAAGGGCGGCACGGCGACGGTCGGCGGCATCATGAATTTTTCCAACAACATGATGGGAGCGATCGCGCCGATCGTAACCGGCTGGATCGTCGGAGCTACAAACTCTTTTACCGGCGCATTCGCGGTTGCAGGCGTCGTACTCGTCGTCGGTATCATAGCTTTTGTTTTCATGTTGGGACGCATTGAACAAATCCCCGATCCGCCGACCGCCGGCAAGCGTTAATGCAAGCCCGTGCTGCGCCTGCGCCGATCCTTGTCGTCATGGGCGTATCCGGCTGCGGCAAATCAACCGTAGGCGCGCTGCTGGCCGAACGACTCGGCTGGGCGTTCGTCGAGGGCGACGATCTGCATCCGCCCGAAAATATTGAGAAGATGAGGCGAGGCGTCCCCCTGGGCGAGGCCGATCGTCAGCCTTGGCTGCGCTCCGTCGCAGAGGTCATTGATCGCCGGCAATTGGAGGGAAACGGCTGCATTATCACTTGTTCGGCATTACGCCGACGGTATCGCGAGATGCTGGCCGAGGGGAGGCCTTATCTGCGCTTTCTCTTCCTCAAAGGCAGCCGGACGCTGATCCGCCGCCGCTTGGCCCAACGACTCGGTCATTTCATGCCGCCGGCTTTGCTCGATAGCCAATTCGCCGACCTGGAAGAACCGGGGCCCGATGAGCCGGTCGTCGTCAGCTCCGTTAACGGTGATCCCAAGAGCACTGCGGAGATGATTATCGCCGACCTGGGTCTTATTCCGCCGACTCGTTAGCCGCAACGGCGTCGCGCACGGTAGCATCCGCCGGCACTTCATATGCCGTTCCTACAATACTATCAATGACGTGCGCGCGATTACCGATGCGAACGCCGTCCCAAACGATAGCGCCCTCAAGGACCGCATCCTCGCCGATAACGACGTCGTCCCCGATATCCGAGGGACCCGCGATGCGAACTCGATCGCCGATACGCGCACGCTCTCCGATGCGAACGTCGCCCTCAATTCGAACCTCTTTGCCCATCTTCGCGTCGGACGGAACGCCTTGCACGCGCGTATCGCCGAACAAACGCATGCGCCCTGAAAGCACATCCTTCGTCGCGCGGCGATATTCGTTAGGCGTTCCGATATCGCACCAATAACCCGACAGATGCAGTCCATAAAACGCGGCCTGGTCGCGCTGCAACGCCGCGAACACGTTTTTTCCGAAATCGACGAACGCGCCTTCTTCAATGTACGCGAAAATCTCCGGCTCAAAAACATAAATGCCGGTATTGACCATGTGCGAGCGCTCAGTTCCGCGCTCGGGTTTCTCCTGAAACGCGATGATACGCCCGGATGGGTCCGACACGACGACGCCGTACTGCGTCACGTCCTCGGCCGCCGTCAAAGCGATCGTCGCAAGAGCTTTCTTTTCACGATGGAAAGCAAGCAACGCATCGAGATTCAGATCGGTGAGAATGTCGCAGCCGATCACGACGAACGTGCGGTCAAAAAACGATTCCATCTGCTTCACGGCGCCGGCGCTCCCGAGCAACTTAGGCTCATGGAGGTATTCCAAACGCACGCCGTTCGTCGAACCGTCCCCCATCGCCGTGCAAACGGCATCGGCATGATAATGCACGTTGATTGCGACGTCTTCGATCCCGAACGAGCGCAGATATCGCACGACATGCACGCAGTTGGGCTCCCCGGCAATCGGAACCAAGGGCTTAGGCATTCGGCGCGTCAGCGGATAAAGCCGCGTACTCATCCCCCCTGCCAAAATCATCGCTTTCATCCCGTCCTCAACCGCGGTACTCCTTAGCGGCGCCGGCGACCCCCTCACGCAAAACCAACCACAAAAAGCGGGGCAACGCGAGTTGGCGTCGCCAGCGATTGGGCTCACGAATCAAACGATAGAACCATTCAAATCCCAAGCGCCGCAAAAGCGCCGGCGCACGCTTTACGTTTCCCGCCAAGACGTCGAACGAACCGCCCACGCCGATCCCCACGCGACATCCCGTCGCGCGCAAATGTTCGCCGAGCCAATACTCTTGGCGCGGCGATCCCATACCCGCGAGCACGACCTGGGCGCCGCTTTGGGCGATGCTCGCCGCTACGGCGCCCGCTTCATTTGGGGAAAAAAAACCGTTACGCCACCCGGCAATTTTCACATCGGGGTGCCGCTGCATCAGGCCGCGCGCAGCACGCTCCGCCGTATCCCCCGCCGCTCCAAGCAAATATATACTCGCTCCCTGCACGGCAAGCGCCTCGCAGAGCGGATCGATCAAATCTATGCCGGTGACGGGTTGCCTAATAAACACGTTATGCATGCGCGCAGCGTACATGACGCCGACCGTATCACACAGTGAAAGCGCGGCGCCGTTGAGTAACGCGCGAAAACGCTCGTCGTCTTGGGCGCGCACGATCATCTCCGTGCCGAGCGTCACAACATATGAGGGTTCATCCGCTCCCAAGAGCGCGACGATCTTTTCCACGGCTCCCGCACGGCCTATTCCATCCACGCGGCAATCAAGAATCCGCGCGCTCGGCATATCCTTCACGCGCGTTACTGCGCGATAGAGGATAGCTCAGCCTGCGTGCGCTCGACGTACGGCGCGAGCAACGGACGCAATTGCGCTGCCGACGAAGCCGGAATCGAGCCCAGCGGCGAACGGCAAGCGCCTACGTCAAAACCCAGCTCGCGCATCGCCCACTTGACCGGAATCGGGCTGGTCGTGCTGAAAAGCGCAACGAAGAGCGGCGTCAACTGCAAGTGAATTCGCCGCGCAAGCGCGATATCGCCTCGCTCGTACGCATCGATTAGCTCGCGCAGCTCGCGCGCGCACAGATGTCCGGCCACGCTCACCAAGCCCGCCGCTCCGATCGCCAAGCTGGGCAAGAAAAGATAATCGTCGCCGCACCACAGCGTGAAATCTTCGCGAGCATCCCGTATGATCGCGGCGATTTGCTGAAAATCGCCGCTGGATTCCTTCACGCCGATCACGTTTTTGTGATGCCGCGCCAGTTCATTCAATGTCGCCGGCTGCAAATTCGCCGCCGTACGGCCGGGAATGTTGTAAATGATGATCGGCAACGTCGTCGCCGCAGCGATCTCGCCGAAATGGATCAGCATTCCCTCTTGCGTCGGCTTGCAATACGCCGGCACCGTCGCGAGAATACCGTCGACTCCAATCGCTTCCGCGCGCTTGGTAAGCGCGACGGAGGCCCGCGTGTTCGCATTCCCAGTACCGGCAATCACGATTCCTTTATTGGAGAGCCCCTCCTTGACGGCACTGAAGAGCGCGATTTTCTCGTCGTCGGAAAGCGAGGTTCCTTCTCCCGTGGATCCGGCGACAACGACGCCGTCGTTACCCTGATGCACAAGAAATCGCGCGATGCGCCCCGCTTCACGCAGATTGAGCTCTCCCTGTTGATCAAACGGCGTGATCATCGCGGTCAAGAGCTTACTCGGCATTGGAATCATAGAGACACCTCCTGCGACGAACGACCAAGTTTAAACGCGTCGTGAATCGCTTGCTCCGCGCGGACCGCCTCTTCCTCCGCGACGAGCACCGAGATGGTGATATTGCTATCGGTGGATTGAATGATCTCAATGCCCGCGTCCAAAAGCGCCTGCACCACGCGATACATAACGCCCGACGCGCCGCGCATGCCTGCTCCGACCACGGAAATTTTCGCGCAATGCGGGCGCACGCGCACCGCCAGATTCAAATCGGTCAACTCCGCACGGACGACGTCCACCCTATCGGAATTGCAGACGAAGAAGATACCGGCATTATTGATGTTGATCATATCGATGGAGACGTCGCGCCCGGCGATGCGGCCGAACAAGACCACCTCCAGCTTGCGGCGCTCCGGCGCGTCGTCGACATCTCCTGGAATGATGCGAAAAAACGTGATGTCGTGCACGGCGGTGACGCCGGTGACCGGGCGCATCGGATTGGGCTTATGCCCTTCGTCTATCACCGTTCCGACATTGCTGCGCAAACCTTTGACGGCATACGAGGTGGCGCTGACGCGCGCCCAATCGGCAGCCCTATGGTGCATCACCTTCGCGCCTTCGGCGGCTAATTCGGTCATCTCCGAGTAATTGACGCGATCCATCGCGTGCGCGCCTGCGATTCGGCGCGGATCCCCGGTCATCACGCCGCTCACGTCGGTGTAGATATCCACCGATTCCGCGCCGAGCGCATGCCCAAGCGCAATCGCGGAAAGATCGCTGCCGCCCCGTCCCAGCGTTGTGAGAGCGCCGCCCGCGTTCATACCCTGGAAGCCGGCGACGACCGGAATAATGCCGCGTTCGAGCGCCGCGAAAATATTGCGCGGATCAACATGCGCGATATTCGCATCGCCGAACGCGTCATCAGTGAGAAAGCCCGCCTGCCCGCCGCTCATCGCCTGCGCGACGACGCCGAACGTGTTCAGCAACTCCGCGAAAACCGCGGACGAAATCAATTCGCCGCAACCCAGCAACATATCGCGATTGGGGCCGGGGCGCGACGGGCCCAATAAGGCCAATAGCGTATCCGTGGCGTACGGATCAGGCGAACGCCCCATTGCCGAACAAATCACTACCGGCGACAATCCGCGCGAACGAACTTCAAGCACGCGGGAAGCGGCGATCTCGCGCAATTCCGCCGATGCCAACGAGCTTCCCCCGAACTTCTGCACGACCGTTTTGATCATCGAACGATCATCATACACGCGCGGCGCCTCGAACCGTTCCCCGCTCGATAAGCAACTCGAGAATCTGCACGGCGTTGGTCGCGGCGCCTTTGCGTAGCTGATCGCCGACGCACCAAAGCTGGAAGCAACGCTGCGAATCGCCTTCCGCGCGTAAACGCGCGACATGCACGAGATCGGTTCCCTCAACGTCCCGCGGAGTGACAATGCCCTCGGCATAATAAACGACGCCCGGCGCCCGGTCCAACGCGGCGGCAAGCTCGGTGACGTTCGTATCGCGCCGCGTTTCAAAAAACACGGCCTCGCTATGCGCATACCGCACCGGCACGCGCACGGAAGTAGCCGCGACGTGCAACGACGGCGAATCCAGCATCTTTCTGGTCTCAGCGATAATCTTACGCTCTTCGCCCGTATCGCCGTGCTCATCGAACGAGCCGACCTGCGGCACCACATTGCGTGCGATAAGCGCCGTAAACGTTTTGGGCGCGGGCTCCTCATCGCCGCGAGACAACGCTTCTTCCCCCGCGGCAAGCTCATCTAATCCGGCGCGCCCCGCGCCGCTCACCGATTGATACGTCGCAACGCGGACGCTGCGCAATCCGACCGCGCGCTGAATCGGCGCGATCGCCGTCACCAGCACGATAGCCGTGCAATTGGCGACGGGGAAAACACGATGGTCGTCGCGCACCGCATGCGGATTCACTTCCGGCACCACCAACGGCACATCGTCTTCCATGCGGAACGTCGCGCTGTTGTCGATAATCACGGAGCCTGCTTGCACGCAATGCCGCGCAAGTTCCGCGCTCGCGTCGTCGCTGGATGCGAACAAGACCGCGTCATACTTGCCTTCGGTCAGCGCATCGACCGTCGCCGCCCGAATCGGCCAGGTACGATCGCGCCATTGCAGCGGAACTTCACGATCGCGCGACGCGAAGGCGCCGAGCTCGTCGACGCGCACCTTGCGCTCATCGAGTACCCGCAAAATCATCTCACCGACGACGCCGGTTACGCCGACGACCGCTATCCTCACGATAAAGCCTCCAAAAATGAATCAAGACCCAAAATCAATCCCTTGCGCCCTCGTACGCCGCGCACCGCCGTCAACACGCCGCCCATAAAGGACTCGCGTGAAAGCGAATCGTGACGAATCGTGAGTATTTCGCCTTCGCCGCCGAAGAGCACTTCCTGATGCGCGACCAACCCGCGCAGGCGCACGCTGTGAATCGGCACGTCCTTGCCCATCCGCTCCGCCGTGAGCTTCGCAGTGCCGCTCGGTTTATCGAGCTTACGATCATGATGCAGCTCTACGATCTCCGCAGTGGGAAAAAACTTCGCCGCTTGCGCGGCAAAACGCATCATGAGCACGGCTCCGATCGCGAAATTGGGAACCAACGCCGCGCCGATTTCCCGTTCGTCGCAGAGGTCGGCGAACGAAAGTCGATCTTCTCCCGTCCATCCGGTTGCTCCGATCACTGGGCAAATACCGCGTTCGATCGCTTCACGCGCAACGTCAAGCGATACGGGATACACCGTAAAATCCACCACGACATCCGGTTTCACGGCGTCGTACCATGCGGCGACGTCGTCATACAAAAGGCCGCCCGGCCGCTTCAAGCCGAGCACGCCTTGCAACGCTTCGCCGACCCGGAGCCGATCGAATCCGCCGACCAGCTCCATATCTTCAGTTCGATCAATCGCCGCGCACACGACGCTCCCCATCCTGCCGAGCGCCCCTGCGACGGCTACACGGAGTGCAGACACGTCGAATTTTCCTTAGACGACCTTCTCAAGGGGTGCGTATTTGAGCATCACCATCTTCTGTCCGACGTTCGGGAAATTGATGGTCAACAAACCATCGTTGCCGGCGCCGGCCGCCTCCGCGATGATGCCTTCCCCCCACTTGGGATGACGCACGCGATCGCCGACCGATAAGCCGAGATTCACGCCGGCGCCGGCCGTTTCGTGGATGGATACTTCGCGCCAACGCCCGCCCGCAGGCTTGGGCGTTCCCGAAGAAGGAGCGCCGATAGCCTGAACGCTCGGCATCTCGTCAAGAAACCGCGATTTGGCATGCGCGAAGGTGTTGCCGAACAACGTGCGGCGCTCCGCATAGGAGAGATACAGACGATCCATCGCACGCGTCACGCCGACATAGGCGAGGCGACGTTCTTCTTCCATTTCCGCGGTATCGCTCAAGGCGCGATTGTGCGGGAAGACGCCTTCTTCCAAGCCGGTGAGGAACACGACGGGGAATTCCAATCCTTTGGAGGCATGCATCGTCATGAGCGTTACGAAAGAATCGTCGACCACAAGCGTATCGATATCGCTCACCAACGCGACGTTCGCAAGGAAATCATCCAATGTGCCCGCGTTTTCGCCTGTTTCAAACTCTTTTGCGACGGTAATGAGCTCTTGCAGATTCTCCAAACGCGCTTGAGCGTCCGGGGTATCCTCGGCGCGCAATTCCCGAATGTAGCCGGATTCTTCCATCACCGCCACGAGCAGATCGGAAACCGCGTACGACTCCGCGCGCTTACGCAGATTTTCGATCAACTCGGCGAAACGTTCGAGATCCTTTTGCTTCTTGGGCACGACGCGCTTAAGCAACTCCGAATCAAAGATCGCCTGACCAACCGAGATGCCGGCAGCCGAAGCCGCGTCCACCAAACCCGCGATGGTTTGCTGACCGATACTGCGGCGCGGCACGTTGACGATACGCTTGAACGATACGGCATCGGCCGCGTTCACGATGTAGCGCAGATACGCGATCATATCTTTGATTTCGGCGCGCGCGTAGAAGCCCACGCCGCCGACCACGCGATAAGGAATCCCTTCGCTAAGCATCGTCTCTTCGAAAACGCGCGACTGAGCGTTTGTCCGATAGAGCACCACGAAATCGCGGTACGCCCCGTTCTCGCGTATAAGTTCTTTAATTTTCTCGACGACGTAGCGCGCTTCGTACCGCTCGCTATCGGACTTGTAGGCGGTTACCGGCTCGCCTTCCCCGCGCTTGGTAAAGATCTCCTTGTGCTTGCGAGTCGTATTATTGGCGATCAACTCGCTCGCTACGGTGAGAATCGCTTGCGTGCTGCGATAATTCTCCGCGAGCACGAACGTACGCGTGCCGGGGAAATCTTGTTCGAAACGCAAGATGTTCTTATAATCGCTGCCGCGCCAAGCATAGATCGACTGATCGTCGTCGCCCACCGCAGTGATGTTCTTGTGTTCGCCGGCAAGGATCGCGCAGAGACGGTACTGCGCGTGATTAACATCTTGATACTCGTCGACTAAGATGTACTGGAACTTATTCTGATAGCGCGTGCGAATCTCAACGTCCTCATCCAACAAACGAATCGTCTGCGCGATGAGGTCATCGAAGTCCAAGCCGTTACTTTCGCGCAAGCGCTTATCGTATTCACGGTAAACGTTCGCGAAACGCTCGCTGTTGAAAGAAGCGTTGCTCGACTCGTATTGATCCGGCGTGAGCAGCGCGTTCTTGGCCTTGCTGATTTCGGCTAATGCCGCGTTCGGCGCAATCTGGCGCTCGTCATAATTGAGATCGTGCAATACCTCGCGCACGATGGCGCGCTGATCGGCATCGTCCATGATGGCGAAATTCGCGGCAATGCCGATCTTGCGACCGTCACGACGTAAAATGCGCACGCAAATAGCATGGAAGGTACCGGCCCAAATATCACGTGCGTCGGCGCCGATCATCGCTTCCAAGCGCGAACGCAACTCGCTCGCGGCCTTATTGGTAAAAGTCAC
>Ga0182024_10008954_pt1 | contig 20880 bp, 11 predicted proteins | sample P32metaG_FD_120480 | JGI IMG/M metagenome (GOLD analysis project Ga0182024, IMG submission 120480) | Permafrost microbial communities from Stordalen Mire, Sweden - P3-2 metaG (Illumina Assembly) | ecosystem: Environmental > Terrestrial > Soil > Wetlands > Permafrost | place: Sweden: Stordalen...
GGATGCAGATTCTCCCCCTCACCCCCAGCCCCTCTCCCCCGAGTACGGGGGAGAGGGGAGCCGTCTTTGGCCGATGATCTTTGAAATCCGGACGGTTTTCATCGAGGGTTGCTTAGCCGCGATGCGCAGCGGAGCGCGGGGCGTCGCCCGCGCTCCGCTGGCGCGTCGCGGCTAAACATATTGACGAATTCGTTGGCAAACGGTATGAGCGCCTCACCATATATCAGGCGCAAACTACCGGCGAGCCCTCCCTCGCCCAACCACGTTACCCGGAACCAGCATGAGCCGTTTGGCCCAGGCAAGGTCGCTGCTGTTCGCCGTCGCTTTGCTGTGCGGCGGTTGCACCACGCTGGAACAATGGGTTAGCAACGGGCTCAAGGTCGGGCCCAATTTCCATGAGCCGCCCGCGAAGGTATCTCTGGATTGGATCGATGCCGGCGATCCGCGCATCGTTCACCCGCCGGCCAATCGTGACGACTGGTGGCAGGTTTTCGACGACTCCGCCCTCAACTCCCTCATCGAAACCGCTCGCCAGGAAAACCTCGACCTGAAGACCGCGGCCCTGCACGTCATCGAAGCACGCTCGCAGCGGAACATCACCGCCGGGAATCTCTTGCCGCAATCGCAAAACGCTTTGGCCGAATACGCCCGCGCCCAGATCAGCCAGAATCTCGGTCCTTTCGGCGCCCTCGGCAGCACCTTGAGCGTCTGGGCCACCGGCTTCAACGCATCCTGGGAACTCGATCTCTGGGGCCGACTGCGCCGCGACGTCGAATCGTCCAACGCCAAGTTCGGCGCCTCCGTCGAAGGATATCGTGACGTCCTGGTGACACTGCTCGCGGACGTCGCCACGAATTACGTGCAGATTCGCACGGCCCAGCAGCGCATCGCCTATGCTCGCCGCAACCTGGAAATTCAGCAGGGATCGCTGCGGCTGGCCAGGGCTCGCTTCAAGGAGGGCAAGGCCACGTCGCTGGACGTCGAGCAGGCCCGTTCGAACCTGGCACAGACCGAATCGACCATTCCGCTGCTGGTCATCTCCTTGCGGCAAGCCAACGATCGCCTTTGCGTTTTGCTTGGTTCAAGTCCACAGGATCTTGTGGCGGGGTTGAAGGAAGCGCCCGTGCCGACGGCGCCGCTGGACGTGGCCGTCGGCATTCCGGTGGATCTGCTGGACCGCCGCCCGGACGTCCGCCAGGCGCTGCGGGACGCCGCGGCCCAGTGCGCCCAGATTGGCGTCGCCGAGGCCGACTTCTTTCCGCGCTTCGGCGTCTCCGGCTTCATCGGCTACACGGCCGACGACATTCGCCATCTCCTGGTCGAAAAGAGCTTCACCGCCTACGTGCTGCCGAGCTTCCAGTGGAAGATCCTCAACTATGGCCGCATCGTCAACAACGTGCGCGTTCAGGATGCCCGTTTTCAGCAAAAGGTGCTGCAATATCACAAGTCGGTGCTGAATGCGGGCCGTGAAGTGGAAGATGCCCTGGTGGGTTTCTTGCAATCGCAGCTGCAAGCTCGCAGTTTGGCGGAGAGCGTCGAAGCGGGCCAGCGCTCCGTGGAGCTGGTGCTCGCCCAGTATCGGGAAGGGCTTGTCGATTTCAACCGCGTGTTCACCACGCAAACGTTGCTCGTGACGCAGCAGGATCAGCTTGCCGTCGCTCGGGGCAATATCGCGTTGAACCTCATTGCCGTTTATCGGGCGCTCGGCGGCGGTTGGCAAGCGCTCGACTCCGGTTCGGCGCGTTTGCTGCCGCCGTGCGAAGTGAAGAAATAAAGAGGGAACCCCGCGGGTCACGCGTGCAGGACCACGATCCTGCACCGATGACCCGCGGGGTTCGGAGTACCTCACCCCGCGGCGTGACTCCCTACCTCCTTGCTCATGAGCCCCATTCCTTCCTGCCAATTTTTCACCAAGACACCTTTGAAAGAAAGCCCCTGACCATTAAAGTGTAGTGGTAATGGAGAAGACGAAGACAGCAACCGCTGAGGAATCACCGCTCGTTCGCCTGCGCCACGCCATCGATCACGCCGCCCATCTGCTGCCGTCGCAAGGACCGATCACCGTCTTCGTCCATCACAACACGCTGCACGCCTTCGAGGAACTGAAGTTTCATGACGCCGTCAAGAAGGCTTCGAAGATTTTCGACTGCCAGCCCTATCTTGTGGAAGACCGTTACCGCCAGGAACTGGAGCGCGGCCGGATTCGCCCGGCGGACTTGATCGCGGTGCTGCTCGAAGACCTCGGTGACAAGGTCCACGATCGCATCCTGTCGTTCGGCACTCGCCTGGAACTGCACATGGCGATGCTGCGGCATCCGATCCGCCAAGCACCCGACGCGGAACTGCGCTGGTTCGTGGCCGAGACCGACGCCCTGGCCCGCTATCGCGCCGATGCGCCGCCGGGGATTCGCGAGCGCTTTCTCGAAGAGACGCGCCACTGGATCATGCGCGACGTTCGCGGCGGCTCTCGTCCGGCGCTCGGCGGGCGGCCCGAACGTCGCGATCAGGATGCCCTGGCCGGGCTGTTCAAACGCTTCGGTGAAGCAAGTATCGAAAACTGGAGCCCAGCCACCTGGGAGGCGTTTTCCCTGCATGCCCTTTGGCGCTTCTGCCGCGAGGGGGTGCACGGCCTGGGTCCGCCCCATGCCGACGTTGGGCGGCGGCGTTTGCGTGACAAACTGCTCGACGCGACCGGCGTGGACACCGATCTGCTCGTGGATGAGGTGCTGATCCGTTTCTGCGCCGCCTATCTCGATCAGGGGTTTTCGCCCTGGCCCTTGCCGCGCCGCCATGAGGGTTTCTTTCGCGCTTTCTCGGCCATGTACCGCCAGATGGGCGGCCCGCCGGATTCCTGGATGAAAGCCCTGCCCCAGGAGCTCGCGCGCATCGACCAAGCCGGGTTGGGCCCGCTCGAGTCCATCCTCGAATCGCTGCAACTGCTCGGTGTGCCCGAGTCCGCCTGGGACGAAAAAATCACGGCCACGTTCCTGAGGCTGCGCGGCTGGGCCGGCATGATCCAGCAGATGGAAATCCGCGCCGACCGCGTTGCCTTGCCCGTGCCGCCCGGCACGCTGCTCGGCTACCTGGCCGTTCGTCTCGTGCTCGAACGCGTCGCCCTTCAGCATGTCGCCAGGGACTGCCTGGGCCACGTCGGGTCGCTGCAGCGTTTGCGCGAGACCCTGCGTGCCGCGTACAAGCACGACAAGACCGGCGTCGATCTGCGGGCGTTCCTCGTGTTTCAACTCGCCCAGGTCCTGGGCTGGACCCCCGCCCAGCTTCATCGTCTGAGTAAGGCGGAGTGGGCCACGCTCCTCGGCGAGATCGAGGTGTTCAGCAGTCTGGAGAGGCGCCGCGTCTTTCACGAAGCCTACGAACGCCGCTATCGGATCCAGACGCTCGATGCCCTGTCGATCCACGCCGGCAAGCCTGCCCAGCGCGTGCCGAATCCGCGCTTCCAGATCGTCTGCTGCATCGACGAGCGCGAGGAGTCGTTCGTGCGTCATCTGGAAGAAGTGGCGCCGGACGTCGAGACTTTCAGCATCGCCGGTTTTTTCAGCGTGGCCATGTACTATCGCGGCGCCGCCGATGCCCACTTCATCCCGCAGTGCCCGATCGTCGTCACGCCCCAGCATTGGGTGGTGGAAGACATCGTCTATGCCCTCGAGGAATCGCACCGGTGGCGGGCCAAGGCGCGCAAGGCACTGGGGACCGCCTCGCATCAGATTCACCTGGGCAGCCGTACCTTCGCGCTGGGAGCCCTGTTCACCGCGGGGCTGGGCGTGCTGGCGTCGATTCCACTGGTGGCCCGGGTGATGTTTCCACGCTTGACCGCGCGCATTCGCCGGGCTTTCGGCAGCCTGGTGGAGCCGCCGCCGATATCGCAACTGCGGCTCGAACGGAGCGAGCCGACTCCCAGTTGCGAGGACAATCACATCGGCTTCACGACCGAGGAAATGGCCAACATCGGCGAGCGCGTGCTGCGCGATATGGAGCTGACGTCCGGGTTCGCCCGGCTCGTGGTGTTCATCGGGCACGGCTCGAACAGCCTCAACAATCCGCACAATTCCGCGTACAACTGCGGCGCCTGTGCGGGCACCGCGGGCGGTCCGAACGCCCGAGCCATCGCCGAGATCTTGAACGATCCGCGCGTGCGCGACATTCTGGATGAGCGCGGTTTGTGCTTGCCGCGCGAGACGATCTTCATCGGCGCTTTCCATAATACCTGCGATGATTCGGTGCGCTACTTCGATCTGGAACGCCTGCCGCGCTCGCACCAGGCGGAGTTCGACCTGGTCCGCGCCAACCTGGAGCAGACGTGCGAACGCAACGCTCATGAACGCTGCCGGCGCTTTCAGTCGGCCCCGCTGGACATGACGTTGCCCGCGGCCCGGCGGCACGTCGAGGAACGAGCGGAGGACCTGTCGCAGACCAGGCCCGAGTGCGGCCATGCGACCAACGCGATTTGCTTCGTGGGCCGTCGCAGCCGGACGCGCGGGCTGTACATGGATCGACGGGCCTTTCTCAACGCCTACGATCCAACCCAGGACGATGAGCAACAATCGATTTTGCTGCGCACGCTGCAGGCCGCGGTGCCGGTGTGCGCCGGTATCAGCCTTGAATACTACTTCTCCTACGTTGATCCGCCCGGCTGGGGTTGCGGCACCAAGCTGCCGCACAACGTCGCCTCTCTGCTGGGCGTCATGAACGGGGCTGCCAGCGATCTGCGCACCGGGCTGCCCTGGCAGATGGTCGAGATTCACGAACCGATGCGGCTGCTGTTCATCATTGAAACGAAGCCGGAAATCATGCTGTCGATCATGAACCGCGATGCCGCCATGGGCCGACTGTGCCGTAACGACTGGGTCCAGCTCGCCACGTTGGATCCGGAATCGGCGAAGATTCAGCTGTTTCGCAATAACCGGTTCGAGGAGTATCATCCCGAATCGACGGAGTTGCCGAAGGTGTCGTCGTCGGTCGAATGGTATCGCGGTTGGCGCGATCATTTGGGTTTTGCGGTGTTGCAATCGTAATCGTTTAGCCGCTCGCCTCTGGCGAGCGCGTGTGGGCGTGCGCCATGGGCAACCGCGCTCGCCGGAGGCGAGCGGCTAAACCAAATTGGAACCAATCATGTTCACGTCCGAATGGCTCATCGATACGCTGGGCCAAACGATCGCGGCGATCCCCGTGGTTCTGCTCGGCATCCTGGGCATCTGCTCGCTGCTGGGCCGCCCGCTGCCGGAACGCGTCACCAGCCGTTTGGTCATCACCATGATCTTTCTCGGGCTCCTCGCATCGCTGTCGATGCTGACGATCATGGCCATGCGCGGCGATTCGCATCGGACCATTCCCGTCGGCAACTGGCTGGTCATGAGCGGGTTTCATTTTTCCGTGAAGCTGCTGTTCGACATGTTATCGCTGCCGTTCGTCATTCTGACCTATGTCCTGTGCGGGACGATCGGCGCGTTCGCCAATCGCTATATGCACCGCGAGCCGGGGTTCAATCGCTTCTATGTTCTGTACGCGATGTTCGTGGCCGGCATGGTGACGAGCGCTTTGGCCGGCACGATCGAAACCTTGTTCACCGGCTGGGAGCTGGTCGGGCTGTCGTCGGCCCTGCTGGTGGCGTTCTTCCAGGAGCGCCCGATGCCGGTGCGCAACGGTTTGCGGGTCTGGATCGTCTATCGCATTTCGGACGCGGCGTTTCTGGTGGCGGCCGTCGTGCTGCATCACCAGCGGAGCGAAGGGGACTTCGACTCGCTGCTGGGACATGCCTGGCCCGAGGGACAGGCGCTGCTGTCGCCGTTGCTGGCATTTACCGTGGGGATGCTGCTCCTGGTTGCCGCGGCGGGCAAGTCGGGGCTGGTGCCGTTCTCCGGATGGCTGCCGCGGGCGATGGAAGGGCCGACGCCGTCCAGCGCGGTGTTTTACGGCGCCCTGTCGGTCCATCTTGGTGCCTATTTGCTGCTGCGGGTTAGTCCGATCATTTCGCTGTCCTATGGGGTCTCGGCCGCGGTTGTGCTTGTCGGCCTGACCACGGCGGTGTTCGGCGCCCTGATCGCACGGGCCCAGACCGATATCAAGAGTGCCTTGTCGTTCGCCTCCGTAACGCAGGTCGGCATCATCGTCGCGGAGATCGGCCTGGGCTTTCGCTGGCTGGCCCTGGCCCACCTGATCGGCCATGCGTGCATGCGGACCCTGCAATTTGTGCGGGCCCCGTCGCTGCTGCACGACTACCACATGATGGAGAATGCCATCGGCGCCCGCTTGCCTCGTGCCGATGAAGCCGCCGTCGCACCTTCGCCGCTCAATGCCTGGTTCTACCGCTTCGGCATGGAACGAGGCTATCTGGACGCCTTGCTGACCGATTACGTCGCGCAGCCTTTCCTGCGGCTCTTTCGCTTTTGCGATGCCCTGGAACGCAAGTGGACGGACTTCCTCTCCGGGGGCGAATCGCGCGAATCGGATCGGCTCAGTGGCTCGGCTGGAACTATCGAGGAACTCGGATGATCGAGCTGCATTTGCCCTGGATCGAACTGGCGGTCTTCGCCTCGCTGCTGGGGGCCGTCTTCGCTGCGCGCGGGCGCGATCCGGACGTCTCGCGCCAGTGGGCCCTCGTGTTTTCCGGCGTCGCCCTGGCTCTCATCCTGGCCGGATGGCATGATTTCATCACGCCGGCTACGGAGGGTTCCTACCGGCTCAAGAGCCTGGCTGAAGTTGTGCTGGGCCGGGAATTGCTGGCCATCGACGAAGTCAATGCGCCGCTTTTGCCGCTGACGGCCCTGATCTTCTTGCTGACGGCGGCCGCCACGCCCCACGTCAAGCTTCGCCTCTTCTCGTTTGCCTCGGCCCTGGTTTCCGAAGCGACCGTGCTGGCGACGTTTGCCAGCCGGGAACCGTGGCTGATCATCGGGTTGCTTGGCGTCGGCGTTGTGCCCGTCCTTCTCGAACTGCGGGCAAGACGCAAGCCGACGCGCGTCTTCGCCCTGCACATGGGACTGTTCATCGGCCTGCTGACGGCGGGTTGGGCGATCCTCGAGGCCGGCGGGCACAACGGCGACTATGCCGGCTTCGGTCTGGTCCTGCTGATCGTGGCCGTGTTCATTCGCAGCGGCATCGTGCCGGTGCACTGCTGGATCACGGATCTCTTCGAGCACTCCTCCTTCGGCACCGCCTTGCAGTTCGTGGCGCCGATGCCGGGAGCGTATGCGGCCTTGCGTCTGGTGCTGCCGATCGCGCCGGACTGGGTGATGCGCACCATCGGCATCGCGGCCCTGGTCACGGCGCTTTACGCCGCCGGCATGGTGCTGGTGCAGCGCGAGGCCCGTCGCTTTTTCTGCTATCTCTTCCTGAGCCACTCCGCCCTGGTGCTCGTCGGCATGGATACGATCATGGACACGATGGACGCGTCGATTCGACCGGTCGGCCTGACGGGTGGACTGTGCGTCTGGCTGTCGCTGGCCCTGTCGCTCTCGGGTCTGGGGCTGACGCTGCGGGCCCTGGAGGCGCGTCATGGCCGGCTCTCGCTCATCACCTTCCACGGCCTGGGCGAAAACACTCCGACCCTGGCCGTTTGCTTTTTGCTCACGGGTTTGGCGAGCGTCGGCTTTCCCGGAACTTTCGGGTTCCTGGGTTCCGAACTGCTCGTGGATGGAGCGGTGCAGGCCTATTATGCGTACATCGGCATCGCGGTGGTGGTGGCGGCGGCTCTCAACGGCATCGCCATGATGCGGACCTACTTCATGCTGTTCACGGGGACCAGGCACGTCTCGTCGGTGCCGCTGGCGACCCGCGGCCGCGAGCGCTTCGCGGTGCTGACGTTCGCCTTGCTGATTCTGGGAGGAGGTATGCTGCCGCAGCCCATGGTGGACACCTGCCTGCGAGCGGCCACGAGCATCATCGAGGAGCGGCGCGGCAACCAGTTGCCCGCGGTTGTCGTGGTGGAGGAAACGGAACCAGGCGAGATCGATCTTGCAACCGAATGAAAAGTCCTGTTTTGGATCCCGGAGGGGTCCAAATCGGGAACAAATCATGAAGTCGTTCCTTATAATGATCCCATGTCCGCGAGCGCTCGAACCTTCACGTTTCTGGGAACCGGCACCTCCGTGGGCGTGCCGATGATCGGTTGCGACTGCGCGGTCTGCACGTCCGACGATCCGCGCAACCAGCGCTATCGCTGCTCCGTCGTCATTGGCACGCCCGAAGGCAACATCCTTATCGATACCACGCCGGAGCTGCGCTTGCAATTGCTGCGGGCCAAGGTCAAGGTCGTCCATGCGGTGCTGTACACGCATTACCACGCCGATCACCTGTTCGGGCTCGACGACCTCAGGCCCATTCCGTTTCAGCTCGGCCATGCGGTGCCGATCTACTGCACCAACGAGGTGGAACGAAAAATCCGCCAATGCTTCGGTTACGCGTTCGGGTCCGGCGCCGAAGTGTTGCCGACGGGCTATGTGCCGAAGCTGACGTTTCACACCATCGGCGAGAGTCGGTTTCGGGTCCTGGATCAGGAAGTGACGCCGATTCCGCTCATCCACAATTATTTCAACGTGCTCGGCTTTCGCATGGGCAACATTGCCTACTGCACCGACGTCAACAAGATACCGCCGGAAAGCTGGCCGCTGCTCGAAGGCCTCGACGTGCTCGTGCTGGACGCGCTGCGCATTCGGCCTCACGTGGCCCATTTCTGTCTGGAAGAGGCGCTCGAGGTCATCGACAAGGTGAAGCCGAGCCGAGCGTATCTGACGCACATGTGCCATGAGCTGGACCACGAAGCGACCAATCGCCTGCTGCCGCGACACGTGGAGCTGGCCTACGATGGGCTGAGCTTCGCATTCTGACGCCGCTTGCGGCTTCGCGTTCGCGCCAACGATTCGGCATGATCATGCCGTATCGTTGGCGCGAACGCTAAGCCGCAAGCGGAAAGCATCGTTTCTCGGGACAACATCCATGATCCACCCACCTCACGATCTGCAAGATAAACTAACTCGCCACGGCCAGCAGCACGTCCTCGCCTGGTGGCCCGAACTCACCCCGCCCCAACAGCAGTCCCTGGTCAAGCAATTGCAAAGCATCGACCTCGACCTGCTGCAAAAACTCTACGCCCAGCGCGAACAAAAGTACGCCCTGCCGGCCCGTGAACGCATCGCCCCCCTGCCCTGGCCCGACGACAGCGCCATCGAAGGCCACCGTTCCCTTGGTGAAAACTCCATCCGCGCCGGGCAGCTCGCCTTCCTGATCGTCGCGGGCGGCCAGGGCAGCCGGCTCGGCTTCGAGCATCCCAAGGGCATGTTCCCCGTCGGCCCCGTCACGCACAAGAGTCTGTTCCAGATTCATGCCGAGAAAATCCTCGCCCTCCAGCGACGCTTCCAGGTGCCGATTCCGCTGCTGGTGATGACCAGCCCGGCCACCCATGCCGAGACGGAAGCGTTTTTCAAGGAACATCGCCATTTCGGCCTGTCCGCTGCCGACGTCCATTTCTTTTGCCAGGGGACGATGCCGGCCCTCGACCTGGCCAGCGGCAAGCTGATCCTGCAAGGCAAGGGCGAGCTATTCCTGGGCCCCAACGGCCATGGCGGCACCCTGACCGGCCTCAAAGAGAGCGGGCTGCTTCGCCTGCTGCAAAACCGCGGCATTCGCACGATCTATTACTTCCAGGTGGACAATCCGCTGGTGAACCTGGCCGATTTTGGCTTCATCGGCCAGCACGTGGCGCGGGAGGCGGAGATTTCCTCCAAGGTCGTTGCCAAGCAGGCCCCGACCGAGAAGCTCGGCAATTTCGTGCTCATCGATGGGCGCTGCTCGATGATCGAGTACTCGGATCTTCCGGAAGACCTAGCCCGCGAACTGGACGACCAGGGTCGCTTGCGTCTGTGGGCCGGCAGCCCCGCAATTCATCTCTTCGACGTCGCTTTCCTGGAGCGGGTGCAGGCATCCATGCCCTGGCACCTGGCTCGCAAGAAGGTTGCTTTTTTGAATGAAGCCGGTCAGGTCGTTGAGCCTGATAAGGAAAACGCCCTCAAGTTCGAAATGTTCATCTTTGACGTTTTGCCGCTGGCCGATCGCTGGACCGTGGTCAGCACAACGCGTCGCCGGGAGTTCGAGCCGCTCAAGAACGCGACCGGAAGCGAGTCGCCCGACAGCGTTCGCCAGGCCATCAGCACCCTGGCGGCGGACTGGCTGGAGCAGGCGGGCGTTACGGTGCCGCGCGACGCTCAGGGCCATGCGACGGTGCCGATCGAGATCAGTCCGCTCTTTGCCCTGGACCCCGAGGAGCTGGCGGCGAAGGTGGATCGCACATTGCACATCGACAAGGCGACCTACCTGGAATAACCACGCCGCGGGGTGAGGTACTCCGAACCCCGCGGGTCAGGGTTTCAGGATCATGATCCCGCACGGTTTACCCGCGGGGTTCGGAGTACCTCACCCCGCGGCGTGGGCAAAATCAATCCCTCGATGCCCAAACGCGAACGTCCGCGGATGCAGTATCTCCGCGAGAATCTCCAGCGACTCGACGAGTCGAGGCCCCGGCCGATTGAAAAACTGATTCCCGTCCGTGACAAAGACCTGTCCATCCCGCACCGCCCGCAGCTCCCGGAATCTCGGCTGGACCATGAGCGTCGCCATTTCCTTCCTGGTCCGCTCCAGATCAAACCCGCACGGCAGCGCGATGATGATGTCCGGGTCGCGACGCTCAAGATCGTCCATGGTCATCCAGGGCGAATGCTTGCCGGCCTGTCCGAACAGGTTCACGCCGCCCGCGAGTTCCACAAGTTCCGGCATCCAGTTGCCTGCCGCCATCAACGGGTCGAGCCATTCCAGACACGCCACCGTCGGCTTGTCGGCCAACGTTCCGACCCGAGCGGTGATGTCCGCTATCCGCTTTCGCAATCCATCGACAACCGCCCTGCCCTTCTCCGGCGTCCCGAGCGCCTGGGCCACCTGTTCGATGTTCTTCCAAATGTCGGCGAGCACATCCGGCGACAAGATCACGATGGCCGGCCGAGTACCGATCCAACCGTCCAGAGCCAGCTCGACGTCGCGTTCGCTGACGGCACACACCGCGCATTGGGCCTGCGTGACGATCACGTCGGGGCGCAGTTCACGCAGGAGATCGGCGTCCACGGAATAAACGGATGACCCCGCCGCCAGGGTTGATTTGACGCGCTCGTCGATTTCGCGGCTCGAGCCATCCACATCGAAGCGTGGTCCGGTGCACACGGGCAGCCGTTTGACCGACGGCGGATAATCGCATTCGTGCGATCGACCGACAAGCTGGTCTTCGAATCCGAGAGCGCAAACAATCTCGGTAGCGCTGGCGATCAAGGAGACAATGCGCGGCATAGGTGGCTCCTTCCCTACCCCAAAGGGGTTAAATCCCAAAGCCCAGGGTCGCGCTAGCGCACCCTGGATGAAATGCCGATTCTCGAGCGATACCCCGAAGGGCAACGCCGTGAACGATTTTTGATAGGCTTTCAGCCGGAATCCTGCATTCCCCCCCTCTCCCCCCGGTACTCCGGGGGGAGAGGGTCGGGGTGAGGGGGGGCAGCATCCCGCGAGGGATAGAACTGCTTTTTCAAGAACTCTGCGTCAGGATCCTTGCAAAAGCACGTAGATTCCGCGAGGCCTGCTAACCCCCTCACCCCAACCCTCTCCCCCGGAGTACCGGGGGAGAGGGGGCCGGAAATGCCCGTCTTGCCCAAAAAATCGTTCACGGCGTTGCCCGAAGGGGTTTCATCACCGTGGCCCCATCACCAAGGATGACGATGATGAAACCCCTTCGGGGTATCCGCTCCGTAATCGGCATTTTACCCAGGGTGCGCTAGCGCGACCCTGGGCTTTGGGATTCAACCCCTTCGGGGTAAGAACCAAGGTTTGCCTTCCATCTTTGCAATTGCTTCTCCACCTCCGCCGGCGCGGTCGAGCCATAACTGCGCATCGCCGCCAACGCCTGAGCCACGCCCAGCACTCCCTGCATCTTCGCGGCCAACCCCGGTTTGATGTTCTCAAACACTTCCGCCGGCAGATCGCGCAAGCGCCCGCGCCGCTCCTCGCTCAGACGCACCAGTTTGCCGACCGCTTCATGGGCGGAACGCAGCGGCAGCCCTTCCTTCACAAGAAACTCCATCAGCGCCGTCGCATCGAGGAAGCCATCCTCCAACCGAGCGGCAATGATCTCCTTGCGAAAGCGCGTCTGACGAATGAGCGGCGCCGCCAGTTCCAACGACCCGGCCACCGTGTCCACGGCGTCGAAAAGCGCCTCCTTGTCCTCTTGCAAATCGCGATTGTACGCCAGCGGCAATCCCTTGATGAGCACCACCAGTTGCTGCAAAGCCCCGGCCACGCGCGCCGATTTACCGCGAATCAGCTCCAGCACGTCGGGGTTCTTCTTGTGCGGCATGATGCTCGAACCGGTGCAGAAGGCGTCGGGCAGCTCCAGGAAGTTGAACTCCGTCGTGGACCAGAGAATCCACTCCTCCGCCCAGCCGGCCAGATGCAGGGCGATCGTCGTCAGGTCGAAGACAAACTCCAGAATGAAATCGCGATCGCTGGAAACGTCCAGGCTGTTGGCCGCCACCGATGCGAAACCCAGCTTTTGCCGCACGCTCTCGCGATCGATCGGCAGCGACGTCCCCGCCAAAGCCGCGGCCCCGAGCGACAGCACATTGACACGCTTACGGCAATCGGCCAAGCGCTCCCGATCGCGCTGATACTTTTCCACAAAGGCCAGGAAGTAATGGCCCGCGAGAATCGGCTGGGCCCGCTGCATGTGCGTGTAGCCCGGCAGAATCAGATTGCGATCCCGCTCGGCCGATTCGACCAGGGCCTTCTGCAAATCGAGCAGCAGCGAGTCGATCTGATCGAGGGCATCGCGAACCCACAGTTTGACGTCGGTGACCACCTGATCGTTACGGCTGCGGCCCGTGTGCAGCTTACGGCCCACGTCGCCGAGCTTCTCGATCAGGGCCGCTTCGATGTGCGAGTGAATGTCTTCTTTTTGGATGGAATACACAAACTCGCCGCGCTCGATCTGGCCGCGAATGTCATCGAGGGCCGTGCAGATTTGCTGCGCTTCCGTCGCGCTGACCAGGCCCACCTCGGCGAGCATTTGGGCGTGAGCCTGGCTGGCCAGGATGTCGTGCTTGTACAGGCGGCGGTCGAAGCTGATCGACTCCGTGAAAGCTTCGACGCGATTGTCGGTGTCGCCGGTGAAGCGGCCACCCCAGGTTTTTTGGGCCATATCGTTTCTCGAATGGGCGAGCCGAGGGGCGTTAGCCCCCGGAGGAACAGTCGGCAATCGGTCGTCGACAGTTCAAACAGAGATTGCGAAAAAACGTCCGGAGTTCAATTGAAGTGGCCGCGATCGGCTCCCCTCTCCCCCGTACTCGGGGGAGAGGGGTTGGGGGTGAGGGGGAAGAATCCGAATCCCTCGAAGTTGATTCGAGTTGTTGCACGGATACTGATTCTCCCCCTCACCCCCGACCCCTCTCCCCCGAGTACGGGGGAGAGGGGAGCCGGCGCCGGCCGGTGTTCACTGAAATCCGGAGGTCATATTTGCATTTTCTCACGCCGCCCGCTCGCCGGGGTTCATTGTTCGCCTTCGCGGACATGATATGAGAGACCCAGCATGCTTCCAAGGAAATCACCATGGAGGATCTTCCGCGGCATAGGAGTCCTCTCCCCAGCAATCCCCAGGGGCTTGGAGTCATCACCTCGGCCAATCCTTGATGTCCTTCGCCGTCTCATTCAGCACATCCCGAATCGCCTCATACTTCAACCCCGACGCATCGCTCCGCTGATTGAACAACGCCGACATGTTGACGCCATCCGGCCGTTGAATCACCACGCTCCACGTGCCCGGCAAGCTGCCGAAGAACGTATACGACGCCGATTGCCCAGCCTTGCGCGGATTGCCGTTCATCCAGTAAGCATCGAGAAACTTGACCAAATCCGGTGCCGAGGCGATGAGTCCACCGTGCGCGTCCATCGCTTCGATGCAAAAGGTGCCGTCGGCGGCCGGGACTTTTTCCTTGCTCCTGGGTTGCATCACGTTTCTGCCGAAGCCCGCATCGACGTACTTCGGCTCCTTCGCATTGCGAGCGCCAGGCAGCGAATGGCCGAGTTGCACGCTCGTCAGGCCCAGCGGTTTGGTCACGCTCTCGTGCAGGTAATCGATGTATTTCTTGCCGCTAGCCTTTTCGATCACCCGGCCGAGAACGCAATAGCCGAAGTTCGAGTAGACCGATTTCGAGCCGGGATCGAACTGGAGCGGCTGCCCGGCCATGTAGTGGATGATATCTTCGGAGCTTGCCGGACCCGGCTTGCCCAGAGACTCCGCGATCTTGAGCGACATGAACATCGGATCGCCGGCCTTGGCGCGATCCCAGCCGCCCTTGTGCTCGATCAGGTCCTTGATGGTAATTTTCAGCAATCGTTCATCCATCTTGTGTCCCGGCGGCGGCGCCACTTGCAGGTACTCGAACGGCTTGTCGTCAAGCTTCAGTTTGCCGGCGCGGATGAGGTGCAGCAGGGCCGCGAGGGTTATCGGCTTGCTGACACTGGCGATTCGCATCGGCGTGGCCGGAGGACAGAGGTGGGTGTGAGCGTCGTCGAGCCAACCGTAGCCGCGCGACAGGACGAGCTTGCCGTTTTTGGACACGGCCAACGTTCCGGCTGTTACACTCCGATCGCTCATGAATTTCTGCATGGCGTCGTCGAATGCGGCCAGATCCGGCACGGCGTCGCCTGTCATCGGCAACCGATCCTGCGCGAATGAGAGTGCGCCGGCAAAGGCCATGGGCCAGATTAGCCGAAGGAACGTTGTCATGCTTGTCCCTCATCGTCATGCCAGATTGGCAGGCTGATGACCGTTGCGCACGGGGGGGTATCATCTATGAAGTTGTGCGCGACGGTCTCCCTTCAATCGCCAAGCGATTTCACGTTCAGATGTTGCGTCGAGCGGACCGTCGCGCACAGATGATTTCATTTTGTGCGCGACGGTCTCGAGACGCAAGGCAATGCCTACTTCTGTGACCCGATCAACGCCGCCAGGTAATTCACCGGATTGCCCTGCTCACGGGCCACAGCCGCCAATACTGAATAGTCGCCCGTCTGCTGGCACAACTCCACCAGGTTAGGGCACGAAAGCCGTTCATTGCTGACATGGGCGAGAAACTGCCGGGCCGCGGCCAAAGCTTCTTGCGGGCGCTTCAGCCGCAACAGCAGATTGACCAAAACCTGGGCCGGGAAGGTGCCGACTTCGTGCGGATCGGCCTCTTCGGCCTTCTTGCGAAAATACGCCACGCCGCCCTCGACGTCCGCCCCGGTGAGAATGCCGAGATAAACGTCGTAATCGTGATACTGCTTGTCAAACGGCGGATCGCTCGGATACAGGAACTTGGGCGACAGCTTCTTGCCGTAAGCGCACAGGTCCCGCGCCAGTTGCAGTTCCGGGCACGCCTCCAGATTGATGCTCATCTGCGTGACGGCGTTCAGGTGCGACAGATCGATGTGATAATAGTCGTCGGAAAACAGCCAATCACGGCCCTCGATCAGCTCGGCGATGGTCTTGCCGGTCGGCTCGAAACCCTGCTTGCTGACGATCTCCGCCTTGAGCCGGGCGAGCAACTCGGTGTGCAAGGTGCGGATCAGCTTCTGCACGCAATAGGCGCGCACGTCCTGTGCCAGCGGGATGTCACTGCTCATGGTGGTGATGGCGTTGCAGGTGCCATGGCGTTCGAGCAGCCAGTCGAAGCCGCGGCGGGGATGGACCTGCTGATGCAAGGCGATCTCGATCAAGGGCTGGCAATCGGCGCCCTCAGGCAAAGTTAGCTCCTCGAGGGCGGCCCGGATCGGCTCGGGTTCGCCGATCATCTGGAAGTAGCCGAACGCGGCCGGGATGTTGCCGTCGCGCAGGTAGAGCTGGCCGACGGTTCGCCCCGATTGACGAATGGCCTCCTCGAACGGTTCGTGCATTTCCTTCGGCAGATCCTGGTTGGAACCGGTGGCGATCGGGCTCAACCCCAGCTCCTTGCGCTTCTTCATGAGCAAGGCGTAGAAGAGCGATTGATAGTCCTTGGCGTCCTCCAGGCTGGCACAAAGCCGATCGATGGCCTGATTGGGACCGGAACTTTTCAGGGTTTGCTGCAATTCATCAAGTAGGGTGTCGTTCATGGGATGGCTTCTCGAGGGACTCGGGGCTCTTCCTATTTAACTACAGACTTTCCAGCCACGGGGCGAGGTATATGAAGGCGAGCCATGCCGCCGTAGCCGCATTCGTGAGAATGCGGGTGTTCGCCCGCATTCTCACGAATGCGGCTACGGTCAATCGGTGCACGGCGATTTGCTCCGTGCCCTCCAGGTTCCAGACATTTGACGACAGCTCCGCTCCGTGATAAAGTTGCCAAAAAGTTTACCCGCCGCGCAAGTCCTGGATAACGGAGCGTTTCACCCTGGAAATTCAATTAAGGAGCAGTCCGGTCGCTTCGGCCCCCCGGTTCACGAAGCGTTTACATTACCACCTTTACCCTAGGAGACCATCTCATGTATCGTGCCATTCTGGGATCGATTGCGTCGCTAACGCTCTTTAGCCTGGTAGGTTCGCCCGGCCAGACCGTGGCCGGACAGAAGCCGGTGAAGGCGCACCCGCATCATGCTCTGCATCACGCGCTGTTCGAAGCACGGCTGGCGCACCATGAACTCAAGGAATCCAAGGAAGACTTCGGCCCGCAAAAGGAAAAGGCGCTGCACGCCATTCACGGCGCCATCAAGCAGATTGAAATCATGCTGAAATCCCTGGGCGACAACGAACGAGGCGAGCCGACCAAGCGCGATTTGAAAGAGGAATACAAGAAGTACGCTCACCATCCGCACCTGCACCATGCCATCCACGAACTGCGGCACGCCCACATGCACCTCAAGGAAACCAAGCACGATTACGGCGGCCATCGCGAGAAGGGCCTGCACGACATTCACCATGCCATCCACGAGCTCGAGGTCCTGCTGAAGATTGACCGGAAGAAGGGCGTCTAAGCGTGCGCCGCTGGCGGCATGGCGTGTGCGCACGCCATGCTGCTCCGAAGATACCTTCGATTGCCAGATCGGTTTCAATGATCATTTAGGGGCCGGCATGAGCAGTGCTTCCACCTCGCGGCGCAGGATGTGGGCCTCCAGCCAATTGTGGCGATGCAGGTTGAGAGCGTCGGCATTTCGGGGCAATTCGCTGCCCACGGAGTCGAGCCAGGCACATGCCTTGTCCAGGTAGGAACGGGCTTGCGTCGTCTAGCCGAGTTGGTGATGAGCCTGTGCCAGCCAAAGCCAGTTGAGAACCGCGGCGCCCGGCCGGGGCTCCTTGCGGAGGCTGTTCTCGAACATCGGCAGCGCCTGCTTGAATTGCTTCAAACGGCATGACAGCGCTCCCTGTTGAGTCTGAGACCAGAAGTCCTTGGCGAAAAACTGTAATTCGGTGGAACTGACTTTCGCTGCCAAGGAAACGTCAACTTTTTCATCGGCTGCGAGCGTGCAAGCTCGGGCCACATGAAAGCCTCGCATCTTTTGCGTGCCAGCCAGAACTTTCTGCAGCGAAATGCTCTTTTGCCCGGTTTCCAGCATGAAATTGCAGGACTTGCCATAACCTGCGCGATCTCCTGAAAGCAGTTGCACGGCGGCGTGTTCGAACCAGATTTCGCCATCGATGGAGTGCGCGTCGCCCAGAAACAGAGCATATTTTTTGGCCGCCTCGGCCCATTGCTTTCTATCGACCTGGGCGCGGGCCTGTGCCAGCACCTTGGCATCGAGGGGGCGCGGTTTCATGCCCGCCCACAGCGCCCGCCACTCTTTCTGTTCGGCAATCGGCAGTTTCGTGAGCGCCGATTCGTCACGTACTGCAGCCAGTTCGTCATTCTTTTGCCAGTCATTTGCAACAGCCACCGTATCGACAGGGCCGCCGTTCCTGAGCTTTTCCCACTCCGCCGTCAACCAGTTCCGCGCCTTGGCTCGCAATATGGATCTCTCCTGTTCGGTGAGCTTGGCCGTGCCCCCGCCACGTCCGCTCCCTGCGAGGACAGCGGCGCATGCCGCGTTGAACCGATGCTGACCGCGCACGTCGCCGGCAAATTCGGGCCGGGCAAATGCGGATTCGTACGAACTTACCGATAGAGCGGTGCATCGTTTGTACCTGTATAACCACTCGGCAAGCAGCAGCTGTTTTGCCAGGTCGGCGAACTGCTTGGTCCCCGAGACCAGCGCCGGCAATTCTCCTTCGACAGAAGTGAGCCCTTCACCGATTGCAAGGCAGCGTTGCATTTGCTGGCAGCTCGATTTGCTGAGTTCGGGGAGTTTCAGAGTCTCCGCAGCGGCCATCTTCGCCTCCTGGAAGCGCCCCAGGCACAACAGCGACTCGGCAAGTCCAAGCCGGGCAGATTCGTAATTCGTATTCGCGCCGTCGCCCGCGTCGAATTCCCTCAGCTGATTTCCCGGATCGAGTTCCCGAACGACCCGCTCAAACTGTGCCAGCGCTTCTTCGTGTCTGCCCAGGCTCATGAGGATGTTGCCCATTCTGCGAGGAGCGAGCGTGCTCGATTTCTCCAGTGCGGCAAGGTCCCGGAGCGCGGCGAGCGCATCTTCCAGTTGTCCACAGCGTTCCAGGGATGTGGCGAGCTTTTGCTGAGCGATGGCCCATATAACATTGAGCTGGCACGCTTTCCGGAAACTATCGCTCGCTTCCTTGTGGCGATTGTGGTGAGCGAGGACGACGCCGCGAGAATAATGGGGCCAGGAATCGCTCGGATCGGCATCGATCCCTTTTTTGCATTCAGCCAGCGCTCTGTCGAGGGCGTCAGAATGGCACAAGGCCATCACGAGACCATGGCGGAGCGAACCGTTCCTGGGTGCCAGGGCGACCGCGGTCTGATAGTACGCGATGCCCTCGTCGGGTCTCTTGGCCAGCATCAGGCAGGCGGCAATTTGACCATGGATCCAGACGTTGCCCGGGCGCAAGGCAATGGCGACTCGGTAGTATTCCATCGCTTCCCAAGGAGAGTCGCCAAGCATGAGCGCGTTCGCCCGTTCCAGGTTGAGCCAGAAATCCCCCAGGCGAAAGGGCCAGGCACGTTTCAACAGGTTCATGTCACGAGAGCCGGCGATCTTTGTTCCCTCTCCCAGCTTGCGGAGCAGAGAGGCTGTGACCGACAATTGATGCGACGCAGGGAGTGGCCGTTGCCGCATTTTGAAGGCGTCGTCTGCCAGCTGGCGAACTGCATATTTGTCGTGCCAAACGGCCGGGGTCCGGAAGCGGTCTCCCCACTTCGGATCCGGGTCCGCCAGGCGCGCGATCAGCAACAGCTTTTCTTGCAGTGGCACGCGGTTGGTCATGCATGCCGCCAGCGCCCAGACATCGACAGCGGCAATGATGTGTGCGGCGAACGGCGACGCCTGGATGAGCGCCGCGGTTTCCTCGGCCGGGCCGTCAATATTGAACGGCGATTCGGCGAATGCCTTGCGGAACTCTGCCTCTTGCAATGGGTAGGCGGTTGCCGGCCGAAAAGGTTTTTTCTCGACGTCGATAACCACAGCTTTTTGCCGAATTTGTTCGAGCGTGGCACCAAAGAGCACGTTTTTCTTGGCTTGCGCCATTTTCTGCTGCAATTCGTCGAGATCGACATCCGGAAGATCCATCGGCACATTGTCAAGAATCCGCTTCGCGTCATCCCAGCGCTCCACACGGGTCAATTCGTAAGCTTCCTTGATGGGCGTCTCGATGGCCTGGCGCGTTCGTTCGCGGCGAAGGTCCGTTTCAATCTGGCGCAAGTTTGCCTGGTACAATATCTCAATCTGGCGTGCGTTTGCCTGGTGCCATAGTACGATGCCGGTCACGCTCGCAGTTCCGAGCGCTAACAGCAGCACGGCAAAGAGCGTGGCCAATGTCGGCCGACGACGCACCCATTTCACCATGCGTCCCAACGTCCCAATCGGTCGGGCCAGGACTGGCTTGCCGTCTAGAAAACGGTGCAGATCATCGACCAGGTCCTGTGCGCTGGCATAGCGGCGGGTGGGGCTTTTTTGCAGGCATTTCAGACAGATGGTTTCCAGGTCGCGCGGTACCTGCGGATTCACACGGGACGGCGGCAGCGGTTCCTCGGCAATCACCTTCTGAATGGTCTCCGCCTGCGAACGTCCCTCCAGCGGAGGGCGACCGGTGAGCATCTCGTAAAGCACGGCCCCGAGCGCGTAAATGTCCACGGCCGGTCCGATGGCACTGGTGTTGCCCGCCGCCTGTTCGGGGGCCATGTAGCTCGGTGTGCCGAGGCGGGCGCCGCTCTCGGTAAATTTGGTGGGCTCGTGGATCGACCGGGCCAGGCCGAAATCCGTGATCTTGGGTGTGCCTTCCTTCGTCAACAGGACATTGGCCGGCTTGAGATCGCGATGGATGAAGCCACTTTGGTGAGCAAATTGCACCGCCGATGCCAGCGTGGCGATCAGCTCCGCCGCACGGCGCGAGGGCTGCGGAGTGGACGCCAGGCGGTCGGCCAGCGTTCCTCCTTCGACGTGCTCCATCGTGAGATACGGACGGCCCTCCATTTCACCCGCATCATAGACTTGCACAATGTTCGGATGCCGCAGCACCGCCACGGCTTCCGCTTCGCGCTGGAAACGGGCCAATTCCTCAGCACCGGCGTAGGCCCCCGCGAGCAGCATCTTGAGTGCAACGATGCGATTGAGCTTCAGTTGCCTGGCCTTGAAGACGACGCCCATGCCGCCGCGGCCAAGGATTTCTTGCACCTCGTAGCCGCGGATCGTTGGCAATGCAAAATCGGGCCTGGATTTCGGGTCATCGTGACTGGTCGGACCATCCTCTGGGAAAATCTCGTCGAGCTTGTAACC
>Ga0182024_10008955_pt1 | contig 20879 bp, 16 predicted proteins | sample P32metaG_FD_120480 | JGI IMG/M metagenome (GOLD analysis project Ga0182024, IMG submission 120480) | Permafrost microbial communities from Stordalen Mire, Sweden - P3-2 metaG (Illumina Assembly) | ecosystem: Environmental > Terrestrial > Soil > Wetlands > Permafrost | place: Sweden: Stordalen...
CGGGCGGAGCGTCGTTGAGCCGTAGAGAGAGGTGCGCTAGTTTGTCTAGCGTGGGATCCACAGCGTTGGTTAACGCTATCCAATCGTTCTCCACGCGTTTGTATGGGCGCCAGCGATTCGTCGTATGGAGGTCTCTGGAGATGCGCCCTGCGTCTTGGGCCGTTTTCCCCATATGGACGACTGTCGCGTGCAGAGCGGAGAGAGCGGAAACCTCGCAGGGATCGTCTATCGTCGCCGCGATTGTCGCGGGCGCGCAGCTTCGCGCGTAAAGATGCTCGGGAATCTCAAGCGAACGCAGGGCGTCGCCGACCTCGGTGTATCGCTCGTCGAGATGGTGGCGCGTGATGTTGTCCCAGTAGTTTCGCAGCGGCTGGGCTCCGTTTACGCTGTACGTTAAGAACATTCTCGTTCGGAAATGCCCCGTGAAGAAATTCTCCATACGCTCGTAGTCCAGTGAGACGTGCGCGTAGTCGAGGATTTGATTAACGGCGTTTTCATAGGTGGCCGAGAGCGTTTCGGCATTTATCTTGGATTCCTCGTCAGGCAATGAATCCAAGGTGAACGAAAGATCCGCGATCGTGCGTAATGTTGTTTTTGAAATGTCCTCGACGTCGCGGGCTTCGACCTCGATGTGTTTGTATCCGACCCAACGCGATGTGCGGTGGAGACGCATCGAAGATTGGCCGGCGTCATGGGCCTTCTTGGCCATATCGAGGATGACGGCATGGATATCCCTGACGCGATCAACGATGTCCGGGCCGCAAGCGTTGCTTGGAGAAGACGGGACGGCATCGAGCGCGGCCGGCTTCGTGCCCGGCCTGCGCGCCCAAACCGGAACGGCGGTGAAGAAATAGGCGACGATTAGGAAGCTCGCTACGATCCGGGGCACCTTAGGTTCCCCCCTTTCCTTTCCCCGATTATGCCATATTTCAGCCGGTTTGTAAAATTATTCTTTCACAGTTAAGGATCTATAAAGAAAATATTGTTTAAGCTCTCCTCGCATTGGGCGTGGGCGGGGTCGTTCCCGAGCACGACGACGGTCGTATTGTAAAATAAAGCAATCAGGCTACGCCCACAGGTTCGCGACCGGAACGATATGGACGTTTTCGCGTAGCGGCACAACCGTTTCGCCGGTCGAGAACACGATGCCGCGCTCGATGAACCCTTCATCCGCCGCCTGTAAAAGGGTGCGAACTTCATTGTGCCCGACCGAAGCGGACGCTTTGATTTCAATGCCGATGCGGCGTTCGTCGCTGGTCTCAAGGAGAAGGTCGACCTCGGAACCGTTGTTCGTGCGATAGTGGTAGAGGGTCGCTCGCTGTTCGCTCCATGACGCTTGACGACGAATTTCTCCGACGACAAACGATTCTAGTAAACCGCCTATGTGATTGCGATCCTTGAGAAGCGCCGTCGCGTCAAGGCCGGTGAGCGCCGCCGCTAAGCCGGTATCTGTGAGAAACGCCTTCGGCGAGCGGATATGTCGCCGCGCGCGGTCGCCCGCCCACCCGGAAATGCGAAACGTGAGGAACGCTAAATCGAGAATATCAAGATAGCGCAGTATCGTTCTAGGCGGCAATTCGATGTCGGAACTTAAGGCGCTTGCATTGAGGATTCGGCCGGTTCGTGCGGCGATTATACGTAGCAATCGTCGCATTTCAACGCTATGTTCGATACGGGCTATATCGAGGATATCGCGTTGCATAAGCGTTTGCACGTAATTTTCAAACCACCGCGTGCGCTGATGCGGGGTAAGCGAAAGCGTTTCCGGATAACCGCCGCGCACGATGCGATCCGCGATTTCCGTTGCAGGCGTTGCTTTTGATACCCAGTGACGTTGAGCAGAGAATAGTGCATCGATTATATTGGCGGAGGAGCCTTCGATTTCGCTTTGCGCGAGCGACTGGAGTTCGAAAATTTGTACGCGGCCGGCCAATGAATCGGCGATTTTCGGGAGGGATAGCAAATTGGCTGAGCCGGTGAGAAGAAAACGCCCCGGCTCGCGGCTCGTGTCCGCAGCGATTTTGATGGGTAACAAGAGGCTGGGCGCACGCTGAATCTCATCAATAGTCGCGGGGAGCGTAAGCCCCTTGGCGAAGCCGCTCGGATCGTGCAAGGCGGCGTCGAGCGTCTCGGGGTCATCGAGCGTGTAATATGCTCGCTTGCCTTGTTCAAGCTCTCGTACGAGCGTGCTTTTCCCGACTTGGCGAGCGCCGCAGACGGTTACGATCCTGCTCCAGGTAAGGGCCTCAGCGATGCTTGCGGCGATTGCTCGGCTTATGTATGACTGTTTTACGGACATTGAAAGTCTGTTTTTCGGACATATAAGGGCTCTTTCCTAGGGCGTTTTGCCTCTCGTAACGGATAACCGGCGGCGCTAAGCGGCGCTAAAAGAAAGGATTATGCGCTTTCTCCTCGGCGATTGTTGTGGGCGGGCCGTGCCCGGGCATCACGACGGTCGCGTCTGCGAGGGAAAAGAGCTTGAATCGCACGCTGCGGAGGATATCGGCGTAGGTGCTCGTATCGCCGAACGCTCCGCCCACGCTTCCGGCGAACAGCGTGTCGCCGGAAAAGAGAGACGAGCGAAAAAGAAAGCAGGAGGACCCGTCCGTGTGACCGGGCGTGTGGAGCATCCGAATCTCCGTTTGGTCTCCGAACGGAAGGGCATCGTTGTCGACCACTGGGAGGATGCGATGGTCCAATCCGCTTCCTAGCGCGTGTACGTCCGCCGCGTGCATGACGATCTGCGCATCAGGGAAGGCTCGGGCGATATCCGGACCGGCGTCGCAGTGGTCCGCGTGTTTGTGGGTGATCAAGATGTAGCGCAGAGCGTAGGGCCCTTGCGCGATCGCGCGGAGCAGGTTCGCGGGATATCCCGCCGGATCGACAAGCGCCGCAGTGCGGCCGTCCTCAAGGAAGAAGAGATAGCCGTTGGACGGGTGCGGGTCTTGGGGATGATGCCGTACGTTAGACGGCAGGGCGACATGCGGGTTCCACCGTTGCGCCGCAAGGTCGGCGAATTTGCCCGGATCAAGCTTGAGCGGAACGGCTATCGCACGGGCTTGCTCATCAGAGGGAATCTCGTCGCCTCGGATCCAGCGTTCGATGCGCTCGGTCGGTATACCCGTGACGCGCGCCAGAGCGGCGGCATCGATGCCCGTGCCGCGTTGGGCTTTGCGAAGCACGTCGCAGAGGTCGTCTTCTAGCGCAGCTGAAATCAACGTCTCTCTTCTCGGCTTATATCGGGCAAGGTTCGACTTCGCCTTCGGCGAGATGAGCGAGCCATTCGACGACAACGTCATGAGAAATCGCTTTGCCTGTTAGCCGGTATGTTTCCCAACGTTCCATATCTTCATGTCCGTAGCGATCTTCATCATCAAGATCACGTGCAATCATGGTGCGCATAAGCCAGTACGGAGACATACACTTGAAGCGTAGCATGTAACGCAAAAAGGTGCAACCTTATTGCACTTATGCCTTTGTGCTCTCATGTCTGCTTTGGTATATCCGCATTCCCGTGATAAAAACGGCAATGTTAGTCAATGCGCAGAGGTGTACGAGAACGGGTGCGAATTCCTTGGGATTTACGCCTTGGGGCTTGTCGAAATCGAGCCACATGTACGTCAACGAATATTCGAGATTGAGCCATTCGGCGATTGTGAGTCCCGCCGTTGCCCAAAAATAGGCGAGGTCGAATGCGGCGAGCGTCGGGACGAACGTCAGCGCATAAATGAGGTAGCGCTCGTGCATTTCGGTGAGAAAAAGAAAGAACGCCAGCAGCACGAGAAAACACGCTTCAAGCAATCCTCGCTCGTCGCGCAAGCGCGCATAGCGCAGATATATGAAGCCGGCTACGGCGATAAACGCGACGTCCGCCCAATATTTGAGCGGTATGAAGAGGAACGGCGTCGTGTCGGGTCGGAAAAAATCGCCGTAAAGAGCATGGACGTTAAAGGCGTTTGCCGAGGTGAACGGATAGAGCGACGAACCGACGACGTACCACGAGAACATGCGCCGATAGACGGCGAAAAATCGATGATCGGTGTAGAACGGATAGGCGAGAATCCAACCTACGCACAGCGCGGCGAGGATTCCGGCGCACACGCCTATAGCGCGGTTTTTCCATTCTTTGCGGTCAACTGAAGCGAACGCTTCAAGCATGAAAAGCGGGGCGAGCACGACGACCGGCGGTTTATTGAACGCCGCGAACCCCAAAAGCATCCATGCGCTCAGACGCCTTCCGCATAATAAGCACCAGACGGCGGCGAGAGCGCTCACGGAGGTGATCGAATCGTTCATGCCCCAAATGCTTGAGTCGTATATAATCGCCGGATTGAACGCAAAGAGCGCCGCTGCCGTAAGCGCGCGGCTATGCTCCGCGAAGCGTCGCGCGATGCCGTATATGACGACGATGCCGATACAATCGAATAGGACGTTGGGCAGCTTTACCGCCAGACGCAAGTAGAAGTGATCCGGGTCATACTTGATGAGCGAGCGATAGGTTCTCCCGATCGCCTCGAAAATAAGCAGCGCTCCGGGCGGGTAGTTCATGTCGGTAGCTTCGTAGGCGCGGTTCCACGGATTATCGGCCGCCGCGAGCGCCCATTGCCCGAAGGTCTGCAAATCGAGCATGTGTCCGGGGCTGGGTAAAAAGAGCAAGCGCAGAAGAAGACCGGCTACCGTGAGCAGAGCTAGGTCTTGCCGTGAACTGCGCATGCAGGCCGCTTTGGATGCATCCCAAGCGATTTCCCGGTGCGCAGTCCGCGGCGATCCAAATGTTCGTTAACGCGCTCTTGTCGTTATTGGGGCGAATACTGGAGTACCGTAATTTCTCGTGCCGTTAAAACGTTCCCTACCGTGTGACCTACGGCTTTGATTTTCATTCCCCACCTAATACGCGTTCCCGTCGGATGGAAAACGGAGGAAGAAACGACTCGGATATCGCTCACTGTTCCGTCGTCAGAGCGCACTTCCATGGTGTACGCCCCGATAATCCCGCGGCTGCGGAAATCGGACTCCGACCCGTTGGAGCCGTCGTATGAGTCGCTGACCTCCATGACTCGCCCGGAAAAAGTGTCTTCGCAGGAAGCGGAGCGGCTTCGCGCCGTATTTGACGCGCACGCGCGGAGATTACTCAATGTGTCGGACGCATGTGGGGAAGCCTGTGTTGCTTGAGCCGCTCCGGTCATGAGCAGCACCGCAGGTAGGACGAACGTAAGAAAACGTTTATTCACGAGATAACTCCAAGCTCGCCGCTATGCGGCGAGACGGGCTTCGGGCTCTTGCCCTACGATGAAGCGCCTCCACAGGCTATCCGGGTATGCCACGCCCTAAGAATGAGGAACGTATGATCGCCGCCGCGTACACGAAGCTTGTTAAAAATGGATCGGAACATGCCCCATCCTTGATAGGAAATGGAGCGGTTGATTAGGTTCAGCGTAAAATTGAAACGGATGCGCCAGTGTTGAAGCATGTCCGAATGATACCATTGTCGCATGCGACATGTAAAGGATTCAAGACAAACCTCAACATCGCACGTTCGGCCTCCGGCGGCTTCAGCGTGAGATAAAAACGGAATGGTCAGCGTCGAAGCACGTCTGCATAATACTATTTACGCATTGGAAACACAAATAAGCCAAAGCAATTCCAGTAATGCTAATTATGAATAATCGGCGTGCGCCCGAAGACGGCCGCATCCCAAGCGCGCTTCTTTGTGTTCGAGCAGGCGTCATGTCCGCTAAAATCATTATTATCGGTTCGGGGCCGGCCGGTCTTACCGCCGCAATCTATGCGGCTCGCGCGAATCTCGAGCCGCTTGTTTTCGCCGGAGCGCAGTACGGCGGCCAATTGATGCTCACCACGGATGTGGAGAACTATCCGGGATTCCCCGACGGCATCATGGGGCCGGATCTCATGGAGAAGTTCCGGGCGCAGGCCGAGCGTTTTGGGGCGCGCACGGAGTTCGTCGACGTTACGCGCGTTGATTTCTCGCGGGCGCCGTTTCGTGTTTGGACCGATGAGAAAGAGCATGAGGCGGAGAGCGTGATCGTTGCGGCGGGGGCGAGCGCGAGACGACTCAATATTCCCGGCGAAGAGCGGTTATTAGGGCGCGGCGTGTCCACGTGCGCGACGTGCGACGGCGCGTTTTTTCCCGGCAAGCATATCGTGGTCGCCGGCGGCGGCGATTCGGCGGCGGAAGAGGCGGTGTTCCTCACGCGGTTTGCCGCAAAGGTCACGCTCATCCACCGTCGCGATACGTTACGCGCGAGCAAGATCATGGCGGACCGCGCGTTGCGCCACCCGAAAATAACGTTTCTCCCGAATAAGGTCGCGGAAGAGGCGCACGGCGCGGAGCGCTTGGAGCTTTTGACGTTGCGCGACGTTGTAACGGGTGAACGCAGCGACATTGACGCGGACGCGTTCTTCATAGCGATCGGCCACGATCCGAACACCGGCATCTTCAAGGGGCAGCTCGATTTGGATGCGCAGGGCTACATTACGTCACCCGACGGCGTACGCACGAATATCGAAGGCGTTTTCGTCGCGGGCGACGTGTATGACGTCCGCTACAAGCAGGCGATTACCGCAGCCGGCATGGGATGTCGCGCCGCGCTGGAGGCGGAGAAATATCTTGAGTCGCGCGAACCGCGGCACGCGGCGGAAATAATCAAAGCTTAACATTTAAACGTGATTCATAATACGAATTTAATCCTGCGCGCGTTCGCTTAAAGCGTCGTTAATGCGCGCGGCGCACGCTATCCTCATGCTAATGACGCCGGTAGTTCCCCCGACCGTGGCTCAACACGCGATCGTCTGGATAATGAAGGAGTGGAACGATCCGCGTCGCCGGCAGAGCATGCTTGCGGAATGCGACGATGTCATGCACCCGTATGCGACGCACCCTGATTGCACTCGCATTGTCGGCACGTATCACGAAGGCGCCTGGTTCATGCATGTTTCCGCGCAGGCTATGAATTCCCATCAGCCAGTGAGGGTGGTCGTCGGCACTCCCACCTATACTCCGACTGAGGAAAATGACCAAGATAAAGAAAGGCTCGTCGGCCGCATTATAAAGATACCGCTTGAGTTAATGAGCAAAATTTAACGCCGGAGGTTAGCGCAAGATAGCCGCCAGCGCACGGTCGATCTGGGTATGGCGAAACGAATACCCTAATGCCATCGTGCGCTCGGGGATGACGCACTGGCCTTTCGTTAGCAACATCGCGCCTTCGCCGAGCATGCGCTCGAGCACGAATGAGGGAACCGGGATCAGGGCCGGGCGGCTTAGTACCGAGGCGAGCGCCCGCGTGAATGCGCGGTTGCGCACGGGGTTGGGCGCGGTCGCGTTGTAGATGCCCGAGCCGTCGTGGATTGCCGTGACGTAGATGCCGATGAGATCGTCGATGTGAATCCACGAACACCATTGGTTGCCGCTTGCGATCACGCCGCCCGCGCCCAGCTTGAAAATCGGGAGAAGGCGCGTGAGTGCGCCGCCGTCCCGAGCGAGCGCTAAACCCGTGCGTACGATCGCGACGCGGCAATCGTGCTCCGCCGCTTTGTTCGCCTCAGCTTCCCACGCGACGCAAACCTCGGCTAAGAAGTCCTTGCCCGGAGGGCTCTTTTCCGTGAACGTTTTGCTTTCATCGACGCCGTAATACCCGACGGCCGACCCGGAGATGTACGCCTTGGGCGGCTTGCGCATTGTTGCGAACGAGGCGATTACCTCACGAGGCAAATCGACGCGGGAGGAACGAATGCGTTCTTTCACCGTCGGCGTCCAGCGTACGGCGACGCTCTCTCCGGCGACGTTGACGACCGCGTCCGCGCCCTCGCATTCGCGCTTGACGGTGCTCATATCGCGTAACGACACGGCGGCAACCGTATCGCCGCGTTTTTGTAAAGCGGCATTGAGGCGCCCTCCGATAAATCCGGAGGCTCCGATAAGCGTGATTTTCACCGCGCGTCGACGCCGACGAGTGCTTCTAACTCCTCGATAGTCTTCGGGATGCTTGCCGTTAGAACTTCAGGCGCGCCTGCGGTACAAAGCACGTCGTCCTCGATGCGCACCCCAATGCCCTTGAAGCGTTCGTCGGCCGCGCCGTCGCGTTGCACGTAAATCCCCGGTTCAACGGTCAGTACCATGTCCGGTTCCAAAATACGATAGGTATCATCGAGATTCTTGTAACGGCCGACGTCGTGGACGTCCAGGCCGATCCAATGCCCGGTGCGATGCGGGTAGAAGTCGTCAAGCGTTTTGCTCTCGATGCATTCGTCGATCGACCCTTGAAGCAACCCGAGGTCGATCAACCCTTCGGCTAAGACGCGGGCCGCCGTGCGATGATAGGCGTCGAACGGCTCGCCGCAGCGAACATGATCGATCGCGGCGAGTTGCGCCCGCAGCACGATCTCATAGATCGCGCGTTGCTCGTAGGTAAAGCGGCCGGAAACCGGCCACGTGCGGGTGACGTCGCTTGCATACAAATCAAGCTCGCAGCCGCTGTCCGCGAGCACGAGCGTTCCGGCGCGCAGCACGTCGCGATTGGCGATGTAGTGTAGGGTGCATGCGTTATCGCCTCCGGCGACGATGGAGGGATACGCTACGTCTTGCGCGCCGTGCTTGCGATAATGAAGTTCGATGATTGCTTCCAGTTCATACTCGTGCATGCCGGTTCGCGTCGCGCGCATGCCGGCCTCGTGTCCCGTGCGCGAAATCGCGGCGGCGCGGCGCATGGTCGCAAGCTCCTCGGGGCCTTTGCGTACCCGCATCTCGTGCAGAATAGTTCCCGGTTCGATAAACGCGGCGGGCGCGATGCCGCCGCGCCGCACGCGAGAGCGCGCCTGCGCGAGCGCGGCATGCACGCGACGATCGAATGCTTCGTCTTGTCCCAACGCGTAACAAAGCGTCGGAGCGCCGACGAGATAATCGGGCAAGCGTTTGTCGAATTCCTCGATGGGATACGCGGCATCGACGCGCAACGCGGAGGGCGCGGCTTCCGGGCCGAGCCTGCGCCCGGTCCAGATTTCTTGCTTGCGATCGCGCGGTCGCAAGAAGAGCGTTGTTTGTTCTTTGTCATGATGCGGCGTGATAAGCAGTACGGCATCGGGTTCGTTAAAACCCGTTACGTAGAAGAAATCCGAATCTTGGCGGAACTCGTATTCAGCGTCGCCGTTGCGCACGACTTGTCGCGCCGACGGAATGATCGCCGTCGCGTTGCCGATCCGGGCTTGAAACGTTTTTCGCCGTTGTTCGTACGCATCCATTACGCGAAGTCCATTCTAGATGTTGCCGACTAGACGCCCGGGCGCGAGAATGCCGTCGGGATCGAAGCGATGCTTGATCGCGCGCATCTGCGGGACGGCCGCCGGAGAGCCGGCCCATGCGTCCAGGCGGGAGCGCAGATGCTCGGGGGCGACGAGGATGCTCACGCGGTCTAAACGCGTCGCGATTGCGTCATCAAACGGAACGATCGTTCTCTCCAAGTGATCGGCGGCGGTTGCGCTTACGCGAGCGATGAGATCGCCGGTGCGCAGATCGGTAATGCTTTCAAGCCTGCAATTCGCATCGCGGCAGGCGCGCGTGAAAACGTCCAGACGTTCGGAGAGCGTCGTGCAGAGCCCCGCGGAGCGGTAGGTTGCCGAGCGACGCCCGGCCGGGGAGATATATGCGTCGACGACGCGTTGAAGAACGTCGATCGCGCCTCGATCGATCAAACGCGTTCCGGGAACGCCCGCAGCGCCGAGTTGCGAGCGCGCATCGCGCGTCGCGCGTTCGATGAGCGGCGTCGAGCCTTCGAAGAGCAGCAACATGCGCCCGTCGCCTTCGTTGCTCTCCTCGAACTCGTTTTCGAAACCGTCGATGATCAGTGCGGCCGTCGGTTCAACGCTAAGCGTGCGCAGATGTTTGATCGCGCGCTCGCGCGTACGTTCCGGCAACGACGCCAATGCCACGCGTTGCGCGGCCGGCCGCGGCAGCGTTTTAAAAACGGCGCGTACCAAGGCCCCTAGCGTTCCTAAAGAACCGACGTACAGTTTGCCGATGTCGTACCCCGTGACGTTCTTTACGGTCATCCCGCCGGCGTGGGCCAGGGTTCCGTCGCTCAAAACGATGGAGCTGCCGATGAGAAAATCGCGCGGCCTGCCGTACGTAGCGCGACGCGGTCCGGCCCAAGCCGACGCGAGAACGCCGCCGACGGTGCTGTGCACGGGCCGCGGCGCATCCAGCGGAATGTATTGTCCGTGTTGCGCGAGCACGCGTTGCAGCGAAGCGAGCGTCATGCCGGCTTGCACGGAGATGGTGAGATCGGCGAACTCATAGGCGATCGGTTTGTTGAGCGCGGTGAGGTCGATTGCCGTATCATAGCGCGTAGGCGGATTTCCGATGCATTGTAATGTTCCTCCGCCGAAAAAGACGACGGCTTCGCCTAGTTCGCGCACGGCGGCGAGGATCGCGCAGAGCTCTTCAACGGTACGCGGCGTGCAGGCGCGGCGCGGTACGTATCCTCCGAGGGCGAAGCGCGAAAGATCGGTCGTGCGCTCTACGTCCATATACTCGTCGCGCCGGTCGGCGCCGACGCCGTGTGAAGGGGGCGGCGCGCTTCGCCGCACTGTGCGCCGCTGGGGAAGATTTTATCGGGATTGAAAAGGCCTTTGGGATCAAAGACGTCGCGCAGCCGCGCCATCGTCGCTAAATCATTCGCGGAGAAGACCATGCTCAACGTGTCTCGCTTCTCGAAGCCGATTCCGTGTTCGCCTGAAATCGTTCCGCCCAATGCGACGCATGCCGCGAGGATTTCCGTGCCCGCGCGCATGACCGCTTCAACTTGGCGCGTATCGCGACGGTCGAAAAGAAGAAGCGGATGCAGATTCCCGTCGCCGGCGTGGAGGAGGTTCCCGATGCGCAAGCCGTGATCGCGCGCGATCGTGAGGACGGCGCGTACCGCTTGCGGCAATTTCGTACGCGGTACCGTCGCGTCTTGAATGTAATAGTTCGGGGCGATGCGCCCGAGCGCGCCGGCCGCGCCTTTGCGCGAAGCCCATAAGGTTTCGCGTTCGCGCGCGGTGCGCGCGGTGCGCCACGAGAGCGCGCCGTGTTCGCGCGCGAGCGCGGCAAGCGCGGCTTCGTACGCGTCCATATCTTCGTTTTCGCCCGCGATCTCGGTGAGGAGCACCGCTCCCGCGTTTTTGGGATACCCGGCATGGTAGTGCGCTTCGACGGCTTGTACGATGAGCGCGTCCATAATTTCCAGTGCCGTCGGCACGATGCCGGCGGCGATGATCGCGGAGACGGCGGCGGATGCGCTTTCAATGCCGGCGAACGCAGCCGTGCAAACGCGAACCGCGGCCGGAAGGCGCAGCAAGCGCACGTCGATCGCGCAGACGATGCCGAGGGTTCCTTCGCTTCCCACCAACGCGCCGGTGATATCGTAGCCCGCGTCGTCGATGTGCACGCGGACTATCTCTCCCGCATGATCGACTATTTCCAGGCCGAGCACGTGATTGACGGTGACGCCGTAGGACAGGCAATGCGGGCCGCCCGCGTTGGCGGCAACGTTGCCGCCGATCGTGCAAATTGCTTGGCTGGACGGGTCGGGCGCGTAAAAGAGGCCGGAGGACGCAGCCGCGCGGCTAAGGTCGAGATTGATGAGGCCGGGTTGCACCCGCGCGCGCCGATTGGGAACGTCTAAATGAAGAACGTGATTCATCCGCGCGAACGACATCACGATCCCGCCGCGTACCGGCGCCGCTCCTCCGCACAAACCCGTTCCGGCGCCGCGCGGCACAATGGGCTCGTTTAGTTCCGACGCGATGCGCACGACGGCGCTTACCTCGCGCGTATCTTCCGGGAAAACCACGGCCGCAGGCGGCGTACCTTCGTAAGAAGCGTCGTAGGCGTAAACGCTGAGGTCTTCGGGTTCGTATTTGACCGCCTCGGAGCCCAAGGCCTCGATCAAGCGGGCCGCGAGTTTGCCGGGCACGGAGGCGGTGGTCATGGAGGGTAAGGCTACCGCGAGACGTCGGGCGGTTCCTGGGGGTTGAGCGTTTGACAGCGGCGAGCGCTACGTGGTAAGAATTGTAAGGTATGTTGGTGTTCGCTTATCGCGCCTTGATCGGCGGTATGGGTACGACGACGATTACGAGCCCTTTGAGGGCGTCGGCTGAGATCGCGTTGCGCGCGTAGAACACGAACAAAAAGATCGCAACCGCCCCTCATCCGACGATGTGGGGTTTTTTCTTATAGGAGAGCATGATTATGGCCCTTGCCCCCGAGGTACTCTCTTCCGAAATGCCGCTTGCGCCGGTTCGACGCAAGCCTATCGTCGTCGGCCTCTTGGGTTGCGGCGTGGTCGGCGGCGGCGTTGCCGCGCGGTTACTCAGCGACGGCCGTATCGATCGTATTCCGGCGACGCTTGCGGGGGTGCTGGTGCGGGATCTGCATAAGCCCCGCTTTCCGCCGGAGGTCATGTCGCGGCTAACCGTGCGGCCGGAGGATATCGTTGACGATCCGGAGGTGCGGATCGTGGTGGAAACGATCGGGGGAACGGAGATCGCATTGGAGTTGGTGGAACGGGCTCTGCGCAACGGCAAGCATGTGGTAAGCGCCAATAAGGCATTGGTGGCCGCCGCGGGGCCGCGTTTGGCGGTCTTGGCGCATGATAATCATGCGGCGTTTCGCTATGAAGCGTCCGTCGGCGGAGCGGTGCCGATCGTTCGCGCATTGGCGGACTGTTTGGCGGCGGAAGAGGTTGTGGAGATCGCCGGCGTGATGAACGGTACGTCCAATTACATCATGGGTGAGATGGCTCGCGGCAAATCGTTTGATCAAGCGCTGGCGCAAGCGCAAGAGGCGGGGTACGCGGAGCCTGATCCGACCAACGATGTCGAGGGCGTAGACGCCGCTCAGAAGTTATGCGTGTTGTCGGCGATCGGGTATCGGCGGACGTTGCGTTTGGATCATATCGTGCGGCAAAGTTTACGCGAGCTTTCGGCGGAGGATTTCGCTTTCGCGCGGCGTTGCGGCTATGCGTTGATTCCGTTGACGTACGGGCGTCGCGTAGGCGAGCATCTTGAAGCGATCGTGAGCCCCGCGTATGTGCCGATCGATCATGAATTCGCGCGCCCGAAGGGGCCCGGAAACGTGGTGCGCGTTATCGGTTTGCATGCGGGCCCATTATCTTTCGCGGGAACCGGCGCGGGAAGAAACGCCACGGCTTCGGCGGTGTTCAGCGATTTAGTGGAAATCGCGCGGCGTTTGGAGCGTTGGGAGCATCAAAAGACCGACGTGCCCCAAACGCATTCGATGCGCGTGCAAGCGCCGACTTTGCCGTTGGTGTTGCGCGTAAAATCGGGCGAAGGCCGGCGCGTCGCGGCGGCGGCGGCGGCGCGCGGCGCCGAGGCGGCTTTGTTGTGCGATGACGGCGTGAAAGTCGCGGGCTGCACGCTGGATCGATGTCGCGCGCTTGCCGCTGAGGCCGGCGTTACCGAGGTTGTTTGTTCGATTCATCCTCTTCTTTCGGAGTGAGGTTCTTTTTCCGAAAGCCGGAGAGCCTTTGGTCCGCAACGTGACCGATTGCTCCGCCCAATGCGCCGCAAGCGGTATCGAAGGCATTCCATGCCAAGCCTTCGTGAGAACCGGCATACGCTTGTCCGACCTCAATGCAAGCGCTGTACGCCCCTACCGCCGCGGCGGCTTGCATAATGCTGATCTTGCGCCTACAGGCGTGTACTAGGTTCGTAAAAAGGAAGCCGAGCAGGGCGAAAGCTCCGACGCTATAAATTTTGCGCAGGAGCACATGCCATGCGAGCGACGGCGGAGAGGTTTCGTTATAGATATCCGTATTCAAGGCGACCGCGAAGAACGTAAGCGCCGCAGCGATCGTGAAAAACAATCGTCGTTTCATATTTATGCGGCCTTGGATTCATCATTGCTCACGGTGCTGTGTTTGCGACCGTACGCATAGTAGAAGAGTATTCCGATGACGAACCAAACGGCGTATCCGACCCATGGGAGCGGAATGCCCCAAACCGTCGGGCTGCGCAACATCTGCGCGACCATCATGCCGAAGGCGCTGATGCCGCAGAGCGTGGGGATGAGCCGGGGACCGAAGGGTACGGTAAAGCTCTGATTGTTGAGTTCGGGATGTTTCTTGCGTAAGAGCGGCAGCATGAAAGAGACGATGATGTAGGTGCCGAGCGTTCCCATGTTTGCGATCGAGGCTGCGAGTCCAATCGGGGTGAAGGCGGCAAGCAGCGCCATGAGGATGCCGAAAAATAAGCTGGAGAAAATCGGCGTGCGCCATACGGGATGTAGGCGCGTGAACGCTTTGGGAACGAGTCCGTCGCGCGACATCGCGAAGAGAACGCGGCTTTGACCGTACATGCCCACGAGCAAAACGGTCGTGATCCCGGCGAGAGCTCCGAGTGAAATAAGAAGTCCGGCCCAGGGCAACCCCGCGCGGACGACTGCGAAAGCGACCGGCGAGGAGACGTTGAGCTCGTTGAACGGGATCATGCCCGTGAGCACGACGACGACGGCGATATAGAGCACGGTGCACGCTGTAAGGCTCGTTATGATTGCGAAAGGGATATCGTGCTTGGGATTGACGGATTCCTCGGCGGCGGTAGCGGTCGTCTCCCAGCCGGAATAGGCGAAGAAAATAAATGCGGCTCCGGCGAAAACGCCGCTCCAACCAAAGGGAAAATATCCGCCCGCGCCGGTCGCGGCTCCCGCCGGAAGATGCCAATTAGCGGAATGAACGTGTCCCAGGCCGATGAGGATGAAGAAGAGGAGCACTGCGAGTTTACATACGACGATGATCCGGTTGACTTGCGCGGATTCGTGCGTTCCTCGCACCAGCAATGCCGTGACGATTAAGACAATGATCGCGGCCGGCAAGTTTGCCGTGCCGTGTATCGGATCGAACGGCGAGTGCGCCCAAGTGCTCGGAATATTCCAACCGAACGCAGATTGCACGAAATTCACGAAGTATCCGGACCACCCGATGCTCACGGTTGCCGTGCTCACGCCGTATCGAAGAAGTAAGCCCCATCCGACCAACCAGGCGAAAAATTCGCCCAAGGTCGCATACGCGTAGGTGTAGGAGCCTCCGGAGTTCGGAATTTTACCGGCAACCTCGGCATAACACAAAGCCGCCAAGGCGGCTACGATACCCGCGATGATGAAGGAGATGGTGAGCGCCGGCCCCGCGCGCGTCGCGGCTGCGACGCCGGAGAGCACGAAGATGCCGGCGCCGATGACGGAGCCGACGCTCATGGCGGCGAGCATCCAAGGCCCCAAGGTGCGCTTGAATCCGTGCTCGTTGATTTCCCCCTCGGCCAAGATGCGCCGCAGAGGTTTCACGCGCCGGCTCATAGATGCTCCTGCGCGCCGACGGTGCTGTGTTTGCGACCGTAAGCGTAGTAGAAAACCAAGCCGATTAAGGTCCAAACGACGAAGCCGAACCACGGGAGCGGAATATGCGCAATCGTCGGGCTGTTGAACATCAGCGATACCATCAAACCGAACGCGGTGATTGCCGATAGCGCAGGAATGATCAATGGACCGAACGGTACTTGGAATCCGTTGCCGTTGAGTTCGGGATGGCTCTTGCGTAGGATCGGTAGTGCGATCGAGACGATGATGAAGGCGCCCAGCGTTCCCATGTTCGTGAGCGAGCCGACGAAATCGATCGGCGTGAAGGCGGCCGTCAGCGCGATGACGATACCGAAAAACAGGGTGGAGAACATCGGCGTGCGCCATTGGGGATGCAAGCTCGTGAATGCTTTGGGAATGAGCCCGTCGCGCGACATCGAGAAAAAGATGCGGCTTTGGCCGTACATGAGCACGAGCAAGACGGTGGTGAGGCCGGCGATTGCGCCGACGGAGATAATGAATCCGGCCCAAGGCAGGCCCGCGCGAATGACGGCAAACGCGACGGGCGAGGAAACGTTCAATTCGTTGAAGGGAACCATGCCGGTAAGCACTGCGACGACGATGATGTAGAGCACGGTGCAGATCGCGAGGCTCGTCATGATGCCGAAGGGGATGTCGGCTTTGGGATCGACGGTTTCCTCGGCGGCGGTGGAAATTGCGTCGAAGCCGATGTACGCGAAGAAAATGAATGCGGCCCCGCCGAAGACGCCGGTCCAACCAAATGGAAAGTACCCGCCGGAGCCTGTGGTCGGCCCTGCGGGTAGATGCCAGTTCGCGGGATCGACGCGTCCGATGCCGACGACTATGAAAAAGAGCACGACGGCGACCTTGCATGCGACGATGATCGCGTTTACCTGCGCGGATTCGCGGGTTCCTCGTATCAACAGCGCCGTGATGACGAGGATGATGATCGCGGCGGGAAGGTTGGCTATGCCGGGTACCGGATCGAACGGCGAGTGCGCCCATGCGTTGGGAATTCGCAGATTGAAAGCGGCCTGCATGAAATTGGCGAAATAGCCTGACCAACCGATGCTCACGGTCGCCGAGCCGACGCCGTACTCGAGGATCAAATCCCACCCGATGACCCAAGCGAAAAACTCGCCCAGCGTCGCGTACGCGTATGTATATGCGGATCCCGCGATCGGAATTTTACCGGCTACTTCGGAATAACACAACGCAGCGAAGGCGCTCACGATGCCGGCGATGATGAAGGAGATGGTGAGCGCCGGCCCCGCGCGCGTCGCCGCCGCGACGCCGGTGAGCACGAAGATGCCGGTGCCGATGATCGCGCCGATTCCCATGGCGGTGAGCGTCCAGCGCCCCAAGGTGCGCTTAAGCCCGCGCTCGTTGCCTGCCCCATCGACAAGAATGCCGCCCAGCGGTTTCACGCGTTGCATCATAGACGCGTTTCAATATGCGTTCGACACGGGTCTCCCTGGCGCCCAACGCGAAAAGACGTTGCTTATGTTCTCGGCTCTGCCGCTCTGGCTCATAGCGACCCTGCTCTCGGTCCTCTGCGCCTCCAGCGGCCAGATTCTCCTGAAAATCGGCGTTCGATCCGCGGGGCTGCCGCCCAATGTCTTGCTTCATCCGGCCGGCTTGTTCGCTGCCTTGCTCAATCCGTACGTCATCGGCGGCATTCTCGCGTTCGTCGCGGGTATGCTGTTTTGGCTGGCGGCGATCAACGGGCAACAGCTTTCAAGCGTCTATCCGCTCGCCGCATTAGGATACGTGATCGTCACTCTCGTCTCGGTGTTGCTTTTTCACGATCGACTCACCGGGTGGAAGGTCGCGGGCATCTTGCTCATTGTTCTTGGAGTCGCCCTGCTCAACCAAGGGACAAGCGGCACGAGCGACGTCGTCGATGGTCCTGACCTCCGATAAAGCGCTCTAGACAGCTTGCGCGTGCGTGATCGTTAGATTATTCGCCCCATGTACCGGGAGCCCCGCGACCATCGTCGCGAGTATTTGGCACGTATCGCTCCAGATCGACAGGTCGGCGCGTTTGCCGCTCTCCAAAGTTCCCAATTCTCGATCGAGTCCCAACACGCGCGCGGGCGCGGCCGTTGCGTTCACGATCGCTTGCGCGAAAGGAATCGATGCGTACGACATGAGATTGCGTACGGCGTGATCCATGTGCAGAGCGCTGCCGGCGATCGTGCCGTCCTCGGAACGCACCACGCCTCCTTCGATGCGGTATCCCGCTCCGACGGGCGCCATGTAGTCGCTGGCTAAGACGATGCGATTTCCCAGCGTGCGGTAGAGGATGTCCACCATGACCGGCGCGACGTGATAGCCGTCGCAGATCACTTGCACGGTGGTGCGCGGTTCTTGGATGAACGCCGCGAGGATTGACGGATCGCGATGATCCAACGGCAACATTGCGTTGAAAGCGTGCGTCAACGTGCGGAAACCTAACCCGATGGCAAGCTTGCCGTCGCGATAGCGCGCGGCCGTGTGCCCTGCCGAACACGTCACGCCCTGACTGTGGAGCAAGCGCGCGGCTTCGCCCACGCCCTCCACCTCTGGAGCCATCGTCGCCATGACTAAGGCGCCGCGGCATGCGTCGATAAGCGCCTGTACGCGCACGTTATTCGCCGTGGTGAGCCAATCGGCGCGATGCACGCGCCGAAACTTCGGATTAAGAAACGGCCCTTCGAAATGAATGCCCAAACAGCGAGCGCCTTGCCCTGCCGCTTCTTCGGCTAAAGCATGCGCGGCCTCGGCGACCTCGCTCGCCGCGTGCAGCATCGATTCCCACGGCGCCGTCATGATCGTGGCGACGAAGCCGGTTACGCCTTGCGTCGCGTACGATCGCGAGGCGATCGCTACCGCGTTGCCTTGATCGCGATTGAAGAGCACGTTCTCCGCGCCGTTGGTGTGGATGTCGATCATTCCCGGCGCGATCGTGCTGCCGGGCGGGAGAAGACAGTCGCCTGGGGTATCGTCCTCCAAAACTTCCGCGATGCAGCCGTTTTCGATACGCAAACACCCGTGGACGGAAGCGCCGTTCCCAAGCGCGAGCCGGGCGGGGCCGAGGACGAACGAACTGGTCACTCTCCGAACTTCGGGGTTCTAACAGAAGCCCTCCTGCGCGCAGAGCGCCGGTTCGTTGAGCCGTGGAGCCCACTCCAATGTATGGCAGCCTGAAGCCTCGCCGATTATTTATTGAGGCGCGTTCTTGAAGAAATGGGCGAAAGCTCGGCGTAGCGGCGAGAGGCGCCTTGCAGGCGCGTCGGCTCGCGGCATTGTTTGCGGGGGAGCGGCGTGTTCGCGCAGGAGGCGATGCATGTGCTCCTCGGCGTGCGTCGCAAGCGTTTCACGGAGAGCTCCCAATTCGTTCCATCCCGCCGGCGCGCGCCCGGCTTGGGTCGCTTCGAGATACTCCGCGGCGGAAACGGCGAAGATGCGTCGGTAGGCGATGTCGCGCTCGCGCAGATAGCGTTCGGCTAATGCAACGACGGCGCTGCGTTCCGATGAGGTTTCATGGTCGGCGATCGTGTGCGCGAAGAGCATTGGTTTTCCTAGCTCCGCGACGCGCTTGTAAAGCGTTAATTCGCCCTCGGAGAGTTGGCGGGAGAAGAGCGCGAGGACTTCGCCCGCCGCCGCGACGGCGGCGAGGCAGATGTCCTCGGCATGCGGATTTCCGGAATCGAACGCAGGGGCGTGCACAAGCACCATTTCGCGCGGCATCGTCCATGGAATCTCCAGCAATACGGGGCTTTGGGCTGCTTGCGCCGACGCGGCGTCCAACGGGATTTGACGCCACGTCCCTTCGTGATCGAGGGCATAGGCGCGTTTTTGCGGCCCGTAACGAACATGGATTGGAAAAAGCGCTTCGGCGCCGCCTGCATCGCACATGAAGCGCGTTTGCGCGATTGCGTTGATGAGGCTGGATTTGCCGCGCCTAAGCGCTCCGAGAACAACGACGCGCCAACGTCGCGGGTTGAGGCCGCTTTGATAGCCGTCCGCGTCAAAGGGAGCATCGTCGGGGAGGAGAGGAATCGCGACGCGGGATTTGCGTTCGACGATCTGCGGCCGCAGCTCTATGATGCGCAAACGCAAGCGGTCCGATTTTTCGCGCGCCTCGGCAATTGGACGCGTTGCGGCGTTCTTCACGCCGGCGAGTGCGCGGTCGATCGGGTCCAGGACTTGAGCGCGCGCATCGCTGCGCTCCGCTTCGATCGCGGAGGAAAGGTCGACGTATACGGCGCCGATGCGTGCGGCAAGCTCTTGCGTGAACGCGAGAACGTCGTTTTCCAGCTTGGGGAAAAACCGTTCGCGTAGATCGATGTTCAGTTCGCGTTTCATATACGCGTCGCGCGGGCTCGCGGCGAAAGCCGAGGCGACCGAATGGACGAAGGCGCCGGTCGGGCCGCCGATCGCGCCGAGGAGAATCGTCGAGCGTATGCCGGAATGAAGATCGCGCGACCACGCGCCGGTTCCCGGTTCTCCGCCCAAGAGCAACGCGGTGCGTTCGCCTACGCGGAGCATGGGGTGATCGGCGCCGATCGCTTCGATGTCGGAGGCGACTTCGTTTGCCGTTTCGCTTGCGAATGCGCCGAACACGCGAGTTGCCGCCGCGTCGACGAGCATGTGGAGTTTGCCGCGATCGCGGATATGGTCGATATCGTTGATGTCGAACGCGGAAAAGAGGGCATGCGTGAGTTTGTCGTTTACTTCTCCGCCGTGCGCGATGATGCGCGCCGTGCGCTGCGCTCCTAGCGATGCCGTCTTGTCGCGTTCGCACGTGAGCGCGCTTTCGCGTTGCACGAGCGTGATTTCGGCGTCGGCGCGTAATTTTTGCAGCGTGCCGACATCGGTTTCTAGTAATGATTGCTCGCGTTCCAAGCGCGCGCTTTCGCGTGAGAGGAGGCCGGCAGCCAGGTCAGTCGCTCGTTTCTTGCGAGCGGTTTGAACCTGTTCTTCCAGCGATAGATCTAGGGCGGCCAGGAACGCGGGGAATCCGCTGCTTTCGCGCAACGCGGCGTCGTCGTCTAGTTGTCCGATCGCGAAATCGTGCGAGGAGACGGCAAATACTTGCGCCGCGGGCGCGTATTTCGCGGCGCGTTCGAGGATGCGCTCGAATGCGTTTTCCCATGCCTGTTTGCCGTTGCTTTCGGGCATGCGCCAAAGATCGATTTTTGTCTGTATGATGAAGATCGCGCCTACATGCTCGGTGATCAGCCCTAAGAAGGCGGCGTCTCCGTCGGTGAACGGCTGTTGCGTATCAATGAGATAGAGGACGGCATCGCAACGCGGGAGATAGCCCAGGGTCGCGCGTCGGTGCGCAGGGTTGGGCGAAGCTAACCCCGGTGTATCCGCTAGGAGGAAACCGCTGCGCAAAAACGCTGAATCGACGCCGACTGTCACCAGGGTAGGCGCCGCGTCGTCGTCGACCGTCGCATCGTGCAGCGCGCCGGGCCCGCCCGTTGAAACGGCGATGAAGCGA
>Ga0182024_10008956_pt1 | contig 20879 bp, 12 predicted proteins | sample P32metaG_FD_120480 | JGI IMG/M metagenome (GOLD analysis project Ga0182024, IMG submission 120480) | Permafrost microbial communities from Stordalen Mire, Sweden - P3-2 metaG (Illumina Assembly) | ecosystem: Environmental > Terrestrial > Soil > Wetlands > Permafrost | place: Sweden: Stordalen...
AGGTGAACAGGGCGTGCGCGACGTGCTCGCCAACCTGATCGCCGACGCCCACCGCGACGGAGAGCTCGAACCCGACGACAGGGCCACACTCCCCCGAGCAGTGGCCACCCAAGTGCGGCCCGTCGCAGAACTCGCGATGCCCGGAGTCCCACTCGCGACCGTCGCGCAAGCGCTACTCGTATGGGCTCAACTCTTCGGACAGATCAGCTTCGAACTGTACGACCGCCTCGAAGGCATCATCGAGAAACCCGAGGTGCTCTTCGAGCACGCCGTCACAACCATGGCCCGACAACTCGGCATCCGCTCAACACGAACTACCCACGCCTAACCGGCGAACGAGCATCGCGCAGCGACGCCGCCCTGCAAGACTTCTCACGCGAGGGGGACCTTCGGGATCAAGTTCGTCGCGCCGCCGCCACGCCTAGCAACTTCGACCGCCCGCGAAATCGCGCGCGGGGGAGCCGTCTCGGCGTCACAGTCACTGCGCCTGGCGCGTCCCCATCACCTACGAGAAACTCAACACCAACACCGGCACGCCGACGTAGACCGAATCCTCCACGATCCGAGGGGAGTTCCAGTATGCGGCCTGCGCGCTTTCGGCTGGAATGAAGTGATTGGCCAACCTACCCAGAGCGACAGACGAGCGCGGACATTGGAACGGGCAACCCTTTCGGGCGTCGGAGAGCTCGGTAGTCAACGCGCGACCTATTGGGGCACTTTGAGTACTTACGTATCGTCCGGTCCGCGTTAGGTCCCGGGATCAAGGTTGTGTTTAGATGACACGAGTATCGGAATGGACGCCCGGATCGGGGCCGATATGACGACACTCAAATGAATTGGTTCTTCTATTGTTGGACTAGCCCTGGCGACCCTCGCGACTTCGTGTTAGCCATTCATCGTCGGAGTTATGACGTGCGGTCCAAGTGCGCCGCGACGGGGTGACTAGAGATGAAGATGCTCTTTGGGTCGGTCGTTTCGACTGCCGGCATCGTCCTAGTGGCCACGGCATTATCGGGCGGCTTGGCGGGAGCCCCCGTGGCAGCATCACCGGCGACACACAGTGAGTTGACTGCGAGTGGCAAACCTTCCGCGCCTCCTGGTTTCGACAATGGAAACCAGAGTCCCAACCCGCTCACCCATTGGGCAACGCCGAACTTCTTGGCCCTCGCTGCGACGCAAGCTTCTGGGTTTATACCGGGCGCGGTGACAGCCACCGACGATGTCGTCAGCCAACATGGGCCCGACGATCCCCTCGCGCTCGTGGCAACCGGCGGTCAAACCGCCCCGTACTCCGGCGGCACAGCGCCTCCTGACACTCAGATTGCTGACGGCGACGGCTTTGTCGTGCAAGTTGTCAACGAAGAAATAGCAATATTCGATCGCGGGGGCGCATTGGTTCACGCTGTCGATAAGAACGGCAACCCTTACCGGGCGGTGTTGTCGACGAACATTTTTTTTAACCTCCCACGCACAGGTGATCCGAAAGTCGTATTCGACGCCGGAGCGGATCGCTGGTATATCTCGATGCTAGACCTGGTCAACACGGATGCGGGTGACGCCGTGTTTCTCGCTGTTTCGCAGACCGCGGATCCGACTGGCTCGTGGGATGTGTATCGCGTCGTAACCGTAGCTAGTAACCGTTTCGCCGACCAGCCGCGTCTGGGATTCAGCTCTGACAAGGTCCTGATCGAGTACTCAAACCTCAACCGACTTACGTTCCCAAGCTTTTGTTTTACCTGTTTCGACGATTACATGATCGTTATTCAAAAGAGCGACCTGACTTCGAAAGTGGCTTCCCCTCGAGGAATCGCCATCGACCTGAGCACCGAAACCAATCATCGACTCTCGGTCATCCCGGCGATCCCGCTACCCTCCGCCGAAGTTCCGACTGCGTACGCCATCTACAGAGGCCACGACCTCATTGGCACCTACGACTCGACGCTCGTAATAATCGGATTGCCCTCGGCCAACACCGTGGCGTTCAAGGAGACCGGCCCGAAGATCCCAGACACGTCGACGCCGCCCCTGGCCAGCCAACCGGGCGTCTCCACGCAAGTTGACACGAACCAGGCGTACGGGGACGATGTGCTTTCGGTGTCGCTCGTGTCGGCTTCTACGACCGACTACAGCGCGGTGCTATGGAGCGCGGGCGCCACGGGTTGCACACCGAGCGGATCCTCGACTGAGCAGGCGTGTGCACGCATAGACAAGGTGGGTGTTGACGGCGCCGGCAATGCCACGATCACAAGTGATTACACGCTCGGCGTAGCAGGCAGCGACATTCTTTACCCTGCGGTCGTCGGCGACGCATCGGGGACGCACGTCTGGGTCGCGGGGTCTGTTTCTGGGCCCGTATTTCCAACCTCGAAGCTGTGGCTGTTGACGTTCGGAACGCTCGGCGGCGTAACCGTGCGTTCCCTGACCTACGGGAGCGGCGCCTACCCAGACACCGAGGACTGCGACCAAGCAACTCCGCGTCCGTGTCCCGTGATCCGGTTCGGCGACTACTCCGGGATCTATGTCGATTCTTCGGAGACCACTGGCGCGACCGTGTGGGCGTCGACGGAGAACGCCAGCCCGACTCCGAGCGGGACTACGAACACTTCGCTCGGCGGTTGGTCCACGTCGATCGTCGAGGCGACGTTTCTCACGCCAGGCGTATCGCACATAGCGAAGCGATCAGGCTTCGCGGGCGACACGGTCGACGTGTACGGCGCCGGGTTCAGCCAGGACGCCTTGGTCAGTTTCGGCGCCGTACCATCAACACAAGTGATGTTTCTCGGGTCAGATCATCTCCAAGCGATAGTTCCTCCGCAAAACCCAACCACGGTTCATGTCCTTGTCACCACCTTGAAGGGCACCGACACCCCACTCGCTGGGACTTCCCCTACTCCGGATGAGTTCACCTACAAATTCTTACTGTGGGCTAGCGGGACCGACCCTGCGGGGAATGTCGTCGCGATCGACCCCACGTTAGACAAACGTCATTTCAGCGTTGATACAGGTACCGGCCCGACCGTCGGCGTCGCAGTGTCTCGTAACGCGTCTACCGTTTACGCCACCAGTCCAACAAGCGCGTCGCTCCTTTGGATCGACGCCACCCATGGGACTCTTCAAGGTGTGATTCACCTCGGGGTCCATCCTTCCGAGATCGCGCTATCCGCCGACGGCACATTCGCATTTGTCACCGACCCGGGCGCATTTGGCGGATACGGTGGCGTGATCCCGGTATCGCTGAACACCAGCACCGGCATGCCGACGCCACTCGCGCCCGTGAAGGTCGGTCTCCCGCTAGGCGTCGCGACAGCCACAACCGGGCAGGTTTACGTCACTTCGGGGCGCAACAAAGCAGTCATTATCCTAACGTCCGGTAGCTGCGGCCTGGCACGCGTCTGGTGTATCACCAACACTCTGCCGATGCCGAAGGACGTTCCAGGTCCGATTGCGTCAGGACCCAACGTCATCGTGGTCGGCGGCACAAAGCTAGGCGCCGTCTACACGATCAACCCGACGAGCCCAGGCCTGTCCGCGCCGCTAGGAATCGGGGCAGTTCCATCAGCGATCGCCGTGTCTCCGAACGGCTTCGACGCATTCGCGATCTCCGCATCTTCTGGGCGGGTGTATCCCATCGGCCTGCCGAGCAACCTCCTTCCGTCCTTCGCCCTGCCAAGGCCGCTCGGCGGCGGAGTGGTGTCGTTCAACTCCAGACGCCTCTTCGTCGCTGGCGGCAACTCTGCGCAAATCAATACGGCGGTAGTCCCCACAGGCCCTTCCAGTCAACTCCACTCCGGACCGTCGACTTCAACCGAGTTGGCGACGAACCTGCCGCCCACGACGAGTTGTGGCTCCGGCAACGACTGGGGAGGGCCATCGACCTCGCTCGCGGTCAATCAGGTTCCATCCACGATCGGGACCCTCGTGACCGTCACCGCGTCAATCCTGCACTGCGCCAAGACGATGCCTGGCGCAGCTACGCCAGTCTTGACCGTTACCCCGCCAACCTCACCGCTTTGCCCTCCCGCTTATATGGATCAGAACCCATCGGCCTCGACGGCGAATGGACTCGACACCTTCGCGTTTCAGTTCGTCGCCACGTGCCCCGGCCAATGGACAGCCACACCATCTCTAACCAGCTTCGTCGGCTTCGGCACGAGTCCGCCAGCCTTCAATCCGGCGAGCATCACCATCGTTCCGCCGACCCTTACCACAGTCACCTTCAGCGGAACGGTGGCCAATCCGACCATCACCCTAAACGGCTCAGGCTTCGGTGAAGCGCCTTCTGGGGCGAACGTGCCACCCGGCGGGTGCGGCGCCACGGGCAGCGACTACGAGCTGAACTCCCTCTACCTCCAAGACACGACGGCGAACTGGAACGCAGGTATGGCGCCGAACGACTGTGTCGGACTAATAGAAGCCAGCTATACCGATCAACAAGTCGCCTTCAACTTCGGCAGCTACTACGACAGCACGTTGAGCCTCAGCCCGATCACGCTCGTCGCAGGCGATTCGTTCACTGTTGGCATAGATGGCGCAACTTGCTCAGAAACCGTGCCGACGTATCCGGGAACCATCGCATGTTGAGCTGACTGTCAGATCCGGGTCGACGTAGACAAGTTGGAGGCCGCGTTCGTAAAGGTCCTCTAGAAATCTGGCAGTTCGCGAGCCCGGCTCGATGCGCGTGCTACCGGCGTGTCAGAGTCTCAGATCAGGCACCGGCCTACGCATCAATGGCGCGCAGCAAGTCGCCTTTGTGATCTGTTCCGGTTTGGACGGCGGGTGTGAAGCTAGCCCAGATGTTTCAGTAGTGGTCGGTTGATCGGGGGCGCGCGTCCGCGAAAAGGCCCTCCTGGTGGGGGAAACTGTGCTTGTCGAAGTCCAGTTTCGCTACACGCAGGAGGGCACTTCCGAGATGAAGCGTATTACGAGACGTCCACGGGTGTTGGTGACCGGTGGCGGCAAGGATGTCGTCGGGCACGCGGGTGCTCGTGTGTTGTGTGATCTGGCTGATGAGCTTGGTCTGACCGAGGGGTTGTCCTTAGCCCTGGGTTAGCCTGCCTGCGACTCTGGAGCGACTCCTCGAGCCGTTGCGCGACGAGGGCCGCTCACGCCGGTTTGAAACAGCAGGTCACCAGCTGGCCGCAGTTGGCACTGACACGCTGGCTCGGCGACAGAATTGACATACTGGAAGTGGTCTCGTAGACATTGCTGTAAACCGCCCCGGGCGTGACGGACTATCGCCATCCGGAGATAACGGACTATTCGCGGAGGTTAGCAATGAAGCGACGCTCGCTGATCGTGCGAACATCCGTCTCGCTATTCGCCGTGCTCGTTACGATGGGGTCGATCTCAGCGGTGGTTGCCGTTTCGGCGCAACCGGCCGGCGCAGATGGTGTGGCCCTGAAGGCTGAAGATGTGCTCGCGTCGGTCGGGAACGGACTGGTCGACAACTACTCGCCTTCGGGGACGCTGCTGGACACGCTCGACACAACTACCGACGCTTCATACACGACGGGCGGGTGCTTCGATTCGTCAGGCGATTTCTTCGTCACCGATTTCGACTCGAACGAGATCAGCGAGTTCAACGCGAGCGGCAACTTGGTGAACTCGGACTGGGCGAGCCCGTCCAACTCACCGGAGAGTTGTACCGTCGATGCGTCCAACGACATTTATGTCGGCGGTCCGGGCGGTCCGATCGTCTACGAGTACAACTCGAGCGGGACTCAGCTCAATGCTTTCTCGGTTGCCGGGGGGAGCGGGACGGGTGGGACCGACTGGCTGGATCTTGAGAGTGACCAATGCACCCTCCTGTATACGGGCGAGGGTTCGGAGATCCTGAGTTATAACGCGTGTACCCAGACGCAGAACCCGGATTTCGCCACCGGGCTGCCAGAGCCGTGCTTCGCGCTACGGATCCGCCCCGACGGCGATGTGATGGTCGCATGTGCGTCAGAAGTGCTGCGGTTCAACAGTACGGGCACGCTCCTCCAGACCTACACGATCCCGAATTCGTCAACGCTGTTCGCGATGAACCTCGATCCGGACAACACTTCGTTCTGGACCGGTGACATCGACAACGGGACAGTGTCCCACATTGATATCGCGACCGGTGACGTCCTCACCCAGTTCAACAGCTCACCAGGGACCAGTCTGGCGGGCCTCACACTCGTCGGAGGCATCATTGTCTCGCAACCCACGCTCACGCTGTCGCCACCGACGGCGTCCGCCAACGTCGGTCCAAGCGACACTGTGACAGCAACGATCACGAATCCGGGCGGGTCGATCTCTGACCAAACGGTGGACTTCTCTGTCAGCGGCGCGAACACCACGACAGGGACGGCCACGACAAACGCGAGCGGTCAAGCCACGTTCTCGTATGTCGCGGCGAACGTCGGTTCCGACACGGTCACTGGGACCTTCCTCTCGGCTACAGGTACCGCGACGGTGACCTGGGCAACAAGTTCTGGCACGACGGTCACGACGTCGCTGTCGGGCGGGGGACTATCGGGCAATGCAATCTCGGTTCCCACCGGTACGGCCGTAACCGACCAGGCCACGTTGTCCGGGCCCAACACCTCAACCGCGACCGGTACGGTCACCTACAACGTGTACTCGTCGGCCACCCCTAGCTGCAACACGGAAATGAATGCCGGCACGCCCGAGACCATTACCACCCCGGGGACGCTGCCGGCCTCGAGTCCGCTCACGCTTCCCACCGCCGGGACGTACTACTGGCAGGCGTCGTACTCCGGTGACACCAACAACGCGGCGTCGACGAGCACCTGCGGCACAACCGCGAACGGTGGTGAGGCAGAGACGGTGACGCTCCAACCGACGATGGTGAGCACCTCCCTATCGGGCGGCGGAATGTCGTCAGGCAGTGCCATCTCGGTTCCCACCGGTACCGCCGTAACCGACCAGGCCACATTGTCCGGGCCCGACGCCTCGGCCGCGACCGGAACAGTCACCTACAACGTGTACTCATCAGACACCCCAAGCTGCAACACGCTGGCGAGCACCGGAACGCCCGAAACCATCACCACGCCCGGGACCCTGCCCGCCTCGAGTCCGGTCATGCTGCCCACCGCCGGTACGTACTACTGGCAGGCATCGTACTCCGGTGACAGCAATAACGCGGCGTCGACAAGCACCTGCGGGAGCAACGGTGAGATCGAAACCGTGACCGGGTCGACAACAACTACGACCTCTACGACCTCGCTGTCGGGTGGCGGCCAGTCAGGCGCCTCGATAATGGTCCCGACGGGAACGCCCGTTACCGACTCGGCCACGCTCACCGGGACCAACGCCTCGACGGCCACGGGCACGGTCACCTACACCGTCTACTCGGACGCGAGTTGCACCAACGCCGTGAGCACCGGCAGCCCGCAGACGATCACCACCGCCGGCACTCTCCCGGCGTCCAGCCCAGTGACGCTTCCCAACGTCGGCACCTACTACTGGCGAGCGTCCTACTCCGGCGACAGTCACAACGCATCATCAACAAGCAGCTGCGGAGCCGAGGTCGAAACCGTCACTACGAACTGCCCTCCCACCGCGAACAATCAGAGCGTGTCGACGAACCAAAACACTGCGGTCGGCGTCACGCTGACCGGATCCGATCCCAACAGCTACCCGTTGACGTATGCCGTGGTCGGGATGCCCGCGCACGGAACGTTGTCGGGGACGGGACCGAACCTGACCTACACACCGTCGTCGGGATACTCGGGTTTGGACTCGTTCACGTTCAAAGTCAACGACGGGCACGCAGACTCGAATATCGCGACCGTGTCGATCACGGTGATACCGGCTTCGCCCCCGACGGCCGAGCCGCAATGCGTCAGCACCCCGAAGAACACGCCGGTCCCGATCACCCTCACCGGAACAGACTCCGACGGCGACCCGCTGACATACTCGATCGTCACCGGCCCGGCACACGGAACGCTGTCGGGCACCGCACCGAACCTGACGTACACGCCGGCACCGGGATACACCGGACCCGACTCGTTCACCTTCACGGCCAACGACGGGAGCGTCGACTCCACGCCCGCGCAGGTATCCATCACCGTCACCAATACCGACGCCACACTTCGCTGCGAAACCAAAGGCACGCACGGACAAGGACAGTGCAAGTGGTGGGACGTACCCAAGCACCACTTCCTTCTGACGGTACGCAACCACGGCCGCGGAACGGTCAGCGTTACCATCTGGGTGAACGGACACCGAATCCGCCTCGGAAATGTCAAGAATGGGCCACCCAAAACGCACGACCTTGCGGCGTACATGAAGGACAACGGCCGCAATGTCGTCATCCTCGACGCAGTCGGGTCCACCAACACCTCCGACATCAGCTTCAGCATCTAATTTAGTTCTAGTCAGGCGACTGTCGCAGTTCGCCGGCGATGCACTAGTCCTCACGAGTCCTCGTCTCGCCTGCCCCGGGTACGAAGGTCCGAACGGACGCCCATCGCAGACCAAGTACCCGAGCCTCTTCGCGACGAGCAGGGTGACGGCTGTCGCTGTCCCCTCGCTCGGTCTGGTTACGGCAGATACTCGGCGCTCTCGATTGCATTCACGGTGTGCAAGTGCGCCAGTTGTGCGACAACACCAGATTCCGAGAAGGGTGCGAAGGGGCGTCTGGAACTCCCCTCGGATCGTGGAGGGTTCGGTTTACGCGGCGTGCCGCGTTTGGGTGTTGAGTTTCTCGTATGTGATGGGGGCGCGCCAGCCGCAGTGACTGTGACGCCGGTTCCGGTTGTAACGGTCAAGCCAACGCACGAGCCGTTGCCTCGCGCCGGCCTTGGTGGGGAGGACAACCCGGTAGATCAGCTCGGTTTTCAGCGTCGCGAAAAAACTTTCGGCGGCGGCATTATCGAGACATGACCCGGACCGGGACATCGACTGCACGATCTCGTGCTTACGGCACAGCTCAACGAACGAACCCGCGGTGTATTGCGACCCGCGGTCGGTATGCATGATCACTCCCGCGATCTGGCCACCGCGAGTCGCGATCGCCATACGCAACGCATCGCACACCAACGAGGCTTTGCAATGCTCGGCGATCGCGAAACCGATCAGCCGTCTCGAGTACAAGTCGATCACCGTCGCGAGGTACAGCTTGCCTTCCCACGTTTTGATCTCGGTGATATCGCCACACCAGATCTCGTTCGGGACGGCCGGGTTGAACTTCCGTCGGACCAGGTTCTCGAACTTCGGCGCATGCGGATCAGGCCGAGTCAACGACCTCCGGCGATGCCGTTTTTTGCCGACCAGACCGAGCGTTTGCATCCGTTCGGCGACCGTATTCACACTCAACCCCGCCCACTCGGGACGGTCGATCAGCTCGGCATGTACCCGCGGTGAGCCGTACTCCCCGTCGTTCGCCTCGAAGACCGCCACGATCGCCGCATCGAGTGCGTCGCGGCGTTGTTGGGCCGGTGTGGCAGGTCGATTCCGATGCTTGTAGAACCACGACTCCGACAGATCCAACGCCCGTAGCGACACCGCGACCGGGATCTGATATTCGGTCCTCTGAGACTCGATGTTGGCGATCACGGCCTGCGGCCCGTCGCTTCGTTGACCCAGAGGACCACGGATCGTTTGAGGACATCACGCTGCATCCGCAGCTCAACGATCTCCTTCCGCAGCCGGTTGAGTTCGTCCCGTTCGGACTCACCCAACGCTCCCGGCTTCTGCGAGGCCCGCGCCTTGTGCACCCAGTTCGCCAACGTGCCCTCATGCACGTCGAGCTCCCGAGCGATCTCAGCGACCGGCCGGCCAGACTCCAAGACGATACGGACCGCACCATCCTTGAAGTCCTGATCGAACTTCCTTCGTTTCTCGGACATGGCATCTCCTTAGTCGATGCCTCCACGAAACGAGGGGATTTCCAGCGAGCTGCTCGAGTGCGTCGATGACGTCACGTGACACATTCAAACGGCGAACAGCGGTCAGTCCTGTGGACGCGGTCGAATGTTCGAGCAACGTCGGTCACGCCGTCAACGGACCTGTCGCTGTTGACATGACGCCGACTCCGAGCTCGTTGACAGCCGCGACCTTGAACGTATATTTCGCTCCTGGGCGCAGACCGGGGACGTTCCCGCTGAGGACACTCGCGCGGTATACCCGCGGCCGTTGTGCGACGCTCCCCAGGTAGGGCACGACCTCATAGAGAGTGACGGGTGCTCCACCGTTGCTGATGGGTGCCTGCCAGGTGACGGTGACTTGGCCGACAAGGCCGCTCTTGTGCGCGGTGACGTACATCGGTTGGAACGGTGGCCGGTTCGTCAGGGTCGTGACGGGATGGTCGGGGAGCAGCATCGGTGGCCTCGGAGACTGCGTGAAGTCGAAGTCGTTCACCAGATCACCGAGGACCGCCGCGTCTTCTGGGACGGCGATCCGCGGGTCGGGTCGTCCATCGGTCGTCGGGTCGAGGCGTTGGCCGTTGAGGAAGTCGTCTTCGATGAATTTGTCGTAAGCATCGAAGCTCAGGATCTGGTGGTCGATGTAACCGCGTTTGGCATACGGACTGATCACGAGGCCCGGCACACGTAATCCGTACCCGTCGAGATCGACACGTGGCGGGACGACGTTGTCGTAGAAGCCGCCCCAGTCGTCCCAAGCCAAGAAAATTGCGGTCGAACTCCAATCCGGGCCCTGCATCACCGCGTTGATGAGTGTCGTCACGTACGACTGTCCGACGCTGGTCGTCGATGGCGGGTGCTCGCTGTCGTGTCCCGACGGTACAACCCACGACACCGCAGGCAACGTGCCAGCTTTCGCTGCCGCGCGGAACTTGGACACCGATTGAATGTTGCCGACCTGATGATCCTGCCGGACCGTGTCGAAGTAAGGCAGCGGGTTCCACATCTCTGGCGTTTCGGTTGTCTTGAGAATCGGCGGGCAGCTCATTTGGCCGTTCGCGCAGTCTGGGGGGGGACCGCCGTATTGGTCGCTGATGTAGTAACCCCACGAAACGTGGTACTTGTGGAGCAGGTACGTGAGGTCGGTCCATGCATAGATAGGTGCTGGGGCGCCGGGCGGGGTTGCCGGGTCGGCGAGCGTGTTGGTGCAGCTGTTCGGGTTGTGGGTCTTGCACACCGCCGCCCACTCCGAAACCATAAAGAGATGGGCGGGCAGACTCCACGAGATCACCGGCTCAAACATGTGATCTTGCAAGACGAAGTTTTCGGCGTAAGCCCAGTAGTTCGGAATATCGCTCGCGGTGTGGTAGCCCATCACGTCAGTTGAGTTGTTCGGTCCGTCCTGACAGTTGGCATCCTGTATGCCCGTCTCGTTACAAACCTGATGTATTTTCGCGACGGATGCCACGAAGCCGTCGAGTTTTCCACCGTCGAGGTCCGCCAACGCGGACCCAGATGCGTGAGGCCCCGCTTGGGTGACGTCATAGTGATCGACGAACGGTTTGACGCAGGTCTTGGTCGTCGGATCTGGGTTACAGACGGTCGGGACCCCGTTGGTCATCGGGATCCCATCGGCGCCGGGAAACGTCCCAAAGTAGTTGTCGAACGACCGGTTCTCCTGCATGATCACGACGACGTGTTTGATCTTGTGGATTCCGGTCGCGGCAGCTCCTGCATCTTCGATGGCGTGGAGACTGCGGCTCGGCGACACCGCGAACAGCACTGACACCATCGAGACGATCGCGACGATCGCAGTCACCCGTATGTGTCGGCCGTTCGCGGTCTTGTACGAAGCCCCCATCCCTCTCCTACACGCCGAGTGCCTGCGTCGTCCGAACGGCGGTTGCCTGGTCGGGTCATGTTCGACGCGGCTCACGGGCGTCGACGTCCATGAGACCAGCCCCAGTCGGCAAGAGCAATGACGAGGTTGAGGGTGTCAGAGGTCACTACAGGTCGGCGTCGACCCGGACACTGCCGGTATCATTGCAGCCAAGTCACAGGGTGCGAAGTCGTAACTGCACACATCGGACCCGAGAGCGCGGGCAGCAGCCGAGGCATCGAGGATGCCTTCGCCGCTTTTGCAAAGTTTCGGGGGAAACGAGGAGCCGTAGCAGAACGTCCGGTTCGACAGGTCGAATGAAGCACGGTATCGACCTCGAAGCCGCGCCGACAGCGGGTCGACCGTAACGATTCGAGCGTTGTGGTGGCTCGCGAAGCCTCGCGCCGAGTCCGCATCGACGATGTGTGCGACGCTCGATGCACAGGAGATTGCGTCACTGCCTCGGTCGAGAGCATCACCGTCCCGCCGGGCGCCGCGTTCGGAGACCGCCGACGAACGTCGTCACGTGACGTTCGCAGAGCATGTGCAGCCGACCATTTCTTCCGACTATACAGAGACGGAAGTTCGGCGACTGCCTTCCCCACGAACAAGCCATCTCGATCGGAACGAAGCGTCCCTCGACGCGACCGCGTCGCGCGGCGGACAGCTCGCACCGTACCGCGGTGCGTAGAACCATCGGCCGAGGCGTTTGGGATTCCGGCTTCTGACATCCAGCGGAGGTAGATGCTCGGAAGGCCCGAGTTGGGGACTGTGGCGGGTCGTCTTCCCCGCCAGACCGCTTGGTCGGGCATGCTTTGGTGATGGACGAAGTGTCCTTCGAGACCGTCGATCCGCGAGATCCGGACGCGCACGTCGCACGCCGTCGGTACCTCTCGGAGGTCTCCGTCTACCTGGTGCATGGCACGGTGAGCTCCGACGCGGTCGACGATGTCGACGACTTCATCGAACCGCGTGGCGGCTTTGTGCTCGGTCGACGGGGCGGAGTGGTCGTCGGGTGCGGCGGCGTTCGGCCTCTCGACGCCGAGGTCGGTGAGATCAAGCGCATGTGGATCGAGGCGGGCTCACGAGGTCGCGGGCTTGGCGCTCGACTTCTTCGTTCGCTGGAGGACCTCGCGCGCGACCGTCAGTACGAGCGGATACGTCTCGACACCAACAGGGCGCTGGTGCAAGCGATCCATCTCTACGAAACGCACGGGTACCGCCAGATCAGCCGATACAACGACAATCCCGACGCGACCCACTTCTACGAGAAATGGTTGACGGACGCTCCCCCCGATTGATCACGCTGACAGGCCCAGACAACAGACCGGACTCCAGCGCCGGTCCGCCGCGTCGGCAACACATACTCGCAAGAGGTCGCGGCGCTGTGTCGTACGAGGTAGACCAAACAGGACCGGTCATGACTCCATGAAGCCATCGACGTCGCGAAAAACCCTTCCGCGACGGCCTGACCGACGAATCGCAGAACGCAGACGCGACCCGGCGAGGCACCCGCACTGTCGTGAACGTCGGCAGTACCGGCATCACGGCACGCCCTCCCGATGGTTGTCGCGGTCGAGCCATCGGACGCGGCGACCGGGAACGACCGTCAACCGCGCGGCCGACGCCGTTCCGCCGTCGCGCAGAATCCGACCCTGGACAAGGCGTTCGATTGTGTGCCCAGGCGAGGCGGCGAGCGGAAAACCTTGGCATCGACTGATATTCGAGTTGGGGATTGTCGGCGAAGTCACCGATGGCGCCCCCGCAGCAGTGCACGACCCTCTCGCGGGATTCAGGTCTGCCAGCGGGTTGTCGCGTCGGAAGCGATCCGGCGGGGTGTGTCTCAGCTGACAGTGATGTGGCAGTCCTCGTCGCTTTGGGTGAAGTAGCTGCCGGGGGGTATGACGATGTGGGCGTGCGAGCCGTAGTGTCCATCGACGAAGCTGCCGTCGGAGTTCGCGAACACTTCGACCTGGCATTCTTGGATGTTGGAACTGTCGATCGTGATCGGCGACGATGACGTGAACGGCAGCGAGTCGCCGCCGTCGGTGATCGTGAACGGCAGCGACTGTGTTCCACCCGTGCCGAGCCGTGCTATCGCTAAACATCCCGATTCGTCGGTGATACGAAACGTCGTGTTGCCTGCCATCTGGGCGGCGCGGATCTCGAGCCGTCCCGGTGCTTCTCCTTGGACCTGGGCCAGGGTCGGATTCTGGTCGGTCGCGGTCACGTTCGCTGGTTCCAACGCGACCAGACAGTAGGACTCGAAGGACGAGTTTCCGGGTGCGGTGAAGTCGATATGCCAGGGTCCGGTCGCGTGGAACGCTTTGGATAGGCCGCCGCAGCTCCCGGCAAGGAACGAGCCGGCCGTCGAAGGATCGTACGGGATCGCGATCCCGACCGTGTTGAAGCTACCCGGACCAGAGAATGCAACCCCTGGTGTTCCCTTCAACACGTCACCGGCACCGATCGGCCCAGGGAAGAAACCCCCGACGTTGTTGCAGCTCGGCGCATCGCCAAATGCGTCGACGAACCCGAACTGCGAGGCGACGAGGTAGCCAGCACCGGTCGGTGACGGCGCGATCGCGACCACCGGACCGGGCACGCGAAATTTCGGGGAGCCGAACGAGCGGGCGTCACCGAAGTGGTAGACGGTCCCGTCACTTCCGGCGAGCCAGTAGCCATCTCCGTCATGGGTTGATGCCATCCCAACGACCGGTGCACCGAGATGCTTGGCGCCGAGGCTGCCTCGGAACGCTGCGTCGCCGAAGGTGAAGATTCCGCCGTCGGCCGCGACCAGCCAATACCCGTGTCCCGACGGCGTCACGGACATTCCGACTATCGGCCCGTGCAGCCGGAGGCTGGCTGCGCTGCCTCGGAAACGGGCGTCGCCGAAGGTGAAGATCCCGCCGTCGGTAGCGACCAGGTAGTAGCCGTGGCCGGTCGGTGTATAGGCGATCCCGACCACCGGATGATTCAGCCGCTTGCCGCGCATCGATCCGTACGACCGGGCCGCGCCGAACGCGAAGACGCCACCATCGGCGCTCGCGAGCAGGTATCCCTGACCGCCGGGCTTGGCCGCGATCCCCACGATCGGAGCAGCATGCTTGCCAACCTCAGCGAAGTTCGCGGCGTCACCCGAGGCGGCGACGCTTCCGTTCCCGTGGGCCTGCCAATAGCCCAGACCAATGCTGGCAACTGGGAGGGCGACCGCCGCGCCCACCGGCGGGATGATCGCTACGAACGACGCGACGAGCATTATCACGATGAAAGCCGCTGAGCGTCTGCGCATGTTGTGCTCCCACCCGGTTGCACCCACCATAACCCCCATGACAATCGCGCCCCATTGTGACAATGGGAGGACTGATCTCCTTGTCATACCGTTAAGTAGATAAGTAGACGACCGATCAGAAACCGAACGTCCGGTCGAACTTGGGGTTCGCCTGCAGGAGATGTGACTCCAGCCGAGGGCGATTGGTTCCCCTCGCACAGTCGATTGTCAACTGGAGGAACGACCCCCAGCGCCTTCGAGTAGACCTGAAACGCTCGCCGGGAACCGGGCTCCTTCGACGGCCACCCGCGACCGGCGTTTCGCATGTCTGGTCGCCGCGCGCCCGACGCGGGTGCGCCGTCTTTGAGCCGCCTGCAGTGCCCTGACGGGCGGCATCGGGCAGCCCGAAGCGCTCCGCGAACGTCGCACCGTCGCCGGTCCCGGTTCTGGGGTCCCGTCGACGACGCGCGGCAGCCGACAACCCCGAGTTGACGTGGAGGCCAGCAATGTCCCAGATGTCGCGTGACTCGCGACCAGTCCGTCCGGCGAGATGCGGCCGCCGGCGATCCCGTCGTGCCTTCGACCCCACACCGGCTCGAAAAATCGTGCCGGGAGGTTCTCGGTCATGCGGCCGACGAGCCGGTCCAACTCCTTGCCTGGTCCGAGCTCAACTCCGGGCGACGCGATTCAAGGGTCGGGGTGCCCGTCGAGGCACTCCGAGGTCGGACCGTCGCCGTCCTGGCCCAGCCGCCGTTCATGCCATGTCGTTCGGCGTGCCACGATGTCACGATGATCGCTGCATTCTCCATCACACCGCTCGGAATGGGTACCTCAGTCAGTGAACCGGTCGCTGAGGCTGTGCGTCTCGTCCGTGCGAGTGGTCTGCCGAACGAAACCAACGCGATGTTCACCAACGTCGAAGGCGACTGGGACGAGGTGATGGACCTCATCAAGGCGTGCGTCATGACCGTCGCGGGGTCCGCACCACGCGTGAGTGTGGTCATCAAGCTCGACCATCGCGCCGGTGTCACAGACGGACTCCACACCAAGGTCGATGCGATCGAACAGCATCTACGCAGCAGCTAACAGCGCACTGGGCTCAGTACTGCAGCAAGGCTTCGAGATCGCGCCGGATGTCCGCGACTTGGGGAAGGATCGCGTTTTCGAGCGTCGGCTCATAGGCGCAGTGCACGTCGGCCGCGGCGCATCGCCACACCGGAGCGTCGAGATGCTCGAAGCATTCGTCGGCGACGAAGGCGGCGATTTCGGCACCGAAACCGGCGGTGAGTGTGTCCTCGTGCAGGACGAGCACACGTCCGGTACGACGGACGGACTCGGCGACCATGTCGCGATCCCATGGCGCGATCGTTCGCAGGTCGACAATCTCGACACCGGCGTCGGACCCGAGCTCTTGTGCTGCGAGCTGGGCACGGTGGACCGTGGCTCCCCATGTGACAACGGTGACGCGATCGCCGCGTGCCACGTAGGTCCCGCGACCGAACGGCAACATCCAGTCCGGCGGCGGCAACGGGTCGCGGCAGTAGCCCTGCCGATACAAGTGCTTATGTTCGAGGAAGAGCACCGGATCGTCACTCTGGAACGCGGTGCGTAGCAATCCTGCTGCGTCACGCGCACGCGATGGAAACGCGATCAACAGACCCGGGACGTGCGCGAAGATCGACTCTCCGCACTGGCTGTGCCAAATTGAGCCTCCCTGGAGATAGCCACCAATTGCGATCCGGACGACCATCGGACACGTGAAATCGCCGTTCGAACGCCATCGGGTGGTGGCTGCTTCCGACTTGAGTTGGTTCATCGCAGGCCATACGTAGTCAAAGAACTGGATTTCTGGGCACGGCCTCAGGCCGCGTACCGCTTGGCCGACCGCGCGTCCGATGATGTTCGCCTCGGCGAGCGGCGTGTTGAAGCAGCGCGCGTCACCGAACGCGCGCTGGAGCCCAAACGTGATGCCGAAGACGCCGCCCTTGCCCGGGACCTCGTCGATCAGGTGCGGGTCGGCATCGGCGACGTCCTCGCCGAATACTCGAATTCGCTCGTCTCGGGCCATCTGCTCGTGCAGGGTCAGCCTGATCGCCTCACCGAAGGTAACCGACGCGGCGTCGACGTTCGTGTCGGGCTCGCCTGGCAGCTCGGTGATCGTCGCCGCCCCGACGACGTGATCGAGCACACTCGCCGGCGTGGGCCTCGCTTCGGCGAGCGCGGCCTCGGCCGCCAGACGCACCCGCTCGTGCGCCGCGGCGTGCATCACGTCGATCTGTTCTGCCGTCAGGGCACCCCGCGCGACGAGCTCCCGTTCGAGCGCGACGATCGGGTCGTGGACAGCCTCGTCGGCGAGCTCTTGCGCGCCGCGGTACTTGCGCTGGTCGTCGGAGAGCGAGTGCGAGTATGGCCGGGTCACCAAAGCATGGACGAGGCACGGACCCGCGCCGGCGCGGACGTGCGCGACCGCGTCGGCACCTTTGCGGCGAACCTCGAAGTAGTTGCTGCCGTCCATCTTGACGATGTGTAGGCCGCGGACACCGCGTACCATTTCGGAGATCGGTGCGGGTGCTTGATCGGCCGACCGCACCGAAATCGCGTAGCCGTTGTCGGCGACGACGTAGAGCACCGGAAGGTGCAGGCGACACGAAGTATTGAGCGACTCCCAGAACTCGCCTTCGGAGGTCGCGCCCTCTCCGAGCGACACGTAAGTGAGCTCGTCGCCGAATGCGGCGCAGCCCGGAAGCTGGGGGCGTCGGCTGATGTAGCGCGCCGCTTCCGCGCACCCGACCGCCGGCAGACATTGGCTGGCGGTACACGACGTCTGGCTGACGATGTTGAGCTCGCGCGCGCCCCAGTGACACGGCATCTGACGCCCGCCCGACGCCGGGTCGCTAGCCGAACCGACGGCTTGGGACAGCATCTCGTCGGGCGTGACACCCAACGCGAGTACGAGCGCACGGTCGCGGTAGTAGGGGAAGAACCAGTCGTATCCGGCCCGCAGATGGCGGGCGAGGCCGAGCAGCAACGCCTCGTGGCCGGCACCGGATATCTGGAAGAACGCGCGGTTCTGCTGGCGCAGCGCGATTTCGCGGTCGTCGAGGCTGCGCGAAACGAGGGCCAAATCCAAGTCGGCGACGGCCTCGGCTAGCAAGTCCTCGTCGGTGCGCTCGACCATGCGGATATTGCGGCCTTCCTCTCACGCTCGCGCCGAAGTGTACGGCGTACCCTCGTGCACGGTGATCGATCCGCGCGTGTCGTCCGGAGCAGGCAACGAGTTGTTGCCGTGGCGCCGGCGTGGCCCTCGGGACACTCGAGGCTTCCTGTCGCCCGCGGTTCGGCACGCGGCCGCCGTGCGCGGCCTCGACCCGCGCGTACTGAGCGGATCCGGCGCCCACGGCCGCGTCACGCGTGCCGACGTCGTCGCCATCGACGCGACCTCCGACGGCGACGAGGTCGTGCCGTTCAACAATGTGCGTCGCCGTGGCGCGAAGGCGCTCCTCACGTCGAAGCGGACCGCGCCCCACGCGCTGGCGGTCGTCGCGGCCGATTACACGGCGATCGACAGGGCCCGATCGGCTATCGGACTCACCGCCCTGCCGTACGTCGCTCGCGCGGTCATCGACGCGCTGCGCGACTTCCCGGTTCTCAACGCGACAATTGACGGCGACGCCCTGGTGGTGCATCGCGACGTGAATCTCGGCATCGCCGTCGATCTCGATTATCACGGCCTGGTCGTGCCGGTCATCCGCGGTTCGGACGGCATGCGGCTGAAGAAGCTCGCGGCGGCTGTCCGTGACGTCGCGGCACGGGCCCGGGCGAAGCGACTCGGACCGGACGACCTTGCCGGCGGCACCTTCACGATCACCAATCCGGGTGCAGCAAGGACGTGGATCTCGTTTCCCGTTCTCCATGCCCCGCAGGTCGCCATCTTGTCGACTGACGGCGTCGCGAAGCGTGTGGTGGTCGACGAGGTCGGCCACTTGCGCATTGCGCCGGTCGGCAACTTGTGCCTCACGTTCGACCATCGCGCGCTCGACGGCGCCTACGCCGGAGCCTTTCTCGGCCGCTTGCGCGAGATCATCGAACAACGCGACTGGGTCGCGGAGGCGTAAACCGTTTCGGCCCCGCGACGGGGAGCGACGGCGGTCGACCCGCACATCAGGAGGCAGGTCTCACACGCCGCTGCGATGGTCGCGACCGATCTGGCCGCAAACTGACGAGGCTGGACGACAAAGGGCCTCGTGCAGCTGACCGTCGCCGGCCGTTGCGCGGTCCTGAGGTCGAACGTTCGATTCCTTCGCCACCTCCACGAATCCTGCCGTCATGATCGCCATCAGTTGCGCGTCCGTTGCGCGTCCGTCGCGCGTCCAGTCGCGCGTCGCTCGCCGCGTCCGGTCCCGTTGTGATATTCGCCGAAGACGCATCCGCGTGAACGTCCAACGGAGCCGTTCGACCGCGCGGGCCGGCGACAGTGTCCCGGTCCGCACGGCCCCCTTGAGGCCACCCATCTCAGGCGTTCGGCTTCGGTCAACACTTCGCGGATCGGAGCGTGATGGAACGCACGAGTACGCTCGGGCCGTACGTTCGAGCGCGGCGCTGCTCGTAGCATGGCCTGATGTTGAGCGTGGACCGTGGCTGATCGGATGCCGTCGCGGCTCGCCGGTCGGGTCGTGCTCATCACGGGCGCCGAGAGCGGCATCGGACGCGAAACCGCGCTGCGCGCTGCGGCAGAAGGAGCCGACATCGCCGCGGTCGGTCTCGACCGCCCCGGTCTGGACTCGTTGGTCGCGCAGGTGCGGGGGATGGGTCGCCGTGCCTCAGCCCGGCTCGCCGATGTGTCCGACGCCGACGCACTGACCGCGGCGGTCGATGAACTCGTCGGCGAGCTCGGGTCGCTGCGCGTCGCGCACGCCAACGCAGGCATCCTGATCCCGGCGACCGGCATCATGGATCTCGACCTCGATGAGTGGAATCGGGTGTTGGCTGTCAACCTGACCGGCGTCTTGGTCACCTTCCGCGCGGCCGTCCCACACTTCGAGCCAGACGGGGGCGTGCTGCTCGCGACCGGTTCATCGATCGCTCTGCGTCCCGGCATCGGACTCTTGGCGTATGTCGCAGCGAAGGCCGGCGTGCACGCGATCGCCCGGAGCCTCGCGCTCGAGCTTGCGCCGCAGCGGATCAGGGTGAATGTGATCGCGCCAGGACTTACGGAGACACCGATGACCCGCGGAATCGCCGGTCACATCGAACGCGGGCTGGACGCGGTGCCGCTCGGCCAGCTCGTACAGGCGACCGATGTCGCGGCGTTGGCGGTGCACCTCATGACCGACGAGGCGCGCTCCATCACGGGAAGTGTCTTCAGTATCGACGCGGGAAGAACGGCTGTTTGAGCGACCGTCGTTCCGACGTCGGGATGGTGCGGCACGCCAGGAATGCTCTGGGCAGTTTCCGACATCGAAGGCTCTGAAACCTCTTCGCGACCGTCGTCGACGAGCCGAGCGCCGTGTTGTCCGGCGTTATGTGGTGTGGAGTTGGTGCGGTTCGGCTGACGTGATGTTGCCGATGGTCGCGAGGAATCGTGGGAGGTCACCGACAGGCATCGGCCGCGCGAGGAGGAAACCTTGGGCGATGTCGCATCTCGCGTCGTGCAACGTTTGGAGGACGGCGGTGGTTTCGATTCCTTCGGCGACGACGCGCAGGTTGAGGTTGTGACCGAGATCAATGATGGACCGGACGATCGCGGCGTGACTCGTTTCGTCGAGGAGGTCTGAGACGAAGCTCTTGTCGATCTTGAGTTCGTCGATCGGCAGGCCGGTTAGGTATGCGAGAGATGTTTGGCCGGTTCCGAAGTCATCAATGCTGATCCTCA
>Ga0182024_10008957_pt1 | contig 20878 bp, 22 predicted proteins | sample P32metaG_FD_120480 | JGI IMG/M metagenome (GOLD analysis project Ga0182024, IMG submission 120480) | Permafrost microbial communities from Stordalen Mire, Sweden - P3-2 metaG (Illumina Assembly) | ecosystem: Environmental > Terrestrial > Soil > Wetlands > Permafrost | place: Sweden: Stordalen...
CTTGCCGGGAGCATCTAATGAACAGGGTGCCGTACGGGCCTGGGGCGACAGCGTCGGTGCATTGCGCCGTTGAAAGCCTTGAAGATCGCCAGTTGCTCAGCGGTACAAGCGCAGGTGCCGCACCGCTGCACGCCGGCGGCGCCAGTTCCAGCGCGCTGCGGTTACCGCTGGTGGTCCGGCGGGGTATGGCCGAGATCCCAAAGCACATGCACAAGAAGCCGGCGCCGACGACCACGCCCAGCCTCGTGCACGATTATGTCGGCACGCTGAAAACTGGGGGTATTTTATTCGGCCTCGGGTCGATCACGACCACCTTCGATCTCAAAGTCACCGCCCAAACACTCACAAGCATCACCGGGACCGCCAGCGTCGAGGGTCACCGCGTCAGCGGATTGCTCACCGGCAAGTTGCTGACCAACGGTAACTTCGCGTACAAAATCAGCGGCGACGGCCTGGGCTTTATCATGACCGGTCACGTGAAAAAGAGCGGCGCTGCCATCGCCGGCACCGCTTCATTTGCTTTGAAGAATCTCGGCATCTTCAAAATCAATGGCAAGTTCTTCGCAACGACGACGATCGCTACCTAGCAGTTTGTCGCGGTTGATTTGATGAGAAGTTTGGCTGAGGGCTTCCATTGCCAACCATCAAAAGAGCTGCAACGAACTACTAGCTGACGCGGTAACCGATTGAGCACGAATTCGAGTCGTGCAGTCGAGAGCGAGCGTCGGCTGTCCCGGTGCGTTACTTCAGCGCCTTCGCACCGGCCGATGCGACCAGGTGATCATTCTCAACGGTCGAACCGGAGACGCCGATCGCGCCGATCACGGTTCCGTCGGCGTCTTTCAGCGGGATCCCGCCAGGGAACGTAATCAACCCGCCGTTCGATACTTCAATGTTGAACAATGGCCCGCCCGGCTGCGAGAGCTTGCCGATCTCACCCGTCGGCATGTCGAAAAACCGCGCGGTGCGCGCTTTCTTCTGCGAGATGTCGATGCTCCCGATCCACGCGTCTTCCATTCGCGCAAAACACTTCAAATTCGCCCCGGCATCCACAACGGCTATGTTCATCTTCAGCGATTTGCCTTTGGCAAAATCCACTGCGGCGTGAACGATCGCCATTGCCTGCTCCAGCGAAATATCCTTGGTCGAAAGCGATGCCATGACAGGATCTCCAATGTATGAATCCCTGAATTCGCCGAATGCTAGGCCGTCTGATCACCCAGCGAAACAAAAAAGTTTCGGCGCTGGATCAACCTTCAGATTCTCTTGGTCGGAGCGACCCTTTTCTTATAAGCTTCGGCCCATGATCAAGAAGTTAACTCCGGGCGTGCTGGGGGAATCGGTGGTGGCGGTCCCGCCGCTCTGTCGCAATGCGGACTATTCTCTCAATGGAACGCAAAACGCCAAGCTGGTTCGCAGTCTGGAAGTCGCGGGCGTGCGCACGCTGCTCTACGGCGGCAATGCCAACTTCTATCACCTGCCGCCCAGCGAATATGCCCACACGCTGTCGCTGCTCGCGCAGCTTGCCAGCCCGCAGACGCTGGTGATTCCCTCGGCTGGCCCCGCCTATGGGGTCATGATCGAGCAGGCGCGCATTTTGCGCAATCACGCTTTCCCGACGGCGATGATCCTGCCGCAGCAGGGCATCACCACGCCTGATGGCGTTGAAGCGGGTGTGCGCAAGTTCGTCGAAATCGCTGGCATTCCCGCGCTGCTTTATATCAAGGACGCCAGCTATATCGAAGTCGAAAACGCCGCGGCCCTGGCCAAGGAGGGCCTGCTCAGCGGCATCAAATACGCCATCGTTCGCCCTGACCCGGCCGAAGACCCGTACCTCCGCAAGCTTGTCGAGCATGTTGATCCGAAGATCATCATCAGCGGCATTGGCGAGCAACCGGCAATTATCCATTTGCGCGACTTTAAGCTCGCCGGCTTCACCTCCGGCTGTGTTTGCATCGCGCCCAATAACTCGACGAAACTGCTCACTGCACTGCGTCGTCGCGAATATGCGGCCGCGGAAAAAATCCGCGCGGTCTTCAAGCCGCTGGAAGATTTGCGGAATTCGATCAACCCCATTCGCGTGCTGCACGAAGCCGTCCGGCTGGCAGGCATCGCCGACACCGGCCCGCTGCTGCCGCTGCTCTCGAACCTGGAGCAAAAGCATCACTATCAGGTGGCCGCCGCGGCCAAGGCGCTGTTGCAGGCGGAGACCGTTCATTGATGCTCATGTTGAAATATGGGAACGAGGACGATCGACTATAATGACGGTGGAACCCGTAAAATAGGCTGCGACAAGCGAAGTCCGATCGACACGAAGGAGGATGCTGTGAAGGTTTCCACTCGGTTGATCCCATGCCTGCTCGGCGTTGGTCTCGTGGCGCTTCCCACCAATGCCGCGTCCGCCGATGAGACGTACCACATCAATCTGTCGCCGGCGGCGCATCCGGGCGACAAGTTTCAATACATTGCCGCGCAAACAATGACGTCAAATTCCTATGACACGAAAGGTGCTCTAACGGCGCAGGGGTCATTTTCAGAAGTCGATTTCGGTTCCGTCGCCGAAGTGGAGTCGTGCGACGCCAAGGGCCGGCCCATTCGCGTGAAGTTTAAGGTGCAGTATCTTCAGATGCCGAACCTGGGTTTTGCCAATCTGATTAATCCTGGCAGTGAGATTACGGCGCGAAACGCATTGGTTCAGAATGAACCGCCGAAGTTTACCGACGTGTTCACGTATAAGGACGATCCGGTTCAACCGCTATCGGCCGCGGCCCTTCGCAGAGTCGTCACGATCGGAAGCGAGAAAGAATCCAGCGAGCAGGAAGCCTTCGGAACCGATCAAGCTTTACCCATCGGCGGAACCTGGCCGCTCGACGGCACTCCCGGCGCGAAGCTGTTCGAGAAGATGCAACTCAAGGTCGATCCGAAAGACGTCATCGGGAACGCACAACTGGCCGGGAAATTCTTCACCAGGGACAACGAGTGTCTCGAGGTGCGAATTGAAGTCGCGTGCGATAAATATCAACCGCCGGTTCCGGCGGATCAGAAAGTTGAAAAGGGAAAAGTTACCGGCGAAGTCATTTATTACATTGCCAAGGACACAGGACGGGTCGTCGAGTCGAGTTATCGCGCTCACGAAGAGTTCGACGTCTCAGGAAAAAGGAACGGCGTGCCGTTCACGTTTCATACGACGAAGGATACGTCTCGACTGATCAAGATCAGCGACGCGCCCAAGTGATTGCGTTTGCAAGGCCGAAGCGGTCTAAGCTGACAAGGAAGCCGACATGATCCAAAAACCTTCGAAGCACCTCTGGCTTGGATTGGCCGCGATCAGCATGATCCTTGCGGCGGCCGATGTCAGAGCCGATGAGACTTATCACATCAACCTCTCGCCGCCAGCGCATCCCGGTGAGCAATACAAATACGATGCCTGGCAGAAGCAGCAGTCCACCTCTTATTCAACGCAAAGCGATCATCTCGCCGTGCCGGCACCGTCGTATTCCGAGTACAGTCTCAGCGCCCTGGCCAACGTCGAAGCGTGCGACGCCAAAGGGCGACCGAGCCAGGTGAAGTTTACGTCGGCGTCGCTGAAGGATTTCTTCAACAGCGATGTCATCGATCCCAACTCGGAAGTGAACGTGCGAAACGCTCTCGTGCAGAACGATCCGCCGAAGTATGCCGATGTCTTTGCGCTGAAAGATGAGCCGGCGATGCCTTCGCAGGCAGCGGCGTTGCACGCGGTCGTCACGGTCGGCAGCAAAAATGAGCCGATCGACCAGGAGGCGTTTGGAACGGACAAGCCGCTCGCCATCGGCGGAAGCTGGTCGCTCGGTGGCGAAGTTGGCGCGCGGCTTTTTGAGAAAATGAATCTGAAAGTGAACCCGACCTATACCTCTGGCACCGCTGTGCTGGTCGAAAAGATCAAATATCGCGACGTGGACTGTTTTCGTGTTCGAATGCAGGTGGGATGTACCCTATACACACCGCCGCTGCCGGCGAATCAGACGCTAAACAGCGGAACCGCAACGGGTCGGGTCACTTACTACATTTCAGTGGCCACCGGGCGCGTGGTCGAAGCGAGTTACGCGGCTCATTCTGACCTCGATATCACTGTCGAGACAAAGGGTCAACACTCGACGTTCCACACCTCGAACGTTACGTCGCGAATAATCGATCTTGAGTTGAAGCATCCATAAATCACGAATCATCGGGCTTCATACTGGCGCACCTGCGATCGATCCTTCGGGTACGATGCCCGCAGATGCCATCTCCGACGATTCCGAAGCCGATCAAATACACCGCCGTACTGAAGCACGTCCGTGAAGTCGCGTTGAGCGGCACGGCGGATCTGCCATTCTGGAAAAACCGGCTGCAACAGCAGAATCTACTTCCCGCCGAGCGGGACGGGCGTGCGCGCGTTTTAATCATCGCCGCCGCGGGGAGCTTCGCGGGAATTCGTTTCCAGGAGCTCAGCTTCTCGATTCTGCTCTCGCGGACGGGAGATGCCGAGGGCGACGCCGGTGCTTACCTGCTGCAAGCGTTTAACTCCTCGCGTTTTTTCGCGTTTTGCGAGCGAACGTTTTTCTCCACTCCGTATGCGTTCGGCACCGTCGAGGTTTCAACCGGCTCGCCAGCGTCGATCAAGGTCGTCGACGGCCCAGAGGTTCTTTTCCACGCCGAAATGCAGGCGGCGTCCGCGGTCGCCAGGGAGTCTTCGTTTCGCGAAACAGACGGCTGGGAAGGCCCCGTTTACTTGCCCAAGGTCGGTGGCAAAAGGGATTCTCAGCGTCACTTCTTTGCCCGAATCAGCGGAGCCACGAAGGTGTATCCGTTCCTTCAGGCGACGGATTCGGTGACGATCAGCCGTTCACACGGCGGCGAGGCTTTGCAATCGCTGATCGATTCGAATTTCGTTGCGACGGAATGGGCCATCCGTGAGGACGCCACGCATTCAAAGTCCAAGACGTATCGCTGTGGATCGCAAGTCTTGACGCGAACAAATTGAGTGGTCCTACGCCAGCGAGCAGCCGAGGTGTCAAGATGAAAAAACTGCTGGAACCCGCTGAACTCCGTTCCCGCGGATTCGAAGCATTGGTGAAATCTTTAGGTTGGGTGAATGCCGTTCGCTTCATCCAGCAGTTCGAGCGCAGCGGCCATAACTACACGGCTGAACGTGACGCGCTGCTACCGAATTGGAGTGCTGACGAGTTGGCCAAACGAATTGCGGACGTCCGTTAGGCCAGCGAGCTAAGAATCTCGCAGCCGCGTTTGAGCTTCTCGTCGGTTGTCGCGTAACTGATGCGGAAGTGGGTGTCGCGCTCGGAAAAGACGTTGCCGGGGATCACCAGGACGTTGTTCTCAATCGCGCGGTGAACGAATTCCGTCGCGGTGGCTCCGTTCGGAGCTTTTGGGAAAATGTAGAACGCGCCGCGGGGTTCGACGATTTCGAATTTCTTCAATAAACCCGCGACGACAATGTCGCGCTTGCGGGCGTATGACTCGACGGCGCTTTTCATCGGCAAGTCCATCGCCGCCAAGGCAGCATACTGCAGCGGCGAAGGGGCGCACACGTACGTGTACTGCTGCAGCTTGCTCATCTGTTCGACGACCGGGGCATAGCCGGTCGCGTAGCCCAGCCGCCAACCCGTCATTGCATGGCTTTTGGAGAACCCGCGCAGGATTACCGTCTTTTCATACGAAGCGGCGGGGCTGGGAAGCTTTTCCGCGCCGACCTGCGGTGAGCCCGTCGAACCGACCTGCGGTGAGCTTGTCGAACCGTAAAGGAATGGCTCGTAAATCTCGTCCGACAGAATCAGCAGATCGTGCTTTTTCGCCAGCGCAACCGCGGCTTGCACTTCCGCGGCGCTCAACACGACACCCGTCGGATTCGCCGGCGAATTCAGCATCAGCAGCTTCGTTCGCGGCGTGATCGCTTTCTCCACGCGATCGGCATGAAACCGGAAATCCGGATAGCTGTCCACCGCGATCGGCTTGCCGCCGGCCATGGTGAGCAGGTGCTTGTACATCACGAAATAGGGGTCGAGGAAGATCGCTTCATCGCCGGGATCGATGGTCGCGAGGATCGCCAGGAACAGCCCGCCGCTGACGCCGCTGGTGACGAGCACTTCGCCGACGTCGCGGCCAATTTCCGCCGACAGATCCTTGCGAATCCGCTCGCGAAGGGGCGCGATGCCCTGCGTTTGCGTGTAGCGATTGTCGCCGCGACGGATCGCTTCGATCGCGACGTTCTTCAACGGCTCAGGGACATCAAAATCCGGAAGCCCGATCGACAGGTTGATCGGGTCCTTCATTTTCGCCGCGAGGTCGAAGACCTTGCGAATGCCCGAAGCATCGACGCCAAGGGCGCGACGCGAGATGAACTTGTCGGTGGAGGATTCCATCGGGGGACGCGCTCAGCGTTGCTTCGCGGCTAAACGAGAATCGGAACGCGCCAGCAGTTTAGCCGCTGTCAGCGAAGCTGTGCGCGTGCTGCAAACCGCGAACGATTCCCGCGCAGCCCAACCGCGTCCGATCGCGAACTGCGAACCGCAAAACGCGGTTTGCAGCGACTACTTCTTGCCCTTGGCGGCCGGCGCCGCGGCCTTCGCGGCCGGTGCAGCGCCCTTCGCCGCGGGAGCCGCACCTTTCGCCGCGGCAGCCGGCGCCGCGCCCTTGGCTCCAGCCGCGGCAGCGGGAGCCGCCGCGCCGGCAGCGCCCTCGGCCACTTCTTCCTTGACGACCTTCGCCAGCGCCGCCTTGCGATGGGCCACCTTCGGCAGCCCGAGCACCTGGCCCTCGCGCCACTTTTCGTCATCCTTCAATTTCGTAAGCCGTTCGGCGCGCGTCAGCACATTGCGATGCCGCACCAACGCACTGGCGGCCTTCAAACTTGCATCCATCGACATAGCTTCACCTCAAGCGGACAGCAGTCATCTCAATCCAACATAATTTCCCGGCCAAAATTTTCAGCCGTGAAGGGGCGAAAACCATACCAAAACGCCGGAAGGGGATCAACCATCTGGGATTCGTCCGTAGCGGCGATCCACGTTGGGATAATGTTAGCAACCGCTTGTCGTTTGGGTCACGACACTGGGACGGATCATTTCGACCGCGTTCCTCGACGAGGTTTCGGATGTTTCGCCTTGCTCTTGCCCAGATGGGCAATAGGGCCCAATACTTTATTCATGTTTTGGTGGAGGAATTCAATATTTAGCAACGAAGCTTGCGCAAGCAGTGTCATTGATTCCGTAATTGATCGCAAAGTGGTTGGGTCGACCGTAAGAATAAATTGTTCCATCGCCTTGACAGAAGAGGATGACACCTCCACGACCGTCATTAGCTTTTGGAATTCGTCGGTCGTTCCATAAGTCTGGAAATAGCGGACCGCATCTCGGGTGTTTTCAACGGCCAGGTCTGGATTCACCTCTATTTCCTTTATGGTCTCCAAGAGCGATGACCGCAACATATCCGCCGTTCTCAATATACCTCGCACGAGTTCCCTATATGCTGTCGTTTGCAGAGTCACAGCCTTCATATTTCCATCGCGCCGTGCGGCAATCAATTTGCCCTCTGTCAGATTCATCGCGACATTAATCGCAATTGATTCTAGTACTGACTTCAGGAAGCTCAGAGTTGAAGGAAGTGCGGTACCCGAAGTGCTTGAACCCGGCAACTTAAAAGGTCTGACCTTGACGAGAGTTAAGTAGTCTGGATCGGGCGTGGGAGGATCGGCGGCTTGCGTGCAGAAGGCAGTAGCAACAGCTACAGCGACCGCCGCCGCGACCGCACATGCAGCTGCAGCTATCCCGAAAGTAAATATGCCGGCGACAGCACCAGACGCCAAGAGAGCAATCGAAGAAGCGAACGCCGCCGCCGCCGCATTCTGGTCGTTCAGCTTATTGTCAGGTACAGATACAGTTGTCGTGAATGGGCCTATTGATAGCGGTGCATAGCCGTTCCCCCAAGGATCTTGCAGCTGCACTATCACATCATAATTGTAACTCTTGTCTATCGGTCCGGCGTACGTGCCGCTCGGGCTAGTCACCCAGGCCCAGTTCTGAGTAATAGATGGGAATTCTATCAGATTGGCATTTGGACCCACGTCTGCGGTAATTGATTGCGTTCCCCGGTTCGTCGTCTGGTTTGACAGGAGGTCGATTTCATTTAACGTTAACTGCGTCTTCATTACGCTCCACTTGCTTTTATTATAGAAATCGCCGCCCACTGTATAAGGGATATTCCACTCGAGAGAAGGCTGCGCCAACCATTTCCACCATGATGCATCAATGTTTTCCGGTACTACGCGGAATTTCGCAATGGCTGTGAATGGAGCCGGCTCATTATCACTCACCACGCTCAGAGTTAGCGTATGCTGTCCCAGCAAGTATAATCCTGCTTGAGCTGGCTGACTGGATGGCGTGGTAACAACGAGGACATTTTTTTCGCCACCTTCGAAGAGTGGCGAATAGGTCACGCGGCCCGGCTGCGTCGGTGTGGACTGGGGCGCCGCGACAAATTGCCCGACCATCGGAATAGACTTGCTCGTATACACTATCACATTGTTAAAGCTGATGGTGGCAATTACATTTCCGTCGGCCGGCCCGGAGATGCTCCAAGTCAACTGGATTGTTTGCCCGGGAACAACGGAGCCAGATACCTTGAGCGTTGTAAAGAACCCCGGATGAGGAGAAGCTGGCATGAACGACGTCCCTTCTGAATAAAGTTACGCTTCGCGAAAGTGGCAATGCGGTCGACCATCAACAGTTTCTTGCAAGTCGAATAAATTTGCAAACTATTGCGTCCCGATGGACAGTATGCTTCTGCTTGATCTAGCCGCTGAGTTGCTAAACCCCATCGGGCGTGAACAAATTTTCGGGCAATGGTCGAAAACGTGATACCGGGCCCGCGATGCTGACGCGGAAACACCGGTCGTGACTCGGAATATCCACGTTGCCCGGAAAAATGTTCACGCCCACCCCATCCCGCGCCGGATATTGTTCCTTCTCAGGCATCAGGAGGCTTCATTGGACGCGACATCATCCCGGCGGAAATTTGTGAAAGTCACCACCGCTTCGATGGCGGCATCGGCGCTGGCTCGGGCAACACAATAAGGGTCGGCCGAGCCGGTGGATTTTCAGGAGGGCTTGGTCAATTCGGGGCCGAAAGCGGCTGGCGCGTCAGACTACTTCAGCTTCGTATCGCTATTGCTAATCCCGCGGAGGGCGAGGTTCAGGGCGTCGACGTTGGACGCCAGTCGTTTGGCTTCGGCGGCGTCGATTTGCTGCTTGAAGAACAGCTCGGTCAGGTGCTGGTCGAAGCTTTGGCTGCGCATCAATCCCGCTGCAAGCGACTGACGGCCGCGTGATCGATCTTGCGGCGGAGCCAGGGCGCGTCGTGGTTTATGCGTATCCTCGCACCGGCATTCCGGATGTCGCCAATCCGGAGGGATGGGATGCGATTCCTGGGGCTCGCGGGTGTATGCCGCAGAGTTGTGCGTTTCGGGATCATTTTCAGGAGCTGAAATCGCTGGGCGTCGGCGCGGTCTTTGGGTTATCGACGCAGGACACCGCCTATCAGCGCGAAGCCGTTGAGCGGCTGCATCTGCCATTTCCGCTGTTGTCGGGATGAGAAGCTCGCGCTCGCAATGAATCTGCCGACGTTCCGCGTTGGCCAGATGATCTTGCTGAAGCGGTTCACGCTGATCGTAAAGGACGGACATATCGAGCATGTTTTTTATCCGGTATTCCCGCCGGATCGGAACGCGGGGGAAGTCATGGCGCGAGTGATCAACAATCGCTGAGCGGTTTTCGCGGGCCTGCTGTAGGCAACTGCAAGATTCGCCCGGGATGAAGATCGTCTGATACCCTTCACCGGGGACTCATCGCGCCAACGAGAAGGACTCGCCGTGACTAAACCCATCATTCAATCGGTCACATTCGCCGCGGACGCATCGGAGCTTTACAAGATCTATCTCGACCCCAAACGCCACGCGGCTTTCACCGGCGGCAAAGTCAAAATCAGCGCCAAGCCCGGCAGCGCGTTTTCCGCGTTCGGCGGGATGCTCGCCGGCACAATGCTCTGGACGATTCCCGAACAGATGATCGTTCAGCGCTGGCGGTCCACCGGCTTCCACGAAAGCGATCCGGATTCCATCTTGATCCTTGCCTTCACACAGTTTGGCAAGAAAGCGCGGATCGACCTGATTCACGTCAACGTTCCCGAGCAGGACCACGCCGGCGTTACAAATGGATGGAAGACGTACTATTGGACGCCACTGAGGACGTATTTGCGGGGGAGCGCGAAGCCGGGTGCTGCGATGTAGTCAGACAAAGGACGATCACCGAGCAAAGCGCGATCACCGAGTTCACGATGAAGACGTCGGCGTTTACGCCGCTTCGTTCTTATCATCAAACAGCGGGGCTTCCGGCGCGGTGTCCAGCGAGATTTCTCGCGGCATCACCTTGCGATAGCCGAGCTGGTTGAAGACTTCGAGGATCTCGGTCCAGGTGGGGTACATTCGCTTGTTCAGCTTCTTGTACATCTCGATGGCCATGACGAATTCAAACTGGTGGGGGGTCATTTCGCCTTCCTCGGCTGCTTTGCGATCATCGGACAGGCGCCGGCCGGGTCCGCGGCGGCGTTCCAAACCGGTGCTGGCGCGGCGTTCAACGCCCGTGCGACGCTCCGGGCCGTCATAGCCCGAGTCGGCGCGGGTCTCCTGACGCCGGTCGATTCCCATGCGACGGTCGGTTGAGCTCTTACGACGGTCCTTGCTGGGCTCACGTCGGTCGGTCTCGGTTTCGGTCACGGGTGTCTTGTCAAGTTCCATACGTCATTGCCTCTACTTACATTCATCGGCCAGCCAACCCCGGCAATTAACGGCCGCGGCAGCCTGAAATCGCGGTTTTCTCCACCAACCACGGTCCGGCTGGATGCCGCGGCGGCCGGCACGGCGGAAGTTTTGCCGTTCCGCAAAAGCCGCGGGCATCTGAAGATCGCTCGCCTGGAGATCAGCCAATGAAACGGACGAAGCTCGGCAAGATCAAGTGGATGACGCCGTTGATGATTGTGATCATCGGCTTCATGGGGTGTGAGCCGATTGGATACGACGAAGGGCCCGATTGGGACGGCGGCATCGGTGGGGACGGTGGATACTACGGCTACGACGGATACGGTCATGGTTGGGACCACGACCACGGCGCGTTTCACCACGACGGCGGTGAACGGGCCGGCGCCAGAGGATATGGCTCGCTTGGCGGACGTGGTGGCGGCGGTGGGTTCCACGGCGGTGGTGGTGGGCACGGCGGGGGCGGAGGCGGCGGTCACCGCTGAATGCGAGACGCGCCGTGGCGTGCGAGAGCGAGGATGAATCAACAATCTACCTGGGTATGAGTTTATGAAAATCACAACGCCGCCAATGTTGAGATGGATTTTCGTGGGTCTGTTGGCTGGTGGAGGTTTACTGGCCGGTGGCTGCACGAACGATGCGAACGTTCCGCAGCCTCCCGCCGCGACGCAGCCTGAGGCGCAGGTTCCGGGAGCGCCGGCTCCGGGCCAGCCGGTGTTTAACAGTGATACGGAGGCCGTCAACGCGCTGCTGGCCACCGTCAAGGCTGCCGACCACGCCCAAGTGCATCATCTGCTCGGTCCGGCATGGAAGGAACTGGTGTCGGGTGACCCGGTGGAGGACACGGACGACTTCAAGGACTTTGCCGCTCGGGCTGCCGAACAGATGCGGATTGAAAAGCTGGATGATTCGACGTCAGCGCTTCGTGTTGGGAGCGACAACTGGCTTTTTCCGATTCCGATCGTGAAGGGTTCGGACGGGAAATGGTTTCTTGACACCGAGGGCGGCAAATCAGAGGTGCTGGCACGCCGGATCGGGCAGAACGAATTGGACGCCATCCAAATCTGCCGGCTGTACGTGAAAGCGCAGCGCGAATATGCCAGGGAGGATCCCGACGGGAGTGGCGTGTCGAGGTATGCCCAGCGGATTTTGAGCACTCCCGGCAAGCGGGACGGCCTTTATTGGCACGCCGTCCCCGATCAGCAGAAGAGTCCCCTCGCCCGGTTGGTTGCGGAGGAAAAATTGGAGGGTTATCAGCCGGTGCCGGGCAAGCATACGCCGTATCGCGGATATCGTTTTCGCGTGTTGAAACGACAAGGCGCGAATGTATCTGGCGGTCGCATGGATTACGTGAATGACGGGAACATGACTGGCGGCTTTGCGTTAATCGCCTACCCCGTGGCGTATGAATCATCCGGGATCATGACGTTTGTCGTGAATCAGGACGGCAAGGTGTACCAAAAGGATCTGGGGGCCGACACGACCAACATCGCCCGGCAAATTACAGAGTATAACCCAGACAGCAGTTGGACGCTCGTGACGGACTAGCGGTTGGCTCAGCCAGTTTAATAGCGCTCAGGCGTGCTGTTTTCCGCAGGCGCAAGTTGTTGATGAGCCGGTATTTTGGGGTTGGGTCAGAGCGCCGATTCTAACCTGCCCGACCGGCTGAGACCGGCTTAAACATCCCTCAAAAATCAGAAAACCGCTTTCCTGCTCATCCGCGGCCCCTATGATGTGCGATATTAAATCAAACAACTGTTTCAATTGAGGCGATATGAGTGAGCAAGGCAACGGAAACGGAGCGGTCGGCACGGCGGCTGCGCCGCCTCGAATTACGACCGGCCAGCCGGAAGCATTCGGCCGCGTCGAAAGCACGGAGCCCACGGCGGCGCCGCCCGCCAGACAGTCGCGCAAGCCGATTGTTCTGCTGATTCTGGGGATTGTGCTGGTCGTTGGCGTTGTTGTCGGCGTGATCTGGTGGCTGGATGCCCGGCAGTATGAGTCGACCGATGACGCGTTCATCGCCGCCGACGTCACGCAGGTAAGCCCGCGCGTTTTCGGGCATGTGCAGACGGTTTACGTGACCGATAATCAATTCGTCAAAGCCGGCGACAAGATCCTCGAGATCGATCCGAAGGATTTGCAGTCGAAGGTGAACCAGGCGACGGCCGCCCTGGATGCGGCCAAGGCATCGGTGCAGCAGGCCCAGGATGATGCCGCCAGCATGGCAGCGGGCGTTGGCCAGGCACAAGCTGCCGAGCAAGCGGCCGAGACGGAAGCCAAACGCGCGCTCAGCGAATTGGATCGATTCGAAAAATTGAGTGCTCAAGCGGTGACGCAGCAGCAGATCACCAATTATCGAGCGGCCGCTGAATCGGCGGATGCGAATCTGGCCGCTGCCAAGCAGAAAACCGTTTGGGCGCAGGCGAGCGTGAAGTCGGCGGAATCGCAGATTCGCGTGAAGCAAGCCGATGTCGAGCAAGCCGAGGCGGTATTGCATACCGCCGAGCTTCAGTTGGGGTATGCCACCGTTCGCGCGCCGATTTCGGGTCATGTGACCAACAAAGCGGTGCAACCCGGCGATTATGTGCAGACGGGACAGGCGTTGGTGTCGCTGGTGCCGCAGGAGGTTTACGTCACGGGCAATTTCAAGGAAACGCAGCTCGACTTGATGAAGCCGGGGCAGGATGCGGATGTTACCGTTGACGCATATCCGGGAATTACGTTTCACGGCAAGGTCGACAGCATTCAACGCGGCTCGGGCGCGGCTTTCAGCCTGCTTCCGCCCGAAAATGCAACCGGCAACTATGTGAAAGTCGTGCAGCGCGTCCCGGTGAAGATCACCTTCACGGCGCCGAACGACCTGCCGATGGGGCCGGGGATGTCGGCGGTTCCGAAGGTGAAAGTGCGATGACCGCGATCGCCGCCGCCCCGGTGCTTCGAAGCGAGGACAAACCGGCCGTCAATCCCTGGCTGATCGCGATCACCGTGACGCTCGCGACGTTCATGGAGGTGCTGGACACCAGCATCGCCAACGTCGCGCTGCCGCATATCGGTGGCAGCCTTTCCGCGACCACCGACGAAGTCACCTGGGTGCTCACCAGCTATTTGGTGGCCAATGCAATTGTTCTTCCGCTCAGCGCGTGGCTCAGCGATCTGATCGGCCGCAAGCGCTTCTACATGATGTGCGTGGCGATCTTCACGTGCAGCTCATTCCTGTGCGGCCTGGCTCCGAATCTCGCAACGCTCGTTTTCTTCCGCATCCTCCAGGGCATGGGCGGCGGCGGACTTCAGCCGAGCGAGCAGGCGATTCTCGCCGACACGTTTCCCCCCAAGAAACGCGGGATGGCGTTTGCCGTTTACGGCTTTGCGGTCGTCGCTGCGCCGGCGATCGGGCCGACACTGGGCGGCTACATCACCGACAACATGTCCTGGCGCTGGATCTTCTACATCAACATTCCGATCGGCATTATTTCGCTGATTCTGACCAGCCGCCTCGTGCCGGACATGACCAAGGCCGAGATGGAGCAGCGAAACCACAAGCGCAAGGGTTTCCGCGTCGACTACATCGGGATTGGGCTGATCGCCCTTGGTTTGGGCGCGCTGCAGATTGTGCTCGACAAGGGCCAGCGCGAAGACTGGTTCGCTTCGACATGGATCTGCTGGACGTCGGTCGTTGCCGTCATCGGGATCATCGCGGCGATCGTGTGGGAGTGGAGAGCGAAACACCCGATCATCGACCTGCACATGTTCAAGGAGCGCAATTTCGCGATTGCCAGCGCCATTCTGTTCATGATCGGCCTAGTGCTGTTTTCCAGCACGGTGCTGCTTCCGTTGATGCTTCAATCGCTGTTCGGATACACGGCCCTCGACGCGGGTCTGGTGCTGTCGCCCGGCGCGGTGATGATCATGCTGGCGATGCCGATCGTCGGTTTTCTGCTCACGCGCATGGAGCCGCGCTCACTCATCATCTTCTCACTGGTCGTGTGTTCATTCGGGCTTTACCTGATGAGCGGCTTCACGACGCAGACCGACTTTCACACGTTCGTGCTCTACCGCTGCATCCAGGCCGGGGCGATCGGATTTCTGTTCGTGCCGGTGAACACGGCGATGTACGCCTACATCCCGCCGGGCAAGAATAACAACGCTTCGGCGCTGGTAAACCTGGCGAGAAACGTCGGCGGCAGCGTCGGCATCTCGCTGGTGACGACATTCCTGGATCGTCGTACGCAATTTCATCAAAGCCGGCTGGCGAGCCACATGACCGCCACCAACCCGGCGATGCGGCGCGTGAGCGGCGCGCTCTCACACTATTTTGCCAGTCATGGCGGCGTTGGTCCGGATCAACAGGCCCATCACGTCATCTACAGCCTCCTGCAACAACAAGCCGGCATGCTGGCGTATGTCGACTGCTTCCTAGTGCTCTCGGTCGCTTTCGCGGTCTTGATTCCGTTTGTCCTCATGCTGAAACCGACGCGCTCCAAGGGCATGGCGATGGGTCACTGACGTCGCATTGTCTTCCCGCGCGACTTCACCGATGAATTCCTGTCGCAAATCCCGGTCGAGCAGTTGCGGCATGTGTTCGTCGCGCTCTGCCTGCAGGAGCATCACATTCCCGAAAAGCCAACGCCGATTCCCGCAGCAGCGTAAGCGTTTCTGCCTTCACCGCCTTGGCGCTCGATTGCCGCTGATCCAATTATGACCTTCATCTTTGCACGCACTAGCCTTGCTCAAGCGCCAGGCGAAGTTTAGTCGGTTGAAAATTCGCCCGGTTGTTCAACCAGTCCATAAACTCGAAAAACCCATCGTTGGATCCCTCGCCATGGGCCGGAAACTGTTCCGCCAGATACGCGGCCATCCGTTTTCCGCCGCCACCAGGAGTGCTCCCTTGTGCCTTAGCCGCGCGAGCACAACCGCCGAAAAACCGGCATACAACCTCCCAGCGGCGCGGCGAAGCTTTCGTCGCCTTTATGTCAATTGTGTCCAGGACCGCGGCCACGAATGATTCAATCTCGCCGGCTCTGGCATCGACACGGCTCTGGTAATCGGACCGTTCCCAATAGATTGCATCTGCCATGACAAGTCCTTCAAGATTGCAGAACCAATTACGATCCTGTCCGCCGCCGTGATTTATTGTACACCGCCAGTTCGGACCATACGCTCTCACCGCATCCCCGCCAGGGATTTTTGGGCTGATGAACCAGGCATCGACATTCTCCGAGGTCTGATTTGGTGCGTTCGGAGTTGTGATCCCCACCATCCATATGTTGTGGTTTTCAGAACTCAAAGAACCATATCGCCCGCTCTTTGAATCTTCGCGATCAACCGATACTATCGCGGCCCTATGGCCAAGATCACGGTGGACGGGAAGACCATTGACGCCAAAGACCGGCAGATGATTCTGCAGGCCTGCAACGACGCCGACATTCCTATCCCGCAATACTGCTATCACCCGGGGCTTTCGATCCCGGCGTCCTGCCGAATCTGCCTGGTTGAAGTGGAAGGCATTCCCAAGCTTGTTCCGGCGTGCCAAACACCCGTGCGCGATGGGATGGTGGTACACGCCAAGTCATCCAAGTCGATCGCGAATCAGAAGCAGGTCATGGAATACCTGCTGATCAACCACCCGCTGGATTGCCCGGTGTGCGACCAGGCCGGCGAATGCTTCCTGCAGGACTATTCGTATCAGTATGGCCGAAGCCAGTCGCGGTTTGAGGAAGAGAAGGTCAAGAATCCGAAGAAAGACGTCGGCGATTCGATCTATCTTTATGCCGATCGCTGCATCATGTGCACGCGGTGCGTGCGCTTCACGCGCGAGGTTTCGGGGACGAGCGAGCTGTTCGTCAATGGCCGCGGACACAAGGAAGAGATCGATATTTTTCCGGGCCATCCGGTGAACAATAAGTTGGCCGGCAATGTCGTCGATCTTTGCCCGGTCGGCGCCCTGCTCGACAAAGACTTCCTCTTCAAGCAGCGCGTCTGGCTGCTAAAGCAGGCCGCCTCGGTTAGCCCCGTCGATTCCGGCGGCGAGAACATCTTCCTCGAGCACAACGAGAACGTGATCTACCGCGTCAAGCCGCGCTACAACGCCGATGTGAACGGCTGGTGGATCAGCGATGACACGCGATATTCATATAGAGCGGTTCACGATGACAAGCGGCTTTGCGTCGCCCGTCGCCCTGAGTACGGCTCGCAGATTCAAACCAGCTTCTCCGGGGCGCTCGAGCAAGCCAAGCAGGGCCTCACGCAGGCAGTTGAGAAGAACGGCCCGGGCAGCTTGTATGCGGTGCTGTCGCCGATGATGGCCTGCGAAGAAGCGTGGCTACTAGGCAAGGCGATTCGCGCCGCCGACCCGCAGGCGCTGTTAGTGCTTGGCCCGGTGCCGACGGCGGGGCAGGATGAGATTTTCAAGAATCCAGCAAACGGCAAGCAGACGTTTGTCATCAAGGCGGAGAAAGTTCCCAACGCCGCGGGCATTCGCCGCGTGATTGAAATGCTCGGTGGCGTCCATGCGACGTGGGACGATCTGGCCGCCAATAGCAAGCCCGAAGTGCTGAAGCTCAAGGCCGGCTGGATCGTCGGCGGATATCTGAGCAATTGGATTACCGGCGAGATTCCCGCACCGCTCAAGACCGGCTTCCGTGTGGTGCAGGATATTCTTCCCAACGCCCTGGTCGATTCCGCCGACATCGTTCTCCCCGCGGCGGCGTGGGCCGAGAAAGACGGATCGTGGGAAAACTTCGCCGGCAAGATTCAACCCTTCACGGCGGCAGTCACGCCGCCGGATGGGGCACGCCGGGAAGGCGACGTTTACTATCACCTGCTGAACCGCACCGGCCTGTATAACGCCGAGGTGGTGCGCCGCGAGATGGGCCAGCCTTTTGCGTCGGTCATGCTGCCGGTGGAGTCGGCCACGCAGGCCGCGCCCCAATTTGTTGAGCTGTAAGACCTGACTTGAGGACGGAATGGAACGTGTAAAGGATCTGATTCTCAACCTGCCCGCCTGGCTCTGGATCACCCTGGTCGCGCACTTCCTGGTGCTCGGCACGGTGGCCTATCTCATCCTGCTCGAGCGCAAAGTCGCGTCGTGGGTGCAGGACCGCATCGGCCCCAATCGCGTCGGGCTCGGCTTTGGCATTATTCCGTTTTTGAAAGACATGCATATGTTCGGCCTCGGCCAACCATTGGCCGACGGGCTGAAGTTCATCGTCAAGGAAGACTACAGCGCCAAGAATGTCGACAAGATTCTGTTCACGATGGCGCCGCTGACGATGATCATCGTGATCATTATCAGCATCGCGACGATCCCCATGGGTGGTGTGCACGAAGTCACCAGGCAGCAGACGACCACCGTTGAGCGGGTCCTTCCTGCGGGCAGCGACGGCTTGAAGACGCCGCCGACTGTTACTGAAAGCGACCAGTCTGCCGAGATTCAAACAGAAACAGTGCGCGGCGATCAGGTTTACCAGACCTGGAAAATCACCTGGAGTGGGCCGTATCGCTATCACTTCCAGATCGCGGACCTCAACATCGGTGTTCTGTTCATTCTGGCGGTGCTGTCATTGTCGGTGTACGGCGTCGTCATCGGCGGATGGGCCAGCAACAATAAATACTCATTCCTCGGCGGGCTTCGCGCGACCGCCAACATGATCAGCTACGAAATCCCGCTTGGGCTTGCGGTGCTGTGCATCGTCATCATGTTCGGCACGCTCAACCTGGAAAAAATCGTAGAGCAGCAGGCCGGCTATTGGGCGGGGTTCATCCCGGCGTGGAATGTCTTCAGCCAGCCGCTGGCGTTTGTGCTGTTTCTCATCTGCATTCACGCGGAAGCCAATCGCGCTCCATTCGACATGGCCGAAGCCGAGCAGGAACTCGTCGGCGGATATCACACGGAATACAGCTCGATGCGATTCGCTTTGTTCTTCCTGGCTGAATACGCCGGCATGATCACGACCAGCGCCGTGCTTGTCTGCCTGTTCTTCGGCGGCTGGAGCGTACCGGGACTGGATCGCCTGGTGATCGGCATCGTGAATCACTTTGGCCACGGCGTGGCCTGGGTCGATGCGAGCAATCCCGCCGTCACCAACAGCCTTGTGCTGTGCATCGTGCGGGCCATGGTGGTTTTCACCAAGACGATTGTGGTGATCTTCGTGTTCATGTGGACGCGCTGGAGCTTGCCGCGATTCCGTTTCGACCAACTCATGATGCTCGCGTGGCGAGCGCTGATTCCAATCTCGCTGGCGCTGCTGATCGTGACGGCGTTGATCGTTTACATCGTGCCGAAGTCGGAACTCTCGCCGCTGATGATCGACGGATACACGGCCCTGGTGTTGTTTGCCGGAAACGTCGCGGTGCTGGCCGGGGCGATGGTTATCAGCCTGTTCCTGCCGCCGGCTCCGCTGACCAACCGCAAGGTGCGCATCCCCGGCAGCCGATTTAACCGCGGGCCATTAACGGCCAAACCCGTGTCGGCGTGAGGGTGAAAGTACTCGACGCCTATTGCTCGCTTGATTCGTATAAAGTGACATTATGAAAGACGCAGACGTGATCGTGCTTCAGGAGCCCAAGCTGTCGCTGGGCGATCAGTTCTATCTGCCGCAGGTGCTCCTGGGCCTGGGAACGACGATGAAGCACATGCTCCGCACGCTCGGAGGCAAGGACCGCGTCATCCAATATCCCGAAGAACGCCGCGAGGATATGAAAGTCGAAGAGGGCGGCATCGAGAAGTCAACCTATCGCGGCGTGCATCGCCTGAACAAGGACGAAGAAGGGCGCGTGAAGTGCGTCGCCTGCTTCATGTGCTCGACGGCGTGCCCCGCGCGCTGCATCCACATCGAAGCCGCCGAGAGCCCCTGGCCCGATCGCGAGAAATACCCCGCGAAGTTCGACATCGACGAGCTGCGCTGCATTTACTGCGGCATGTGCGAGGAGGCCTGCCCGGTGGATGCCATCGAACTCACGCACATCTACGATATTGTGGGCCTGACCCGCCAGGAAATGATCTTCGATAAAGCCAAGTTGCTGCGTCTCTACGACCAGACCGCTAAAGACGAGCCGATGTAGAAGTCGGACGGGGCCGGTTGCGTACCAATAAAAGCGAGCAAATCTTATTTAAGATGCCGGCGAATTGAATCGGCAAGCGAGCGTTCCAGCGTGCTGTCCCGACCGATGGCGTACCAGAATTCAGAAGCCACCTGGTCCTCATCTTCCTTCTCGGCGTTTAACCGCAAGTCGCGCGTGGTGAGTGAAAACACGTCGCGATACTGCGAGACCGACGTGATGCGCTTCTCCAGCATCGAATATCGCTCCACCACCACCTTCGGAGATGCCGTAAACGATCCATCATCTGCCTTTCGGACATCAATTCGCACGGTGCGGCGCATGGTTCCCAGCGTGCTTTGCGCGAGGTCGTGCGGATCGACAACGTCATTCCGCCAAAACTCGTAGAACAATTTGGAAGACCGCGGCTGGGTGGTGAGAACGCCTTCGCGGTAATCGGTGCGATCAATGAGGAAGCTATAATCGCGGAGCGAATCTTCCGCGGCTGACCAGAGTCGATCGAAATTGCCTGATGACACCTCCGCGATCGCGGGTTTGGCCATCCAATACGCCGTCTGCGCGGTCTTGGGATCGATTGCCGTGGCAGGTTGCGTGGCTGCGGGGTTTTGCCGGCCCGTGATGCACCCGGTCGTCAGCACCAACACGAGAAGCAAGAGAGCAGCACATCTCCCCGTGTAGCCGGCGAGCTTGCTCGCCGTTCTCACAGGCAACACCAAGCAAGCTCGCTGGCCAATCCCCTCTTCCGGTACACCGGGGGAGGGATAGGGCACTCCTTCCGCGTTCTTGTTGACATGTAAGTATTTTGGCGCTGAAGTGTTGCGCATCAAGGAGGTTCGAACATGGACGCGTTCGTGCGTGAATTGATGCGGCGTTCCCCCCTGGCGGCGAGCGTGTTGGAAGCCTGCGACTACATGTTTGATGATCGATTGCTGGCGGCGATCTGGGAGCAGGGCCGGGGGCGTTGCTATGAAGATA
>Ga0182024_10008958_pt1 | contig 20877 bp, 14 predicted proteins | sample P32metaG_FD_120480 | JGI IMG/M metagenome (GOLD analysis project Ga0182024, IMG submission 120480) | Permafrost microbial communities from Stordalen Mire, Sweden - P3-2 metaG (Illumina Assembly) | ecosystem: Environmental > Terrestrial > Soil > Wetlands > Permafrost | place: Sweden: Stordalen...
GACCGAGGATGGCGGCGGTGCAGCGGCCTTGCCAGACGCGCAAACCTTAGAGTCGTTAGGCCTGCGATTTCGCATGGATCTGCTTCGTGCCGATTTCGATCGCAAACTAAGTGACAGGGGCATTATTCTGGCCAAATTCGGCATGATTCCGACCAGTGAAATCGGATTTGATTACGCCTGGGACACGGTTCACCACAACAGTGCCGGCCCGCAGTTCCAAACGGCGCTGCCAATTTTTGATCCCGGCCTGGTGGGATTGGAATTAGCCAAGGCTCAGAAGCGAAAAGCCGACAAAACGTACACCGCGCTGGAAGCGCAGGTTCGACAGGATGTGCGAACGGCCTTCGATAACTGGCGAATCGCGCTGGATGACATCACGTTCTTCCGAGCCAGGCAGCTCCCGCAACAGGAAGAGAACGTTCGGCTGATGGAACTCTCATTCCGGCTTGGGAACGACGACCTTGATACACTGCTCAACGTCTATCAAAGCTACATTTCTCAATTGCAGGCGTACGAAGACACGCTACAGGCCTATCACGACAGCACGCTGGCTTTACAACAAGCGATCGGACTGACGTGGGACCGCATTCGGGAGCAATTCCCCGAATCAGCGACGACCCGCGCTGCGGTTCAATTGCCCGCAAGCCAACCGCAGCCCGGTCAGTTACCCAGCACGATCCCGTCGCCGGCTGGACCCACAACGGAGCAATCACGATGACCCGTAACGCACTCGGCATTTCAGTGGGGACCGGGCTTCTTTGCCTGGCTGTTGTCGGGGGAATTCTTCTCAGCCAGCGGACAACCGCCTCACTTGCCGCTGATTCGTCACAGGATTCGCAGGCGGATTCGTACAAGTTCATCAAGCCGGACACACTCGAATCCACTGCCGACACGGCAAAGACCGCTAACCTGGTTACCGCCGTCGTTGAAGCGCGAGATTTGCCGGTCACACTGACCCTTACGGGTCGAACCGGGCTTGACATGGAACAGGTCACGCATGTTCATGCGCAGTTCGGCGGGAAAGTGATCGAAGTGAAGCCTGAATTAGGCGCAGTCGTCCAGGGCCCGGGCGCGACCACCCAGCCGACGGTCTTATGTGTCATTGAGTCAAATGACCTTGCACAGGCCAAGGCAGGCTACCTTCAAGCCAAAGTTCAGTTGAAACTGGACAATGATAATCTCGATCGCGCGGCCGAACTCGTCAAAAGCACTGTGTTGGCCGAGAAGTTTCTGCTCGACGCGAAGTCCGCAGTCGTAAAAGATGCCGCGCTGCTTGAGGCCGCACGCCAACAGCTATTGGTTTTTGGGCTGCATCAGCCCGAAATTGACCAAATCGAATCCGAACAGGGCAGACAGCGAATGGATTATGTCATCACGAGCCCTCGATCTGGCGTGATCGCGGAAAAGGGGGTGAGCGGCGGCGAGATCGCCGACGCCACCATCAACCTCTTTACGATCGCCGACACTTCCAAAATGTGGGTCTGGGGCGACGTCTACGAGCGCGACCTTAAACGTATCAAGGTTGGCGAGAACTCCAAAGTTTTCCTCACCTCCGATCCCGACAATCCCCGCGACTTCACGATTGACTGGATCAGTCCCGAACTCGACCCGAATACCCACAGCATTCGAGTTCGTGGCACGATTGACAACAAGGACGGACGCGTGCTGGCGGACATGTACGGCACAATAATCGTGACTGTCGACGCCGGCACGAATTCGATCGTGGTACCAGCCGAGGCGGTTGTCCGCTCCAGGAGTGCCGCGTTCGTCTTTGTACAGGTCGAGCCTGTCGGCGGAAAACTTCGATATCGCAAAACCCCGGTCACTGTCGAGGCCGTCGACGTTGGATTCGGAACAACGGATACGGCGGTCGCCGCCTCTCCTCAGCAAGAGCTGAGTGACCGGCCGGCGGCGCTGCTTCGCATCTCCAGCGGTCTAAAACCTGGCGACATTGTAGTGAGCCATGGTGCGCTCGGATTGTTCAGCGAACTTGAACAAGACGCGCAGTAATGGCCGGCTCTTAGTAGAATCCGATGGTCAAGAAACTCGTCAATTTCGCGCTGGACCAGAGTCTGCTCACGGTCGTTCTTGCGCTGGCGCTGGTGGTCTACGGCGTATATAGCTTTCGCGAGCTGCCGGTGGAGGCATTCCCCGATCCAGACGACGTGCACGTGCAGGTGATAGCGCAGTGGCCTGGGCAGGCCGCTGAAGACATGGAAGTGCAGATCACGCAGCTTTTGGAACAGACGCTGAATTCGACACCCCAACGTACCTCGCTGCGTTCGATCAGCATGTTTGGGCTGTCGGTCGTAACCCTGACTTTCGAAGATGGTACTGACGACAATTTCGCGCGGGCACAGGTGCTTGAGCGGATGCAGACACTCAACCTGCCGAGCAATGCGCAATGGCAGTTGGCGCCTTTGACCACTAGCACCGGCGAGGTGTATCGCTATGTCATCGACGCGCCCGGAAAAAGGCTCGAGGAGGTGCGAGCTCTGGAAGACTGGGTCATCGAGCCGGCCCTGCACCAAGTGTCTGGGGTGGGCGATATCAACGCGTTTGGCGGCGGTATCAAACAGTATCAGGTATTGGTCCGGCCCGAACAGCTAAGCCAGCATCAAGTCACTTTGCAGCAAGTGTTCCAGGCTCTGCAAGCCAATAACTCTAACACGGGCGGCAATGTCTTAAAAACCGGAGAGCAAAGCTTGGTTGTACGCGGCGTCAACGCCCTGGCAACCGTGCCGGATATTGAACATGTCGCCGTCGCCAGTTTCAACGGTCATCCGGTTTACGTCGGCGACGTCGCCGATGTCCGCACTGGGATGGCGCCGCGGCAGGGCATTGTCGCGTACTATCGCGCGGACAAGGGGCCCAAGCCGGGAATCGATGACCTCGTTGAGGGAATCGTAGTCGCGCGCAAGGGAGCAAATGCCAAGGATGTAATCGAGGGCGTGAAGGACAAAATCCAATATATCAATCAGCATATGCTCCCTCCTGGCGTTCGGCTGGTGCAAACTTATGACCGAACCGAACTGGTCGATCAAACCCTGCACACCGTCGCACACAACCTGATCGAAGGCAGCATCCTGATCCTGATTATCTCCCTGATCTTCACCAGCAGTTGGCGGGCCGCGTTGGTTATCTGCCTGGTCATTCCACTGTCACTGTTGGCGGCGTTCATTGTTCTGCATCTGGAAGGTGTCGCCGCGAATTTGTTGTCGTTTGGAGCCGTCGACTTCGGCATCCTTGTCGATGCAGCCGTCGTGATCGTCGAGGCGATCCTCGTGAAAGAGGTTCTCACGCCGAATGCCAACTTCAAGGAGCTCGTCCGCAACACCAGCATCGGGCTTGGCCGGCCGATGCTGTTTGCCAAGTTGATTCTCATCGTCGCGCTGATTCCGATCTTCACCTTTCAACGAGTGGAAGGCCGCATATTTCGTCCGATGGCGTTGACGATCGCCGGGGCGATTGTCGGTGCAACTTTTGCGACGATCACCTTGGTTCCGCTTGCCGCCTCGGTGTTGCTGAAATCCAAACGGGCGCTGCACGAGAACCTGATCACCCGGTGGTTGAAACAGGGTTACGATCGGCTGCTCCGCGTTGTGCTTCAGGCGAAGATGCTGACTCTTGGTGTCGCCATGCTGTTGTTAGCGGCATCGGCGTACGTCGGTTTGCATCTGGGCAGCGAATTCCTTCCTAAGCTCGACGAAGGCAATATCTGGCTGTCGGTCGATATGCCGCTGTCGATCTCGATGGAGCAGGCCAAGGAGGACGAACGGAAGGTCCGCGGCATACTGGAGACATTTCCAGAATCGCAATTGATCTATACCCAACTGGGGCGACCGGACGACGGAACTGATCCCAAGGGCTTTAATAACCTCGAAATCGCCGTCTATCTCCCGCCAGCCGGGCAGTGGACCACGAAGGGCCCTGACGGAAACGTCGTGGACAAAGATGGGTTGATCAAACTGATGAATGCCCGGCTTCAACAGTTGCCGGGCCTGAAGTTCAACTTCTCGCAATACATCGAAGACAACGTGGAAGAGGCTTTGTCAGGCGTCAAAGGGGAATTGGCGATCAAGCTCTTTGGAGACGATCTCAAGACACTGCAAGACTACGGCGACAAAATTGAGAACGTGATTGCCTCGGTGAACGGAGCCGCGGACGTCGACGTCGAGGAATTGACTGGCCAACCGAACCTTACGATCACACCTAACCGCGACCAAATCGCTCGGTACGGCCTTGATGGTCAAACCGTTCTTTCTCTTGTCGAAACGGGCCTCGGTGGAAAGTCGGCTGGCACGCTGGTTGAAGGACAGAAACGGTTTGACGTATCGGTCCGACTTGCTGAATCCGCGCGGAATGCCGTCAATCACATTGCCGATCTCTGGGTCGATACGCCGTCGGGAAAGCGAATTCCACTTTCCAGTCTCGCGACGATTAAATTGGAGGATGGAGCATCCCGCATCGGCCGGGACGACAACAGCCGGCGAATTGCCGTCAGATGTGGCGTCCGCGGCCGGGATATGGGGTCGTTCGTTCAGGAATGTCAGCGAAAGGTTGCCGAACAGGTGCCACTCCCATCGGGATACCGGCTGACATGGGAAGGCCAGTTCGAAAACCAGCAGCGCGCCACCGCCCGGCTTCGGGTGATCGTGCCGTTGTCGCTGCTAGGCGTGTTGGGGTTGCTCTTTTTCGCATTCCGCCGACTGCGGTATGCCATGCTGATCATGGTAAACGTGCCGTTCGTATTGATCGGCGCCGTCGCCCTGCTCTATATCACCAAAACCAATCTTTCGGTTTCCGCGATGATTGGATTCATCGCGCTATCCGGCGTAAGCGTGCTCAATGGAACTGTACTCGTCGGACAGTTCAACCAGCTACGCGCCCACGGCGTCGCGTTGCACGAGGCCGTCGTCGAAGGGTCGAAAACGCGGCTGCGGCCCGTGCTGATGAGCGCGCTGATGGCCGCGATCGGCATGTACCCCGCCGCAACATCACACGGCATCGGCTCGGAAGTGCAACGCCCTCTCGCACTCGTCATCCTCGGGGGCATGATCTCGGCGGTCACCCTGACGCTGATCGTATTGCCGGTCCTTTACGAACTAATAGAGTCGGCCTTTCCGGCCCCCGTCACCGTGCCAGAAGGCCTGGTTGATTGATCGAAACCCGTCAGCGGAACGATTGAGGCTGCGGGCGGACCGGCGCTCTTTTCGCAATCAACGAGCGACTTTTGAAGACCATTTGCGATGGTCGCGCTAATGCCGTGCTTTGCACGTGTTCATTCAGAAACATTTTTGTTGATTACTGCTGGCAGAGAGGTAAGCTTTCGTCGCATTTCAACGGAACGTCAGACAAGGGATGGTGCAAAGGGGCTGAGGAGGATTGGGCATGTCTGGGCAGAAGATGCGCCGCGGTTGCGGCCTGCGTTTGGTAATGATCGGAGCGGCGGTTCTCGCGGGCGTGTCGACGGTCGCATGGGGTGACACCCGGCAAAACACGTCGGCAAATGCTGCCTCGGCCACGTTGACGGCACAAGGATTTGCGAACCTCACCGGAGCCGGTGTCACCATCGGTCTGAATGAATCCGGCGTGCCGAATTACGCCAACAACGGCACGGGGACCACGCTGCTGGCCAACGGCAACGCAAACCTGCCCGCCGCGACGGTTTCCTGGCAGGCGGGAAGCAACAACATTACAAATCACGCCTCGGAGACGTCCGGCGTCATTGCCAGCACGCTGGCGGGCCAGAGCGGCATCGCCACCAGCGCTTCGGTTCTCGCCGGCAACAATTCCGACGTGACCACGGGCACCGTCGGTGGCAACCCCGCCGGAAACTTTGGCAGCCTCCATTTGCAGTCCCTTTTCCAGACCACGCAGATCGTCAATATGAGTTGGGGCGGGACGGACCCTGCCAACGCCGTCAACAACGGCAACAATTACATCTCTCCCTTCGTTGATTGGGGCGCGAGCCGATACAACTCGCTGGTCGTCGTCGCTGGCAACGAAGGGAATGCCGAATCTCCTTCGGATGCTTATAACATTATCAACGTCGGGGCACTGGGAGTGCGGACCAACGCCGCCAACAACCTCAGTTACAATCAGTTCGCGACCTACAACTCCTCCAATGCCACGGCCGACGGCCGGATCGGAATCGATCTTGTGGCCGCGGGCGGCGACCCGTTCTCCCTCTCGGCCAACTGGGTTCCGTTCATCCAGGTGGCGGCCAACCAGGGCACGCGCGCAGCGCCGCCGGCCAACGGATTCATCAACCAGTTCGTCAGTACCGCCGGAGGCGTGATTACCAATTCCGCCAGTGGCGCTGCCACGTTTAGCCAAAGCGACACCTATAATACGCTTGGTCCGGCTGCCACTCCCACCGCCGACAACTCCACCGCCAGCGCCTGGTTTCAGTTCACCAACGGCAACGGAATTCTCCCCAACGGCACGCTGGTGCCGACAACCATTTCCGGGACTAGCTTTGCGGCGCCGCTCGTTTCCGGGGCAGGCGCGTTGCTCGAGCAGTACGCCAACAGGAATTTGGGGAATACCAATTTCGCCAATAACGCGACCGATCCGCTGGACCATCGCGTCCTCAAGGCGATCCTCATGAATGGGGCCAGCAACATCAACCCCGACGGGTCCACGCTCCAGTACCAGGGCGGCGCAGGGCTTCAGGGCTACACTCGCGCACCGGCGTACACCGTTGGCGGCAACCCGGTGCCAAAACAGCTTCCCGCCTATTTCAACAACATCTCAGTCAACGCCCAGTCGGGCCTGGATCCGACCATCGGCGCCGGTGAATTGAACGTGGTCAACAGCCTGGTCAACTTCGCGGCGGGAGAGCAAGGCGTCGGCGCCGTCAATCCGACCGGATGGGATTTTAAGACCGCCCCATCTGGAAAGCCGCTTCCCGTCGTCTTCAATTACGATTTCACCATTGGTGCGGGGCAGGCTAACACGGGCTGGTTCAACGCGACCCTTGCCTGGGACTCCAACGTTTCAATTACCGCCAATCCCGGCGCCAATTTCAACGGAAACGCCACATGGCAAGCCGGCAGCGGCACGGCCGCCAGCAGTACCCTTACTCGTGCCGGCTTGGTCGACCTCGACCTTTATCTTTTCACGACCAACCCCAACGGCAGTCTCAATCAGTTGACGGCCTTTTCCAACAGCGTCGTGGATAACGTCGAGCACATCTATGTTCCAACCGGCCTGGCCGCCGGCACCTACGAATTAGACGTTTACTCCCCGGCCAACATCCCCACGGATACCCCATTCGGCGTGGCCTGGGCGACGGTGCCCGAACCGGCCTCACTGTGTTTCCTGGCCATGATCAGCGCCGCCATGCTCCCGCAGCGAAGGCGTAATCGATGACCAAACCGTTGTGATAAGGCAGCGGTAATCAGTTTGAAGAATTGCCGGCGCCTTCATGGCAGAACCACATCCGTCGGCCTGGAATTCCGCGCCCATTTCAATTTCCACAACCCTGCCAAAGTTACGTGCTCGGCGTGGCCATCGAAGAAGACAATGTTCACCGCCATCCGGTGGCGGTCGAGGCAGTAGGCGCCGATTCCGATTTGGTTCGGGTCGATGAGACTGGTCGGAACAACATCAGGCCCGATTGGAAGGGCATACGGCTGGCTGCAGTCTCCCAGAATCGGAATGACCGAAGCATCCTTGAGTGGGTAGCGGAAGTAGGGATTGGGATTCCTGCGAGTGTTCGGTTGATAAATCCAATGGTTGAAGCCGTAACTGCCAACGGCGTCCCCATTGGGAGCCTCCATCGCCCAAGCGGCCTGGGCGGAGCCGCGATTGATGAAATGGCCCCCGCCAAACGGCGGCAAATCGTCCCGTCGCTGAAGCGCCTCCGGGCAAAGCAGCGAAGCCCGAACATTCCCGTTGTACGCTCCCAGCCACTCCCACCACCGCCGATCGGCCATCCAATCCCCGGCGTCTGACATCGTCTTCCCGTGGTTGCTCGCCAGGTACATCTGAAACGAAGCGCCCCATTGCTGCAGATTCGCCAGGCAGGCGGTCGAGCGCGCCGACTTGCGAACATTCCCCACCACCGGCAGCAGAATCCCCATCAGTAGAACGATGATGCCGATGACGACCAGCAACTCGAGTAGGGAAAAGCCACGATGATGCGTCGGTTTCGTTAATCGCGCAGCGGCTGCGGAACCCATATGAACAAGACGGAGCCAAGCGGAGAATCTTTTAGGCGTATACCTGGAGAGGGCAAAATAGACCCGCAAAAATGCCCTGGACCCAGCGTAATCGTCGGTGGCGCCCCGGGATAAAATAGAGACGGCCACACAGCACCTCGTGTCTCGATGTTCCCGCCGCGTTGGGGGGCGGCCGCCTCTTCCCTCGTTGCGGCCGCCCGAAGCCAATCTCCCGATCTCCTTAAAGCAGCAACTGCACCTGCGCCCGGCCGACCCAGATGTTGCGGCCGTTGTTAGCCAGGACACCGCTGCCGTCGTCGGCAACGGGCGAACCATTCGGCAGATACTCCGCGTCCAGAGTCAGCTTCAGCGACTGGCCGTAGATGTAGTAATTCACGCCGAGATCAATCACGTGAACGTTCGTATTCGTGCCGGCGGCGAATTCCTTCCCGTCGAAGTGAATGTATTCGTAGCGCGCGTAGGGTTCCCAATTCTTATCGATGGCCCACGACGCCTGGGCACGAAGCGTCGGGTCATAGGTGTCGACCTTCTTGGCCGTTGAGTTATTGCGGGTATAGCGACCGAGATACGCGGCGTAGAGCGACCAGCCGGTCGAGGTGGTGTATTGCACATCGCCGACATGCGAGAAGACCTCCTGGGAGCTGGTCTCGGTGAAATCTGTACCGCCGCCGAACACCAACGTGTTCGTTTTTGCGCCGTAAGCGGTCCCCTGCTCGTATTCCTTCCACGCGCCGAATGGCTTGTATTCGACTCGGCCGGCGGCGCCGTAATCGGTGGTGATGCCAGTCGTTGGATACTGCTCGAAATTCGTCCAGTAGTTGCGAAGCCCGCCGGTAAAACCCCCTTCAGCGCGAATGAATGTCCCGGGGTCGTACACGAGCGTGACCCCTTTCACGAACCCTTCGGCGTTGGCGAAAAGGTCGTTGGTGAGCGAACGCTCGACTGGCGCGTAATACTTGCTGGCCAAAAGCTGTTCGTGATCGAACGGGTCTTTGAACTGCCCGGCACGAATCGCGAACGGCGAGTGATCGAACTGGTACTTGCCCCAGGCCATCTCAAGCTGCACGTTGCCGGTCTTGCGATCGGCCGCGAACTGCGTGAAATAGGTGAGTTGGTCGCCGAACAGGTTCCCGTCGGCGCCGAACTTCAGTCGGCGGACTTCGAAGCCGGTCTGCGTGTTGTCCCTGCCGTCGACTCCTTTCTCGCGATAGGCGGTGACGTCCCGGAACTGCGCTTGGAGCCAGGGGTGGGCCAGGTATTTGCCGTCTTCACTCTGAAGCACGAACCGTCCGTTGGTATAACCGGCGAGCACGCCTTGCGCGTCCAGCAACTGGCTGTGATGATCGGCGTCATTCAGAACGCTGCCGATCGCTTGTTTCTCAGCTTCGGCTTTCTGCTCCTTCTGCTCTGCGCGAAGCTGAGTGATCTCATTCTGGAGCGCGTCGATCCGGGAATTGACGTCTTGCGTCGTCGGAGCCGAGGGCGCCGACGGAGGAACTGGGGACGGTGATGAATCCGCCAGTGCCGCGCCGGTAAGCGACGACGTCGCCAGCGTGACTGCGGCAAGCCAAACAGCCTTTCTTCGATGCAGGGGAAACACGAAACTCTCCTTCTCTCTGGACCCATTCGCCCGCGGTAGCCCGATTTGCCGCGCCCAACATGAGCGCAGACCGGCCGTCACTGACGGCCACAATTCGTTTCCGGGAACGCCGATGCATGGGGCGACTGCGGAGAAAAACTTCAGTTGAATGTCAAGGAAGCGCGATCCGGCGGAGCCCGGTTCGAATCAGAGCGGTCGGCGACAACGACAATGCCTGGCACAAGGCAGGCGACGCGTCGAGACCGAGCTTGAGCGGCGAGTAGTCATAACGAAGCGAAATATATCAATCTCAAGTGGCATGTCAATCTATTACATATAATTCCTACAGGAGATTATAAATTGGATGAATGGAAACTATGATCTGAAAATGCGTTGCGCAAAGCGATCAATTGCAAAAACTTATGATTGCATATTAAAAAGATAGGGATTTTTTTGGAAGATGGACCTGGACGATTTCCGGCGAGTTAATGGCGGAAGAAGAAGCTGAGAGCCAGATAGGCAAATGGAGCGGCAAACAGCGGGCTATCCACGACATCCAGAATGCCACCGAAGCCCGGAATGAGCCGGCCACTGTCTTTTACCTGGGCGTCGCGTTTCATCAGGCTTTCGAGCAAATCTCCCGCTTGGCCGATCGCGCCAATGCAGATGCCGAACAACGCCGTCTTCCACACTGGTTCGCGAAGCGCGTGGGCGAAGGCGCTGGCAACGAGAGCCGCCGTGAGCAATCCAAATCCAAGCCCTTCCCAGGTTTTGCCAGGGCTGAGCCAGGGAATCAGCTTATGCCGGCCCGTCGCTCGACCGCCGAAGTACGCGCCAATGTCGGTCGACTTCACAACGAGCAGAATCATCAGCACGATCGTCGTCGATCCGTTAAATCCGCGGGCGACGTGAATCGGATCGGTGTGCTTCACGCGAATCGCGATGAGAAACCACGCGAGCCCACCGAGGTAGAGCATCGAAAGCACGGTCCCCGCCATTCGCACGATCGCTTCGTCGGTTTGCCGATCCCAGGCACGTCGAAGTGCCGCCAACAGCATCACAAACGCGATGATAAACGCGAGCGTTGATGCCCCAATCGTCGCAAATTTCGGCCATTGCGTGAGAAATGCATGCAGCGCCAGCGCGCCTGACCCGATTGACGCCAGCGATCGATAAGGCATTACGTGCTCAGCGGTAAACAGCGCCGCCAGCTCAACCGTCGCGATCGGCAGCAAGAGCAGCAGGATGATCATCAGCCCGATGCCCCCGACGCCATACCCCACGCCAAAGTGCGCGTGCATCCACGGCTGCGTCCACCGCTCGGCCCGCGAATCCAGCCAAAGCAGCGCGAACAAGGCCGCCAGCATCATTGAACCGAAGGTGAGGCGGTTGCGAAGCGATCGTTCCATGGCGGATGTGACAGGTTTGTAGTCGAGCAATAATGCGGTGGCAAATGTCACCTTGCGCGGGGCTCGCACCATTGCAGATCGCAAGCCGGATCACGACGTGCATGAATGCCGGTTCGTTCCAATTGATTTTGAAACCGAGGCCACTTTCCTATATGATTATGTCGTGGCGCCGACCCAGTTCCGGTGGATCGAGTGGAATCGAGAGCATGCGACAAAGCACGGATGCACGATTCCCGAAATCGAATCGGTGGTTCGAAACGCCGGACACGGGTTCCCGCGCAAACGCGATCGCAAGAAATGGCTCGTGATCGGTCGTGGAACCGGTGGCCGCATGATCCGGGTCATTTATGTGCTGGACTCGGACGGTGCTGCATTTGTCATTCATGCGATGCCGGTGATCACGCGCAGGCGTCGATGAAAGAGGTTGTCATGAAGAAAGCCAAGAAGTCCGACATTGACGAGTTCATCGGCTTGCCCGATTCGGAGAAGGAGCGCATCTTCGCCGAGCTTGATGCCGAGACGCCCGAGCAATCGCTGGCGCGCTCGCGGCCGCTCAACGCCAGCGAACGCCGGCAGTGGCGGCGATTCAAAGCGAAAATGGGTCGCCCGAAGATCGGCAAGGGCGCTAAAACGATTTCTCTCACCGTAGAAAAGGAACTGCTTAAAGAAGCGGATGCTTACGCCAAGCGACACAAGATCAGCCGTGCACAGCTTGTGGCCAAAGGTCTGAAAGCGATCCTTGGTTCGGCGGCATAACGAATCGAAGAGAAGGAACCCAAATCACGCGACGGATGCTTATACGGAGCGTCTCCTCTAGAACTCGCCAAAAAGCGTAGACTTTACTTCGCTCATCGTTCCAGCCAAATCGGGGTAGACGGTCCCAGACCATACGCCATGACATTCGCGCAGGTGTAGCTGGACTTCTGCTTTGATGCGGGACGCGATTCGATACCTACAAAAATAGGCCTCATCTTTGAGCAATTCAGCCAGCTTAATCGCATGATCCGTGCCCAAGTTGGCCGCCACAGTGTAAAAGCCCTGCTGCGCATTATGGCGCGGAAAATATTGGGGTTCATAGAACAGGCAGACGATCCAGTTCTTCTCGGGTGGCCGCCCCAACTGAAACGCCGTGCTATCGAACTGGAAGACATCCTTTCCGGTTGTGCGATCCATTGCATCCTCAATGCATTTCCATTGTTCGTCACCCTTCCGCAAATATTGCTCGTAGTCGAATGCCCATAGGTCTCCGTCATCACCCTCTTTAGCTGTTGCGAAAAATGCGGCAATATAGGGTGACCGCGACCAGTCGAGCAGACGTGTCGGCACCCCGTAGTGCCGCATCCATGCCAACGCGAGCCGGTCACTCTCGCGGATCTCGAGGGGTAATTCACTGTGATACTTGGAAATGCTCCGAACCAAATTGATTGAAGCCCGCTCACGCGAAAGCTTTTCCTTGTATGAAAGTGTTGCGCGAGGTTTGTTTTTTGGGGGGCGATCAATCGACGGAAGAAGGTTGTCGTATACCGTAGGCACCCCGCGACACAGCCATCCCTTGGCTTTCAGTTCGATAAGGGTCCTTTTCACCGCACCTAGGCTTTTCAGGTCCCTTATTGGCCAACTTAGTTTCGGCAACTTGCCTCCCGTCGCTCCGCCACGTCAGTGGGGCCGAGCAGTTATCATGCAGCACGGTGAGCTTGACAACAAGAATGAGGGCGGGCCAAGATCTTTCTCGCGGTGGTGTGCCAAAGGAAGCGCACACAACTTCACGCAGAGCGCATCGCATTGACCAATGGCAGTCTTCGGCTATGATTTTGCCAATGCCTAGCGCAGCTCTGATCATTCGGCCCACGATTATTACCTAGGACATCCTGGATAGGGCGGAGCATTTGGATCAACGATGCGAATCGACGCCCTGCCCCAGTTGGCAGGGTTTTTTGTTTGAGCGACGACCTTTTGAAATCACATTGACTTTTGGGGGCAAAGATGAGCGACCGCCGACGAATCGAAATCTACGACACGACCCTGCGTGACGGCACCCAGGGCGAAGGGTTCAACCTTTCCCTGGAAGACAAGCTGCACATCGCCAAGCGGCTCGATGAGCTGGCCGTCGATTACGCGGAAGGCGGATTTCCGCTGTCGAATCCGAAGGATGCGGCGTTCTTTCAGGAGATTCGGCAAGTGAAGCTGTCGCACGCGAAGATCAACGCATTTGGCATGACGCGCCGGCGTGGGGAATGTCGTTCGCGAAGCGTTGCCGCCCTATCCGTTGTTTGAAATCGAGCCGTTACTATAATCCCGCGTTCCTTATTCGGGGCTGAAGTGCTCCCGAACGAAGCAATCGGCTTCGCAAGCGGAGCGGGAACGGCTATGGGTTTGATTGTTCAGAAGTTTGGCGGCACGAGCGTCGCGACGCCCGAGCGCATTCACGTTGCCGCCGCCCGCGCCATCGCGGCCAAGAAGGCGGGCAATAAAGTGGTCGTGGTCGTCAGCGCCATGGGCGACACCACCGATGATCTGATCGAACTGGCGAGAAAGGTTTGCGAGAACCCGCCAAAACGCGAGATGGATCAGCTGCTTGCCACCGGCGAGCAGGTGACGATCGCCCTGATGGCCATGGCGATGCACGGCCAGGGCCAGGAAGCGATCAGTTTCACCGGCGGGCAAATTGGACTTGTCACTGATAACGTTTTCTCCAAAGCCCGCATTCAGTCGATCAATCGCAACCGCATTCATGAGCAGCTTGATGCCGGAAGGATTGTAATCGTCGCCGGCTTTCAGGGCGTAACGCCGGAGGGCGATTACACCACGCTTGGCCGGGGCGGCAGCAACGCGACGTTGGTTGCCATCGGCGCTGTGCTGAATGCCGATGTTTGCGAGAACTACACCGACGTTGACGGGATCTACACGGCCGATCCCCGCATCGTTCCCTCAGCGCGCAAGATCGATCGAATCAGTTATGATGAGATGCTTGAGCTGTCCGGCCTGGGCGCATCGGTCCTGCAAACGCGGGCGGTGGAATTTGCCAAGAAATACAACGTGCCGCTTCACGTTCGCAACAGTCAGAATGATCATGAAGGAACGTGGATCGTCGCGGAGACTCCGAACATGGAACACATCGTCGTATCCGGCGCCGCCCTGAAAAAAGACCTGACCCGCGTGACGATCAAGGCCGTGCCCGACCGCCCCGGCATCGCCGCCCACATTTTTGGCGATATCGCCGAGGCCAATATCGTCGTGGATGACATCATCCAGAACGTCATGGACGACAACACCGCCAACATCAGCTTTACCGTCGAGCACGGCGAACTGCACGACATCAAGCCGGTGGTGGACAAGCTGATTAAGGATCTGGGCGCGCGAACTGACGCCGCATATCACAGTGATTTAGCCAAAGTCAGCGTCGTCGGCGTCGGCATGCGAACCCACACGGGGGTCGCGCAGCGGATGTTCAAGACTTTGGCCGATGCCAGGATTAACATCCAGAACATCACCACCAGCGAGATCAAGATCAGCTGCATCATCAATAAGGCCGACGGGGCCAAAGCTCTTCAACTGGTTCACGACGCGTTTGAGTTGGGCAAAGCGCGATGATTGCATACGGCCAGAGGCACGAGAGGAATTGTGATCGGCGCCAACTATCGAGGTATGCAAGTCACGGCTTCGACAGCGGTCGCCAGAGATCCTTTAGCGGAATCGCCAGAGGTGCGAAGACAGTCGGTCGTAGCTCGTCTTCGTCGCGACCCTGACAATCCACCTCGTATTCGGCGCCTAGCAGTGAGCAGCAGATCAACGATCGAGTAAAGGCATCAAGAATCCAGTAATTCGGAACTCGAAACTCTGCGTACCACCGCTTCTTTAGAACTGCGTCATGCCGTTCGTGCCCGGGGCTGATCGATTCGATAATCAGCTTCGGCGGCACAAGGATCCGAGTTTTATCAGGATTCTCGCGTTCAGCGGCTAGCACGGCTTCAGCCTGTGCTTTCTGAAATTCGGAAGTGACGAGCATCACGTCGGGAACCAAAACGCGTGACTCGCTTACGATCAGATCAACTTCATAACAGAATTCACCCTCGCCGCCAGTCGCCGCCAGATGAGACTGAACCGCGCGAGCAAGACGGCTGAGAGCGAGACTGCCATCGAGATAGGCTGGAGCCATACACGCGATTACCCCATCGATGATCTCGAACCGACTGCGAAACCACTGGGCTTCAATTCGAGGATCGTCCAAATCAGACGCTGACCAGCCCGTGCTTCCCGGGTCAAGTTTACGGGAATCGGTGGTCGCTGGACTCGGCTTTAACTGAGTCGTTGTAGTCATGCGCTAGGATTATACCAACCTCACCATCACGACGTCCGGGAAAGGTCAGATAGAGGTCAAGAACCCTAAGAACCCCGACACTCCACCGTCACGCTCTTAGCCAGGTTCCTGGGTTTGTCGACGTTGTGCAGCACTGCCGCGTGGTATGCGCTACGCTTACCAGAGCGATACGAGCGGGATCGCCAGCGGAGAGAATGCTTTCGGTTTGATCACGTCGGAATTCTTACCCTGGCAGTCCAGTACGTATTGGCCATCAACCAGGAGGTAACAAACAAGCGTCTGCGCGAAGGCGTCAACGATCCAGTAGTTCGGAATGCCAAACTGCGCGTACCACAGGACTTTCAGCTCCTGGTCATGTGACTCATGGCCTGGACTGACAGATTCGATCACGAGTGTTGGCGGCACCAGGATGCGAGTGCGTTTTAGATTCTTCCGACGAGCCTTAGCGGCAGCAGCGGCCTGTTTCGAGCGATCTTGCTTGGTCAGCATCACCGCATCGGCGCGAAGAACCCTCCGCTTGCCAAGAATCAGGTCCACCTCCGTCGAAAACGCCACCGGATCTTTCTGTGATGCAAAATGGTTGCGAACAGACACCATGAGCTCAAACAGCGCTCTGCCACCGGCGAAGTATGCTGGAGCCATGTTGGCGAGAACCCCCTCAATGATTTCGAAGTGACCAGCAAACCATGCCGCTTCGATCTTTGGATCATCCAGATCGTCGGCCGACCACCCCGTACTACCGGGCTCGAATGAGCGGACATCGTCATCAACCGGCACTGATATTGGACGGGTCGTTGTCGTCACGCGTAGGAATTATATCAACGTCGCCCAAAAGACGCCTAACGAAAGGATGAGGGCGGTGGCACCGGACCCCTACTCCACCGTTACGCTCTTAGCCAGATTCCTCGGCTTGTCCACGTTGCAACCGCGCAGCACCGCGGCGTGGTACGCCAGCAATTGCAGCGGCACGACGCTCAGCAGGGGTTGCAAGGGTTCGAGCGCTTCAGGGATGTAAACGACGTGGTCGCTGTAGCGGCGGATGTGGGTGTCGCCCTCGGTGGCGACGGCGATGATCCGGCCGCCGCGGGCGCGGACTTCTTCGATGTTGCTGACGACCTTGTCGTACTGCACGCCTTGAGTCGCGAGGAACACGACCGGCATGCCTTCATTGATCAGGGCGATCGGGCCGTGCTTCATCTCGGCGGCGGGCATGCCCTCGGCGTGGATGTAGCTGATTTCCTTCAGCTTCAGCGCGCCTTCGAGCGCGATCGGATAGTGATAGCCGCGACCGAGGAACAGCCAGTTCTCACGATCGACAAATTCGCTGGCGATCTTCTTGATGTGATCGCTCTGGGCGAGCACCGCCTGCATCTTTTCGGGGATGGCGCACAGGCCGTCGATGATCTCCTGCGTTTGCGCCTGGCTCATGAACTTGCGACGGCCAATATAGAGCGCCAGCATCGTGAGCACCGCGCACTGGCAGGTGAAGGCCTTGGTGCTGGCGACGCCGATTTCCGGGCCGGCGTGCAGGTAGATGCCGCCGTGGGTTTCGCGGGCGATCGTGCTGCCGACGGAGTTCACGACGCCCAGCGCCATCGCGCCTTTTTCCTTGGCTTCGCGAAGCGCGGCGAGCGTATCCGCCGTTTCACCCGACTGGCTGATCGCGACGACCACCGTTCCCTCTTCCACGATCGGATTGCGATAGCGGAACTCGCTGGCGTAGGTGCACTCGGTGACGACTTTCGCCAGGTCTTCCATCAGATAATCGCCGACGAGACCCGCGTGCCACGCGGTACCCTGACCGGTGAGGATGAAGCGATGAGCGCGAACCAGATCGCGGGTGTGATCGGCCAGCCCGCCGAGCACGATGCGCCCCTCGCGCTTTTCCGCTCGACCGCGAAGGCAGTTGCTGATGGCCGCCGGCTGCTCAAAGATTTCCTTGAGCATGTAATGCTCGTAGCCGCCCAGCTCATACTCTTCGAGCTTGTGTTCCAGTTGCTGCACCACCGGCGAAATCACGATGTCATCGATAGTGGTCGTGCGGAACTCATCCGGCTTCAGCACCGCCATCTCGTTGTCATTCAGATAAATGACCTGCGTGGTGTGCTCGACAATCGCGCTGGCATCCGATGCGACAATGTATTCGTTCTGACCGACGCCGATGATCAGCGGACTGCCCTTGCGCGCGACGACCAGCGTGTCGGGTTCATCCTTGCAGATCACTGCGATCCCGTACGTTCCTTCAACCTGATGCAATGCCCCCTGTACGGCCTTTTGCAGCAACCCGGCCGCATCGGGCTGACGCGCAATGAGATCGGCATAGAGATCGCCGATCAGCATCGCCAGCACTTCCGTGTCCGTCTGGCTTGCGAATTTGTGGCCCTTGTCCGTCAAAAACTGCTTGAGCGCCACATAGTTTTCAATGATGCCATTGTGAACCAGCGCTACGCGGCCGGTGTCGTCACAGTGCGGGTGGGCATTGATTTCATTTGGCACACCGTGCGTGGCCCAGCGCGTGTGAGCCATGCCCAGGTGCGTCAGCGGAAGCGGCGTCTTGGAATCATTCAAGCTGCTTTCCAGAACGCTGATGCGCCCCACCGCGCGGCGCACGTGCAGCCTGCCGGCGTCGTCGATGACGGCAATGCCCGCCGAGTCATAGCCCCGGTATTCCAGGCGCTTGAGACCTTCAATGAGCAACGGCTGAGCAATCTTCCGGCCAACGTACGCAACAATGCCACACATAGAGTTAGACTCCCTCTTATTCGCTATCGGTCAGTTTCGGGTGCAGATGCGGGCTCTGCCGGACTAAAAGTTCTACGAACACGATGGCCGCAGGGATCGACACTTCAGACAAAACAAGCGGGGCGGTTCCAATAAACCGCCCCACTCTAACGCACAATTGACGTTGTTCCAGCAGTATTGGCGCAAATATGATTGCCGCGAGATCGCTCGGCAAAATCTGCGCGAAGCGCCCAAAATCACCCCACCGTCAGGTTCGCCAGGTAATCCTCCAGCGACTTCTGCTGGTCGTTGGCCTGGGCTTGCAGCTTCTGGATCTCGGCGTGCAAGTTTTGAATGGTCGTCTCCTGATCGTCCAGCTCCTGAAGCAGCCGTTTCGAATAGGAGCTGTTTGGGTTCACCGATTTCATGTTCTCGCGAATGCGCGATTGCTCCTGCGTGATCTCGTTGATCTTCTGCTGCCGTTGCTCGATGTCGCGGCGCGTCGTCGTGAGCGCGCTGTTCAGATCGGCGGCTTTGCGAATCGCATCGCGCACCGGCTGCGGAATCTCGCCGGTGCGAGAGTAAGCCATCAGTGAATCCAGATCGAGTTGCAGCATCGCTAAGGATTGACGTTCGATATGTTGCTCTTTCACCGTCAGCTCGCTGACCTTCTTCGGCTCCAGCTTCCCTTCAAAACGATAAAGCGCATCGGTGGTTTCCAAAGCCGACTTCGGCTCGATCAAATCCCACCCGCCATGCCGGGGCGATTCGATGATCAGCGTCCGGCCCGTGTCCGATTTATCCTCCGCGACGTACGACTGCGTCATGGTCTGCCTGTACGACAGCTCGAGCATTCCCTTGACGATCTTGCCGGTCACGAGCGTGCTCTGCTGATTGTTGTCCTTCACCTGCATGGTGACTTCCTGATCGATGCCGTAGCTGATCAGGCGGTCCTGGCCGATCGGAATATCCTGCACGCTCGCGTCGCCGGCATAAGCGCCGTCGGAAATCACCGTGATCGGCCCTTGCATCAGGAACTTTCCGGTCGTGTTTTTCAGCCGAGCGCCCAGCAGCGGATTGTGCGGCAGGGTCGAAGCGTTGTAGATGCTGAGCTTCTGCACATCGACGTCGTCGGTCACGATCGGCAGCATCGCCGACTGCTGGCGCGCGATGCTCACCGAGCCGACGGTGTATTGGAACAACTCACCGACTTTGGAAGCAGACGCGATCGAGGAGATTGAGGCCCTGGCATCCATCGGCCCTACGGTCGCTGCGTCAGCAGCTCCCGATGGCATGCCGCCAGCAAATCCACCGCCGCCCAAGGCCCCATATGCTCGGCCCGCTTTCGCCATCGGTGCGGCTGCAAGGGCCCGGTCGCGCAACATCATGGATGCAGCCGGCTTGTTTGAAATCGCATCGTCATATGTCGGCGGCCGCAGGCTTGCGTATAGCTCTGGCACCACCGTCGGCCGCTGCACGTACAACGGCTGATACAAATCCTCGATGAAGCTGATCGGCCGGCCGCTCACCAGGCTCAGTTGCACATCTTTCCAGTCGCTGTCGGTTTGGTTTTCGACGATCGCCCAACCTTGCAGCACGGCTTTGGCGTCTTTGTCCTTGCCGGTCAGAATCAGGCGATAGCTCGTCTTCCAGACCGGCGTTTCGACGACGTAGCCGATGCGCACGCGGCGATCGCCTTGCCCGGCGAAGTGAATCTCAACCGGCTTCTTGTCCTTGTCACGCGCCTGCGAGAGCGCCGCGAGTGCGGAGACGAGTTCCTTTTGTAGCTCCGGATCATCCAGCTTCACGCCGGACACTTTGGAGAGATCGATTGGCTCAATGCTCGCATCACTCACCAGATTTACGACCCAGACGTCCATCAGCGCAGCATGATCGCCGGCGCCCGCGGGACGCTGCTGCTTTTCGACGCCAAGCACCGTGCCGGAAGTCGACGGCCCGCCTTGGCTCTGCGCGATTGTCACTTTCGCGCCGCGCAATTGATTCAGCAGATCCGCCAACGCCGGATTGCTCGTCAGATCAAGCTGGAAACTTTTCAGCGTCCGATCGATCGGCCCCTGCGCCGGATACGTGACGGCGGCAACCTTGCCTCCATCCATGTCTTCCAGCACGAGGCTCTTCAAAATGTCGTTGATCTGATCGGTCTTGAATCGGAGCACCGTCTCGGCGTTATTGGCGACGCTGCCAAAGTGCTCGAAGTAGCCGACGCCGCTGGAATAGAGCACCACTTCCTTGACCGGCACGTTGGCCTGGGCGTCGTCGCCGAAACAGATTGAAGCGGTTCCTGCGGAAACCGCGGCAGCCATCAGTACCCGTTGAATTGCACGCATCATGGTTGATCCTCGAAAGTAAAAGAAGCCGTTGGCACATTGTCCCCGCCGTAGTCTTGGACGCACGAGATTTCGCAAAGTTTCGAACGAGGCGGCCCTCTATTTTCCCTCCTCCAGACTTCGACGAGCTCTCTTCGAGCCTGAGCCTCAGAGCCGAAGGCAGTCGAGTCGTACCCTGGGGGAGGGTAGGGTCACTCCTTCCGCGTTCTCGTTGACATGCAAGTTGATTGGCGCTGAAGTGTTGCGCATCAAGGAGGTCCGAACATGGATGCGTTCATGCGTGAATTGATGCGGCGTTCCCCCCTGGCGGCGA
>Ga0182024_10008959_pt1 | contig 20877 bp, 18 predicted proteins | sample P32metaG_FD_120480 | JGI IMG/M metagenome (GOLD analysis project Ga0182024, IMG submission 120480) | Permafrost microbial communities from Stordalen Mire, Sweden - P3-2 metaG (Illumina Assembly) | ecosystem: Environmental > Terrestrial > Soil > Wetlands > Permafrost | place: Sweden: Stordalen...
AGTCCTGCCGGGGGTGGAGTGGAGGGCGGCACTAGGCCCATCGGCGGGAGCCGATGGGGGGGTGAATCGACGAGCGAAGCGAGGAGAGAGGGGCTTGGGCCCCTACAAACCTGGCTAGTACCGTCCGGCCGTCGCGAAGCGACGGAGGCCGGCAACCGCCGGCCGAACTTCTTCCGGACGGTACTAGGGGACGGTACGTCGCTCGCCCCGAGTGGTCTGTTCAACCAGCCCCTCCCGGGCATGAATGCTTCGGAGCTGACGGCGTTCGTCGCCACTCATGAAGACGAAATCTTGGCCGACGAGCACGTGCTGCCTCGCGCAATGCTCGCCCGCTCCATCCGAACCGTTCCACCCCGCTTCGCCTTGCCCGGCGTCCCGCCGAACGTTGCGACGGCCTTCGAGGCCGAGACGTGCAGCGGTTGTCACACGGGCCAGCCCACCCTCGATGGTACTTTTCACGTCTCACCCCTTCGTCGGGGCATCGAGGCGCTCTCCCCGTTCCTGGTTCATTCGGGCGGCGAGCCCGACGAGCTCTCTCGGCGCGCGGAGATTTTGCGCGGGCTACTGTGCCGCGGGTAGACGGGCGCCTTGTCGGCGGCCTCTGCGTCACCGGGTTTCGACTCGTCGTCCGCGACCGTCGACGGAGAATCCCCCTGCACGGTTCTCAGCGCATACTATGCGCGGATGGCCGCCTCGGCGCGGATGGCTTCCTTCTTGAGGGAAACAAGCGTTTCACGAACGGCCGCGTGGGCGACCGCGAGATCCTGGTCTTCGGTCGTCGCCGACAATCAAGGCTTCGACGCGTCGGGCGGGACGCCGATGCCCGTGAGAACGAAACGGTCGCTCGTACCCGCGTCGGACGGGGACGCATCGAGGGAAGCCTCGACCGACGCTTCGCCATCGCCACCGGCACCGCCCGAGTCTTCGGGGGCGACGCCGATCCCGTTCAACACATCGGCCGACGGCGACGCGTCCAAGCTCAGGTCATAGGGCGAACCCTGATCCTTCGCGGCGTCCCCAGTTTCGGGGCTGAAACAGCTGCCGTCCCTTATACACGGGCCACCACTGCACCCCACAATGACGGCACCTGCACCCGCGAAGCAGGTACCGAGTCCGGAGACCAGCGCGAGCGCTTGGGTCACACGAATCTCGACATCCTGCAATGGCCAGACGTCGCGACATCCATAGCGGCGGTCCTCCGACGAGTTTCGGACGCGAGGGAATAGGATGGGATGTCGTGTACGTTATGCGGATGCGTCGCGTGTGCGGGAACTCCTCGTTTCTCGGGCTTCTTGCGGTCGCGTGCGGATCGCGCACCGGGCTCGTCGAAGGCCCTGTGGGCCCGGTGGACGACGGCTCGGCTCCCGCGCATGAAGCAGGAGTCGACGCCGGCGGCGCAGACGTCATCGACGAAGAGATTGGCTCCGAGTCGGGGACGGACGCCGCGGAATGCCCGAGCGGCCTCGTTACGCTCGCCTCGGGACAGGGAGGACCGGGCGCGATCGCTGTGGACGGAACGAGCGTCTATTGGTCAGACAACTACTCGGGCAGGATCATGAAGGTCGGGTTGTGTGGCGGAACGCCGACGATCCTCGCTGAAGCGCCGGGGGCTCCTCAGGACATCGCCGTCGACACGTCGAGCGTCTACTGGGTGAACGGCAGCACGGTGATGAAAGTGCCCTTGAACGGAGGCACCCCTACTACCTTCGTCTCGGATCAGGGCAACCCTTCCTCGATCGCCGTGACGTCCTCGACTCTCTACTGGACGGACTGGAATTCGGGTGCGGTCGCGAAGATGCCGATCGGCGGAGGCACGCCCGTGACGATCGCCACGGGTCAGATCTCTCCCTCGAGCATCGCCGTGGATGCCATAAGCGCCTACTGGACAGACGGCGACGTGGGAACGATCCTGAAAGTGGCGCTCGACGGGGGGACACTGATCACACTGGCCTCGGGGCAGAGCGAGCCCGCCGACCTCGCGATCGACGCGATGAACGTCTACTGGACCAACGAGGACAGCAACTCCGTCGTGAAGGTTCCTCTGTCGGGAGGAGTGCCGACCACTCTCGCCTCGGGGCACGGCGAGCCGTTCGGCATCGTGGTCGATCCTACCGGCGTCTACTGGACGGCCGGAGATCCCTTCCCGTGTCACGACGACGGCGGCGGGTGCGGGGCGGTGGTGAAAGAGGCGCTGGGCGGCGGCACACCCACGACGCTCGCTTCGATCGCGGGCGGCGCCGTCAGCCTCGCCGTGGACGCGACGAGTCTTTACTGGGTGAACATCAGCATCGGCAGCGTGATGAAGCTCACTCCGAAATGAGCAAGAGAGGGAGCGGCCAGGGCGAGCCCCGGCCTTGACACTAGACAGACCGGTCTGTACATTCCTGCGCATGGTCGAGTCGAAGAGCACAGGGTCCGTCCGAGAGCGACTCCTCCGAGCGGCCGACGAGCTCTTCTACGAGGAGGGGGTGCACATCGTCGGGATCGACCGTGTGCTCGCGCGCGCCGGGGTGGCGAAAGCCTCGCTGTACGGCACGTTCGGCAGCAAGGACGAGCTCGTGCGTGCGTATCTGGAGGGGCGCGGGCTCCGCATTCAAGAGCGAATCGCGAAGCGAATCGCCGGGCACGAAGGCCCGCGCGACCGCATCCTCAGCGTCTTCGACCAGCTGAGCGAGCGCGTCGCGGACGGTTCGTTCCGCGGGTGCGCGTTCATCAACGCCTGCGCGGAAGGCGCCCCCGGAGCGACGCCGGCGCGCGAAGTCGCCGCGGCGCATCGCGCCTGGAGGTGCGATCTCTTTGCGAAGCTCGCGAGGGAGCTTGGCGTACCCGACCCGGTCGAGACAGGCCGGGAGCTGTCCCTTCTTTACGACGGCGCGCTGGTCGCGTCGTCGATGGATTCGGACTCCGGCGCACCTGCCACGGCGCGCAAATTGGCGGAGAGTCTTCTCGACACGCGGGTCGCCACAAAGGCAGTCGCGCGGTCGAGCGCGAAGCGTCGTCGTAGCCGCAGACCACGAGCTACGTAGCTCGGCCCGTTCGTTCTCTCGTTTCGTCGTCTCATTACAACGGAAGGCACAACCATGTGGATCGTCCGCCTCGCGTTGCGGCGCCCGTACACCTTTGTCGTCATGGCGATGCTCATTGCCTTGAGCGGCGTTTATTCGATTCTCCGGATGCCCACGGACATTCTGCCGGAGATCGACATCCCCGTGATCTCGGTGGTGTGGCAGTACGGCGGCCTCCCCCCCGATGAGATGGAGCAGCGTTTCACGGGATTCTTCGAGCGCCTCCTCACGACCACGACCAACAGTATCGAACACATCGAGAGTCAGTCGCTCTATGGCGTTTCGGTCACGAAGGTCTTCTTCCACCCTGGCACGAAGATGGAGATGGCCAACGCCCAGGTGACGGCGTCGGGTCAAACGTTCCTGAAGTTTCTTCCGCCAGGGGCCACTCCGCCTCTCATCGTCAACTACAGCGCGTCGAACGTTCCCATCCTCCAAGGTTCCGTCCACTCGGACACGCTGTCGGAACAGCAACTCTTCGACCTCACGAGCAACGTGCTGCGCACGGGCCTCGCCACGGTGCAGGGCGCGCAAATGCCGTTCCCCTATGGAGGCAAGCAGCGCCAGGTCATGGTCGATCTGGATCTACCCCGGCTCTACGCACTCGGTCTCTCCCCGAACGACGTAAGCAACGCGGTGCAGGCGCAGAACCTCATTCTCCCGTCGGGGACCGCGAAGCTCGGCAAACAGGAGCTGCTCATTCGGCTCAACAGCAGCCCGGACGCGGTCCGCGACCTTGCGACACTCCCCGTGAAGACGGTGAACGGCTCGACGATTACGATTGGCGACGTCGCCGAGGTGCGAGACGGCTTCGCGCCCCAGACGAGCCTCGTGCGCGCGAACGGCCGGCGCGGCGTGCTCATGACGCTCCTCAAGAGCGCCGGCTCCTCGACGCTCGACATCGCAAGCCGTGTCCGCAGTCTCTTGCCCTCGCTGCTCACGACGCTGCCTCCCGAGTACCGGATCGTTCTTCTCTTCGATCAGTCGGTCTTCGTGCGTGGGGCCATCGCGGGGGTGGTCAAGGAAGGCGGCATCGCCGCCGCGCTGACCGGGCTCATGATTCTGCTCTTCCTCGGGAGCTGGCGCAGCACCCTCATCGTGGTGACGTCGATTCCGCTCTCGATCCTCGTCTCGTTCGTATGCCTCGCCGCGTTCGGTCAGACGATCAATCTGATGACCCTCGGCGGCCTCTCTCTCGCCGTCGGGATCTTGGTGGACGACGCCACCGTCGAGCTCGAGAACGTCCACCGTCACATGGCGATGCGAAAGCCCATCGTCGACGCGATTCTCGACGGAGCGAAGCAGATCGCCGTCCCCGCGTTCGTCGCCACGCTTTGCATCTGCATCGTGTTCGTCCCGATTGTCTTCCTCTCGGGGGCAGCGCGCTCGCTGTTCACGCCACTCGGGCTGGCCGTCGTGTTCGCGATGATGACCTCCTACTTCCTCTCGCGAACGCTCGTGCCGACCATGATGCAGTACCTGTTGGGAAAGGAGGTGGGCCTGTGCACGGGCGAAGCCCGCGGACGCAGCGTCATCTGGCGGGTCCACGAGCGCTTCAACGGCGGCTTCGAGCGGCTTCGACGCCTCTACGGCGGCTACCTCGATTGGGCGCTTCACCACCGCCGTCTCGTCGCGGTCGTCTTCGGCGTCTTTGTCGTCTCGTCTGGGCTGCTGCTCGTCCCGAACCTAGGGCGCGACTTCTTCCCGTCCGTCGATGCGGGGCAGATCCGCTTTCACGTCCGCGCCGCTCCCGGCACCCGCATCGAGGAGACCGAGTCGACGTTCATGAAGGTCGAGGACCTCGTGCGCGAGACGATCCCTGCCCGCGAGCTGGAGACCGTCATCGACAACATCGGCCTCCCCGTCAGTGGCATCAATCTCACGCTCGGCGACCCGTCGATGATCTCCTCGGCCGACGGTGAGGTGCTCGTCCAGCTCGCCGAGACGCACCGCCCCGTGCGGACCTACGTGGAGGCGCTGCGCCGGCGATTCGCGGCGCACATGCCGGAGGTCGAGGTCTTCTTCCTTGCTCCCGACATCACCACCCAAGTCCTCAACTTCGGGCTCTCTGCGCCCATCGACGTGCAGATCGTCGGCCCGATGGCGAACAACGCGAAGGACTACGCCATCGCCCACGACCTCCGGGCTACGATCGCCCGCGTCCGGGGCGCCGTGGACGTGCACCTTGCCCAGGTCGTCGCGCAGCCGGAACTGCGACTGGACGTCGACCGAACCGAGGCGAGCCAGAGCGGGCTGACCCAGCGCGACGTGGCCGGCGACGCGTTCGTGTCGCTGAGCTCGAGCGGGCAGGTCGCCCCCAACTTCTGGCTCGATCCGAAGAAGGGCATCTCTTACCTCGTCGCAGTCCAGACCCCTCAATACAAACTCGACTCGATGTCGGCGATCGAGGAGACACCGATCCACCTGCCGGGTTCCGCTGTCCCGCAGACTCTCGGCAACCTCGCCACGGTGCACCGGGACGTTACGGCAGTCAACGTCACTCACTACAACGTGATGTCGACGTTCGACGTGCTGGCCAACGTAGACGGTGCCGACCTCGGGTCGGTGTCGGACGCGGTCGAGCGTATCGTCGCGGAGACGAAGAAGACCCTCCCGCGCGGGACCTCCATCGTCGTCCGGGGGCAGGTCGAGAGCATGAACTCAAGCTTCCGCGGGCTGTCGTACGGAATCGTCGCCGCGATCGTCCTCGTGTACCTGCTCATGGTCGTCAACTTTCAGTCCTGGCTGGATCCGCTCATCATCCTGTCGGCGCTGCCGGGCGCGCTCGCAGGCATTCTCTGGATGCTGTTCGCGAGCGCGACGACCGTATCGGTACCCGCCCTCATGGGAGCGATCATGAGCATCGGCGTCGCGACGTCGAACAGCATCCTGATGGTCACTTTCGCGAACGATCGTCGCAAGGAGGGGGACGAGGCACTGCGCGCCGCGTGGCTCGCCGGGGTGACGCGGCTGCGCCCCGTTCTCATGACCGCGCTCGCCATGATCCTGGGCATGTTGCCCATGTCTCTCGGCCTAGGAGACGGAGGGGAGCAGAACGCACCGCTCGGCCGCGCCGTCATCGGGGGCCTCGGCGTGGCGACCCTCACGACCCTCTTCTTCGTCCCCGTCGTGTACGCCGCGTGGCGCAAGAGCCCCGCCGCGACCGCACCCATCCAAGGAGCACTCTCATGACACACTCGATTGAACCGAGGGAGCACGACGCGCACACCGGGGGCCACGGCGAGGGGGAGCTGTTCGATCCCGCAGACCGCCGTCCCACCTCACGAGGGCTCTTCACGCTGGGAGGCGCGTCCGCGCTCGTCCTCGTGGGTCTCGGGGTTGCCGGCGTAGTGCCGCGTGCCTTGGCGCGGGCCGCGATCGAGGAGAGGGCGAGCGCCACCGCGGCCGTCGTGCCAGAAGTGCAAGTGGCGCGGGCTCATCGCGAGGCAGCCGGCGCGCCGGTGGTCTTGCCCGGCACGGTACAGCCGCTTCAGGAGACGGCGATGTATGCGCGCGCCAACGGGTACGTGCGCAAGTGGTACGTCGACATCGGCGCGGAGGTTCGAAAGGGGCAAGTGCTCGCCGAGCTGGATCTTCCCGACGTCGACCAGCAGCTCCGGCAGGCCAGGGCGAACGCGAAGGAGGCAGCCGCGACCATCTCGCAAGCGAGGAGCCAGCTCGACTTCGCGCGCACGACCAACGACCGCTACTCGGCACTCGCGTCTTCAGGCGTGGTGTCGATGCAGCAGACGGACCAGTACTCGTCGGAGTACGAGGTCCGTCAGGCGAACCTGGAGGCGGCGCACGCGGCCACGGGGAGCGCCGATGCGAACGTGCGGAGGATCGAAGAGCTGCGCGCGTTCGGTACCCTTACGGCCCCGTTCGACGGCGTGGTGACGATGCGGACCGCAGAGGTCGGCCAGCTCGTCGTCCCGGGCACAGGGCAAGGGGAGCCGCTCTTCAAGGTGGCGGAAGACGACGTCGTCCGCATCTTCGTTCATGTGCCTCAGCTCTATGCCGCGGGGGTCAGGCGAGACACCGAAGCCCCCGTGACGGTCCGCGAGTCAGCCGGACGCGTGTTCCACGGAAGGGTCGCCCGCACTTCCAGGGAGCTCGATGCGGCGACGCGCGCGCTGCTCGTCGAGATCGATGTCCCGAACCCGGATGGCGCGCTCGTCTCGGGCATGTACGCAAAGGTTTCACTCGCGGTCAGTCGACAGGACACGCTCTTGAGCGTGCCGGCGACCGCGGCGCTCATCGACGCGAACGGAACTCGCGTGGCGCTCGTGCGGGAGGGGCAGATCCACTGGCAGCCGGTGGAGGTTTCCGCCGATGTCGGGGACCACCTGGCCATCGCAACCGGCCTCTCGGACGGGGATACCGTCGTGCTGACGCCGACGGAGCGACTGACCGAAGGGGAGCGCGTCCAGCCGCAGGGCTCCCCATAGTGTGCACACCGTCGAGGCAACCTATGACCCTTCGAAGAAGTCCCACGATCGTTTTGTTCTTCGCCGCGCTCCTCGTTCCGTCTACGGCGGGGGCGATTCGCACGATGGAGCACGCGGTTTTCAAGGCATTTTCGCTGCGCATGGTCGCGTGAGGCGTGATGCCGCGCGTGGCGACGGCACCGAGAAATGCGGCTCGACGATGGCGGGACTACCGAACGCCCGCGGGCGGTCGCCCGGTGAAGGCGTACCTCGGACGAACTTAGTGACGAGGAGCTCGCGGCCGTCATCGCGGCCGGAAAGAGGTAGCCGAGTGTGGGCTCGTGGCGTCGCGACTTCGACATCGCGCGACTGAAAGGAGCCCAGGTCGACGCCGAGTTCGCGCAGCGACGATTCATGATGGTCGATCCCGGCAACCGACTCGTTGCCGACACGCTCGAGGGGATTGGAACGAAAGCTCCGCGCATTGGCGAAGGCGCGAGACGAAAGAGAACACACACGACGCAAGCATCAGATCGTGATCGGCGACCCTATTCGCGAGCGGCTCGTGACCATGACGACGGACTTCGACCAGGTGTGGTCAAACCCGGCGACGCCGAATCGCGGGCGTAAGCGATTGCTCGCTTAGGTTGTCGAAGACGGCCTCGTGAAGCTCGCGCGTGACGGGACGCCGCGAACCCCCCAGTTGATTCTTCGCGCAGCCCGAGCCACTACCTTTTTAAGGCGTCCTTGATGTCCTTCACGGCGCCTTTCACCTTGCCCTTGAACTCGTCTGCCTTGCCCTCGTTCTCGAGCTTCTTGTCGCCGGCCAGAGCGCCTGCGGCGTGCTTGACCTTGCCTTTGGCCTTATCGATGATTTCGCCCATTGATTATCTCGCTCGGTAGCTGATGCGTTTTGAAGATCGCTCGTGGGGTAATTCCCTCGGACGGCGTTCGATATGGAGCACGTGTGTGCAAGTTCGAAGCCGTAGGTCACTGGAGCGAACTCATGCTGATACTGCTAGCGGTCCGTGTGCGCTTCAGATCATCGCGTTGCCGGGGAGGGGCGCTTGGCTTCGCGAGGCACGGAAAGTGCGTCCAACGTTTGCGGATACCTGGAACCGGAGACCGGAAATATGGCAAACGTTCTTATCGTCGATGACAATTTGGAAACCGTGGAGCTCTGCAGCGACCTTTTGCAATCGGTCGGGCACCGAGTACAGACAGGAAAAAATGGCGAGGAGGGTCTGAAATCTATGAACTCCGGCCCGCTTCCTGACTGCGTCTTGCTCGACGTCGACATGCCCGTGCTAAGCGGACCGGGAATGGCGCATCAGATGCTTCTGCACGACGCCGGGGAGGAGGGAATCCCTATCCTGCTCGTGTCCGGAAGAGGGGACTTGCAAAAGGTTGCCGAGCGAATGGGCACGCCGTACTTCCTCACCAAAGCCACCCCTGGTTACGGGCAGGCTCTCCTCAGAATTCTCGACCGAGCACTCAGCGAGCGACGGGCGCCAGCGTCCGCCTGAAGCCCATGCGTGTAACGAGTAATCTCGGCGAAGCGCGGGCACGTGGTTCCATGAGGAGGAATGATGATGAGATCCCGTAGAGACAGCCCGACGGCCATACGGTTCGCCGAGAGGCGTAGGCGCGAGGACGACGCGCCGAAGCTTCGCGCGCAGGTGCCGAACCTGGTCAGCCTCCAACTCGACATCGACGATCGCTCGGGTGTCGGCGAAGGAAGCGCGCATACTCGGCGCGTCGTGATCGACCGCGCGCCAGCTCTGTTCGTATGGCCGTGCGGAGATCCGCAGTGCGCCAACGGGGAGCACGATCTGACGACGACCGTGATGAGCGCGCTCCGCGCGCACGAGACGTCGTTTCACGGCGAGGACGCGTGCATGGGCTCCGTGGGGCCGAACGCATGCTCGCGCGTGCTGCAGTTCGAAGCTTTTGCTGCATACCAGCCCTGACGACGCAAACGGACTTGAGCTCGACAGCAATGATGAGAGCGATCATGCCAACGTTCGGCTCCTCTGCGTCTCGGCTCCCACGTTCTTCACTCACATCCAGTCTTTCGCGGGTTGATCGGCCTGACGCCGCGGACCGAGACATCGTTTCGATTCACACCCTGCACGCGCTCGCTGGTTGCGTAAGGGCAAGCCTCATGGATCGAGTGAATCCGGGCCGCGACGGAGCACGTCGTTGCTCGGTGCAAACTCGACGGCCGTCGTGGTCCTGCTCTTCAGGCTTCCCACCGCATACCCGAGCTCGGCGTCCGATCGGACCTCGAGACTCGAGACGCGCCCGTTCGCGAAGTAGAATGCCTGATCGGCGCTCGTTACGACGAGCGCGGTGCGAAGGTGGTACTTCAACATGAAGCGCCCAGCGTTCCTCAAGTTCGTCGTCGAGTGACGCGCGCAGGGCTCAACGACGATGGCGCTCTCGGAGAGGCCGCGCTCGAGCAGATACGCCTTCATCGTGAGCGCCTCGTTGAACGGCGTATTTGCGGGACGCACGTTTCCACCGGATACGAGAACGATGTGCGATTTCCCTTCGCGGTAGAGCGCGATCGCCTCGTCGAGGCGGGCGGCCGCGACAGGGTGTACGTGCGCTAAAGGCTTCCCTGCGTCGGCCGGCGTGTATCCGGGTACGATCAGGAGGTCGTACGGAGCTTCCGATCGCGCGTGGAGCGCCTCGGACTTGAGGACATCCGCGTTCTCATGGGAGAGCGACATCATGTCGGGCGACTCGCAGTACGACCAAGAGCCGTACACTTTCACGATCTCGGCGGCGGGCGTGGACTGAAGCGCCGGCACTCCGCACGACGCGACGCCGAAGCTCGTGAGCCACGTCGCGATGTTGAGGGCGCCGCCGAGCGTCTTCCTACGAAAGGAGGCCGACACCTGCATCTCCCATCGTCGGTCTAGGGTGTTGGGCGTCAACAGTGAGCCACCAGATATATGACGATGAGAATTGGAATCGGGATACCCAACAGCCATGCAAGACCGTACTTCATCTGAGTTCTCCTATGAACGATGCGTCGAGTCGAGCGACCCGATGAGCAGAATGCACAACGCGTATCGCGATCGAGCGCATCTAGTGTGTCTTCGTAGCCAAGCAGGACCCGATCCGTGCCTCTGGGTGACCCGTGCTTGGTGCGGCGACGCACGCCCCTATCGAGCTATCCTGCTCGACTGCGCGCTCGCAGTCACCATTTCTCATCGCTTCGAAGAGATCCCTCATTTTCGTGAAGAGCGCATCCGAGTCTCTTCGAGAGCCACAGTTTTCACGGCGATCCACTCTCAGCCGCAGCATGGGCTACGCATGGGCGTGAGTCCGTCCCATGAGCGCGTGCTTGATGCCCAGAACCACGATCGCTCCAATGACCGCGACGAAGGTGCTCCAGATGTTGAAGCCGTTAACGCCGGTTGCGCCGACGAGGTTGAATAGGAAGCCACCTACGACCGCCCCAACAATTCCTAGCGCGATGTCGAGCAATATTCCTTCGCCAGCCTTGTTGAATATCTTGCTCGCGATGAAACCCGAAATCAGACCTAAAACGATCCAAGCGATAATAGACATCGTTTCCTCCATTATGAGTCGAATCTTCGCAGAGCATTGGAGCAAAGTCTGTGCCGGCGTATGCCGGCATCGAAAGCCGTCAATTCGGCAGCCTCCAACTCGCTCGCGCCAAAAGCTCTGAGCGTGTGAAGGCGAGCTGGCAGCTCAAGGCGGTGCGCATTTGCAATTCGCACGGCGTTGGCAATTCGCTTCGGACTTCGCCACCCGCCCGCTTGCATGACGCGAGGATGGGTTCATCCGTTGGCGCCGAGCCTTGGGCTCGCGTCATGCGAGACCCAGGGACGAAGAAGGGCTCCTTCAGCCGTGCCGCGCCGCACGGCGTCGCGAGGACTTCGAGGCCCGCTCGACCACGCAAGAGCTCTTCGCTAGCGCTGTCACGAAGGGCGCTTCGCCGTGCATGGCTTCCTCCTCGAACGAACGGAGCCGTCGCGCCGCTCCTTTGACAGCCGAGGGCGGTCTACGGCTTCCTGCTCTCCCCTCTCGATCCGAGCCGTCAGGGGGCGAGCTTGCCCGATCCCGAGCAGGCAAGCCCTCGGCGTTGACGAAGTGGCCGCACATACGCGCCGGCGGATGTCGCATCCTACGATACCCCCGAGATTCAAGTGTTCCTTCGGACCGAAGGCCTCACGGCGTCCGGCGAGGCAACCCCTCCGGTTCGCGAGCCCGGCGGCCCCCCTCATGACCGGCCCCGCCACATGGACGTTGAACGGAATGGACCTCGGCGCGGACCTGCTCATCGACGGCGAGGACAGTAGCGGAGAGCTCGCTTTTCGCGTCGTCGATAAACTCGGCGGTCTCGTTGCGCTCGACGTGAAGACGGCGCCATTGCCGTTCGGAGAGGTACTCGGTCGCGGCACCGGAGAGAACCTCGCCCACCTGCTCGAAGAGCTACCCGTCTCGATCCTCGTCGACGTGCCGCGGCGAGAGATCGGGAAGCTGCCTCTTCTGATTCGTCCGGACGGCGTGACGGGCGGCATCGAAGCGACGCTCGAGATGCGGGGAAACGCGCTGGATCCGACGGTGCAATTGTCTGTGCAGAGCCACGCGCTCGCTCTATCGGCCGTCCCACACACGCCGATCGACGGGGTCGTGACGGCGGCCTATGACGGATCGGTCGGCAAGGTGCAGATCGATCTGCACTCTCCTACGGACCCCCTCCTCAAGGGTCTCGATCAGGTTACAGGGATGAACGTCACGACCAAGATCGACACCAGCGACTCGGCGAATCCACGTCCGGAAGTGGAGATGCAGGTTGCCAAGGACATCTCACTGGAGCTTGCCTTCGTGTTGGGCACCCCGCCGCCCGGAACGAATCCCGACACCTCCTACGCAACGATCAATTGGCGGTTCGTACGCAACTGGTCGCTCGAAACGACGTTCGGCGACTATGGGAGCACCTTCGCGGACATGGTCTGGAAGTACCGCTATTGATGGCGCCCGATTAGACCTTCCCGTTCGAGGATGGGATGCGACCGTTCGCCAGGGGCAGCGCACGCGGAGGGCGATCGGGGCGGTCGGTCAGGGCCTTGTCGACGTATCGACCGATGAGGTGCGCCAACGTCGAAGCGACCGCGGCCGAAGCCGCCCGTTCGAGTAACGTCCGCAGGAAATGGGGTGGCTTGGCGACGACATGCTCGGGATGCTTGAGGAGCAAGAGCCACGCATCCCAGCGCGCTCGCCGTGCCCGCGTCTTTCGCGTCGAGACGCGGCGCGCCGCGACCGCGACGCTCGCGCCTAGCAAAGCGATGATGCTCGCCCCAAGGACGACCGTGGCTTCGCGATGACGCCTCATTTCCTCCGTCGGGTTCAAGAGTCGACGCTTCTTGACTCGGATGGATTCCACGCGCTCGATCAACCGAGCCAACATGAAGTCGGCCTGTGCCTCGAGGCTACGACGTCGTCGAGGTGACTCTCCTTCCGGCGACGACTCGGTCATGACAGGTGGTCCCCGATCGTGCTTTCGTCCGACCGGAGACGCTGCAAGGTCGAGCTCAGTGGCTTCTTCGGCAACCGCCGGAAAGCAGCGCGTCCGAGCGTTACAGCCATGGTGAGGAGCACGAGCGCAAGAGCAAGTGCAGCGATCGGCCCCAGCGCCAGACCGAACGCAACCACAAGCGAGGCGAGGCCGCTCAGCGCAAGGACCACCGCGATCCCCGCACGGATAATGGCTGCTTTGGCCTCAATGAGATCCGTCCGCAGCTCGTCTTTCGCCAACGCAACTTCGAGACGTACGAGCTCGCGCGCATCGCTCATTGCGCGCTGAACCAGCTCCACGGTACCAATCTCGCCGGACGTCCTTGCAGGCATCATGGGGAGGAATCTCAGGATCTCTACGAAGCAACATCTGCGCCGCGGGAGCCCGCCATGACGCTTCTTCCGGCTGCTCGTCAGATGCGCATAACGAAGGTCGGATCCGAACACCTAGGTGGTCTTTTCCCAAAGCGCGCGCAACTTGCAGATCGGGGTAACGCCACGATCCCGAAACGTTGGCATCTCGCTTTGCACGGTAAGATCGCCTTCTGAACTCCGCGGGACGCAACGCGGACCGAGCAGCACGTCTCTCGGCTCTGGCTCACGGCTTGCCTAAGGGTTCGCCTTGCCGCGGTGGCGCTCGAAGAGGACATCACGTAAGAGAAGCCGTGGCATCGCGGCTGAGCAAAGCTTTTTCTGACGAAGCTGACCATGTCGGGTACGTCGATGCCTGGCTGGACCGGGCAGCCACGACCCCGTCTCCAGCGCAGCTGATCACCCTCTTCGAGCGGACCCTCGGCGCTCTCTGGCAGCGCACCGAGGTCACGCTGGGCGAGGTTACGCTCACGGCCATCGTCGATCGCGTGCTCTATACCGCGTCGGAGCAGTACCCCCTCCTCTCGACGCTAACCGTCGAGAGAGCAGGCATCTCCTTCGATGGACTCCGCACCCAAGGAGCGCATGACACGAATCTCCGCGAAGCCCTCCGTCTCGTGCTCGTGGAATTTCTCACGGTGCTCGGCCACCTGACCGACGAGATCCTGACGCCTGCGCTTCACGCAGAGCTCTCCAGGGTCGCGCTCGAAGGGCCTGGCGCGGTGGAAGGCAACGACGACGATGCAGGAGCCCGGTCATGAAAACGAGACACCCGATCCCGCGCGTCGAAACCGGCGTCCGCAACCTTGACGCAGTCTTCGGGGGCGGCGGCCTTCCGAAGGGTTCCGTGACCCTCATCGCCGGCCCGCCCGGTGCCGGCAAGACGATCCTTGCGCAACAGCTCTGCTTTCACGCGGCCTCGCCGAAGAGCCGAATCCTCTACTTCAACACGCTGTCGGAACCGACCGCCAAAACGCTGCGTTACATGAAGCAGTTCGAGTTCTTTGACGCAAAGAAGCTCGAGCAGGAGTTCCACTTCGTCGACCTGGGGGTGATCGTCCGCTCAATGGGACTCGAGCAAACCTCGTCGCTCATCATGGAGCGTATCAAGAAGCTCAAACCCTCGATTGTGGTTATCGATAGCTTCAAGACCTTCGACGATCTGGCCAAATCGAAAGATGAGCTGCGAAAATTCGCCTACGAGGTCTTCGTCAAGCTCATGGCCTGGGAAGCCACCGCCTTGCTTCTCGGAGAGTATGGCGCCCATGAACAGGTGACCAACCCGCTTTTCTCGGTCATCGATGGACTCGTTACGCTGACGCAGCGCGAGTCTTCCGGCGAACAGCAGAGGTTCCTGCAGGTCGTGAAGATGCGGGGCACGCCGCACAATCGCGATGAGCATCCGTTCGTCATCACCTCGAGCGGCATCGAGGTCTTCGCGCCGCGCGTGACGATTCACCGTGAACCCCACGGGGAAGAGCGAGAGCCTCGCTGCAAGACGGGCATCGAGAAGTTGGACGAATTGCTCGCCGACGGCATCCCTCGAGGCTCCAGCCTTCTCATTGCGGGCGTGGCCGGGACCGGCAAGACAGTCATGTCGCTCGAATTCATCTATCGAGGCGCACTGGCCGGTGAAAAAGGGATCCTGTTCTCATTCGAGGAGACGACGGAGCGCCTCCTTGCCGCGGCCCGGGGAATGGGGTGGGATCTCGCACGCGAGATCGAGCGCGGCATGATTGAGATGGTCTTCGTGCCGCAGCCGGAGATCGTGGTGGAAGGTCACCTGCTCATGATGCGCGAGCGCGCCGCAGCGCTGGGCGCGAGACGCGTTGCCGTCGATTCGATCTCCGTGTTCCTGCACAAGATCAAGGATCCTCAAATTGCTCGGGAGAAAGTCTTCCAACTCGCGAGTATCGTACAGAACACGGCGGCGGTGGGCTTCTTCACCACCGACATTCCCTACGGCTCCAATCAGATCAGCCGATTCGGTGTGGAGGAGACCGTCGTGGACGGCGTCATCCTTCTCAGTTCGACGGAGGAGGGGTTCGAGCGCCAGCGGTACGTCGAAGTCTACAAGTTGCGAAACACCGCCCACCTCAAGGGCCGGCACAGCATGGTGATCGGAGAGGGAGGCATCAAGGTGTTTCCGCGGTACGCCGAAGACGTTGCCGAGTCACCTCCGGCGGCCCTCGGGCTCGCCGAGCGGCTTCCGTCCGGCATCCCCGGCCTCGATCCCCTCATGGGGGGCGGGCTACTCAGGCGGAGCGCTACACTTCTCGTGGGTAGTGCGGGCATCGGCAAGAGTACGATGGGGCTTCAGTTCATCCTCGAGGGCGTCACACGAAAAGAGCCGGGGCTGATCTTCACGCTGGAAGAGAGCCCCGAGCAGCTCGAAGCCACTGCAGACGCGCTCGGAATGCCGCTTCGGAGGTGGGTCGAGAAAGGACTCGTCGAGGTCGTGTACCTCTCGCGCGAACGCGTACGGTCCGCCCAGTTCCTGACCATCCTCGGTGATACCATCCTCAGGCTGAAGGCGCGCCGCGTACTGCTCGACGGCGTAGCCTACATGCAACGGGGGAGCGCCGAGGCGGATGATCTAAGGCAGCTTCTGAACAAGCTCGTCGCGCGATTCAAGCGGCTCGATGTCACAAGCATGCTGACCGCCGAGTCGCGGTCGCTCTACTTCGGAGACGCCATCACCGAAGGCGGATTCTCCCCGGTGGCGGACAATCTCCTCGTGCTTCGGTACGTTTCGCTCGACGACGCGCTCGCTCCCGCGATCCGGATCGTGAAGACGCGGGGGAGCGAGCACGATCGGTCTACGTACGCCTTTCACCTCGGCAAGGGCGGCGCCCACATCGCGCGTCACCCACTGAAGGGTGCCGTTCACCAAGCACCGAGTGGGAAGGGTTCCCCTGCCCGCAAGTCCTCACGCACGAAGTCGCGTCTCTGATGAGCACGGGCTCTCGAAAAGAACCTCAAGAAGGCGCCTCCACAGAGAGCGCGGAGAGCGGACATGAGCGCGCTCATCCGGAAGATCGTGCACGCGCGAAGACGTTGGCGGGCGCGGCGGAGCGCCAGTACGAGCGCCTCCGGCACCTCTACGAGATCAGCAAGCGACTGACGCGCTTCGAGACCCTTGCGCGCACCGTGCCCGAAATTCTGGCCCTCCTGAGCGAGTCCGTTCCCCTGTGCACCGCGATTCTGATGGTTGAGCAAGGTACAGAACCGAAGAACCGCATCCGCGCAGTCACCTGGCAAGCCGACGGCGTGAGTACGTCGCGGCTGCGTGAAGCGAGAGCTCACGCGAAAACGGCCTACGCCTACCTGGTCCACACAGTTCTCGCGTTCGAGGAGGAGCCGGGCGCGACCCGGATTCCATCCATTCCCCCGCAGTCGGGGGTGCACGCGAGCCGGTTCGTTTTTCTTCCTCTCATCGTCGAGCGCGGCCATATCTTCGGCGCTCTCCAGCTCGAGGGCGCCGACCGCCTCGACGAGCCGGATCTGCTGTTCGCCAATGCCGTGGTCAACCAACTCGCCATCGCGCTTGACCGAGTCGCCGTCATCGAATCGAAGCAGGCAACCGTCAAAGCCGCGCTGCGCGCCGCAGAGTTCCTTGCAGACGCGAGCGCAACTCTCTTCTCCTCCTTGGAGTACGAGAAGACGATCGCCTCCGTCGTCCGCGCTGCGGTTCCTCCTTTTGCCGATATGTGCTTCCTCGACCAGGTCCGTGAGGACGGGCGTCTGCACCGCATCGCGATCGAGTTCGCGGACGCCGGCAAGCAGCGCGGCGTCGACGGAGCTCGACCCCTCGAAGCTTCTTTCGACTCCAAGATTCCGCAGACCGAGGCGCTCCGGACGGGCCAATCGGTCCTGCTCACGGATGACCCATCGATGATGTCCGTGCCGCTCATCGCGCGTGGCCGAGGACTCGGCGTGCTCACGTTCGTGGCCGCTGAATCCGGACGTCGATATTCGGCGAGCGATCTCGCGCTCGCCGAAGAGATCGGTCGTCGTGCTGCCATCGCGATCGATAATGCGCAGCTCTACGAGCAAGCGCAGAGCGCCATCCGGGCCCGACAAGATGTTCTTGCGATCGTTTCACACGATCTCAAGAATCCGCTCGGTGCCATTCTCATGACAGTGGAGAGTCTCACGGAGGAAAGTCCGACCGACGATCCTGCGGCGCGAAAGAGGGGGATTCACCTCATCCAACGATCCGCAGAAAGGATGAATCGACTCATCGCCGACCTCCTCGACGTTGCGAGCATCGAGGCCGGGCACTTGGCTGTGGAAATGAAACCTCATCCCGTCGGCCCTCTTATCGGCGAAGCGGTCGAGCTACACCGAGCGAGGGCTGCACAGAAGCAGCTCCAGCTCGAAGGGGTCCTTCCCGACACGGAGCTCGAGGTCGATTGCGATCGAGGGCGCGTCCTCCAAGTGTTCGGCAACCTCATCGGCAACGCGATCAAGTTCACGCCGAATGGCGGCTCGATCAAAGTGTGTGCCGAGCCGTGCGGCGAAGAGACTTTGTTCTTCGTCGCGGACTCTGGGGCAGGGATTAAGCCGGACGAGCTCTCCCATGTCTTCGATCGGTTCTGGCAGGCAAGGAGCGTGGCGCGCGTCGGAACGGGGTTGGGGCTCACCATCGCCAAGGGGCTGGTGGAGGCTCAAGGCGGTCGAATTTGGGCTGAGAGCACGGTCGGACAAGGGGCGACGTTCTTCTTCACGATCCCCAAGGTCAGGGAACGAACGACGTAATCGAGGTCATCGCCGTCAGTCGGAGCCTTCGGCATCGCGGGCGAGGTACTGGTTCCTCGAAAAGATCGCCAGGGAACGAGCAGGGCAAGGGGGTATGCTCGACGCCGTCCGCCGGGCACGTGGCTGTCCCCCCGGCCCAGCCCGGCGGGCACTACCTGCACATCGTCTTCGGTTTGCGACTAGGCTCGGAGTCTCGGTCCCCGCAGCAGTCCTGACGACCACGGGGCGGTAGCCGGAGCCGGCCATGTGACGGACGGCCGAGACGACGACGCCGCTCGTGGCGATTTCGGCGAGGACGAGCGTCTCGATACCGTTCGCTCGTAGGGTCATGTCGAGATCTGTCCCAGTGAACGCGCTCACGTTTCGTGACGGCGATGTCGCGGGTTAAGGGCTCGCTTAAGAATCTGGCTCGCCTTGAAGGTGAGGACTCGTCGCTCGGTGATCTTGATGGGGCGCCCGGTTTGCGGATTGCGTCCCGGACGCTGGCGCTTGTCTCGAAGGATGAACTTTCCGAAACCGCTGATCTTGACTTTCTCGCCCTTGACCAGCGTTTCCTTGAGTATGTCGAAGACGATGCCAACTATGCCGGCGGACTCATTCTTCGAGAAGCCCCCCACGCGCGTGTAGATGGCTTGTGCGATCTCTGCCTTCGTCATGACCTCTCGTACCCTCCCATCGGCTTTCGGCCTTCCCGCCCTCAGCGCGGTCGCTGCGTTCGACGCCGAATAAGACCGCGGCGGAAAATACCGGACCATGGCGCTGCGGCGCAACCGTACCCCTTCGCGACCCCTCAATCCGCGGGACCGGGTCATGCGCTTCCGCCTCGGGGCTCGCGGCGACGACCCCGATTGGATCACCCCACGTGCGTGGGGAAGACGGCTCGCCGGGCACCCGCGACGGGCACTGGCACCCCCACGTGCGTGTGGAAGACTCTCTGGCGCGCGCTCGAGGAGCACCTGGATCTGGTTCATCCCCACGTGCGTGGGGAAGACTGGTGGAAGCGGTCGTCGGAAAGCGCGGCGTTTCGGTCGCGGTCAGCGCGACCGCGCGAGGGCGAACGAGAGGGGTGTCGTGACTACGATTCCACCTCTCGATCCGACCGCCTCGACTTGCCCGCGATCTGTACGAGGAGTCCCTTGTGGACGAGTCGATCGGCGATGGCCGAGGCGGCCGCGGAGTTGTGAAACAGCTTGCCCCAGTCCTTGAAGGGCAGATTCGTCGTGACGATCGTGGAGGAACGCTGGTAGCGGCGATTGAAGACTTGGTAGAGGAGGTCGGCGCCGCGCGCGTCGAAGCTCAGGTAGCCCAGCTCGTCGATGAGCAGAAGCTCTGGGGCGCTCCACAGCGCCAAGCGTTTGTGCAGGGTGTTGCGGGCGGCGGCGGCGACGAGATCGTTGACGAGGTCGGCGGCGACGATGAAGCGAACGCGCTGGCCGCGGAGACAGGCGAGGTGTCCGATGGCGTTGGCGAGATGGGTTTTGCCGACGCCGCTCGGGCCGAGGAAAACGACATTGGCCTTGTCCTCGATGAAGGCGAGGGTGGCGGCTTTGGTGACGAGATCGCGGTCGATGGTCTTGGGATAAGCGAAGTCGTAGGTCTCCATCGTCGTGAGCGGGAAGATGGCGGACCGGCGCACGGCGGTGCGGGCGCGTTCTTCGAGGGTCATGCGAAGTTGCTCGCGCATCAGGTGGTCGAGGAGTGCGGTGGGGGTTTCGCCGCGAGAGATGGCCTTCTGTGACGCGCCATCGAGCAGCGAGGCGGCATGGTCGAGGCCGAGAGCGCGCATGGCCTCGGCGAGCGAGAGGATCTTGACGTCGGTCCCCGCGGGCGTGCGCGGTACGTTTTTGTCAGAAGAGCGCATCGTATTTCTCCAGATCATGCGGGGTCACGTGAGCGTTATCGGCGGCGGCATTGCCGGTGACGACGGGGTCGAGCGGCTCGGCGACGCCGGCGGCGAAGCGGGCCTGGTCGATCAGCGTGCGGACGTAGCGCGCTCCGAACGTGCGCTGCGCGAGCGCGGCGACCATGCCGCGCTCGACTTCGGACTCGCCGTAGAGATCGAGCAGACGGAGGAGTTTGCGGACCTCGGTTTCGAGGTCGATACGTCGTCGAGCGATCTCTTTCAGGTACATGGCGGCGCCGGGCGAAAGGGCGGCGAGCCGATCGCGACGGCGGGGGCCACGTGCCGAGGGACGTCGCTCGAGCAGGGCATCGACGTGGGCGGGGAGCTCGATCGCGCGGTGTCGATCCCAACACCGAGCGTGCTCGGCGATGACGACGCGATCGAGGACGACGCGCACCGTATGGTCGTCGGCGCGCAGGTGGACCGTCTGGCCCACGACGCTGCGACCGTCCAGGGAGTGAGGTACCGAGTAGGCGTTGGTGTCGAGGTGGACGCGGGCCTCCTTCGACACGATCATGGGCACGACGAGATCGGTGTCGAAGGGGTGCTTGGGGAGGGCGCGCAGATGTGTCTTCTCGAGGAGATGGCGATCGGCCGGGCGCTCGCGCGTCGTGGCGTGGATCCGTGAATTGGCGACCTCGTGGAGCCACTGTGCGACTTGTGCGCGGACATCGTCGATGCCGTGGAAAGAGCGACCGTAGAAGAACGAGGTCCGGACGTATTTGATCGCGTTTTCGACGTTTCCCTTCGCTTGGGGATACCGAACGGGCGCGGCGACGGGCTCGAAGAGCAT
>Ga0182024_10008960_pt1 | contig 20877 bp, 16 predicted proteins | sample P32metaG_FD_120480 | JGI IMG/M metagenome (GOLD analysis project Ga0182024, IMG submission 120480) | Permafrost microbial communities from Stordalen Mire, Sweden - P3-2 metaG (Illumina Assembly) | ecosystem: Environmental > Terrestrial > Soil > Wetlands > Permafrost | place: Sweden: Stordalen...
ACGAGACGACCAGATCGCCTTACTGAAAGCGAACGAATCCAGGGCCTATTGCAAGATCGAGGCTCACCGGCGCGCTCCACGAACTGCTGCTGTAAGTCACCGCGTGTCCGCTGATCTCAACGGCGGCGCAGAACGAGGCGGAGGCGCACGACACCGAGTCGAACCCATGCAAGGGATCAACGAATTTCGGGGTACTCCATGAGCTGTCGTTGTACGTGAGGGCTTGCCCGCTCTCGTCTACGGCGGTACAGAACGACGAGGAGGGGCAAGACACCCCGCTGAGATGGTTATTGGAGCCCGCGACGTTGACGGGGGCGCCCCAGGAGCCGGTGTACGTCAGCGCGTTCCCGTTGAAATCTGTGGCTGCGCAGAACGAGGCGGAGAAGCAGGAAACCGCGAGAAGTTCTTCGCTGCCGTCGATGCTCATTGGCGCGCTCCAAGAGCTGCCGTCGTATGTCAGCGCGCGCCCGTTGCCGTCAACGGCGGCACAGAAGGACGAAGACGAGCAAGACACCGACGTGAGCCGGTCGCCGCCGTCAATGCTCGTAGAGGCACTCCACGAGCTGCCGTTGTATGTCAGCGCCTTTCCGGACCCGTCGACGGCGGCACAGAAGGACGAGGAAGGGCAAGACACCGACGTGAGCCGGTCGCCGCCGTCAATGCTCGTGGACGCACTCCACGAGCTGCCGTTGTATGTCAGCGCGCGCCCATTGCCGTCAACCGCGGCACAGAAGGACGAGGACGAGCACGACACGCTGCTGAGCGAGGCGCTGGCGTTGTCAATTCTCGTCGGTGCGCTCCACGAGCTGCCGTTGTAAGTCAGCTCATAGCCGTTGTAGTCCACGGCAACGCAGAAGGACGAGGAGGAACACGACACTCCGCTCGTGGAAACAGCCGGATCGACGGAAGCGGGCGGTGACCATCCTACGGATGCGCTTGCCGTCGAGGCTCCCGCAAGTGCCAGGGCAGCGACGAGACCGAGGCCAGCGGCCAGCGCCCGCGCCCGAGCGATCCCGAACCCGGTTCCCGGCATGCGGCGTGCGCGCCTGTGACCGAAGCGGTTTGAAGATTCCTTTCGCACGAGGCTGTGACCTTCGCTTTCGGTAGGGCTGAACGCCAATGCGCCCACCGGCCCCTGTGCCCGCACGACCAAGCGCCAGAGCAGCCGGCTCTGCGTCTGGGTGGAGATGAGGTTCCTGATCCTGAGGCTCATGGTCGTCCCTTCCATAGAGGTCACCGTCACCGAGCATCCTGATCCGGTATGACCCCCCGACATAAGACACCCAAGGTGTCGAATGGGCGCACCCTATAGGAAGGTCTTCGAACTGAAGTCCAGGATTCGGACAGAAGACAGCGCAAGGATGCCCTGACCAGTACGCTTTGCCGACCATGCTGGGGGGCGCCACTAGGCGAAGAGTCCTGGGATTGCTCGCCGTCGGTCTGCTTGCGGCGACCGCCGGACTGGCTATCCACGCCACCGGCCTGCTCAACTGGCTCGAGCGCGATGCCGTAGACGCGCGCTTCTCGCTGCGTGGCGAGCGGCACCCGCCCTCCGACGTGGTCGTGGTGGGCATCGACAACGACAGCCTCGGCGTTCTCCCGCGTTACCCCTTCTCACGGCGGCTGGACGCCCGCGTGCTCGAAAATCTGCACGCGGCGGGGGCCCGCTTGGTCGTCTATGACATCTCCTTCGATCGCCCAACGACCGAAGGCGCGGACGACGCGCTGTTCGAAGCGGCACGCCGCGCTGCCCCGGTCGTGTTCGGAACCTCGTTGATCTCCCCCTCGGGGGCCACACAGGTGCTCGGAGGGAACGCCAACCTGACGAGCATCGGCGACCAGGCCGCGGCCGCGGATCTCGTCCCCGACCAGGATGGGGTGCTGCGCCACACGCTCGCTGAGGTCAACGGGCTACCGACGATCGCGGCGGCCGTCACGCGAAGGCTCGCAGGACGCAGCCCGGATCCAAGTCAGATGCACGGCGGCTGGATCGACTTTCCCGGACCGCCCGGGACCGTTCGCAGCCTGTCGTTCGCGCAAGTATTGAACGGTCACTTCGACCGCACGAGCGTGCGTGGCAAGGTGGTCGTGATCGGCGCCACCGCGCCTGTGCTGCAAGACATGCACAGCACTGCGGTTGGCAGCCCGATGCCAGGGCCGGAAGTGCAGGCGGACGCGATCGCCACGGCGCTGGCCGGCTTTCCCTTGCGCAGTCCCTCGGGGGTCATCACGGTGCTCCTGATTGTGATGCTCGCTTTGCTCGTGCCACTCGCCGGGGTGCGGCTCGGCACGCTCGGCGCCTGCCTGTCCGGTCTGGTCATCCTCTGTCTGTGGTCGGCGGCGACACAGCTCGCGTTCGACTCCGGGGCGGTACTCGACTACAGCGATCCGCTCGCCGCGCTCTTGGTGGGCTCCGCCGGGACCGTGATGCTGGGTCTGTGGGCCGACAGCCGTGAGCGCCAGCGCCTGCGGAGCCTGTTCGCAGCCAACGCCGGCGGGATCGTCGAGCAGGTACTGCATCGGCCTGGTGAGCGTGCGATCGAGCCCACGGCAATCATCGCCGGCTACAGGATCGAGGAGGTTCTCGGGCGTGGAGGCATGGGAGTCGTCTACCGCGCCACCCAACTCGCGCTGGGGCGAGAGGTGGCGATCAAGCTGATCGCCACGGAGCGCTCCGATGATCCGGTGTTCCGCGAGCGCTTCACATCCGAGTCGCGGATCGCCGCCTCGATCGAGCACGCGAACGTCATCCCGGTGTACGAGGCCGGCGAGGACGATGGCCTGCTGTTCATCGCGATGCGTCTGGTGGAGGGATTCGATCTCGGGCAACTGCTTGCGCGCACGGGCCCGCTCATGCCAGAAAGGGCCACGCACATGATCGCCCAGGTCGCCGGAGCGCTCGACGCGGCTCACGGACGTGGCCTCGTGCATCGGGACGTCAAGCCCGCGAACGTCCTCGTCACCGCGGATCAGCCGGAGCACGCCTACCTGACAGACTTCGGCCTAGCCAAGTATGCCGGGGCACTCTCACGCATCACCAGGGCCGATCAGTTCCTCGGCACGCTCGACTATCTGGCGCCCGAGCAGATCCGCGGGGAGGAGCTGGACGCGAGCGCGGACATCTACGCGCTCACCGGCGTCTTGTACCACTGCCTCACCGGTGAGACTCCATTCCAGCGGGACAGCGAGGCGGCCACGATGTGGGCGCACGTGAGCGCGCCGTCCCCCAGTGCCGTCCGCGTGCGGCCTGAGCTCCCCGAGGAGCTCGACGAGGTGATCGCGCGCGGTATGGCGAAGGATCCCTCAGACCGCTACGCAAGCGCAGGCGACCTGGCGCGAGCCGCGGCGCTCGCCCTCGGGCTTGCGCCCCAGCTCTCAACATCCGATACCCAGCTTCAAGCGACGAACGAGACTCCAGAGCCAAGTGCGCTCACCATGGTCTCGGACGAGCCGTGAGCAGGCGACGTCAGTCGAGATCGCGCTGAGAGATCAAGCCGAGTTGGAAGACACACTCCGCGAGCCTGGCGCGCTTCTGGTTTTGACCGAGATCGTTGAGCTCGAACTTGCCGAACAGCGCCCGCAGGTGCGTCTTGACCGCATCGACGCTGAGAAACACCTCGTCGGCGACCTGCTGGTTGGTCGCCGGGGTCGCAAACGCGCCGCCGTCGCGATAGGGGCGACACAGCGCGATCAGGACCCGCCGCTGGGTGTCGCTGAGCTCCTTCAGAGCAGGACGGTCACCGGCCGAAACCGTCTCTGCGACCGCGGGAGCATCGGCCGCGTTGTAGGCGATCAGCGTACGTCCGACGCGAATGCGATCGCCACCCCGCAGACGCCGTCGCCCGCTCACCCTTTCCCCGTTTACATAGGTTCCGTTCCGCGAGAGATTGTCGTCGACGATCGTCCACTCTCCGCCGAGACATTGCAGCTCGGCGTGCAGGCCGGAGATCTCGCTGTCCCAGGGGACCGGCAGATCCATCTCCGGACGGCGCCCCAGCGTGTGGCTCTCGGTTCCATGGGCGAGCGCGTAGAGGCGTAGGCTCTCCTGCTGGTCGCGGAACGCGAGAAACGGCACCCCCAACCGCTCCGTGGCCAGCAGCTCCTTGAGCTCACCGGCGGAGGCCGTGTGGGGCGCAAGTGGATCGGCGCCGCCTGGTTGGGAGGAGGTCGTGGACATGGGAGCGCTTTGACCGATCCATTGTACGGATCATTCAGGTAGAACTCGGCCCGGGGGGCACTTCCATAACCCGGCGGGCGTTACCCTCGCCTAAATCAGCCCCTGCCCTTTGACCGTATCGCGCTCGTCCGTCAGCTCGGCCACCGAGGCGTCGATCTTCGAACGGGAGAGCTCATCAAGGTCGAGGCCCTCCACGATCGACCACTCACCGTCCGCGCAGGTGCACGGGAAGCCTGAGATCAGACCCTCGGGGATTCCGTAGGAGCCGTCGGAGGGAACGCCCATCGAGACCCAGTCGCTCGTGCCGTTGACCCAGTCATACACGTGGTCGATCGCGGCGCTGGCGGCTGAGGCGGCGGAGGAGGAGCCGCGCGCCTCGATGATCGCCGCGCCGCGTTTGCCGACGTTCGGCAGGAAATCCTCCTCGATCCACACCTGGTCATCCACCTGCTTGGCCGCCTGCCCTCCGCGCACCTCGGCGTTGAACAGGTCGGGGTACATCGTCGGCGAGTGGTTCCCCCACACGCCCATCTTCGCGACATCGGTCACCGAAACCTCCAGCTTGGCCGCCAGCTGCGCGATCGCGCGGTTGTGATCGAGGCGCATCATCGACGTGAAACGCTCGCGCGGGATGTCGGGCGCGTTGTTCATCGCGATCAAACAGTTCGTGTTCGCCGGGTTGCCCACGACGAGCACCTTCAGATCGTCGGCCCCATTGTCGTTCAGCGCCTTGCCCTGCACGGTGAAGATCTTCCCGTTCTCGCTCAACAGCTCGGCGCGCTCCATGCCCTTCGTCCGCGGCCTCGATCCAACGAGCAGCGCGATGTTCACACCGTCGAACGCCGCCGCCGGGTCGTCGTCCAGCTCCAACCCCGCCAGCAGCGGAAAGGCGCAGTCGATCAGCTCCATCGCGACGCCCTCGAGCGCGCCCATCGCCGGTGGGATCTCCAAGAGGCGCAGTTGTACGGGTTGATCGGACCCCAGCAGCTGCCCGGAGGCGATTCGAAACACGAGGCTGTAGCCGATCTGCCCGGCCGCGCCGGTGACGGTGACTCTTACGGGATTACTCACTGATTCATCTCCTTTTGAAGATTGTCGGCGATCGAGGCAAGGAGCTCTTGCGTCGTCTGCCATTGTTGGTCGTGGCCGACAAGCAGGGCCAAGTCCTTGGTCATCTTGCCGCTCTCGACGGTCTCCACACACACACGCTCGAGCGTGTCGGCGAAGCCTGAGACCTCGGGTGTGCCATCCATCCGCCCGCGGGCCTCCAGCCCTCGCGTCCATGCGAAGATCGAGGCGATCGGGTTGGTCGAGGTCGGCTTGCCCTGTTGGTGCTGGCGGTAGTGACGTGTGACGGTGCCGTGCGCCGCCTCGGCCTCGACCGTCTTGCCGTCCGCGGTCATCAGCACGCTGGTCATCAGACCGAGCGAGCCGAAGCCCTGGGCGACCGTGTCCGACTGGACATCGCCGTCGTAGTTCTTGCAGGCCCACAGATAGCCGCCCTCCCACTTCAGACAGGCGGCGACCATATCGTCGATCAGACGGTGTTCATAGGTGATACCCGCCGCCTCGAAGTCCCCCTTGAACTCGTTCTCGTAGATCTCCGCGAACAGGTCCTTGAAACGCCCGTCGTAGCGCTTGAGGATCGTGTTCTTGGTGGACAGGTAAACCGGGTAGCCGCGCTCCAGCCCGTAGCGCAGCGAGGCCCGGGCAAAGTCGCGGATCGACGAGTCCAGGTTGTACATCGCCATCGCGATGCCGCCACCGGGGAAGTCATACACGTCGAGCTCGATCGGCTCGCTGCCGTCCTTTGGCGTGAAGGTGAGCGTCAGCTTGCCCTCACCGGGGACGACCAGGTCGGTCGCGCGGTACTGGTCGCCGAACGCGTGACGGCCGATCACGATCGGCTTCGTCCAGCTCGGCACCAGCCTGGGGATGTTCGAGATCACGATCGGCTCCCGAAAGATCACCCCGCCGAGGATGTTCCGGACCGTCCCGTTGGGAGATTTGTACATCTCCTTCAGGCCGAACTCCTCCACGCGCGCCTCGTCCGGCGTGATCGTCGCGCACTTCACGCCGATCCCGTGACGCTTGATCGCCTCGGCCGCTTGCACGGTGATCCGATCGTTCGTCGCGTCGCGGCTCTCGATGCTCAGGTCGTAGTACTCGAGGTCCACGTCGAGGTAGGGCAGGATCAGCTGGTCCCGAATGAACGACCAGATGATCCGCGTCATCTCGTCGCCGTCGAGCTCGACTACTGGGTTCTGCACCTTGATCTTGGCCATGGTTCGGTCCTTGGGGTCTGGAGCTGTGGCTGGGCGGGCGATGCTATCGCGGGCGAGTGGGCGGGCGGGTGGAGTGGATGGGTAGGGCGGGCGGGTAGGGCGGGTGGGTACCCTCTATCAATGGCCACGATGCCGAGGGCAACAACGGGTGAGGGCAGCGCGCCGTGGCGGACCCACACCGTCGCAAACCAACCGCCCCCGCTTGTGGGCCTGGACGTATTCTCCAGCAACCTGCCGCTCGTCGAGGCCACAGTGCGCGAGGGAGCAGGGTGGATCGCGGAGCGGGCCTCCGCGCTCGGCCGGTTCGTCGGGGAGGCGGGCGGGCCTCAAGATCTATGGGGGCGGCTCGCGAACGAGAACAAGCCCGTGCTGCACATCCACGACCGCTACGGCAACCGGATCGACGAGGTCGAGTTCCACCCCGCCTGGCACCAGCTGATGAAGATGGGCGTCGAGCACGAGCTCCACGCGCTGCCCTGGCGCTCAGAGGATCCCGCCGCGCACACCGCGCGCGCGGCGCTGTACATGACCGCGATGCAGGCCGAGGCGGGCTTCTGCTGCCCGATCACGATGACGTTCGCGGTCCTGCCCGCGCTGCGCGTCCAGCCCGAGCTGGCGGCCGCGTGGGAGCCGCTCGTGACCGCGACCACGTATGACCCCCGCTCGATCCCCTCCGCAGAGAAGGGCTCGGCGATCGCGGGCATGGCGATGACCGAGAAGCAGGGCGGCTCCGACGTGCGTGCCAACACGACCATCGCCCGGCCGTTGAATGGCGGCGGCGCGGGCGCCGAGTACGAGCTCGTCGGCCACAAGTGGTTCTGCTCGGCGCCGATGTCCGACATCTTCCTCGTGCTCGCCCAAGCACAGTCGCCGGGCGACGACGAGGAGGGCCTGTCGTGCTTTCTGCTGCCGCGCATCCTGCCCGACGGAACCCGTAACGCCTTTCACATCCAGCGCCTGAAGGACAAGCTCGGCAACCACTCGAACGCCTCGTCCGAGATCGAGCTGCACGGCGCGTGGGCGCAGATGGTGGGCGAGCCCGGGCGGGGCGTGCCGACGATCATCGAGATGGTCGGCCACACGCGCCTGGACTGCGTGATCGGCGCCGCCGCGGGGATGCGCTCAGGCGTAGTGCAGGCCACGCATCACGCCGCCCATCGCAGCGCGTTCGGTAAGACGCTGATCGACCAGCCCTTGATGGAAAACGTGCTCGCCGACCTGTGCCTGGAGTCCGAGGCCGCGACCGCGCTCGCGATGCGCCTCGCGCGCGCCTACGACGAAGCCTCAAACGACGCGCGCAAAGGCATCGACGACAGCGACGCCCAGCTGTTCAAGCGCGTGGCGACCGCCGTCGGCAAGTACTGGGCCTGCAAGCGCGCGCCGAACCACGCGTTCGAGGCGATGGAGTGCCTCGGCGGGAATGGCTACGTCGAGGAGTCGGGGATGCCGCGTCTGTACCGCGAGGCGCCGCTCGCCTCGATCTGGGAGGGCTCGGGCAACGTGATCAGCCTCGACGTGCTGCGCGCGCTGTCGCACTCCCCCCGCTCGCTCCAGGTGTTCCTCAATGAGGTCGAGCTGGCCCGGGGCGCCGATTCGCGTCTGGACGCACACGTGGAGAAACTCAAGGCGCAGTTCACCGACCCCGCCACGCTCGAGTCCCGCGCGCGGCGCGTGGTCGAAGGCATGGCCCTGGCACTGGAGGGCTCGCTGCTCGTGCGGGGGGCGCCCCCGGCCGTAGCGGACGCCTTCTGCGCCTCGCGCCTGGCCGGCGACGGGGGCCTCGAGTACGGCACCTTGCCGGCGGACAGCGACTTCGAGACGATCGTCGAACGGAGCCGGCCGCTGCACTAGCGACCCGGCGCAGGTGGACCGGGGCCTACCATAAAGCCATGGCCCCGCGCACGAATTTCCAGCTCGCCCGCATCTTCGGGATCCGCGTCGGCGTGGGGATCAGCTGGTTCGTCGTGCTGTTCCTCTTCATCTTCGCCGTCACGCCCGTCTTCCACAAACAGCTCGGGGGCTCGTCCACGACCGCCTACCTGGTCGCCGTCGCCTCCGTGCTGTCGTTCTTCGCCTCGCTGATCCTGCACGAGCTTGGCCACGCGCTCGTCGCCCGGCGCAACGGGCTGAATGTCGTGGGGATCGACCTGTGGGCATTCGGCGGGGTCACGCGCACGAGCGGCCAGATCGAAGCGCCCGGCACGGAGTTTCGCGTCGCGGTGGCAGGCCCACTGGTGACGCTGGCGGTGATCGTCGTGTGCGCCATCGCCGGTGGGCTGCTGGCCAGCAGCGGGCACTTCCTCGAAGTGGCGGTCGGCAACGAGGGCGTGCGCGCCACCCCGGCGCTGGTGTGGCTCAGCTGGGTGGGGACGATCAACGCGCTCGTGCTCGTGTTCAACCTGATCCCGGCCTTCCCGCTCGACGGGGGCCAGATCGCCCACGCCGCGATCTGGCGGCGTACCGGCGATCGCAACCGCGCCACGCGCTACACCGGGCGCGCCGGCCAGGGCTTCGCGTTGATGCTGGGCGCGCTCGGGCTGCTGGGGCTCGCGAGCGAGGAGTCGCTGGGGCTGTTCGCGATGGTGATCGCCTTCTTCCTCTACCAGGCGGCCGGCCAGGCGGTCGCGCAGGGCTCGTTTGGCCAGCGCATCCAGGGCATCACGGTGGCCGACATCATGGATCGTGAGCCCGTCACGGTGCCCGCCGGGCTGACGCTGCTCGACGCCCAGGAGCAGTTCTTCCTGCGCTATCGCTGGCCGTGGTTCGCCGTGATCGACCCGGGCCGGCACTTCCTCGGGGTCGTGCGCGAGCAGCGCGTCGAGGAGGAGATCGCGGCGGGCCGGCCCGCCCTGCCCGTGGTCGAGGTGCTCGAGCAGAACCTGCCGGTGCGGATTCCAGTGCAGGCGCCACTGGAATCGCTGCTCGGCGCGGAGGGCCTCGCCCGCCTCGGCGCGATGGTCGCGGTCGACAGCGACGGGGTGCTGCTCGGCGTGGTCACGCTCGCCCAGGTCCGCCAGGCGCTGCGCCCCGCCGGCGGTGTGTAGCCGGCGGGTATATAGAGTCTCGGCCGATGCCATCACACGACATCCTCATCATCGGCGCGGGCCTCGCGGGCCAGCGCGCCGCTCTCGCCGCCGCCCAGACCGGCTCCAGCGTCGCGATCATGAGCAAGGTCCACCCCGTGCGCTCGCACTCGGTCGCCGCCGCCGGGGGCATCAACGCGGCGATCAACGTCGCCGACGACTGGCGCTCGCACGCGTATGACACGGTCAAGGGCTCGGACTTCCTCGGCGACCAGGACGCGATCGAGATCATGTGCTCACAGGCCCCGGCCGAGGTCATGCACCTGGAGCACATCGGCGTCACGTTCCACCGCAACGAGTCAGGCGAACTGGACCTGCGCGCGTTCGGTGGGGCCTCGATGAAGCGCACCGCCTACGTCGCCGACATCACCGGCCAGGCGATCCTGCACGTGCTGTACGAGCAGCTGATGAAGCACCACGAGACGGTCGACCGCTACGAGGAGTGGTTCACGACCAGTCTGCTCCAGGACGACGACGGACGCTGCTGCGGCGTGGTCGCGCGCGACGTGCGCACGGGGCGGATGGAGACCTTCCACGCAAAGAACACGATCCTCGCCTGCGGCGGCGCCGGGCAGGCGTACCGCCCGACGACCAACGCGCTGATCGTGACCGGCGACGGGATCGCACAGGCCTACCGGCTGGGGGCGCCGCTGATGGACATGGAGATGGTCCAGTACCACCCGACGACGCTCGCCGAGAACGGCATCCTGATAACAGAGGGCGCGCGCGGCGAGGGCGCGGTGCTGCTCAACTCCGAGGGCGAGCGCTTCATGGAGAAATACGCGCCGAACAAGATGGAGCTGGCCTCGCGCGACGTCGTCTCGCGCGCCGAGCAGACCGAGATCCTCGAGGGACGCGGCGTCGGCGCCGAGCGCTCGGGCATCTGGCTCGACATCACGAAGGTGCCGCGCAAGCGCACGCTCGAGGCGCTGCGCGAGATCGTCAACATCGGCAAAGACTTCGCCGGCGTCGACATCACGCGCGAACCGATCATGATCCAGCCCGGCCAGCACTACATCATGGGCGGCGTCAAGACCGACGTAAACGGCGCGACCTCGATCGAGGGGCTGTACGCCGCCGGGGAGGTGGCCTGCGTGTCGGTCCACGGCGGCAACCGGCTCGGCGCAAACTCGTTGCTGGACACGCTGATCTTCGGGCGCCGCGCGGGTGAGCACGCCGCCGCGCGCGCGGCCACGATCGGGATGCCGCGGGCGACTGACGCGCAGCTGCGCGAGGACTCAGCGACGATCGATGCGATCATCGCGCGCGATAGGAATGGGAGCCCCACCCGCCCACGTCGCGTGTCGGAGATCAAGCAGGAGCTCGGCGACACGATGAACAAGTACGTCGCCGTGTACCGCGACCAGGGGGGGCTGGAGCAGGCGCTGGAGATCGTCAAGCGCCTGCAGGAGGAGTCCAAGAGCGCCTATATCGACGACCGCGGGACGGTCTTCAACCAGGACGTGCTCGGCGCGCTGGAGCTCGGCTACATGCTCGACTGCGCCCAGGCGACCGTCGTCGCGGCGATCGAGCGCAAGGAGTCCCGCGGCGCGCAGTTCAGGACCGACTTCCCCAAGCGCAACGACGAGCAGTGGCTCAAGCACATCGACATCTCCATCAACGGTAAAGACCCCGCCCGCCCTGGCGGGGGCGGGGTGGGTGGGCCTCAAATCTCCTACTCGCCGGTGACGATTACCCAGTGGCAGCCCGAGGAGAGGAAGTACTGATGGCCGAGATAAATGGCAGCCCGCCCGGGGCCGCAGAAAAATTCACGCTGAGGCTGCGACGCTTCGATCCCGAGTCCGGGGAGGCGCCGTACTGGGACGAGCACACGGTCGAGCTCGAGCCCCACCGCTCGGTGCTCGAGGGCATCCTCCAGGCGAAAGCGCTCACGGACGGCTCGATCGGCATTCGCTGCTCCTGCCGGGCGGCGATCTGCGGCTCGTGCGGGGTTCGTATCAACGGCGAACCGGGGCTCGCCTGCCACACCCACTTGGACCACGCGCGCGCCTCCGCCGCCGCCGACGGTGTGATCGAGGTCGAGCCGATGGGCAACATGCCGGTGATCAAGGATCTGATCGTCGACATGGACGCCGTGCACTGGAAGAAGGTGCAGCGCGTCACGCCGTGGCTGATCGCCAAGCAGCCGGTGCCCGAGCGCGAGTACCTGGTCGAAAAAGAGGCGATGGTCGACGTCACCCAGTCGATGGCCTGCATCCAGTGCGGCGCCTGCGTCTCGGACTGTCTGGCGATGGAGGTCGACCCCGGCTTCATCGGCCCGGCGGCGCTCGCCAAGGCCTACCGCTTCGTCGGCGACCCGCGCGACGATCAGCAGGACATCCGCCTGACCGATCTCGCCGAAGACCCGCAGGGGATCTTCGACTGCACCCACTGCTTCAAGTGCGTCGAGGCCTGCCCAAAGGGCGTCAACCCGATGGGCCAGATCATGCGCCTGCGGCGGATCGCGATCGGCGACCAGAAGATCGTCGACAAAAACAACGGCGAGCGCCACGAGGCGGCGTTCACGACGCTCGTGAAGGACTTCGGGCTGCTGAACGAGGCCGAGCTGCTACCGCGCTCCTACGGCGGCAACTCGTGGTTTGGCAAGTTCCACCCGGCGGCCGGAAAGGTGCTGCTGAGCTTGCTGGGAGTGACCGTCAAGGCAGTGATGCGCGGCAAGATGAGTCCCAAGTTGGCGATCTTCGGCCACAAGCTCCCCAAGCAGGATCTCGACGCGGTCAAGAAGATTTACGAGAAGATCGAGTCGCGCGAGGAGCGCTACGAGCTGAATTTGTACATCACCGGCTACGACGAGCCCGACGAGACCCCTGTCCCCGTCGCAGCCGCGGCGAGCAGTGGCGAGGAGAGCCCCGCCGCACCTGACACCGAAGGGAGCGCGAACTGATGAAGGTCGCCTACTGGCCCGGCTGCGTGAGCCGCGGCTTCACCCCCGAGCTGCACGGCTCGATGGCCCTCCTAGCGCCGCTCTTGGACATCGAGCTGGTCGAGCTCGACCGCGCCTGCTGCACCGGCGCCGGGGTCATCGCCGAGCACAACCAGGAGCTCGCCGACACCTTGAACGCGCGCACGTTCGCGCTCGCCCAGCAGGTGGAGGGGGCAGAGCTGATGATGAACATCTGCTCGACCTGCCAGGGCGCCCAGAGCGAGTGCCAGGAACGGCTCGACGCGAACGCCGAGTACCGCGGCCACGTCAACGAGACGCTCGCTGCCGAGGGCCTAACCTATGAAAAGGATCCCGCCGGGTGGGCGGGATCCTTTACCAACAAGAACTTCCTGTGGCTGCTCGTCGAGGAGATCGGCCTCGGCGCGTTGCGCGCGAAAGTCAAGCGCCCGCTGACGAATCTCAAAGTCGGGCCGTTCTACGGCTGCTACATCGTCAGGCCGCGCGACCGCCTCGGGATCGACGCAGAGCACCCGCGCGACCACTACCTGCACCAGGTGATCGACGCGCTCGGCGGCACCGTGATCGAGTACGCGGGGATGCGCAAGTGCTGCGGCTTTCCGATCATCACGATGAACAAGGACGCCTCGCTCAAGCAGGCCGGCCGCCACTTGGGCGACGCGGTCGACGCCGACGCCGACTGCCTGGTGACGCCGTGCCCGCTGTGCCATCTGAACCTCGACATGCAGCAGCCGCTCGCCGAAAAAGTCGTTGGCCGCGACCTGGACATGCCCGTCCTGCACCTCCCTCAACTCGTCGGCCTGGCGCTCGGGTTGGAGCCGAAGGAGCTGGGATTGAGCCGCCACGTGGTGAAGCCAACGTCCGTGATCGATTGGACAACCACAGTCGTGGGCGCAGCCGCGTAGGCTGCGCCCGTGAAGATCCTCACCGTTGTCGGCAACCGCCCACAGTTCATCAAGGCCGCGGCCGTGTCGGGGCTGTTGCGGAAAGAACACCATGAGGTGCTCGTGCACACCGGGCAGCACTACGACGATTCTTTGTCGAAGGTGTTCTTCACCGAGCTTGGTCTGGCGAAACCGGACCGGGAACTTGACATCGGCGGCGGGTCAAACGTATCGCAGACGACCAGGATGCTGAGCGCCTTGGAGGATCTGATACCGGAGGTGGAACCCGACGCGGTATTGGTTTATGGGGACACCAACTCCACCCTGGCTGGAGCGCAGGCGGCAGAGCAAGCACATATCCCGGTGGTTCACATCGAGGCGGGCATGCGCTCATTTGACCTCACGATGCCGGAGGAGCGAAACCGCATCGCCACCGACCAACTGAGCGATCTCTTGCTCTGTTCCTCAAACACCGCGGCAGAGAACCTCCGGAACGAGGGAATCTCCGGCCACGTGGAGGTCGTCGGCGATGTGATGGTGGACGTCGCACTGCGCTGGCAGCCGACGGCACGCGCGAGAACCGACGTCGCCGAAGACCTGGGCGTGCAACCACATGAGTACCTGCTGGTGAGCGCACATCGGGCGGGTAACGTCGACGATCCCACACGACTCACCACGCTGCTCGAGCTGCTGCAGGCTTTGCCGACCCCTGTCGTATTCCCCGTACACCCGCGCACCCAAGAGCGCCTGCGGGCAATGGGATCATGGGACGAGTTGACAGAGATGGAGGGGATGCATGTGACGGAGCCGTTGGGCTACGCCGAGTTCACGGCCCTGCTCTGCAACGCGCGCGCGATGCTGACCGATTCCGGCGGCGTCCAGAAGGAGGCGTACCTTGCCGGGGTGCCCTGCGTGACGCTGCGAGCCAACACCGAGTGGGTCGAGACCGTCACCGCCGGGTGGAACACACTTGTGGATCTCGACGCCGGCGCGGCGCTCGACGCCCTTGAGCGGAAGCCGCCCGCGGAGCATCCATCGCTCTACGGCGACGGGCATGCGGCGGAGCGCTGCGTCGAGGCGATCGGGGCGCTGACCTGATGGGCGCCGGGAAGGGCGTTGGGAGGCGGCCGGCCAAGCCGACGTCTCCGCCGCAACCCCCGGGCGATGCCGGCGCGGCGCAGCCCATCCGAATCGGCATCGTCGGGCTCGGCTACTGGGGCCCGAACCTGGCACGGAACTTCGCCGCGATCGAGGGCTGCGAGCTTGCGTGGCTGTGCGACGCCTCGCCGGAGGCCCGCGAGAAGCTGGCGTCGTCGTTCCCCGGCGCGCGCACGACCGGCGACCTGGACGACCTGCTGAACGACCCCGAGCTCGACGCCGTGGTGCTGGCTACCCCGGTGCCGACACACGCCGAGCTGGCAATCAAAGTGGCGCAGGCGGGCAAGCACTGCTTCGTCGAGAAGCCGCTCGCGACGACCGCCGCCGACGCCGAAGCGGCGGTCGCCGCCGCCGAGGAGGCGGACAAGACGTTGATGGTCGGCCACCTGCTCGAGTACCACCCGGCGGTGACCCGCCTGAAGGAGCTGATCGAAGCGGGCACGCTGGGGTCGCTCTACTACATCTACGGAAACCGCGTGAACTTTGGCAAGCTGAGGGCCGAGGAGAATGCGTTGTGGAGCCTGGGCGCGCACGACGTCTCGGTCGTGCTGCACCTGATCGGCGAAGAGCCCTCCGAGTGCTCCGCACACGGCGAGTCCTATGTTCAAGACGGCATCGAGGATGTCGTGTTCTGCTACCTGCGCTTCCCCTCCGGACGGGTCGCCCACCTACACCTCTCCTGGCTGGATCCGCACAAGGAGCGTCGCATAACGGTCGTCGGATCCGAGCAAATGGCGACGTTCGACGACATGGAGCCAGATGACAAGCTGACCATGTACGACAAAGGTTTCGACGAAGACGCATCCTCGGGAGGGGAGTACATCGCGCGCGCCGGCAAGAGCCTCCTGCAGCCGATCTCCAGCGCCGAGCCGCTGCACCTGGAGTGCGATCACTTCATCGAGTGCATCCGCACGGGCAGCACCCCCCGCTCGGACGGCCACAGCGGCCTGCGCGTAGTCCGCGTGCTGGAGCGTTTGCAGGACTCCCTCGACGCCTGATCTCCCGACGAGGCGGGAACCCTATACAGCGGGAGGGGGTACTGGGGGAGGGCCTGCCCTCCCCCAGCTACTCAGCGGATCAGGATCGGCGCGCTGTAGTCGAACACGTGCGCGCCGTCGTTGACGAGCACGAGCGCGCGGTAGAGACCGGGGTGCTTGATGCGCACGGTGCGGCTGAAGCTCGACACGGTCGCGGTGGCAGCTTTGACGACGGTGCCGCCCTCGTTCGTCGACTTGCCGGGCGTCAGCAGCTGGAAGCCGACGAGCGCACCGACCTCCGCCGGAGCGACCGTGCCGTACAGGCGCGCGTACCCCCGGCGGCGGGTGCTGTGCACGCGGAAGGAGACCCGTACGGCGACGCTCTCGATCACGACCGGGCTCGTGACTACGGGTGAGCCGACCGTGACCACCCGCAGCTGGGCGTTTTCGAGCAGGCCGAGGTACGGAAACGAGAAGCCGCCGGTGGAGTTCGTCAGCTCGTGGTTGCCGACTTCTTTGAAGCCGCCGAGGTAGGGAAACGGGTTGACCTGCAGCGCAATCGCGTGGTTGGCGGCGCCCGTACCGGAGAGCGTGCCCTCGACGTAGAACGGGTTGCCGAACACGACCGGGTTGGGCGTCGCGACGAGCTGGACGGAGAGCGGGATCTTCGCCGTCTTGAACGTGTGATCGCCGCCGACCGCCGTCCCCGACGGGCTGACCGCGACGACGCGGTAGTGATAGACGGTGGCTGCCAGCAGGCCCGTGACCGTCTGGCTGACTTTGATCGAGATCGTCCCGTTGCCGGCGGGGGCGAGCGGCGTCTGCGCGCCGTAGGCGCTCGTCGTGCCGTACTCGAAGTAGTAGTTCGTGGCCGCGCCTTTGGCGTTGACATTGCCGTTGAGGATCGCCGAGGAATAGCTCACGTTGGAGACCCCGCCGGTGCTGACGGTCGGCGCGACCGCGGCGGCCGAGCCGGAGGCGGGCAGCGCGAGCGCGCCGGCGACGAGCGCCAGGGCGAGCACGACGAACCGTCGCGATGCGAGCGAGAGCAGGGCCATACCACCCAACCTAACCCGCCGGCCGGCGCGAAGTAGCGCCCGGTCGAGCCGCCGGAGCAGACGATCGCTGGGTACCCCGGGATCTCTATTCCGGAGCGTCGCTGCCGGGCCCGGACAGCTCGAACGCGGCGTGCAGCGCCTGCACCACGCGGGGCACGCTGGCGCGGTCAATCACGCAGGAGATCTTGATCGGCGAGGTTGAGATCATCTCGATGTTGACGCCCTCGCCGGCGAGCACGGCGAACACCTTCGCCGCGACGCCCGGGTGCGAGCGCATGCCGGCGCCGACGATCGAGACCTTGCCCATCTCCTCCTGCGCGATCAGCTCTGAGAACGCCTCGCCGGCAAGCGGCTGTAGCGCCGCGCGCGCCGCGCGCAGGTCCTCGCGCGGGGCCGTGAACGAGATCTCGGCGAGGCCGCCCGTCGAGGTGGGCACGTTCTGGTCGATCATGTCGACGTTCACGCCGGCCTCGGCGAGCGCCGCGAAGATGCGCGCGGCCGCGCCCGGCTCGTCGGGTACGCCGACGAGCGTGACCCGCGCCTCGGAGGTCGAGTGGGTGACGGCGGTGATCAGGGGCTGCTCGACGTGGTCCATGTTCTCTCCTTCCGAGACCACCACGGTACCGGGACGGTCGTCGAAGGACGAGCGGCAGTGGATGCGCACGCCGTGGGCGCGTGCGTACTCGACCGAGCGCAGCTGCAGGACGCTCGCGCCGGAGGCCGCCATCTCGAGCATCTCCTCGAAGGAGACCGTGTCCAGCTTGCGCGCGTCGGGGACGATTCGCGGGTCGGCCGTGAAGACGCCCGCGACGTCGGTGTAGATCTCGCACTCCTGCGCGCCGAGCGCCGCGGCGACCGCGACGGCCGTCGTGTCCGAGCCGCCGCGACCGAGCGTGGTGACGTTCTTGGCGGTCGTCGAAACGCCCTGGAAGCCGGCGACGAGCACGATCGAGTCCTCGTCGAGCGCCGCCTTGACGCGGTCCGCGCGCACGTCGAGGATGCGCGCCTTGGTGTGCGACTCGTCGGTCACGATCCCCGCTTGAGAGCCCGTCAGCGAGATCGCGCGGTGGCCCAGATCGTTGATCGCGATCGCGCACAGCGCACACGAGATGCGCTCGCCGGAGGACAGCAGCATGTCCATCTCGCGCGGGTCCGGGTCGGCCGAGAGCGACTCGGCCATCGCGATCAGCTCGTCGGTCGTAGAGCCCCGCGCGGACAGCACCGCGACGACGCTGAAGCCCGCCTCGCGCTTCTCCACGATCCGCCGCGCGGCGCGCTTGATGCGCTGCGCGTCGGCTACGGAGGTGCCGCCGAACTTCATTACGACGATCTCGGACACGTCCGCAGAATAGAGGGGAAGGCCAGGGCCGCATGCGGCCCTGGCTCGGGGCCGCACATGTGCGGCCCCGCCGGGCGGTGCATGCACCGCCCGGGATGACGTGCCACATGTGGCACGTCACGGGAGCGCGCATGCGCGCTCCCGCCGGTAGGCACATGTGCCTACCGGAACAACATCGGAGCACTACAGCGAGCGCCGCCCGGCGAAGGCCTTGCCCAAAGTGACCTCGTCGGCGTACTCGATGTCCGACCCCACGGGCAGGCCGCTGGCCAGGCGTGTGACCGTGAGATGAGAGTCCCCCCCACCCCGCGCGCGCAGCTCTTCGGCGATGTGCAGCGCGGTCGTTTCGCCGGTCGTCGTCGGGTTCGTGGCGAGCACCACCTCCTTGATGGGAATGCCCGCCCCCCCGCCCGCCGGATCGCCCGCCTGCCCGCCCTCCACGCGTGCGAACAGCTCGGCGATGTGCAGGTCCTCGGGGTCGATCCCGTCGATCGGCGACAGCGCCCCCCCGAGCACGTGGTAGACGCCCGAGTACTCGTGTGTGCGCTCCATCGGGATCACATCGCTGGGCTCCTCGACGACGCAGATCAAGCCGTGGTCGCGGCGCGGGTCCTGGCAGATGCGACAGCGCGGCTCGTCGGTCAGGTTGAAGCACACCTCGCACAGCCCGATCTTCTCCTTCACCTCCGTAATCGCCTGCGCCAGCGCGACGGCGTCCTCGTTGGACGCGCGCAGGATGTGAAACGCGAGCCGCTGGGCGGTGCGCGAGCCGATCCCGGGGAGCTTCGACAGCTCGGTCACGAGCCGCTGGACGGGAGGGGCGTAGCTGCTCACAGGCCCGGCAGGCCGAGCCCACCGCCAAGGGGACCGAGGTCGAGGCCGCCGGTGGTGGCGCCGAGCCTGCTCGCGGCCAGCTCCTGGGCGGAGCGCAGCGCCTCGTTGACGGCCGCGAGGACCATATCGGCGAGGATCTCGACGTCCTCGGGGTCGACCGCCGCCGGGTCGATCGTGACCGCCTGGACCTGCAGGTCGCCGGAGATCCTTACGGTGACCATGCCGCCGCCGGCGGAGGCCTCGACCGTCTCGTGCTTGAGCTGCTCCTGGGCGACCTCCATGTCCTGCTGCATCTTCTGCACCTGCTGCATCATCTGCTGCATGTTTCCCATCCGCGGCTGTTGCTTGGGCATCAGGCCTCCTGTTCGCTGTTCACCGGCTGCTCGCCGTCCTGCGCCCCGCCACCGGCCGGCACCGGCACACCGGCGGCGGCCGGCGCCGGCTCGGGGGGGAGCTCCTCGGCGTCGAACTCCTCGATGAAACGCTTCACCCACTCCTCCTCGCTGGGGGGCTGGAGCTCGGACTCGGTGTCCGCGGAGGCCTCGCTCAGCTCATAGGACAGGCGCCAGCGCCCGCCCGTGATCTGACGCAGCGCGTCGGCGACGGCCGCGCGGTTGTCGGGGTGCTCGGCCTTCTTCTTGAGGAAGGCCGCCGAGGAGGCGAACGCCACCGTCAGGTCCTCCCCCCCCACCGCCACCGGGCGCGTGTCGCTCAGCACCGCGCTCAGCAGCTTGTTCTCCGCCCCCACCAGCTCGACCACCGCCGGCCACAGCGCGCACAGCGATTCGAGGTCCGTCGCGGGGACCGCCGCGGGCGCGGGCCCAGGCGCTACATCCGTCGCCGGCGCCGCCTCGGGCGCAACGTCCGCGACCGGCGCGGGCTCGGGCACGAGGTCCGTTGTCGCCGCGGCGATCGGCTGGGATGCACCGGCGGTCGGCGCCTCGCTCACCTCGGCCGCCTCAGGTGCTGCTTGTGCAACCGGCACGGGCAGCACCCGATCCACGGCGACGGCGTGGACGGGGCGCGCGCGCTCGAGCCGCTCGATCCGCGCGAGCAGCGCCGGCGTCGAGGCGTCGAGGACGGGGCGAGCCGCCTTCACCAGCGCCAGCTCCAGCCGCGTGCGCGGGTCCGCGCCCGCGCGCACGCCCTCCAGCGCTTCCCCGAGCAGCTCCAGCAAGCGCACGACGACCGCGCCCTCGACGCGCTCGGCCTGGGCGCGCAGACGCGCGTCGGCCTCCTCGGTGAGCGCCAGTTCGGCGGGCAGCTCGCCGAGGGTCTGCACGACGAGCAGCTCGCGCGCGTGCACCTCCAGGTCCGCGGCGAACGAGCCGGCGTCGCGCCCGCTCTCCACACAGCGCTCCAGCGCGAGCAGCGCCCGGCGCGGGTCACCCGCGTCGACGGCGTCGACGAGCTCTTCCAGCAGCCCGGAGTCCGCCACGCCGAGCACCGCGAGCACGTCCTGCAGCGCGATCTCGTTGGGGCTGTAGGTGATCAGCTGCTCGAGCGTGCCGAGCGCGTCGCGGAACGAGCCCGTCGCGGAACGCGCGACGGCGGCGATCGCCTCCGGGGGAATCTCGATCGACTCGGCCTGCGCGACACGGCGCACGACTGACGCGATCTGCTCGACCGTGGGACGGTGGAAATCGAAGCGGTGGCAGCGATCGACAACCGTCGCCGGCACCTTCTGAGCCTCGGTCGTGGCGAGCACGAACACCGTGTTCGGCGGCGGCTCCTCCAGCGTCTTCAGAAACGCGTTCCAGGCCGCCGTCGAGAGCATGTGGGCCTCGTCGAGGATGTACACCTTGCTGCGCCCCGACACCGGCGAGTAGGCGACGCTCTCGCGCAGCTCGCGGATGTCGTCGACCGAGTTGTTCGACGCCGCGTCCATCTCGATCACGTCGAGTGAGCTCGCGCGCGCGATCGACGTGCACGATTCGCACTCCCCGCAGGGATCGACCGTCGGGTGGGCGGGGGGGTGGGTGGGGTCCCCATGACTACAGTTCAGGCACGCCGCGAGGATCTTCGCCATCGAGGTCTTGCCCGTCCCGCGCGAGCCGACGAACAGGTACGCGTGGTGGACCTTCCCGCGCTCCACCGCGTTGCGCAGCGTACGCACGACCGGCTCCTGGCCGACGACATCGGCGAACGTACGCGGCCGG
>Ga0182024_10008961_pt1 | contig 20877 bp, 13 predicted proteins | sample P32metaG_FD_120480 | JGI IMG/M metagenome (GOLD analysis project Ga0182024, IMG submission 120480) | Permafrost microbial communities from Stordalen Mire, Sweden - P3-2 metaG (Illumina Assembly) | ecosystem: Environmental > Terrestrial > Soil > Wetlands > Permafrost | place: Sweden: Stordalen...
CACAACCTGCTCGGTGCGATTGCGGATAGGCGCGCGAATTATCTGGATGCCGCCGGGGAGTACCATCGCGCAGCAGAGATGGATCCATCCGAATCGAATATTTTCGATTTGGCTACGTTTCTTGTGCAGCACAAGAAGTATGTTGGATTCGTCGACGAGTCAATCAAGTTTTTCCGTTATGGAGTGGCACAGTTTCCCCGTTCGTCACAAATGATGGTGGGACTGGGAGTGGCACTCTATGCTTCGGAACAATACGATGAGGCCGTGCGAGTGCTGTGTACTGCGGTCGACTTGGATCCCACGGACAAGCGCCCTATCGAGTTTCTTGGGAAAGCCCGCAAGGTATCTCCTGATTTGGCACAGGAAGTGGACCAGCGACTTGAGGACTTTGCAGTACGGTATCCAGAGAGCGCAGCGACGAACTTCTATTACGCGCAGAGTCTTTGGGAACGCGGAGGGGGCGAAGAGGGAAAGAATCTAGAAAGGATCCAGGCATTACTGAGCAAGGCAGAGGCACGCGCTCCGGGGTGGTACGAGCCGCATTATCGGTTGGGCGTGCTCTTTGAGAGCCAGAAGCAGTATCGCGATGCCATCCGCGAAATGAAGAAGACCGTCGCGATTGAGCCGGATTTTGCACCGGCACACTTCCGTCTTGCGGTGCTCTACAACCGGGCCGGAGATAAAGTAAGGGCGGCGCATGAATCTGCTGTTGTGCAGCGGATCAAGGAAAGGGACAGGGAGGAAGATACGGGGCAGAATGATGTTGAAAAGCAGCAGGAACGCTAGTTGCCGGAACTTGTTGAATCGTCGGCTTCAGCAAGATAGCCAGTAAACAGGCCTAGGTTGCTGCGCAGAATGATGTGAGGAGCCAGGCGCGTTGCAGGCTCTGGTGTCACGCCATTGAGGAGAAAACGAAGCAGAAGCTCAAGTGCAGTTTTTCCCTGGGCAAAGGGGCGCTGGTAAAGAGTAGCCAGAATCTTTCCCGATTCAATATAGGGTACGAGTTCGGAGAAGAGATCCGTCGCGATCACCTGCACTTCGCCAAGCAGTTTCTTTTCCTCGAGGGCACGGAGTACCGGAATGCTGTTGGCAGTGCTCACGTAGATTCCAAGTGGATAAGGCTTTCGAGAGAGCAATGCGGTCGTTTGGCGATACGCCACTTTAGGTTGCTCGAATGACTCAATGACAGGGAGGAGCGATAAATGCGGAGCAAAAACAGCGAGGTTTGCGGCAAACCCGCGCAGCTTCTCGGAATGGTCGAGTGTGGTCAGCTCTCCGGTGATCGTCGCAAGGTGACCGGCTTGCTTGATGGTCCGGGAGAACAGCTCCGCCGCAATCGCTCCGCTTGCATGTGCGTCCGCAGTGACAGAAGCGAGACGCTCGCTGCGGGGAGCGTCGCTGGCAACGCAGACAATCGCGACGCCCTTTCGCGCCAACATGCTAAGCGTAGGTCCAATGTGGTCCGGGTTGCCAGGAGCAACGAGTATGCCGTCGAACTTCTCACCGGCATCGGCGGTGAGCAACTCTACGTCGCCTTCATCGAGACGAGGGAATGTTCGGAACACGATTTCGACATTGACGCCAGTTGAAGCAGGAGCGGCGGCTCGGACGCCGGCGCGGAGAGGATCAAAAAAGGACGCGATATCACGAGGAAAGTAAATGCCGATGCGCATCCTGCGATTGAGCTTGAGAGAACGAGCGGCAAGGTTGGGCCGGTATCCGAGTTGCTCCGCCTTCTTCAGGACGCGGGCTCGCGTGGCAGGGCTGACGTCGCTGCGCCCATGCAACGCACGGTCAACGGTTCCAATCGAGATGCCCAGAGCCTGCGCTATGTCCTTAATGCTTGGAGGCTTCATGTCCATTTCTTCGAATACGCGATTCTACAGCATTCTAGCAGTCCGTTTCATCGGCTGTTGAAGCTGCTGGAGCAAGAGAAACGCTTTACCCTTTTCCGAGCCCTGGGAGCCGCGAGTGACAACTGCACGATGCCATTCGGTGAATTGCGATAGCGCCTTCGTGGTACTACACATTTCCACGAGATGCGAGGAAACGATGCCAGGTCAGCCTACTGAAATGAGTGATCGGAGATCGACGATAAGGGACGTTGCCAGGCTGGCAGGGGTTTCGGTTGCGACTGTATCACGCGTCGTGAATGGTACCGGCAACGGATCTTGCTCCTGCAGAGCAAAGGTGCTGACCGCTGTCTCCAGACTGCAATATTGTCCCAACATGTCAGCGGCTGAATTGGGGCGCGGCGGTGGCGGAATTCCCAAGATGCGTGGTGCTCCTGTGGCCGCTTTGTCCCGTAAAAAGCGCAGCGCGTCAGTGGGTAACACAGCATTCAAACGTGTCAAAAGCTATTGACATGTCAATCCGGACCCGTGTACGTTAACGATTGCCGGAAAAGCTTACTTTTTGCGTCAACAAAAAACACTCGGCAGCCCCCGCGGTCGTACAGCATCTGTAAGCGTTGAGGGTCTACTTCGATGAACGAAGCGCGTGAATCCGAATCGGTCCGATGCAGGGAACTACAGATTGTCATTCCCACCTATCCAGTGCAGGCGGCGGATCCTAATCCGATGTTTCTTGAAAGGCGGGTCTACCAGGGAAGCAGCGGGAGAGTGTATCCGAATCCCTTTACGGATCGGGTTGCCCTGGAAAAGGTGGATAAGAGTTATCGGGCAATCCTGCTGGAGAACGAGTTTATCCAACTCATGATTCTCCCCGAGATTGGCGGGCGCATCCACACCGGCCTGGATAAGACCAATAACTATGATTTCTTCTACAGGCAGCAGGTCATCAAACCGGCGCTGGTTGGTCTATTGGGGCCATGGATCTCAGGGGGAGTTGAGTTCAATTGGCCGCAGCACCACCGTCCTTCCACCTTCATGCCTGTCCACGCGGCGATCGAGGAGCATTCTGACGGCAGTCGAACCGTATGGCTGAGCGAGCACGATCCCATGCTGAGGATGAAAGGCATGGTGGGCATCTGCCTTTCGCCCGGCAAAGCGATTGTTGAGGCAAAGGTGAGACTGTACAACCGAACAGCTTTGACGCAAACGTTTCTCTGGTGGGCCAACGTTGCGGTCCGTGTTCACGATCGATACCAAGCCTTCTTCCCGCCCGACGTGACCTTCGTCGCCGACCATGCCAAGCGAGCTATCTCATCTTTTCCAGTGGCCCGGAATCATTATTACGGGGTCGACTATAGTCCCGGGACCGATATTTCCTGGTACAAGAACATTCCAGTCCCAACTTCGTATATGGTTACGGAATCCAAATACGACTTTTGCGGTGGTTACGACTACAGCCGTCAGGCTGGCCTTGTGCATACTTCGAACCACCATGTTGCGCCTGGAAAGAAGTTGTGGACTTGGGGCAATTCGGAGTTCGGGTATGCCTGGGACCGGAACCTGACCGACGAAGACGGTCCCTATGTTGAGCTGATGGCCGGCGCATTTACGGACAACCAACCTGATTTTTCCTGGCTGCAGCCATACGAAACCAAGACCGTCAGTCAATACTGGTACCCCATTCAGGAGATCGGACCTGTCAAGAATGCCAACACACAAGCGGCGGTAAACCTCGAAGTCGATGATACCGGTGTGCGCGTTGGAGTCTGTGTCACTTCCCGGCGGACTGTACGGCTATTGCTCACGCATGCCGGCCGGACTCTCATAGAAGAAGAACTTGAAATGGCGCCAGGTCATCCCTTCACCCGGATGGTCGAAGCTCCTTCGTCCAAGCCGCATGAATACCGGCTCGCCGTCCTGGATCCAGAGGGCCGCGAGCTGATTGCCTGCCAGCCTGAAATCCCCGTCGAGCGCAAACTGCAGGAAGCTGCATCGGAGCCTTTGCAGCCGGAACAGATCCAGAGCACCGAGGAACTCTATCTGACAGGGCTGCATCTTGAACAGTACCGCCATGCTACCCGCTCACCGGAGGCTTATTGGCGAGAAGGTCTAAAGCGCGACCCGGAAGATGCTCGGCTGAACAATGCAATGGGGCTGACGTACTTGCGCAAGGGCCAGTTTGCCGAGGCGGAAGAGCACTTCGCCCGCGCCGTTCGGCGTCTGACTATCAGAAATCCGAACCCGAATGATGGAGAGCCATTCTATAACCTCGGACTGGCACGGATGTACATGGGCAAGAGCTCAGCGGCCTATGACGCGCTGCACAAGTCGGTATGGAACTATGCATGGCAGAGTGCCGGATACTACGCGCTGGCGTGCATCGACTCTACGCGGGGCAACCTCCCGCTGGCGCTGGAACAGGCTGAGCAATGCCTCTTGACTAACGGTTACAACCTCAAGGCGCGCGCCCTGAAGGCATCGCTTCTGCGCAAGACCGGCCGCGCAGAAGAAGCACAAGCGGTTGTGAGCGAGACCCTGGCGTTTGACCGGCTGGACTTCCGGATGATGGCCGAACGCTTTCTTGCCAGCCGCGATAAGCAGGACTTGGATGCGTATTGCTTGGCGCTTGAGGGCGATGTACAAACGTTGCTTGACGTGAGCTACGACTTGGCGTGGGCCGGCCTTGGCGATGATGCTTATGCCCTGCTGAAGGCCTGCAGTCAAGATTCCCAATGGAGTTATCCGATGCTATGGTACACGCTCTCCTGGCTTGCCTCTTCGCTCGGACTGGAACAGGAGTCCGGGCACTATGCGGCGCAAGGAGAGGCGGCTAACCCGATTTACTGCTTTCCTGCCCGGCTTGAAGAAATGATCGTGCTCACGAATACGCTCGAACGGAATCCATTGAGCCCCAAGGCGCACTACTACCTTGGCAATCTCTACTACGACAAGCGCCGTTATGGAGACGCAATTGCCTGCTGGCGCCGATCGGTGGAGTTGGATGCCGGGTTCTCGATTCCGTGGAGAAATCTGGGGATTGCTGAGTTCAACGTGTTGCATAACCCGCAAGAGGCCGATCGCATGTACCAGCGGGCATTTGCGGCGAACCCGGCAGATCCTCGCGTTCTGTACGAATGGGACCAGTTGAAAAAGAGAACGGGCTTTGTCTCACCAGGAGAACGTCTGCGGTATTTGGAAGAACATAGGGAGCTCGTTGCGAGCAGGGACGATCTGACTGTCGAATACGTCACCCTTCTCAATCAATGCGGCAGATGGAATGAAGCACTTCAGCTGCTAGGCACGAGGCGTTTCAGCCCGTGGGAGGGTGGAGAAGGGCTGGTGTCCGCACAGTATGTCCGTGCGCACATATCTCTGGGTAAAGCCGCCCTTGCTGCGGAAAGATTTGCCGATTCCCTGCGCCACTTTGAGGATGCACGGAGTTATCCGGAAAACCTTGGAGAGGGAAAGCACCTTCTCACGCTAGAACGCGATCTGGATTATTTCTCAGGGTTGGCGGCCGAGGAACTTGGAGACACCTTGCTGGCCAACCGCTACTGGAGCGCGGCTGCGGCTCCGCTCGCTGGTGTGAGCATTCATTCCTACTTCCGGGCGAAAGCGCTCTCGGCTCTCGGTGAGGAGCAAGCCGCGCATGCCGTGTTGTCGAGTCTCGCAGAGTCTGCCGAAGCCCAGATGCGAGCTGAGCCAAAGATCGACTATTTCGCTGCGTCGCTTCCCAACCTGCTGCTGTTTGATGACGATCTCCAAAGGCGAAATCGCATTGAGTCGCTGGTGTTGAGCGCGCTGGCCCATGACGGGCTGGGGAATCGAACCGAAGCGATGCGAGACCTCGATGAGGTCATTCGCGAAGATCGGAATCATCTATTCGCCTCTGAAATGCTCGGCTGGATAAACATTGAGCGATGTACGGAGTTGAAGAGGATTGGTGAACAAGTGCAATCATGATCGCTCCGATTCCGATCTCTTCACCAAGCGCAGAATTCGACGGATACAAGCGCACGTCCTACCTCTGGATGGCTGCTTCGGCAGGCGCACTGGGCGGACTTCTGTTTGGATATGACTGGGTGGTGATCGGCGGAGCAAAGCCGTTCTATGAGCGCTTCTTTCACTTGGACTCACCGTCTGTCGAAGGTTGGGCAATGAGTTGCGCACTGATCGGGTGCCTGTTCGGCGCCATCTCCTCCGGAGGGCTGAGCGACCGATTTGGAAGAAAACGATTGCTTACACTGGCTGCGCTCATTTTTGCGATTTCGTCATTGGGAACAGGCATGGCTGGCCGCTTCGACGCTTTCGTAATATGGAGGATTCTCGGGGGCTGCGCCATCGGCCTTGCTTCAGGCATCTCGCCGATGTACATCGCGGAGATTTCTCCCGCCTCTCTCCGCGGACGGCTCGTATCTCTCAACCAATTGGCCATCGTCTTTGGAATTCTGCTGGCGCAAGTGGTGAATTGGCTCATCGCGCGGCCTGTGCCACCCGGCGCCACAGCACACGAGATTCTTGTGTCGTGGAACGGCCAGTGGGGTTGGCGCTGGATGTTCGCTGTCACTGCAATTCCTTCGGCCCTCTTCCTTTTCGCGACACTTCTAGTCCCCGAGAGCCCCCGCTGGCTGGCTGTAAAAGGCCGCCAGCAACAGGCACTGCAAGTGCTGGAGCGATTGGGTGGCCGTGTCTATGCCGAACAAGTGCTGAAGGATTTCAATTCCACTATCGAGACACGGCCACAGCGGCCGCTGCTTGACGAGTTAGCCTCACCGGGCATGGCCAAGGTTCTTTTACTCGCTGTTGTGCTCGCTGTTCTTCAACAGTGGTGCGGCATCAATGTCATCTTCAATTATGCGCAAGAGATCTTCGCGGCGGCTGGATACCAGGTCTCAGAAATCCTCTTCAATATCGTCGTGACTGGCGCGGTCAATGTGGTGTTCACCCTCATTGCGCTAGCAGCCATCGATCGTTACGGGAGACGCTTCCTGCTGCTCACGGGAATCTCCGCACTGACGATCATTTACACCCTTCTTGCCGCGTTCTACCGCATGCACCTGCAGGGAAAGCCGATGTTGATTCTGGTACTCGGAGCCATCGCCTGTTATGCGATGTCGCTGGCCCCCGCCACGTGGGTGGTGATTTCCGAAATATTTCCCAACCGGATTCGCAGCGGTGCTATGTCCATCGCCATAACCGCGTTGTGGACGGCGTGTTTCCTGCTCACATATACCTTCCCGGTCTTGAACGCAAGGCTGGGGCCTGCCGGCACATTCATGACGTACGCAGTCATTTGCATGGCTGGTTTGGTTTTTCTCTTCTTTCGCTTGCCGGAAACGAGGGGCAAGACTCTTGAACAGATCGAGGCCGATCTGCGAATCGAAAAGGCCTAGGAGATTGAATATGTGCAAGGCGGAGCGGTTATCGGATCGAAAGTCAACCAGCCTTCCGGCAAAGATATCTCTTGTTTTATTGCTGGCGATCTGCTTCATCGCCGTGTCGGCGAAGGGCCAACCGACAAGCGTTGTGCTGGATGGGAACAGCAAAGGCCGAGTATTTGACGGCATTGGAGCTGTGAGTGCCGGCGCTTCTTCGCGGCTTTTGATTGATTATCCAGAGCCACAGCGCAGTCAGATCCTCGATTATCTATTCAAGCCGGGTTATGGAGCGGCGCTGCAGCATCTCAAGGTGGAGATTGGCGCGGATGTTAACTCCACCGACGGCTCTGAGCCGAGCCATATGCGCAGTGCCGGGGATCACGACGCGACCCGCGGGTACGAGTGGTGGTTGATGGCAGAAGCGCACAAGCGGAATCCGAATATCGTTTTGGAGATTCTCCCGTGGGGCGCGCCGCGCTGGGCAGCTCCCGATTCGGCGGGCAAGGAAACGCTCTATTCCCACAAGATGGCTGAATATGTCGTCGACTTTATCAGGACGGCTAAGCGGGACTACTCCCTTGATATTGCTTACGCCGGCATCTGGAATGAAAGAGACTTTGACATCGCTTATATCAAGGACCTTCACAGTCTCATGAAGGCAAACCACCTGACCACCAGGATTGCATGCTGCGACGGTGATTGGTCCATCGCCAATGACGTCTTGAAAGACCCGGAGTTAGCTGCGGATATCGATGTCATCGGCGCACACTATCCGCGGGATGAGAAGGGCAACATCACTACGACGGATGCGGCGCGCAAGACTGGCAAGCCCCTTTGGTCCAGCGAAGATCAGCCGAATGATGGTGGGGGCCCTTTTGTGAGCCGCGAGTGGGCCATAGGCGGACGAATCCTGGCCCATATCTACAATCAGAATTACATCCAAGGTACCTTGACCTCCACTGAGATCTGGAGCCCGATTACTTCCTACTACGAAAACCTTGCTGCTCCCCACTCCGGGTTGATGTATGCCAACACTCCATGGTCCGGGCACTACGACGTGCAGTCCACAATTTGGGTGACGGCCCACACCACACAATTTGCTCAGCCTGGATGGCAGTACCTTGATTCAGCATCAGGCAATCTTTCAGAGAAGGGTAGCTATGTCGCGCTGCGTTCGAATGACCGAAAGAATTGGAGCGTGATTCTCGAGACAATTGGCGCTCAGCATCCGCAAACCGTTTCCTTCCAGCCTACCGGTGGACTTTCAACCGCTGAAGTTAGCGTGTGGGAAACGAATGACTCACACACATTCGAAAAAGTTGCTACCGTCAAGCCGTTGAACGGTAGGCTTGTCTACACGTTCGATCCCGGTTCGTTGTATTCACTCACTACGACCACAGGGCAAGGCAAAGGAACAGCGCAGCCGACGCCGTCGGCACCTTTTCCGCTCCCATATACGGATGACTTTGAGCAGGCGCCTCTCGGGCATTCGCCCAGGTATCTCTCGGATCAGGATGGTGCTTTTGAGGTTCAGCCTTGCGTTGGCCGCAGCGGGCACTGCCTGGAACAGGTAGTCACGACCAAGCCGATTGCCTGGGCTGCAGTTCCCGATCCTTTCACGTTAACGGGCGATTCGGACTGGCGCGACTATACCGTAGCCGCCGATGTGCGCTTCCTTTCGGATGGGCCGGCGTCAGTGATGGGACGCATCGATTCCGCGGACGTCTTCCAGGATGACAAGACTCTGTTTCCAAGTGGCTATGTGTTGAGCTTGAATCCGGACGGGCATTGGGAGTTGCTGTCGGCTGAGTTCAAGAAGCCGGCTGCGGCTCTCGCAGCGGGTTCGGCCACAATCGACAGCGGCAAGTGGCATCATCTGGAATTGCGTTTCCGGGGCAATACGATCGAAGCATTCTTGGATGGCATGGCCCTCACGTCAGTAAACGACTCCACACATTCGCACGGCATGTTTGCGCTGGGCACGAAATGGGATCACGTTCAGTTTGACAATCTGAGCGTGACGCCCTAAGGAACCACTGCGCAGGTGCACGATTTCCGAGGGCAGAAAGATTCGTGTGTGACATTAGAGAAATCAAGACCATGATAATAACGAGATTATGATTTTTATCATGGTTTTGTTCATACTTGAAGCAACCAATTCCCAATTCGAAACCCGACTTCCGCAAAGAAGGCCAACTTTGAGAGATCGGTTGAAGGAAGGGAGAGAAGACGGTTCTTCTATCTTAAGCATTGAGTCTTGAAGTCCGGGACTACTTTCCCGCGATCGTGCCTTGATAATGACTGACAATTCAGGCGATCCGAGTTTTTAGCACTACGGCTCCTCAAAGCGGAAATGCGGGACGTGCCCTTTTGGGCCCGCATGCCGTTTTCCGCGATGCGCAGTGCTTGAAGTGAGCCGGCTCCGCACTCTCACCAGATGCGCCCTCCGAATCTCGGACCCGTGTCCTCGCTCCGGCTGCCTTTCTGCGAAAAGCCCAATGGGAATCATTCCCGATATGAGTGCTATTGCAATGCGCTCCTGTTTCGGGCTACGCAGCATTTTCCGCAAAACTAAAGAACTCCAACACTGCAAGGCGGGTCGTAGTCTCGAACGTGTATCTGATCAGCCGCATAAGGAACTCAGCGAATCCCTCGCAATAAGTTGCGAAATGCGAAGTCAGCTTTGTCGCTGGGATGCACTTCGACCGGAATGCCGACAATTGTTCACTTTCTGAGTTCATCTTAAGAAGGGAATCTGGTCGCGAAGCATTCCCGGATCATTTGCCCATCAGTCGATGGAGCGTATGGCAGAGTTGCGGGCCACATTGAGGGATCGCGCGACGCAAGAGAAACAGGAGGAACCGCTTTGGGCTCTTTGGAAAACGACCGCGTAGAAGACCAGGAAATAGTTCGTGAGTTCCTTGTTGAGAGTCACGAGAACCTTTCGCGCCTGGATCAGGATCTGGTCGAACTCGAAAAGCAACCGAAGAATGCAGCTCTGCTGGCAAGCATCTTCCGCACCATTCACACCATCAAGGGCACGTGCGGATTCTTCGGATTCTCGACGCTGGAAAGGATCACCCACCAGGCCGAAAGCCTTCTCAGCCAGTTGCGGGACGGTGAGCGAGAACTCGCTCCGAACCTTGTCTCGCTGATCCTGGAGACGGTGGACGCGACACGCACCGTGCTGGCGTCGATTGAAAAGAGCGGGGAGGAAGGCCCACAACGGTTTGAGGAGCTGGCCGAGCGGCTGCGCGTTGCGGTGCAATCGAGAGCTGACGTTGAGAGCGAACCTGCCTCTGCCCCAAGCGGCGTGGCGGCGCCATCTCTCCCCATCGCAGAACCTGAGGGTCCCGGCAACTCCTCGGCGCTGGACGAAGCCGGACAATCCAGGACCGCCGGCCAAAACAGGACAGATGAGGGAGGAGCCGACAAGAGAAGTGGAGAAGACAGAAGAAAGGAAGAGGGTCGCAGGGAGGAAGATGTCAAGCAGCACTCCGCCGCTGCGGATGCGAACATCCGGGTAGGAGTCGGGCTGCTGGACAAGCTGATGGACCTGGTGGGGGAGCTGGTGCTGACCCGCAACCAGATCCTGCAATTCAACACCGAGCGCGAGGACGCAGCGCTGAACGCGACCTCGCAGCGGCTCAACCTGATTACCACCGAGTTGCAGGCGGGTGTGATGAAAACCCGGATGCAGCCCATCGGAATGGTGTGGAACCAGTTGCCTCGCGTGGTGCGCGACATGTCGGTGGCTCTCGGAAAACAGATCCGCCTGCAGATGGACGGAGCCGATACGGAACTCGACCGGACCATCATTGAGGCCATCAAGGATCCGCTGGTGCACCTGGTTCGCAATTCGTGCGACCACGGCATCGAATCTCCGGACGTCCGGATCGGCGCGGGCAAGCCCACGGAAGGAATATTGACTCTTCGCGCCTATCACGAGGGCGGCCAGGTCAACATTGAAATCGGCGACGATGGGGCGGGAATCAACGTTGGGCGCGTGAAACAGAAAGCTATCGAGAAAGGGCTGCTGCGTCCCGAACAGGTGGAGAAGCTGAGCGACCGCGAGGCGCTCAACCTGATCTTCCTGCCGGGGTTTTCGACGGCGCAAACGGTGACCAACCTCTCCGGGCGCGGAGTCGGCATGGATGTGGTGAAATCCCACATCGAGAAGATCGGCGGAGCCGTCGACGTGTTCAGCCGGCCTGGTCAAGGCGCTACGGTCAAGATCAAGATTCCGCTCACCCTGGCCATCATTCCAGGATTGGTGATCACCAGCGGCGGCGAACGATTCGTGATCCCTCAAATCAGCCTGCTCGAATTGATCCGGATGGATGCGGATTCCACGGGAAAGCATATCGAGTATGTGCATGGAACCCCGGTGTTTCGCCGTCGCGGCAGTCTGTTGCCCATCGCCTATCTAAATCAAGTCCTGGGGCTGAAATCGGCCGACCAGGCCGAGGCGGTCAACATTGTGGTTCTGCAAGCGGAAGACCGTCAATTCGGGCTGGTGGTAGACGGCATAAACGATACGCAGGAAATTGTCGTGAAGCCGCTAGGAAAGCAGCTGAAGGGCCTGACTCTCTACGCCGGAGCAACCATCATGGGCGACGGCCGCGTGGCCCTCATTCTCGACGTGCTCGGCATTGGCCAGGGCGCCGGGGTTTTTGCCGCGTTCCATGATCAGGGGCGCGCGTCCGGGCAACAGAAGACGCAATCGGAGATAGAGCTGCAGCGCATGCTGCTGTTCCGGGCCGGCTCTTTTGAACGCCTGGCCGTTCCGCTATCCCTGGTTGCCAGGCTTGAGGAGTTCCCGCAGTCGGCTATCGAACATGCGGGTGGGGGCCAGGTGGTTCAATATCGCGACAAGATACTTCCCCTGATTTCGCTGCGGGCGGTACTTGAATCCGGTGCGCGCGATGAAGGCCTGCAGGCTGACCCAGTGCAGGTAGTCGTATTCAACGACGGCGACCGCAGCGTGGGTATGGTGGTCGACCAGATTCTGGATGTTGTTGAAGAGGCGGTCAGCGTGAGGCAGAAGAGCGGCCGCAAAGGCCTGCTCGGCTCGGCGGTGATCGGCAAGCGAGTGACGGACTTCCTGGATCTCAACGAGATCATTCAAGCGGCCTCGGAGAGCTGGTTTCAGGGCGCCGGCGGACAGGCGACCGGGAAGAGGATTCTGGTGGCCGATGCGTCGAGTTTCTCGCGAGGCATGATTCGAAGCGGTCTGGACATGGCCGGCTACAGCGTCATCGAGGCAGGAAGCCTGGAAGAGGCGGTGCGAGAACTGGAGAAGCAACCCGTGGATGTGGTGGTTGCGGCGTTGGATTTGCCGTTCGAGGGCAGTTCCGCCTTGCTTGCAGCCATGCGCCGGCGGCCGGAGTGGGAGAAGATCCCGGTGCTGGCGCTGGCGGACTCAACCAAGATGGTGCAGAGCGAAGCCGCCCGGAAGTCCGGCTTTCAGGATTGCCAGGCAAAACTCGATCGTGTTCTGGTGCTGGAGTCGGTGGCCAGGTTGATCTCGACAGTGGCTTCGGCCGAGGCCGAGTTGGTTGGCGTGGGAGAGGTGAGATAGGCGATGACCATTCAGGCAGTTACCCCCAAACCCGAAATGACCCAGACGAGCGGGCAATTCTCCACCTTCTTCGTTGGCGACATGTTCTTCGGCGTGGATGTTTTGCACGTCCAGGAAGTTTTGTGCTTTCAGCCCATGACTCCCGTGCCGCAGGCCCCGCGGGTTATCGAGGGCCTGATTAACCTTCGCGGCCAGATTGTGACGGCCATCGACATGCGACGCCGGCTCGGCATGCCCCCGCGCGCAGGCGACCAGTCGCATATGAACATCGTGGTACGCACGGTGGACGGCGCTGTCAGTCTGCTGGTGGACGAGATTGGAGACGTTCTGGATATGGATGCCGCGAACTACGAACGGCCTCCTGAGAATCTCGATCCCGCGGCCAGGGAACTCATCCACGGGGTCTACAAGTTGAAGGACCGGCTGATGCTGGCCCTGAATGAGGAGCGAACGGTCGATCTGGCGGTCGGAAGGGCAGTCTAGAGTCGCGAAGGGTGTTGCGGCGCAGGAAAACAAATGCATGCAGCCAGGGACAAGGAAACGAACCAAAATCGAATTCAAGGAACGGGAGAGGGAATAGAAATGGCAAATGGAAAATCCAGGAGTGGGGCCGCTGTTCTGGAGCAGCCCATGCAGACGTCGTTGCGGGGCTCGCACGCGCCCAGCATAGCTGAAGTGGAAGCAAAAGAGGGCACGACAAGGAGACTCGCGGCGCTCGACTGCGTGTGCACCAACGTGATGATCGCGGATGCCGAGTACAAGATTACATACATGAATGAGGGAGTGACGAAGCTGCTTACGGCGGCGGAGAGGGAGATCCAGAAGGATCTGCCGAACTTCAATGTCTCCCGGCTCATCGGCAGCAGCATCGATTTCTTTCACAAGAATCCCGCGCATCAGCGCCGGATGCTCGATGCGCTCACCGCCTCTCACAACGTCACCATCGTTGTGGGGGGGCGCACTTTCGACCTGACCGCAACGGCGGTTTTCGATCCGGAGAGCCGGTCGCGCATCGGCACGGTTGTCGAGTGGTCGGATGCGTCGCAAAGGCTGCTCAACGTGGATTACGCAGCCAATTCCGCGGCTATCAGCAAATCGCAGGCAGTGATTGAGTTCAAGATGGATGGAACTGTGGTGACGGCCAACGGCAACTTCCTGAAGACTCTGGGATACACGCTGGACGAGGTCGCGGGCAAGCATCACAGCATGTTCGTGGACGAGACCTTCCGGCAAAGCGCTGATTATCGCGAGTTCTGGGCCAAACTAAACCGCGGCGAGTACCAGGCGGCGGAGTACAAGCGGATCGGCAAAGGGGGAAGGGAAGTCTGGATTCAGGCCTCCTACAATCCGATTCTCGATCCCAATGGCAAGCCCATGAGGGTGATCAAGTATGCCACCGATATTACGCAGCAGAAGCTGGCGCTTAACGCGATGTTGGCAGATACAGCCATGCTGGCGAAGGCGGCTGAGGAGGGAAACCTGGCGGCCCGCGCCGATGCCAGCAAGCACCACGGCGACTTCCGCAAGATCGTGGATGGATTCAACGTCACGCTGGACGCTATTCTGCTGCCGATCGGGGAAGGCAACCGCATTCTGGAACAGATTTCCAATGGAAAAATAGACGAATTGATCGCTGAGACCTACAAGGGCGACCACGAGAAGATGAAGTTGGCCGTCAACAACGTGGCCAGCGTTGTGCAAGGCCTGCAGAGGGAGTTGGGACGGCTGACAGTGGCATCTCGTGAAGGCCTGCTCGCGGAGCGTGGCAAGGCGGATCAGTTCAAGGGCGCCTACGCGGGGATCGTAACCGGGGTCAACGAAATGTTGGACGCCATCCTGCTGCCTATCGGCGAAGGGAACCGGGTGCTCGGGCTAATCCGTGGCGGCAATCTCCGCGAGAAGGTCGAGATTGCCTGCAAGGGCGATCACGAGAAGATGAAGAACGCCATTAACGGAGTGCATCAGTGGCTCTCGGAACTCATCACATTTGTAACCAAGATCGCCAACGGAGAGCTGACTGCGTCGCTCGCCAAGGCTTCCGACCAGGACCAGATTTTCGAGTGGCTAAATTTGCTGAAGACTAACATCAACAAGCTGATCGACGACACCGACATGCTCGCCAAGGCTGCATCCGAAGGTCGAGTGGGTACGCGTATCGACACCGGCAAGCACTTGGGAGACTATCGCAAGATTGTCCAGGGCGTGAACCAGACTCTGGAAGCGATCGTCGAGCCGCTCAAGGCAACTGCCGAAAACGCAAGCACTCTAGCGTCGTCCTCGGAAGAACTCACAGCAGTGAGCCAGACCATGGCCAGCACTGCGGAGGAAACCGCGGTCCAGGCCAACGTTGTCTCCGCGGCCAGCGAGGAGGTCTCGAAGAATGTGGCCTCGGTGGCTTCGGCCTCCGAAGAGATGCAGGCTTCAATCCGCGAAATCTCGAAGAACGCAAACGATTCCGCGCGGGTAGCCAAGAATGCGGTCAGCGTGGCGCATTCGACCAACGAAACGATGAAGAGGCTTGGTGAATCCAGCCAGGAGATCGGCAACGTGATCAAGGTCATTACTTCGATCGCGCAGCAGACCAACCTGCTGGCGCTCAACGCAACCATCGAGGCCGCGCGCGCAGGGGAGGCGGGCAAGGGCTTTGCGGTTGTGGCCAACGAAGTTAAGGAGCTTGCCAAGCAGACGGCCAAGGCCACGGAGGAAATCAGCCAGAAGATTGAAGCCATTCAGGGGGTCACCAAGGGAGCCGTCACGGCGATCGAGGAGATCAGCACAATCATCAACCAGATCAACGACATCTCCAACAGCATCGCTTCGGCAGTGGAAGAACAGACGGTGACGACCAATGAAATTGGCCGCAGCGTGACCGAAGCAGCACAGGGTGTCAACGACATCGCCAAAAACATCAGCGGTGTGGCCACCTCGGCGAAGAATACGACCCAGGGCGCTAACGATACGATGACGGCCTCGCTGGAATTGAGCAAGATGGCGAACCGGCTCCAGGCGGCGGTTGCGAAGTTCACATTTTAGGGTGGCTCCATAACTGCGATAACTCTTTGAATTCCTCTCCGGCGGACGTAACAGCGCCCGCCGGGCTGCCCTTCAATAAAGGTATAGAGAGTGGATGGTAAATCAATGATGGGCAAAGCACTGGTGGTGGACGACTCAAAGGCAATTCGAATGATCCTGACCAGGATTTTGACCGGCTTGGGTTACGAGGTGCTTGAGGCGGCCAGCGGAAGAGAGGCGCTGAATGTCATTGAAGCCGAGAAGAGCGGAGTCGCGCTGATTCTGCTGGATTGGAACATGCCGGAGATGAACGGTCTGGAACTACTTAAGCAGTTGCGTCAAAACCCGGCGATCTCTTCGCCTGTCGTGGTCATGGTGACCACGGAGACCGAGATGAGCCATATGGCGGCAGCTCTAGAAGCGGGAGCGAACGAGTACGTCATGAAGCCATTTACCAGAGACATCATTGTGGAAAAGCTCCAGCTCGCTGGAATAAGCGTTTGAATCGGGGGTAACTATGGCCGCGGCAAACAGGCGCGTGCTACAGCCCGGCGAGCGGATTCGCGTGCTGGTGGTCGACGACTCAGCGGTAATCCGGCGGCTGGTGACCCATGCCCTTGAGCAGGATCCATTGATTGAGGTAGTGGGGGTAGCCTCGAACGGCGCGATCGGACTGCAACGGATTCCGCAGTTGAATCCCGACGTGCTTACGCTGGACATCGAGATGCCGGAGATGAATGGCCTGGAAATGTTGCGCAGCATTCGACGCGATTATCCGCAGCTTCGGGTCATCATGTTCAGCACACTCACCGAGCGTGGCGCGGCAATTACCCTGGAGGCCTTGACGCTGGGGGCCGACGACTATGTAGCCAAGGTTTCGAACGAAGGGTCCTTGGACCGCTCGCTGGGCCGTTTGCGGGATGAGATGATCCCCAAAATCAAGCAGTTTTTTTGGCTTCCGGAACAGAATCGCATCGCGGTCAGGCCAGCACAACCCAAAGCCCTGGGGGCGGGCCCCGCTGTGCTGGGCACATCCGTTATGCAAAGAGCCAGGGTGCGGCCTAGGGTGGTGGTGATTGGAGTTTCCACGGGGGGGCCGACCGCGCTGGGCTCCATCCTGCCGGATTTGCCGGCTGGGTTCTCATTGCCGGTCCTGGTGGTGCAACACATGCCACCGCTTTTTACCAAGCTGCTCGCCGAGCGTCTACACCTCACCTGTCAACTTCCGGTTGAGGAAGCGAGCCAGGGCAGCCCGGTGGAGCCGGGCAAGATACTGATTGCGCCTGGAGACTTTCACTTTAAGGTGGCATCGAACGGCGCCGGGTTGCGCGTGCTTCTGGATCAGTCCCCGCCGCAGAACTCCTGCCGTCCTGCTGTTGACGCGTTGTTTGCTTCTGTCGGGGAGGTGTATGGCGGTGCGGCCGTTGCAGTGATTCTTACCGGCATGGGGCACGATGGACTGCGCGGCACCGAGATTCTGAAGGCACAGGGCGCGAGCGTGCTCGCGCAGGATGAGGCTTCGAGTGTTGTTTGGGGGATGCCTGGCGCCGTGGTGAATGCCGGCCTTGCCGACCGTGTGCTGCCGCTCAATCAAGTTGTGCCTGAAATTCTACGCATCACAAACGGAGATTAGAGAAACCAGATGCCGAGCCAAGCGCAGACCGTGGAGATCCACCCGGAGAACTACCGATATCTCCAGGAGCATGTGTATTCCCGAGTGGGCATCGTGCTTGAAGCGAACAAGCACTACCTGCTTGAAAGTCGCCTGGCCCCGATCATCAAGCAACTCGGATTGAGCTCCCTGAACGATTTGTGCGCGCACCTGCGAACGGCGCGGGATTCAGGGGTTGGCCACCAGGTCGTAGAGGCCATGACCACGAACGAAACCTACTTCTTTCGTGATCCTGCCCACTACGATGCCATACGTACGGTCTTGTTGCCCCGTTTAAAGGAAGATCATCGGGATACGAAGCATCTGCGTTTCTGGTCGGCTGCGGCATCGACAGGGCAGGAAGCTTACAGCCTGGCCATGCTCCTGCTGCAGGAGGGGTTGAGTGACTGGAACATTCAAATCCTCGGAACCGATTTTTCATCGCAGGTGGTGGAGCGCGCACGATCCGGCATTTACCAGCAGATTGAGGTAAACAGGGGATTGCCCACGACGCAGTTGTTGAAGCATATGCGCCGAACCGGCGTGGACTGGCAGTTGAGCGAGGTGGTGCGACGGATGGTTCGTTTTGAGACCATCGACCTGCGCAATAGCATGCGGACCCTTGGACCATTCGACCTGGTGTTCTGCCGCAACGTGATGATCTATTTCGACAACGAAACAAAGAGGAAAATATTGGTAGAACTCCACAGCACATTGTTTCGAGGCGGCTGGCTTTTATTAGGGGGCGCCGAATCTGTCTTCGGCCTCGAGGACTTGTTCGAACGAAAGATGGTCGGGACCGCAACTGTTTATGTCGCCCGTTGAGAGGACTTTTATGGCAACCGAATTCAGCACGGAAATACTGGCGGAAGTTGTGGGTTCGGTATTCGAGACCATGATGAACCTGGAAGTCGCAAGCTCGGGAATGCCCTGGGTCCCCAGCGGAGATTGCCTGACATCCGCGGTCCACATGGCGGGGGCCTGGAATGGATCGTTTCTGTTGGAGTGTGACCGGGGGGAGGCATGCCGATTTGCCGGCCGCTTCCTGTCCATCGATCCGCCGAAATCGGTCAACGATGCCGTGATCTCAGTGCTCGGAGAACTGGCGAACATGATCGGCGGCAACATGAAGTGTGTAATCGCTGAAGGGACCGTGCTCTCCATGCCCTCCGTGACAAATGGCAACGGCGTGTGCTTTGACGGCGTTGAAGTTCGGGATCGGCTCGCCTTTGAATGTGAGGAGGGCAATTTCTGGATCACCGTGCTGGCACAGCCATCCTCAAGCACGGACGCGTAATCTCCGCGACAGGCAACTTGCAGATGCGCTGGACCTGGGCAAGGTCGGTAGTGCTGGCCTCTGGCCTACTGCGGGAGATGACTCTGGGCTTATGCTCGGCTCCCATGACGCACCCCACAAAAACTTAGCCATCTCCAATCTGATGTTTTTGTTGACCGAGTCATTATGGGTGATCGCCGGCCATGAGGCAGATGTCGGGAAGGTTGCGGTAACGCTCAGCGTAGTCCATCCCGTAGCCGATGACGAAGAGGTTGGGGATGGAGAAGCCCACGTAGTCGGCCTCAATCTTTTCAATGCGGCGTGAGGGTTTGTCGAGCAGCGTGGCGATGCGCAGGGTCTTTGGATGCTGCTGCAGGAAGAGCTTGCGCAGATAGGCGAGCGTGAGGCCAGTGTCGAGAATGTCTTCCACAATTAGCACGTTCTTGCCCTCGATGGGCTCGTCTAGGTCCTTGATGACCTTGACCGCGCCCGAGGAACGCTGGCCCTTGCCGTAGCTGGAGACGGCGACGAAGTCAAAGGTGGCGTCGGCCTGGATGGCGCGTGCCAGATCGGACAGGAAGGGCGCTGCGCCTTTAAGGACGCCGATCATGACCAGCTTTTCGCCGTTGAGGTCATGCGTGATCTGGGCGCCCATTTCAGCAACGCGAATGGCGATCTGTTGACGTGTAAAGAGAACCTCGTGGCCCTGATACGTGAGGGTAGACATGCAGACAGTATCGCGCGAATGAGAGGCGGCTGTGGCTGTGCAAATCGCGGTGCTGCAAGGGGTGTCGCCCCAGCGCCACTCATCTGATTCGTGGATGTGGCGGGCACGTCTATACTGATGAGGACGGAATTCAGGGAGATATGCTGCCTTATCTGCACATCTGGCATCTGCAGGTGCCGACATTTGGACTCATGCTTTGGCTGGCTGCCGTGGCGGCTGCGTTCGTGATGGATCGCAACTTCAAGCGCGCAGGCATTGATGCCGACGCGGTGGGGATGGTGGCGATTGCCGCGTTGCTGGGCATCGTGGGGGCGAAGCTGTGGCACGTGATCGATACGCCGATTGAATTTCGCGAGATTGGCTGGCGGGTTCTGTGGGATCCGGCGGGATTTGCGTGGTACGGCGGGCTGATTTTCGGGATTTCCGCGCTGATGTTTCAGGGCTGGTGGGCGCGAATCGGGATGTTGAAGACGCTGGATCTGGCATCGCCGTCAGCGGCCATCGGCTACGGAATCGGGCGGATCGGCTGCTTTCTCTCCGGGGACGGCTGCTATGGGATTCCGACCACGCTGCCGTGGGGCATGAGCTTCCCAAACGGCATTGAACCGACGCTGCAGCGGGTGCATCCAACACCGCTCTATGAGCTGACGGTGGGGCTCGTGATCGGTCTGTGGTTGTGGCGGCGGGGTGGCAAACCGCATGGGACGGGCGCGATCGTAGGGCAGTATCTGATGCTGACCGGAATGGCTCGCTTTCTGGTTGAATTTGTGCGGCGTAACCCTAAGATTATTTGGGGCTTATCGAATGCACAACTGGCAAGCGCTGGCTCGGTGGTGGCGGGAATTGGATTGCTGTGGTGGGCGGCCACGCGGCCAGCCACAGACCCGGACGAAGCGGCGGCAGCGGTGGAGAAGGCTGCGTAGCAGCTGGGGTCAAACTACCTGCCACGGATTGACGAGCGGTATTCCGCAATGTTCGAAGTCCGGGATGTTGCGGGTGGCCAGCGTAGCGCCATGTGTCTTGGCTGTCGCAGCCAACAATGCATCCATTTCTTTAATTGGACGGCCAATCCCCTGGCGATAAGAGAGAATCCGCCCGTATTGGCGCGCCGCCGAGAGGTCAAACGTAAGTATCTGGCCTCGAAGGTCCTCAGCAATCATCCCCTCTACCAACTCTCGTAACACTTTTTGTTTACGACCTGCCGGCATCAAGTCAACGCCAGAAACCAATTCAGCAATGACGACCGATGCGGTCCAGAATTCTCTCCTTGGAAGCGCTCGGAACCAGGCTTTGACGGTTGGGTCTGGCCGCGGACGCATGATCTCAGAGATTACGTTGGTATCAAGCAGGATCATCAGTCAAAGGTAGGGATCGGACGGCTGGAAAACTGACGAGGAGG
>Ga0182024_10008962_pt1 | contig 20877 bp, 17 predicted proteins | sample P32metaG_FD_120480 | JGI IMG/M metagenome (GOLD analysis project Ga0182024, IMG submission 120480) | Permafrost microbial communities from Stordalen Mire, Sweden - P3-2 metaG (Illumina Assembly) | ecosystem: Environmental > Terrestrial > Soil > Wetlands > Permafrost | place: Sweden: Stordalen...
AAATCCACATCGTGCTGGACAATCTTTCCGCCCACAAGACCAAAGCGGTGGAGGAATTCTTGGCGCAACATCCCAAAGTGTGTTTTCACTTCACTCCCACCTACTCCTCTTGGTTGAACCAGGTGGAGTTGTGGTTCGCTAAGATCCAGCGCGACGTGATCCGCCGCGGGGTCTTCACTTCCGTTGCTGATCTGGCACGAAAGCTACGCAAGTACATCCAGGCTTATGCCAAATCAGCAAAACCTTTTCCGCTGGACTTATACCGATCCTCAGAAGCGGATTCGTATTAACGAAATCACCGGGACGGCTTACTAGTTGCAGCACTTCGTATGGTGAGTGGAAGGTTAGTACCTAGGGACAATTACGCGAGCTCTTGTTGTAAAACTCCTTTCAAATGGGAAATGCCTGCTGTTGTTTGGCTGCCCAGTTCATATGACCGACAGACCCTGTCGATAAGGTAGAGGAATAGGGAAGCTTTCTCTAGGACCGAATTGCACGACGGGAACAAAGAGCCGTGCTTCTTCTTAATGAGAAGTGTGGCAGTCTGGCCATGAAAATGAAATATATCCCACGAGCGGGGTGTGTCACAAGTGGCCGATTCCCAGTCAAAAACGAACAATGTTCCATTATCCGTCAGGCGTGTGTTCCAAGGTGTAAAATCACCATGGCCGATTCCGCAAGCAAGTATGCAATGGGCAAGATCGCGCTCAGCAATGTCGAGTGCTCGCGTCCCTAAGGTCCGAAGCTTGAGGTCCAGTGCGGCTTCAATGGCGCGCCAGCGGGCCCGCATAGCCGATACTAGCATACTTCCTGCTATGTCCCGGTGCTCAACGCTTCGGAGGGCATCGAGAAACCGCTGGTGCGGCAGGCCAAACCTTATCGGACCTGTCGACGGAGGCCCGGCAGACTGAAGCAGAATCTGCCCGCCCTGCCATTCGCCGGAATACATGACGCGCGGTATGTGAGGCCGCAACTCAGGAAACGCCGCTAGCTTCCTCAATATGGCCGCTTCGTTTGCTACGCGACCGATCGCTGCCTCGGTCAGCGGTAGCTTGACATATCCAAGTATTTCGCCACTGGGCCGCATGACCTGAGCAGTCAGCTTGCGGTGAACACCAGGCGTTCCAAGGAGGAGCGAAAAGACGGGTTCGCGCTCGCCCGTTACTTCAGTTACAAGCTGCTGCAGAAGAATGGGCCTCGCTGAGACAATTATTACCCTTTGTCGTGCCCACACCAGAGGTGCGATCCGTATGAATCCAAGTAACAGCTTTTTTAAGATGCGTGCCCGCCGTGCGTAAGGCCTGTAAATCTGAGACCCGGACAAGGTACACAGCTTGTTGGTTAAGGGCAGCAACCACCAGCTATTTCTGGTCGAAGCGAGCACGGCAAATACCTCGCTCCATTTATACGACCGCTGGTGGAGGGTATTGTCGATATCCCAAGTCTCGGTCAATACAGTTAGGGCACCTTGCGCATCATTTGCGACGTTTTTGGAGCCCCACTCCGTTGCCGCGAAGGTACATATGGCCGCATGCAAAGCCGGATGCAAGGGTTGTGACATTAAGGTCGCTCTGCTCAGGAGCGGGCTATTATAAACAGCGTTCCCCAAGACTCGTGCAAGCATACTATTTAAAAGGCAGGAATAGTGGGCGAGTTTCCGTCCGTTGGCTTAGACGTTCAAGCACAACGCTGACAATTTTGGCACGGCTCCGCTCCAAATTAGTGCCTGTATCTATGATAACGGTGGACGTGGAACCGTGGGCGAATCTGCGGTACGCCTCACGTTGATAGCTTAGCTCCTCGGGGGAAAGCTCGCGTTTTCTTCCGAAGATCACATCGTCGTCAGCATCTAAAACCAAAGTCAGGGGATTTGCGGGAGGTACAAAGCGACACAGAAATTCTGGTAGCCACGGTGGGCCCCCGTAGCGGTACCGCTCGGGATCGATCAGCACGTCGGCGAAGTAACGGTCGAAAATTACCAGCCCAGATCGGCAAAGGCAATTGCGGGTGTGAAGCAGGTACCCTAGCCAGCAGTCGAGAAAATAAGCGAGCAGGAAGAGCATAGAAGCCAATGAACTACGTGGAGGCAGGATGTGAGGGAAACCTATCGGCCGCTGGACCTGCTTCAGGCGTCGGACAATAAAAGGACGACAATGGAACGTGTGGTGCTCTCGAAACAGACCGCTGAGCGCCTCGACAATTTGGTTTACTGCAGTACTCTTGCCGACACCGTCAGGACCAAGTATGACGATGAATAATCCAGGAGGGCGCAACCAGCGCTGAAGGAACCTGAAGCTGCGACAGCGGACATTCCGCCACCAGCCCACGCTGGAACCGAATCCGTGCCTCGCCCTGACTGCCGCGCTTAGGAATGGCAAAGAGTCGGCACTAGGGCCGCTTCCGTATAGCTGCGTCAGCTGCGCTGCACAACCCTTGCCAAGTGTAGCTTCGGCGATCGTGCGAGCCCTAGATAGGCCTAGTTCTGCAAGCAGGCGCTGGAGCGCTGGCTCGAACCGAGGGACGGGTCCTGCTTCCAACTCACGCTTTATTAGTAGGTACGCGAGCTCGTGCTCGACGCTGGCGGTCCAAACCGTCCCCATTCGCCGGCGTGAGTTCATGATGTCCGCCAAGGAAGCTTCCGCAAGGGCAGGAAGTTCAAAAATGAAATTGACCATCAAAAAACGGACTGCGGGTGCTTGCACAAAAGGTACCTGGATGGACAAGCGGCCCGGAGCCCCGTCATCCACAATCACGGGATTCCAGCCGCTCGTGCGCAAGTCGCGGAAGGTGGCAAAAATTCGAGCCACGTTCGACTGATCGACCGCTAAATCCACGGTATTAGAGCCATTATCGGACAAAGTATCGCGGCCCTGCAGCAAGCAATAGCGTATGCCATGCTGCTCCAAGCTTGTTGCCAGCAAGGTGGCAAAGTCGGAAGCTGAAATGCGCGATTCAAGGCCAGCTGAGGACACAGGAGAAAGGCTTGTTCTCCGAGACCAACTACCTAGAATACTCATTTGCAGTCGGGAATAAAAACCTGAGAATAAAATGGTTGGTCGATCCCTCGCCGGTCCGCTACCAGACTCCTTGGTCCTTGCCGGTTACCTTCCCATGCACAGCGGCAAGGGAAAACAAAGCGGGAAGAAGGCTGAGCCGTAGCGCGGCAGAGAGGTGTCCCGCAAAGGTAGTCTGCACAAGCTGTAAGCTGTAGAGCATACCCACGTATGGCATTAGGGGTATTCGAAGAAAAGGGCCACGGCAAAAAATCTTGTTGCTGCGAAAGAGTGCGGCGGATGATATCCATTCCGGAATGCCGAGCACTGTGCCGCTATAACGGTTGACGTAATCAGCAACCAACGTCAGGTATGTAGCCACACCGGGCCAAATGCCCCCTGCACGTGCCTTGCGTTTTAATTCGGCATAATCAAGTTGTTGGTCCTGGATCAGGGTAGCGGTGTTTAGAATATCACAGACGCGCAAGAAGAAATGTCGGTACATTCGCTGAAAAGTTGCTGCCAGGACTGTTTCCTCCGGAGCAGGCACGAAGAATATGAACTTTTGCACCCGCTTGTGCCTGCGACGTATAATGAAGCGTTTTGCGAGCTCGGTGTGTTCACCCGCTTGACCCAGCCTCTGGACGTGAACCTCAACAGCTTCCCGTAATCCAGGTATCGCAAAGCTCCACTTGTTCGCCAAGCAATCGCCTAAGCTGCGCGGCTGCACCTGCGCCCGGAACGCTTTCAGCATTGCGGTGATCACCGCCTGCTCATTCGCCGTGGTAAACAGGTCTAGATCCCCACCCAAATCTGGTGTGTGATCCAGAGATTTTAGTACGCAGACAGGGCAGCCGTTGCTCTCCAGTTCCCGACAAATGGACGTAAGGAACTCAAGCGCATTGTCGATCCGTGCGCTTTCAGCAGCGAGAACGCCGCGGGTCCACTCCTTCAGCTCCTCGGACCCGAGTCGCTGGGCGTGACTGCCGATGACGTTACACGCCCGAACCACCACGTGGTTGCGATTAGCAATGCCGATAAACTCTGCGCGTTGCGCAGGACTCAGATCAGCTACATAGCGCAGTGGCTCCGCGCTTTCAGGATTGAGGGTCAGGTGCAGAAGAGCATCAATTGACCGTCGCGAATTGACATTTGTACTCACCGAGAACCGTCCTGCGCGTGATTCATCACGATAATCTCAGCTTTGAGGAGGAGGTACAAGGCTATACCGCTTCAGGTGTAAGAGTTGCAGCGTAACACCTAAGATGAAACGAGGAATGATAAACAGGTAGCGCTTCCAGAGGCGCGTTGGCTCCTGGTACAACCTGTGGAGCCATTCTAGGCCGGCTCGCCTCATCCATTCCGGAGCGCGGATCGTCCCCGTGTGAAAATCGAACGCCGCACCTACTCCGATCATAACAGTGGTATCCAGCTTATCAATATAACGGGCCATGAAATGCTCTTGTTTGGGCGTACTAAGGCCGACCCAAAAAATGTCCGGCTTTGCCTTCGATACCATAGCAACCAGTTCTAACTCCTCCCGTGGTTCGAGCGGCCGGAACGGCGGAGTGTAGGTCCCAACGACTCTCAAGCCTGGAAAACGTCGGACCAGCACTTGCTTGAGTTCCTGGGCCACACCGTGACCGCCTCCGTACAAAAATTGCGTGTAGCCCTTCTTAGCTGACATGCTACAGACTGCGGGCATGAGGTCCGGTCCACAGACCCTCGTCATGTGTTTGTGGCCATTGACCTTTCCGATCCACACCGTTGGCATTCCATCCGGTGTGGTCAAAAGGGAACAGTTAATAATGGTCCGAAGAAGATGGTCTTTCTGTGCCTCGACTATTCCATGCACGCCCGTGACGCATACGTACCCTTTCCGGTGGTTCGTCAAGGCAAAATCCAGCACATCCAGTGCCTGCGTCATATTTATGGCACTTACTTTTACGCCCAGCAGATTAACCGCGGCGCAGGCAGTCACTGGATTAGCAGGAATGGAGTGGTTGACAACTCGTACACCCGCAGAAGCAACCATAGGTATTCCGTGAGTAGATGAGTAGAGGAAGTGGTCTGTGAAAGAAAACCTGGACTGGGGCAGTATCAACCCAGGATCTAATTCGGGGCAACGCGACAGATCGTTAAAGGGCATAAACCCAAAAACTGACCAACCGCTTGCTTCAGCGCGTTACGACTCGGCAATTTGGGTAGGCTCGGGCTATGCCGCCTTAGTTTGGCTCTTCTTCTTGACTTCCTTGGCGATCCACTCATAGGTGATCTGTAGGCCTTGCTCCAGGCTTACCGATGGTTCCCAGCCGAGCACGGCTCTCAGTCTCGAGTTGTCGCTGTTTCGGCCACGTACTCCTTGCGGCTTCGTATCGTTATGGCGTTTCACAAGGCTCTTGCCCGCGATGTTGCAGATTATGTCTACCAGCTCGTTTATAGTTACGAGCCGGTCTGTGCCGAGATTCAGAGGCTCGGGATAATCACTCTGCATTATTCGAAGCAGGCCTTCAACGCAGTCATCGATATACATGAAAGAACGGGTCTGTTCGCCATCTCCCCAGATCTCGATTTCACGTCCGTCAGTTGTCAGGGCGACCTTACGGGAAATGGCAGCCGGTGCCTTCTCTTTGCCACCATCGTATGTACCAAGAGGACCGTAGACATTGTGGAAACGCACGATTCGAGTCTCGAACTTGTAATCGTGACGATAATACCGGCAGAGTTCCTCCGCGTACAGCTTCTCCCAGCCATATCCTGGCTCCGGTTCTGCCGGGTACGCATCCTCTTCCTTAAGTGGCGCAACCTCGGCACTTTTTTGCTTCGATTGTGCATAGACGCAGGCAGACGAAGAAAAGAGGAATCGCTTAACTTTATTTGCCCTGCTCGCCTCCAGCATATGGGCATTAATTAAGATGTTGTTGCGCGCAATATGAGCCAGATATGCGGTAATGTAACCAATGCCTCCCATGTCGGCGGCCAAGTTGTACACCGCATCGATATTCTCAGTAGCCTTGAGGCAGTCCTCCCACCTGCGTAGATCACAAATGTCGAATTCATCCGCAACTGTCGGCTCGTATTCGGGAGCTTTTACGTCAACACCTCGTACCCAACTTCCCTCCTGCTTCAATCGTTTGACAAGATGATGCCCGATAAACCCCCCTGCTCCCGTCACTAAAACTCGTTTATGCAACATGTTGGTTTCTCCTTTTTTGTAAGTAGTGGTCGATCGTTACCACAGTTCCACACACAGGTCACTCAGACACCTACCTTGCCGAAAGCGCAGCTGGAAGCTTGATGCGCTCGTTCTTGATTTTCGCTTGGCACTCACCCAGTAACTGGGCGCGCACAACCATAACGAAGGCAAACATCATGAAGTACAGCATTGGGTACTTGGTGTTGCCCATCAAATGGGCACTAGTGAGGCCAAGCGCGGCCCCTCCGAGAACCGTGCCTATGCATGCTGTCAGTAGAGCTCTATCTCTAACATCCGCAAGCCTCAGAGCTTGGCGAGCGTTCCAGAAGAAAGCTCCGAGCATCAAAAAATAGACGCCTACGCCAATTACACCCATCTTTACAGCGATGTTGAGAACTTCATTGTGCACAATTCCGGTTCCCAGGTACCGCTCTATGTCATTATTTTGGTTGGAGGTCAGAAGCCGACGGTACTCGCCAGGGAATCCTCTTCCAAAAGGTGCCTTCTTGAATGCAGCCCAAGAGTCTAAAATGTCATAATAATGGAATTGGAGATCGCTACCCTGCTGCCGCGCGATAAGAGATGGCCGTTGAATGACCTCCGCCAAGAATCCGATCCTTTTCTGAAGCCGCTGCGAGACATCGGCTCCCATCGCAAGTAGCGCCCCCGCAAACAAAACCGCACATACGGCAAGTCGGATCTTGTGCGCAACGGGACCAAGGAAAAAAATGGCGATAAAAGCCACAACTAGGCTCAGCCATACGCTGCGGCGCAAACTCAAGACAATGACCAATATCATTACGGTTGAACCGGCGAGTGCAAACAAGATTTCCCATTTCTTCAAGATGCCAAAGATAACGGCCGACACAGCACCTATTACGCACACGGCAAGCGCAAAGGATTCTTCGATTTCATAAAGAGGTACGGGAATTCCATCGTAGACATTAGCTGACCCGCTGCGGCCGATGAGGTACGCTATCAAAGCATAAGTGGCCTTGAAGGCCGCTGCGACAAACAGCCACTTAAAAAGCCGTATAGCGGCTTCAGTTCCAGACAGCGTATTAACCAGTAGGAAGTAAAACACAATACCAACAAGAATAACACGACCTCCGTGATACCCAAATCCCTTGGCTAGACTGTTGGTTCGCTCATAGCCGTAGTACATGAACCAAATCGTCACCGCTGCGAGGAGCGGCAGTACTCGGTCGAGAGTACCCTTGATTCGCCATGCTGTGTACTCCCGATGCAACAGAGATCGGGTAATGCAAATGAATCCCAGGGTGTAGACGAGCATCTCCATAATGTAGAGTTTATCCACATTTAGGCGGTAAATGATGTCATCTATGCCACGATTTGGGTTGTAGCCGTCGGTAAAAATGCCGAGAAAGACAACAAGGAGAATCAGGCCGTTCTCGAAGTGATAAAGCACGAAGCACAAGCCCGCTAACGCCAGGAACGGCAAGCAGGCCGCAGGGTATACCGGTATAAGTAAGCCAAGTACCAGCATTGCAATGAAGAGGAGCATGGTGCCGGCGACCCTGCGGGTCGACGGCGAGCATACGCTATGTTCACTCAACTGTTTGTCCGTCTCAAGCAAATATCGCATTGGGGAGTCTACTTGCGAACTGTTGGTATCGGATGCACAACTGCAATAGCTCAGTGGATACCACTTCACGTTTACGGGACGCTAACACAGTAGGTGGAGCGGAGAGCATGAAGAACAAGTCGGGAGTGGGCACGAGATGCGAGAGGAGGTGTACAAGCCAACGGGGACCAGCATAGCGATAGCGTTTAGCATCCACCTCAATGTCGTGAAAGTAGCGATCAAAGATGACTAAGCTGTGGCGTGTTAATGATGGTCGTATGACTAGCCAGTATCCGACAAAGTAATCTAGCAAGAAACCGCATAGCTTGGCTGCCGACTGAGAAAAGGAACGAGCGGGGTTCCCGTACGGATCAGAAATCGGTCCCGGTGAGGTTCGCGCCCACAGCAACATTGGGTCGAAGCCATCCTCTGAGTCTCCACCAGCAGTGTGCGAGTACCATACCGTCTACATCACAGCGGCTAGTACCCAGTTCCCTTGAGGACTGTCGGAATTGTCAAAAACAAAATCTTTAGATCCAGCCAGATATTCCAGCTTTGAATGTAGCTAACGTCCAGTTCGACTGCCTTTTCGAAAGATGCGTCTTCGCGAGCAGTTATCTGCCACAAGCCCGTGATTCCGGGCGTTACATTCAATCGGCGCAGGTGTTCGACTTGGTAACGCTCAAATTCGTCAGGTGTCGGAGGCCTGGGTCCTACAAGGCTCATGTCGCCGACTAACACATTCCAAAGCTGGGGAAGTTCGTCTAGGCTGTACTTCCTCAAGAATGGTCCGAGGCGGGTGAGCCTAGGGTCGTCCTTGATTTTGAACAAGAGTCCCCGGCGTTCATTCATGTGACAGAGCTGAGATTTGAGATCGTCGGCGTTGGTTACCATAGTTCGAAACTTCAAAAGCACAAAACGACGCGCTTTCTTGCCAATGCGAATCGAACGGTAAATTACAGGCCCGTCAGAATCGCGCTTTATGGCCATAGTGATAAGCAGCGTCAGAGGCAATATCATGACCAGAGCCATCGACGAAAGCACGATGTCCAAGAGTCGCTTTAAGATTAACGACAAAACGGGTACCGCATGGTCGTAAATGGTAAAGACTGGTACATTGCCGAGGTAATCAACGGGGGTTCCCCACGTAAGTCCTTCGGAGTCAGCCACAAGTTTTACCATCAAGTGTTGCTTGCGCGCTTCGTCTAGCGCTTTTTGAACGAGATCGTGTTGGCATGGCAAAACCACAAGAATCTCATCTACAAACTCTGCATCAATAACTTTTGAAAGGTCTTGAAGGCTAGTTGGGTGCTGCACCCCATTCCAATCGGGCCAGTTAGCGGATTTATGAGGAACGTATTTTACTTCGCCATTGTTGGTGAGTGATGGCGTGATGCGGTCGTGACTGCCGATGATTAGAACTCGTCGAGTGTCCTGGTCCTTAACGAACCGACGCTCGATGAGTTCGTGTTCTATGATCCTCCATCCGGCCAAGGCGGCAAGGCCTAACACACCCGTAAAGCTAATACCGAGAACCAATGCCTTCCCGAGGCCAGCGGTGTAAAAGCCTACAACAGTCAGTAGCGTTGCCGCTGATAAAGCTTTGATTACCGCCAGGCATTCGTCCACAACCGAGTCAAAGTGCCGAGTGCGGTACAAATTGTAGTGATTGCACCACAGTAGGACTAAGGAACCGTAGATAAGCAGAAGCCCATTCTTATTGAAGAAGTGTGCTGGAGCCGTCCTCTCTACCCAACTGATGAACCGGACAAGGGAAAAGTGAGAAAAAACAAGTGTGATGGCTGTTAAAACCATGAAGGCGTCCACGACAAAGCGGGAGCCCTTTAGGGCGCGCAGACTGCCGATGGCCCGGGTTCTGGTTGTAAGTACGTCGGAGTAAGGCGTGCCGGCCTTTCGGTTTACGCTACTGCTTGCACCGTCACTGCCAGTAAAGGTGTCAGAGGTGCGATCCGATTCGGTAGGCAAAGGTGCCGACTGGCCATCAAATCCCGAGATAGAGGTGGCGGGATCGTTAAAGGACGGCTGCGCGTTAGCGAGATTATCCAATTGTCCTTACGAGTGGCAGCGACTTGCCTGCTGCTTCTAGGGGAGACAAAGATACTAGCTGCTGATTGGCTCTTTTCGGATCAATGCGTTCACAAGACTACAGCAGCTTGTAGAGGGCAGTTGGTACCGGAAATGTGCGCTGGTTGAGTACCGTTCCGAGAACTCTCACGTTCGCCGCTGCTAAGTCTTTAAGGGGGGATATTGTTTACATTGGCTACTGTCAGAAAAGTGAGTACAAAGCCGAGTGGCGCGTTGGTGATGAAACGCAATTTCGGCTGAAGAAAGACAAGATGTATCTGAAACGTCCAAATGGAAAGGAACTGAGGTTGGTTTTCTTACTGCAAGCAAAGGTCGGTGCAGACGCGAAACCAATTACGATTCTTAAGGTACATCTTCGTGATTAACTAATTTCAGTTTCACAAAGAAGTTGCTATTTGTAGATTCAGATCCTCTCTAATCGGAGAAGACCGAGATCGGCAGCCTGTCGGACCCGAACCCGCCTGTCGCGAGCGTCCGGTATCGAGCAGGCCAGTGCGCACGGCAAACGCGGTCTCGGTACGTCCCCGATGCGTAGCCGCTGGCCTTACACGAAAAAGCCCGGGCCCGAACGCCGGGACTCTGTGCGCGAAGCGCGTCAGCGTTGCGCGACGAGTTCGTCCTTGCTCTGCTGCTTGGCGAGTGCAGCGTGCAGCTCCGCCAATTGCTGTTGCACGTCTCGGAGTTGCTCTGCTTGCGCGACCGACTGCTTCTGCTGCTTCTTGAGGTCACGAATTTCCGCAGCCTGCTTTTGAACTTCGTTCAGGAGCATCGGCGCGAGTTCCTCATAGCGCACTCCGTCAATCCGGCCCTTCTCATCCCGGATCACGAGCTCCGGATACACTTTGGCCACTTCTTCCGCGATCAGGCCGTACTGGCGCGTACCCGTCGCATCGCTCTTAAGCTTGAAGGTTACAGGTCGCAGCTGCCCTAGCTTCGCGGTGTTTGACCCCATCGGTGCAATGGCCGTCTTGAAACGCTCCGAGGAGGCGATCACGCCGAGCTCCCCCGCGGAGGTAACCACGACCTCACTGCCGGTCAGCGAATGTTCAAAAATGCCCGCGATGAACGTCGCGGTTTGCGTGCCCTGAACGCCGATCTTTATCGTCGCGTTATCGCCAGCCGCACCCAGGCTCCCAATGTCGATATTGTTTGAGCCCGTCGTCAAGTTGACGCCGGCGTGCCACCCCTCCGCTATGTTGAGGCTGCCACTAGTGTTGGAAGCCAGCGCGGATACCCCGGTCGCCGTGTTTCGTATGCCGCTCGTGGTGTCATACATTGCCTCGTACCCGGAGGCGGTGTTGCCCGTGCCGTTGTTTTTATAAAGCGCCTCGTACCCAGAGGCGGTGTTGTTGCTGCCGGTCGTGTCGGAATAGAGCGCGCCCGCTCCGGCGGCGCTGTTGTCGCTGCCGCTCGTGTACGCATAGAGCGCCTCGTACCCAGAGGCGGTGTTGTTGCTGCCGGTCGAGCCGAGTTCGGCGCCAAGGAGCGCATCGAACCCGGTGGCGGTGTTGTTGCTTCCGGTAAAGTTTAAACCGAGCGCATTGAGCCCGGTGGCAGTGTTGAAGCTTCCGCTGGAATTGAGAAAGAGCGCTTCTCCGCCGACGGCGGTGTTGGCGGTTCCGATGCCGTTTTCCTCGAGCGCCTGGTACCCCAAAGCGGTGTTGTTACTGGCCACGTTGCTCGAGAGAGACGCGGACCCGACAGCGGTGTTGTTGTAGCCGGTCTGGTTGGAAATTAGCGCGTTGTACCCGGCGGCGGTGTTGCCGCTGCTGGGATCCTCGAGGTTGAGGAGCGCACTCTTTCCCATCGCAGTGTTTCCATACGCATCGCTAGCCACCGAGTCCGGTGGCTGTTGGCCGTAAACCGTGCCTGCAATGGCGAGCACGCCGATCAAACCTTAAGGACCACTTATAAAGAGTTTTCATCCGGAATCTCCTTTTTGACTTCAAACACGGTGCCGATTGTAAACCCACCCCGCCTGTTCGCGACCTTGCCCCGGTGTTGGACGCACTCGTCTGCAAGAACCTTACGCAAAGACCGAATGAATATCGTCGGTCTTCCGGCCATGGCCACTGCCGTTAGAATGGTAGCCATTCCTGTAGGGTATGGCCGCCAGCACCGGGATGTTCAATATTCCCTCTACTTCCCTCGGGGTCCGGAACGACCTGTCAAGGTATTCTAGCGAGAATATCAAGCCCGTAATCAGAAAGACCGCTAGTAGCGCACCCGCCAGGCCGTACACCAAAGCAGAGTGTTTCGGCAACGCTGGCACAAGAGGATCCTCTACTATGGCTACATTGATGATTCGCTTTTCGTCGAGGGCATCGGTAATGCGACTCTCTTCCTGTTTCCGCAGGTATAAGAGGTAATTATCCTCGTGAGCTTTTGCCGACCGGACGAGGTCGTTGTAGACAATTCCTTTGCGATCCAGATCGCGCACTCTGGTTTGGTAAACCGCAACGGTTCGTTGCAGCGCAACACTTCGCGCCTGTAAACCGCTAAGATCAGTTCTGGCCTTCGCTAACTCGGATACCACCCATTGATATGTCGGATCCACATCTGTGCTCTCGTCACGAAGAGGAGCCTTCAGCTCCTTATTGATCGTAGCGAGCGTGTCATTAATTTGCTTTTGTACGTCCTGAACAGGGCGGTAATCCGGCTGAAAATTCGCGAGTAGATCAATCCTCTTCAGTTCCAAGTTGAGCAAATTACCTTTGAGCTGTTCCATCAACTGAGGATTGTCTGCAGTTGTTAACAGGGTTGTGTGCCGCGCGGGAATTGTTGCGGCTTGTTCTTCGAGCTTGTGGATACGTTCCTCGGCTTCCTTCTCCGCCGCTTGCGTTTGCTGCCAAGATGCATTGAACTCGTTCAACTTCAGCAGAGTTTCATCGCGGTCAACGTCAGGGATAACAGCATGATATCTGAAGGGGAAGTCCGCCAGACGGTCTTCTGCAGCCTGCAATTGGTCTTTGTACACCTGAGTTTCATGTTCGAAAAATCTGAATTGCCCTGAAGGACGGTTTACCGCTAGATGTTTGTCAAGGTAAAACTTGTCGAGCGATGCCAGAACTCTCGCTGACATCTGCGCGTCTAGTGAATCATACGTTATTGTAATTACGTTCGCTTTCGGTACCGCTTCAATGTCGAGGCCCTTGTCTAACTTCTCTGTGGCCTTGTCGATTCTTTCGTCCTCTGTGTAGGGCCACATCATGACCTTGCTCAGAAATGTTTTCGGATGTTCGAGGTCACAAGCTATAACCACCTTACGGAGCATCTCATGGCTGTTGAGCAACTCAACTTCCGAATTTAGCTCTTCCTCGGTCAGACTATAGTTTGCAATCGGGTTGTTTTGCTCGGACATGGGCGCGACCACCGGGTCTACGCGCCCCTTGTTTACGAGAATTTTCGTTTCCGCTTCGTACTTGGGCAACATGAGCGCCCCCAGAACCGCACCGAGGAGAATTCCCACTCCACCCAGGATCATCACTCGGCGATGGCGAAATGCCATCGCTGCAATGTCTCGTCCGGTCATCCGTTGTTTCTGGACATCTTCTAACATATTCACACCTCCGACCTTCTAGAACTGAGTGGGGTCGAAATTAACCATCCCGTGGGGAATAGGCAAGAATCGTTCAACTTTGGAAATACGGTTCTGTGGAACAAAGATCATATCTCCGGGTTGCAGGTGCACGTCTTCGCTCAGGTTTCCATCGGAAAACATCTTTTTTACATTGAGAACGCGGGCTTCCATCCAATCTGCCGATGCACGGCGAAACAGGAGTACCTGAGAGTGCTTTGCCGTCGTTAGGAAGCCTCCCGCCATAGCAATCGCCTGGGTCACCGTGAAGTCACCGCGAAGCTCGTATTTTCCTGGATGGCCGACCTGACCGCCCGCAACGAAGTACGGTTTCTCGAAATCCTTCAAGACAACTGCGATTGCCGGTTCTTCAAGGATTTTGCTGTAGCTCGCGCGAAGAAGCTCGGTGAGCTGCGGAACGGTATATCCTTCGACGTGAACGTCTCCGATACCTCGCAGGGTGATGTAGCCGTCAGGTTGAACTGTTATAGTCTGGTTGAAGTCTGGAGTGAATTCAAACGACAGCAGCAGAGTGTCATCAGTCTCCAGTTGATAGCGAGGATTGCGCTGTTGCAGTAAAGGCTGGCTGGCGCGTACCTGGCTGCTGTCCGAATCCTGCGCGGCCGGTTGAATGACTCGAGCCGGACTCGTGCTGTTCGTATTTACAACCTGATGCGATTGGGCGAAGCATGTTAGGCCCAGTGCCAAGATTGCCGACACTTGCAGGTGTAACGGTCTACTCCTAAACATTAAGTGCTCCTTTTAGCCAACGCGATGTTGGCTCTACTCTTACTAGGACATTCATTGGTGCGCGGTAACGCTCGGGAGTCGCATTCCCAACGCGTCGCACTAGAGCAGGTCATATATCTTCTGTGGTAGAGGAAACGTGCGCTGGTTCAAGACTGCACCCAGTATCCGCACGCCCGCATTCTGCAAGCCCTGAACAGCTTTTCGTGCCGCGTCACGACGGGAAGAATTGGCTTTGAGGATCAGAACCACACCTTCGGCAGCCCGGGCCAGCACAATGCCGTCGCTGCTAAGACTCAGCGCGGGGGCATCGATCAGAACATATTCGAAGAATTGGCGCAGTTCCGCTAACCGAAGCCGCATAGGATCCGAAGTCAGGAGGCTGCTGGAGGTCGTTGCATTGGCGCCACAGCTAAGGAGCCACAAGTTCTGCCGGCCGAGTGGGTGCACAAAATTGCGAATGGACTCCGTCGCCTCCAATGCATCTGACAGTCCGCGGTGATTTTCCACGCCGAAATATTGATGAAGTCCAGGCGACCGCAAATTTGCATCCACCACGCAGATCGGGCCCTTGACTTGAGAGGCAAGGATCTCTGCCGCGCGACAGCAGATCCAACTACATCCATTCCCCGGCTCGGTACCGGTGAGCACGACTGTTCGCGGGGCTTCTGCCCCTGGCATCAAGAACACGTACTGCACAAATTTCATTACCTCGTCGCGTTGTTTCTCCTCCATTTCCAGCTTAAGCGGTGATAACTCAACGGGTTCTCCTTCGCTTTCCCGCTGAAGCGGCTGTGACTCGACCTGAAGTCGCGGAAGCGGCGACACCTCTGTTCCGGTGTCAAGCATTTCCCCTCCTGTGGGGAGTCTTTGCAGCAATTCAAAATTCCTACTCATGAAACTACCCTATCCGCACGGTGGTCAAGTCGGGTCGCTGCAAGCGAGGTCAATGACATCGCTCCGCGTATTCGCCGCGTCTTCGCAGGCGCGAGTCTCACCGCTTCGGTGTCAGCCATCCTGACAATACTCGCTGGATTCGCTGGAGCTACGTTTTGTGGGTTGGGCCGGAGCCAGGCGTTTGCGACTTCAACTACTGGAGCGGTAGCTCTTGCTGTCCCGTCGCCAACCATTAAGACGAACACTGCAAGGCCTGCTACTCTGGATAATAATGAGTGGACCGACTTCCTGGGCATCGACCTTGACGCTTTATTATTCGCTGGGGCACTCGTCATGTCGCCATCATGGTTGGCTCCATCTGGATCGCTCCGAGTGCCAGACAAAGCAACAATTCCTGCTGGCGTAGGCCTTGCTTCCGCAGGGCTCAGCGGAGCGCGTGACAACGATGCGAGCTTTGGGTGTGCCAATTGAGATGACCAAGTCGTGGAATGGTGGGGTACGGCGACAAGCTGTGAGTGGGGAATCAGCTTTTGTAAATCGAGATCACGCAAGACTTCGAGCACAATCTCTACGTCGATGGTTTTTTTGCCTAGTGCCCAGGCCAAGCTGAGCGCGCCAAAGCAAAGACTATTAATTTTTCGCGGAATACCTTCACTTAGGCCCGCAATCATCGCCTTGGCCTTATCACTAAAAAGAAGTGGGCCCTGGTAGCGAGCGACATGCAAGCGATGGTCGATGAAGCGTGCGACTTCCTCCGGAGCAAGGGGATCAAGCCCATTGAAACTTGCAATACGTTGCCGCAATTGACTGAGCGAGGGGCTGGCTAGTTTGGTAGCAAGTTCGGGTTGTCCAGCTAGGATGATCTGCAGCAGCTTGGCACGCGGCGTTTCAAAGTTTGAGAGCAGCCTCACCGTTTCCAGAACCGCAGGTTCGAGGTTCTGAGCCTCATCGATGACAACGATGACGCGCTTTCCTGCTAATGACTGCTCCATAAGATACCGGTTCAATTGCTCGTGCATTCGCACAAGGTCGTTTTCGTTGCTCTCGATGCCAAGTTCTGCAAGTAAGAACCGCAATAACTCGCGTGAACCGCACTGTGTCTGAAACAAGAATGCGGTGCGGGCTGAGTGGCGAAACTTCTCCAGTAAATGGAACAAAAGGGTGGTCTTGCCCATGCCAGGGTGGGCGATAAGGGCCAGAAACCCCTGGTCCGCTTCAATTCCGCAAAACAACGAAGCGAGCGCTTCGCGGTGCCCCCGCCCGAGGTATAGATAACGAGGATCCGGGGTGACGCCGAAAGGTTGTTCACGAAGTCCGAAGAACTCATGGATCATTTTCGCGCCTGCTACGCTGCGGTATCCCTCGGCCTGTTGACGACATTCCGAGGCAAACTGTTCGAAGCCATAATTCGAAGCCGGACTGCCACACTACCGACCGGCGCAAGCTAGTGAATGTGCCACTGTTTCCGGGTTACGGGTTTGTTCAAATTCAGGACTCAGGCAGAACTCAGCTGCGGGTAGTCAAAACCACTGGCGTTTTGTTTCTGGGAAATCTGCAGTCGGTCGACGCTATGCACAATTGCATCACCCGGGTGGACCGCAATCGATGACCCGCCGAAGAACTGATCAGCCAGGGAAGTCTGTGAGGTTCTGTCGAACCCTCGACCCCGAATTGCGGCCACTTCTCTTGCCATCGTCTGCAACAGAGATACGTCTAATGAGGTGAACGCATTGGGTTCGACTGAGAAAATCTCCAAGACTCCGATAATGTTCTCCTGATCCCGCAGGGGGACCGCGACAACCGATTTGATGCCTAGTTGCCGGCAGGCTTGGCGGTTGACCCGGTTGTCCTCCTCGGAATCGTCACAGCGCAGAGTGTTTCCACTACGAATGCACTCCCCCGTAAGCCCAGTGGCAACATCGACGCGTGAACCCAGATCAGGTGCCGTTCTACCCGCTCTGGCACAACAGACCATTTCCTCACCGTCCTGCAGCACTATGGCAAGTGCCTCCACGCCGGTGAGCATCCGAATCCGTTCTACAATCTCTTCGAGCCCATTCTTGCCGGCTGCGCGGTTTCCAGATTGCGAGAGTGAATGCTCGTGCCCGCCGCTGGTTGAGTCCTTGCCTGCAGCAGAGCGCTCGGCGGCATTCCTCGAAGGAATACGCAAACTTGACAAATCGAAGTCAAAATCTGCAGCTACTTCCTGCAGAAGATCCGCTTCGATCTTATTACATTTGAGTGCCGCGGCTGCGAGTAGAGCGTTGAAGCACAGCCTGTTCACATTGCGAGGGATACCTCCACTGTAGCGCCACACAAAGCGCAATGCCTGCTCGGAAAACAGTTCAGGTCCTACGTAGCCAGCAACTCGAAGTCGGTATGCTACGTATTGTTTGATGTCGTCCACACCGAGCAGTGCGATCCGTGTAAGGATCCAAATACGCTGATACAGCTGAGCAAGTTCTGGACGCCGCAGGGTTTCTGCCAGCTGAGGTTGTCCCGCCAGAATGATCTGCAGCAGTTTCTTATTCGATAGTTCGAAGTTCGAGAGCATGCGTATTGTTTCCAGCACAGGGGTTTCGAGACTCTGAGCTTCGTCGATCACAAGAATCGTGCGCTTGCCAGCGCGAGCCTGGCAAACGAGTAGATGGTTGATTTCTTGTTGCATGCTGACCAAACTCGAGCCGTTCGAGTCGCCTCCCATTTCGTGAAGCAAGTTGTGCAGGAATTCGCGGGAGTCAGCTTGAATCTGGAACAGAAACGCGGTGCGAGCTACCGCTTTAAGCCGAGACAATAGATGGAATAGGAGAGTGGTTTTACCCATGCCCGGCGCGGCAACGAGCGCTTGAAATCCTACGTCGCATTCAATTCCGATACGCAACGAGGATAGTGCCTCGCGATGCGTCACAGTCTGATACAGATAGCGCGGATCGGGAGTGGAGCCGAAAGGATTCTCGCGCATGCCATAGCGCTCGCATAAACTGGATTCGACGGTGGTGGGTGGGATCAGGTTCGGTTCGGAATCGCGTTGGTCTGCAATTCGCAGCGAAATAGGCCATCCAAATCTATTGCGTTTTCTCGGTTTTGCCCTCATGTTTATCGCTTTTCTCTGATGCACGCATTTCCGATCGCGCGAATAAATGTTAAATCGGCCACCGCCGCTCTGAGGATGGCTGTGTCTTACCGCCGGAGGACGACCGTGCTTCCACTGCTGCTACTTCCTCGGGCTGTTCTACCCAGCTGGTATTGACGACGCGCTGATACACTGCGGGTTCGTGCGATGACACGCGCGTAATGGCGTGCTGGCGAATTTTGTAGAGCAGACTGCGGTAGCTGATATGAAGCAATCGTGCTGCTCTCGCTCGATTCCAGTTAGTCTCCGCTAGAGCTTTGGTGATTGCCTGGGTCTCGGTTTCATCCTTGACGTTGCGAACCAGGAACTTCAGGTCGCGGGCGCGTTCCTGTGGGGTCAAAACTGAATCCGGGGGAGACGGGGCAGGCTGTAGGGGCGGATGGGGAACGGTATCGACAGTAACGAGCTTGCGACGCTTGTTAGACTGCAACTCACCGAATGCCATACTTTCGTCAGCCATCACCAAATATCTCTTCACGAAGTTTTGCAGTTCCCGGAGATTGCCTGGCCAGGGATAGTGCAGGCACGCATCCATCAATCGCGCGGAGAACGGCAGCGGCGCGCGGAAATATTGGACTGCACTTCGTTGCATGAAGTGGCGGAGCAGCAGTGGAATTTCTTCTTGGCGCTCGCGCAAGGGCGGCAGGAAGATGGTGAAGGCGCTCAGGCGGTAGTACAGGTCCTCGCGAAACCGGCGCTCGGCCAGAGCCTGCTGAATGTCAACATTCGTAGCGGCGAGAATGCGAATATCGACGTCGATGGAGGCCTCGCCGCCTAGGTGGAAAAACTGCTTGTCCTGCAGGACGTGAAGCAGCTTGGCCTGAAGATTGGCGGGCATCTCTGCCACTTCGTCCAGCAAGATAGTGCCCTTGTCGCACAGCTCGAACTTGCCGGCCTTCGTCCGCATGGCGCCGGTGAACGCGCCGCGCTCATAGCCGAATAGTTCGCTTTCGAGAAGCTCGCCGGGCAAGGCGGCACAGTTGATTTTCAGGAGCCGCCGATCCGCCCGAGCCGACAGCTTGTGGATGAGGTGAGCCGTTACTTCCTTTCCCGTACCAGTTTCGCCCAGGATCAGGACCGGTACGTCGATGTTGGCTAGAAGCTCGGCCTGTAGGCGAACCTTCTGCATGAGCGGACTTTCGGATATGAAGAAGTGGTCGCCTCCCACTTCCTCAACGCTTTCCTTCGTATGGCTGTCAGCTTTCCACTCGGTGTTCACATGCCGCTTAAGCAACTGGAGCAGCTCGAACTCGCGAAGCGGAAAGGTGATGGAGTCATGAGCCCCAATGCGAATCGCTTCCACGACTCGGCTGTCACCGACCTTCGACAACACAGTCACCTTCAGGTCAGGCCGCAGTTGGAGAAACCGTTGCAGCGTCTGGAGACCTTCGGCGTGATCGTTGCCCAGCTCCAGCAGGACTAGGTCGGGCATGGGATTGCGGCAAATTCTTGCCACGGCCGGCGCACCGAACGCAACCGCTTCGGTGTTATACGAACTCCCTGCTAGAAGAGAATTAACCGAATGTACTGTGGCGGGCTCGTTGCCTACGACGAGTATGTGTGGCATAGCCATATATCTGACCTTCAGGGCTGGCTTAGTATGTGTGTGTTCTGGGAGATCGAAGTTTCGACCCTAGGGGCGAGCGAACCGCAGGGGGCGAGCGAACCGCGAATTACGCGGGTTCGATGGAATAGCCGCCGATTCGGATCGCCACGAACATTGGATCAGCTCGACCGACATCACGAGGGTGTTGCGTCCACCCCGAGCAACGAGAATTCGCAGTCTAGATCGCTTCCACCTGGTACTGGTCAATTCGGACCGCAATCGAGCGCTGAATGGGTTCGATGGAAATCACCAGCGTACGCTCTCCGTTGCGTGCGATCAGGAGGCCTTCGATGCCATCCAGCGCGCCGCCACGAATTCGCACGCGCTGACCGACTTGTAGGAAACGACAGAGCGTGTACGGAACATCACTCGACAGAAGTGCCCGAATATTCTCAATCTGGCTCTCGGGAATGGGAATGCCTTCGCCGCGGGAACCCACGAATCTCAGCACGCCATTGGTCTGCATCACCTTGTACCAGAGCTCAGGCAACAGCCGCATGTGCACGAATGCATAGCAGGAGAACAGCGGCAGCTGAACCACCTTCCGCCGATCGCTCCAGCGATGGACTTCGCTGATCAACGGGAGAAACGTCTTGATTCCCCGCTGCTCAAGCAGATTGACCACGAACTTCTCGTGCTGCGAGCGGGTGTGAACGGCGTACCACTGCGGCCCGGCGACGGGCGCAGCAGACCACTGTGGTTCGAACGACGGCGCACAAATCGGGTTAATCACGCTCACAGCTCTTCCCTCTGAGTCACATGCCCTCCTGCTCCGGATGGAAACAAGTCGCCACACCCGATCCGGGAACGTAAGAATTTGCTGTTGCCCCAGGAAACCTTGCGACCGGAAGATTCGCTTAGCTTCTTAAGCCCGGTCTGTTACCCACGTTGAACCCCCGTGCAAGAGCGCAAATATTAATCAACATCGCGATTCCTTGCAAGATTCGGAAACTCTCAGGTAATGGAGTACCTACTGCAGCATCTTCCGCGCAAACTATATTGGCCCTTTGTAGCCTGGATTTCTCTAGGACCACTCG
>Ga0182024_10008964_pt1 | contig 20874 bp, 14 predicted proteins | sample P32metaG_FD_120480 | JGI IMG/M metagenome (GOLD analysis project Ga0182024, IMG submission 120480) | Permafrost microbial communities from Stordalen Mire, Sweden - P3-2 metaG (Illumina Assembly) | ecosystem: Environmental > Terrestrial > Soil > Wetlands > Permafrost | place: Sweden: Stordalen...
CGGGTCAGCGCGCAGGAGCCGATTAAACTAACGCCGAACGGTAACAGGGTGCCTGACCCATCCGTGCCCCAGCCCGAAGGGGTGATCGGCTTGGTCTCATCTCCCATCCAGGCAGTCGAGAGGCTGGCGATCCAGGGCGACGATCGCCGCTATTTGCTCTGGTTGCTGACTCAAAACAGGCCGAGCCGCTCGTCGACAATCGATCTGGCGACGATATGGCAATACGCCGACAGTACGTACCGTCAATTTGTCATAGCATTTGGCGATCAGGATGTCCTGCAGGCAGCGCGCCAGGTGCGCACAGCAACCAAGCGCATGACCAGCGGCGGCGTGATGGACCCCGCTGCCATCGGCGCCACGCGACCGGATCCTTACCGCGCGTTTGAAGATATCGTGACGCGCAAGAACCCGCGCGGATACGTGCGTGCGCTTCTGGCAGTGAAACGGAATCTCAAAACCGGTCCTGAGGTAGACGAGGCGTATAAGAATTTCGTGGCCGCGAGCGGCGAACCCGCGGTTCTGGCAGCCGCGGGAAAAATGGCGGCCCAGCAGCCAAACGTCAATTACGATGGCGATCTGGACACGCTGACGAGCGTGCTCGGCGGTTCGCTTTCGCTCGATAAGCCCGCCGAGACGCTTGTAGACGATCCCGACTACCTGTCATGGAAGGGATTCCCGGGCGGCACAAAGGTTACCTACGTGTACCGCGGGATGGGCAGGGCCTCGGCCACAAGCAATACTTTGGTTCCTGGCAAGCCTGCGCTTCGGCAGATCTATCTGCTGAAGTCCATTGATTACAAGATTGCCGAACTGTGGCACACCGACATCGCTTACGATCCGGATGGCACTGCGCATCAACCCCGCGATACCGAAGTCGGTTACCCGGCGAAAATGCCGCAGCCGGCCAGCAGGGGGCAAGTGGCGACCCCGCTCGACAGCGGCCAAGAGACATTGACGATCAATGGCAGAAAAATCCCCACGCGATGGCAGTCTGTTTCGTCCCCGTATGCAGGAGATTGCACGCTAATCACCACGACCTGGACCAGCGATGAGGTGCCCACCGGGCTTGTACGCAAGCTTGAAGAGACGCGCTGTACTCGAATACCCGGGCGCATTAATGAAACGATCCTCGAGTCTGTCGAAGGCGCCCGGTCCGGCAGCCCTGGCACGGCAGCGCCGAGCGAGAATGTATCCACAAGCCAGCCGGCCCCAGTTTCGGGCGCGGCGACTGCACCCTTGTCGAAGACTCCCGCGGGCAACGGACCAAGCCAACCGCCTTCCGCAAGCCCGGCTGCCCCAAGCGTGTCTGCCTCAAACCAAGCCTCGCCTAACGCGGTGGCTCCGAACTCGGCTCCCTCGACCCAGGTGCCTCAGACTCCTCCGGTTCAAGCCGGCACCCCTTCGACGCCGGGAGTCCCACCGGATGCTTCCCGGGCAGGCCAGCTTCGTCAGCGACTCATCGCGGACCAGATGCGTTTCGGCAAGGACATGAGCGCGCTAGGACAATTTCAACGACGCACGAGGAGCAAGCCCCCGGCTGAGTTCATCCAAGGGCAGCTTCGATTTAATCCCCAGTTAGGGGCGGCCAATGTAGCGATTCGCCAGGGCAATTACGGTCAAGCCGAACAGGACCTCCAGAACGCGGAAGCAGCGCTCGACACGATGGAGAAGTCCTTGGGTAATTAGAGCCGCGTGTAGAGATATACTGCCGTTCGCCGGAGGGAAGCATCGCACCATTGCACCATTAAGAAACTGCCTGGTCGCGGATCTTCTCTGAGCTCGTGGAGCGAGGCTCCCGTAAAATCCACTCAGTTGAGCAATTTGAAGCTGGAAAGCAGGTCCCGGTAGTCCGGACTGTGATGATCGCCGCGTCTTCGAAATAGCCTCTTCTCTGGTGCGACTGCATAGGCACTCAAAATCTGCGGGTTGCCAAGGCCCGTGTGGGTTCGGCTCCCACGACCTGCACCACCGCTCTCGCTGCGGGCTGACTAACGCTAGTCGATGTTCCAGGCTCCGGGTCGCGCGGTTATTTGCCGCATCCATGGCGTGCTTGCTCGAACTGCTTGAACAGCCGCAGCGCGCCGTCGCCATCGAGTGTGCGCATCACGTGACCTTCACCTTTTTCTTCGCTGAACTCGACGGTGAATCCCTGTGCGCGAAATTGCGCGGCTTGTTCCCGCTCGCTTTCGAGCCAATCCGTATCGTTTTCCCCCGCGTACATGTTGATGCACAGCTTCGCAAGCGCCCGCACGCGTTCGGGCGTGGCATGGTCGAGGAAGCCCGGGAGGCCGGTCACCGACCAAAAATATTGCGGGTATGACGCCGCAAGATAAAACGCGCTCAGCCCGCCATTCGAGACACCGGCAATGTGGAATTTCCCGTCTAAAATTTTATAGTCTCCGAGAAGTTGTACCAGGAATGCCGGAAACACGCGGGCGCCTTGCTCGAAAAATAATTGGCCGTTGGGAGCAGCCGGTATCACGACGATATAGCCCAGACGTTCAGCCTGTGCGCGCCAGTTTCGTTCGAGTGTGCCCTGAACCATGTCCATCGTCTGCGGACCGCCAGGAAACGCCAGCACCGCGGGATACGCTTTCGCCGGATCGTACCCATTCGGAAGGACAACTTTGTAGAGAATCGTAGTTCCGGCGATGTCTTTGGTCTTATCAAGCACCTCGGCACCCAGAGGCCGGTTCACGAACACGCTGGCGACGGTAAGAAGTAGCAACTGTAGACAGATGGCGCGGGCTACGTGCATCGAGGTCCTCCTGCGGTCGTGCGGTCGCGCCAGATTATAGCGCGAAGTTCTGTGGTGACGTTTTATGGCGCGAAGTCTTACAGGGCGAAAACCGAATTCGCACCGCGCAGCCTCTGTTCCGCCTGCACATCCGCGGAGAGGTGCGGTGTGCAATTGCCCGCTTGCGGTATGGCCATGGGTTTACCACCGCCAGCCGCATCGCCAGCCGCTAAAAAATGCTTCGAATCACACCACCGTCGGCGCGTACCGCCGCTCCGTGAATCGCACTCCCTTGCGCGCTGGCGACAAAAGCAACCACCGCAGCCACCTCGGACGGCGTTTCGAACCGCTTGAGCAGCGATGTTGGCCGCGCAGTATCGAAGAATTGCCGCTCGACCTCTTCCGCGGTTATACCTTTTTGTTTGGCGAGCGCCGCCAAAAACTCACCCACGCCTTCGGAGTTGGTAGGCCCGGCCAGAACTGAATTCACGGTTACGCCGGTACCCGCCGTTGTTTCGGCAATGCCGCGCGCCACGGCTACCTGCGCCGTCTTGGTCATGCCGTAATGAATCATCTCGGCCGGAATCTGCTGCGCGGACTCGCTGGAAATAAAAATGACGCGTCCCCAATTTTTTCGCAGCATCCCCGGCAGGTAATGACGCGTCAAGCGCACGCCGGTCATGACGTTCACCTCAAAAAGACGCATCCAGCTGGCATCGGCGATTTCGGCAAAGGGTACGGCCTCAAATATCCCAACATTGTTCACCAGGATATCGGCTTGGGGCACCTGGCTCGACATCAACTCGACCCCGGCGATTGTTCCAACATCGGCCGCCACTCCCCGCGCCTGCGCATTTCTCACTGTCTGGCGGATATGGTCCACAGCCGCAGTGACACGCGCTTCTGTGCGCCCATTGACAATGACTTCTGCTCCCTCCGCCGCAAGGGTCTGAGCGATGGCCAGGCCGATGCCTGCTGTCGAGCCTGTCACGACGGCGATCTTAGATGTCAGGCCAAGATCCATTTGGTTCTCTCCCCGTTTACCTGTCTCTTAACAGCAAAGGTTAACAGCAAAGGCCGCCCGCTCGCTCGACCTGCGCATTGATCATCGCGCCATTTTATTATCGGGAATGTTTCACTATGTTTTGATGCGGACGCACTCACCTGGGCGTGCAGAGCGCAAATATGTCGGCGGTTGAGCGCTACGAACAGTCAGTTTGGCGGTATTGGAGTCTGGCGCAGAGTCGCCATGATGCCTCCCGGATTAGACTATGCGTGCTCGCTGTAACCGCTAAGCAACAAGCGGCTTGCACGAATAACCCGGCGGCCGCGCATGACCCGGCGGCCACGCATAACCCGGCGGCAATGACCGGCAATTGCTGCAAGCTATCGCTGTTGGCGGGGTCCGCGGCCAGCGGCGGCCCCAAAAGCGCACATGGCGCTCGTACCTACACGCAACAAACCGCGTCTCTATTGCGGCGAACGTCCCGACGTGATATTAATTAGCGAACCATGAGAGCCTTCGAAGTTTTTGCCGCCAAAGATTCGAACCATGCCGTGGCGTTGCTCGCGCAACATACCGGCGTTAAGGTCAAAGTGCTCGCGGGTGGCACGGATTTACTGGCCGATCTCAAGTTTTCACCCCATTCCCCAGACGTAATTGTCGACATTTCTCGCGCGCAAGATCTTAAGGACATCACACTTAGCGAGGATGGGCTGAGTATTGGGACCCTGGTCACGCACAGCCAGATTATGCGGTCCCCGATTATTCGCGAGATGTTTCCGGCCCTGGTCGATGCGGCGCACTCGATTGGCGCGGTGCAGACGCGGAATCTCGGCACGTTGGGCGGCAACCTGGTCACCGGGGTGCCCTCGATGGACAGTGGCCCTACGCTGATCGCGCTCGACGCGCAAGTCACGATTGCGGGGCCCTCGGGCCGCCACCAGGTCCCACTCCACGAGTTTTTTTTAGGGCCGCGCAAGACGATTCTGAAGCATGATGAACTGCTGGCGGAGATCGTCATCCCCAAGCAAAACCTCGGCAAGCCTGCGGATTTCCTGAAGTTTGGGTTGCGTAAGGGGCAGGCGCTCTCGCTGGTGAACGTGGCGGCGTGTTTCTGGGTCGACTGGGAGCGGAACACCTTCGTCGCGCCGGCGATCGCTCTGGGCGCCGTGGCGCCCAAGATCATCCGCACACCCCAAGCCGAAGCGTACCTGGAAGGCCGGGAAATTACACTGGAAGCGATGGTCGAAGCGGGCCACATTGCCTCCACAGAGGCGCGCCCCATCACCGATTTTCGCGCCTCCGCCGAGTATCGGCGGCACTTAGTTGCCATTCTGAGCAGACGCGCCCTCGAACATGCTTATACATTGGCCAAGGCGAAGCGGCCGGGAGAGATCAAAAAATGATGAATGTAACGCTCAAGGTCAACGGCGAGACGCGTACCGCTTCTGTGCCGGCAGAAACCACGCTGCTCAAATTATTGCGAGAGAGTTTCAACCTGACTGGCGCCAAGCTTGGGTGCGACGTAGGCGATTGTGGCGCCTGCACGGTAATCGTGGATGGGTTGCCGGTCAATTCTTGCCTGATGCTCGTTAACCAGGCAGACGGCCGTGAAGTACTGACCATCGAAGGGCTGGCGTCCACCGATCGCCTTCATCCTCTTCAGAAAGTGTTTGAAGATTTTGGCTCGTTGCAGTGTGGATTCTGCGGGCCGGGCATTATCATGTCGGCCAAGGCGTTGCTCGACGACAATCCCTCTCCCACCGTTCCCGAAATTCGGGACGCACTTGGCGGAAACCTGTGCCGGTGTACCGGGTACGCCAAGATGATCGAAGCGATTCTCAGTGCCGCAGGGGCCCGTGAAACTGCGGACAAATCTGCCTAATTGTATTTGACTAGGATTCGCGTGCCGCCGATGCTCTGATCGGCTGTTGTCGACCTGCGATGGAAAGGACCGAGTCATGGAAAAGAAAACGACCGTCGCCGAAAAAAATCGGCTGGAAACATTGCTGCAAGACGATGGTGTAGTGCAGACCCCAGCGATGGGGCCGCTGGTAACTTATCCTCTGGAAATCGTCGTTCCCGAGGTTCGCCATCAAACCCCGGCGGTGGGTCAGCGGGCGACGCGTCCGGATTGTCGTCTTCATGGACTCGGACAGACGAAATATATCGACGATATGACTTTTCCGGGCATGCTTTATGCCCGGATTAAGCGCGCCGGAATCGCCTCGGCTCGAATCAAGAGCATCGACACTTCGGAAGCGGAAGCCATGCCCGGCGTTGTGGCCGTGATCACCGGCCGCGATATCCCCTGCAATTCCTTTGGTCCCTCGCTGAAAGATCAGCCAGTACTGGCGGATACGCGCGTGTTTCACGCTGGAGACGGGGTGGCGGCTGTTGCGGCGGTCACCGAGCAGATTGCCAACGATGCGCTTTTGAAGATCAAAGTGGAGTACGAAGCGCTCACGCCGGTTCTCGATCCGCTGGAGTCGCTGAAACTGGAAACGCCGGGCGTGCATGCGCCCAGCGCCAACATTTACGGGAGCAAGGTCATTAAGAAGGGTGATGTCGCCAAAGGCTTCGCGGAATCCGACCATATTTTCGAGGGTCATTTCCGAACGCAAATGGTCGAACATGTGCCGCTCGAGCCGCACTCAACAATTGCGATGTGGGACGCCAATGGCCGCCTTTCGATCTACTCCACGCTGGGGCGCATCACACTTGGCCGTGCCGACGTAGCCCGCACCTTGGGCATCCCGATGAGCCGCATTCGCATGATTGCCACCATCGTGGGCGGCAACTTCGGCGGAAAGAACGAGATCACCACCGAGCCGGTCCTCGCACTGCTCTCGAAGAAGACTGGGCGGCCGGTGAAAGGAACCTTTACCCGTTCCGAAGAGTTCATCGCTTCCACTACCCGGCATCCGCTCATCATGGATTACAAAACGGGCGTAACTAAAGAGGGCAAAATTCTGGCGCGCAAGGTTCGCCTGGTCCTCGACGGCGGCGCCTATTGCTCCTGGAGCGAAACCACGCTCGGCAAGGCGTGCATTCTTTCTGCCGGTCCTTACAATATCGAGAACCTCCACGCGGAAGCGTTTGTCGTCTACACCAACAAGACCATGACGGGCGCGATGCGCGGATTCGGCGCTCCGCAGGTCTGCTTCGCCTATGAATCGCACATGGATGACATTGCGACCGCTTTGAATATCGATCCGCTCGACATCCGGCTGCTGAACGCTTTTGACGAAGGCTCGCTCAGCCCCACCGGCCAGACCCTGCAGAGCGTGGTGGTCAGGGAATCACTGCTGCGCGCAGCCGAGCGCTTCGGCTGGCATGCGAAGAGCAACGCCAGCGATGGTGCAGGCGCCGGTGCGATCGTTGCCAGCAAAACCACCAAAGGCAATGGAGTGCGATCATGAAACGGCGCGGACGCGGCATGGCCTGCATGTGGTACCCGATCGGCTTCACTGTGGCCGCTAACCCCAGCTCTGCGGTCGTGAAACTCAATGAAGATGGCACGGCGACGCTCCTCACCGGCACCGTTGAGACCGGCCAGGGAGCACTGACAATTCTGGCGCAAATCACCGCCCAGGAGTTGGGTATCGCGACCGACGACGTGCACGTGGTTTCGGCCGACACCGACACCACGCCCATGGACACTGGCGCGATTGCCAGCCGCACCACCTATGTGACCGGCAATGCTGCGAGACTCGCAGCCGAGAAAGTCAAGCTCATGCTGTTCGACGTTGCGGCGCCCATGCTCGGCGTAAAGCCCTCGCAACTCGAGGCGAAAGATCACCGCATCCAGGTGAAAGGCTACCCACAGCGTAATTTGCACATTGGCGATGTGGCGAATCACGCGCGTGTGATCACGGGTGAGCCGCCCATTGGCAGCGCGTCGTACAATCCCGCAACCGTTGCGCTCGATCCGGAAACCGGACAAGGCAAGCCTTTTGGCACCTACGTGTATGCCACCCAGATTGCCGAAGTGGATGTCGACGACGAGACGGGCGAAGTCGAAGTCCTACGCGTTGTCGCTTCCCACGACTGCGGAACTCCGATTAATCCGATGCTGGTGGAAGGCCAGGTCGAGGGCGGTATTTCGATGGGCGTGGGTTTCGCGCTCCAGGAAGAAATTCTGTTCGACAGCGCCGGCCGTCAGATCAATCCCAACCTGACGAACTACATCATGCCCACTTCGCTCGACATGCCTGAAGTAGAAGTCGATATCGTGGACAACTACGATCCGACGGGCCCGTTCGGCGCGAAGGGTGTGGGCGAGCCAACGCTGGTGCCCACGGCAGCGGCGATCTTGAACGCGATCCACAATGCGGTTGGCGTGCGCATCCATTCTCTGCCCGCCACGGCTGAGAAGGTCTACGCCGCCATTAAAGCGAAGCGCGAGAAGAACGCTGGACTCTTGACGGGCGGCACAGCTCAGCTTCCCGAAGCGGGTCCCCTGGGCCACCACGGCGCTGACGCCGGCGCACCGTAGCAAACACAGTTTGGCGCTAGATCCCCAAAAACTGCCGGTATCCACCAGCTCGCACGGCGGCTCGCATCTATTGCGAGCCGCTTGCTTATGCTTCGTTGATGCGGAACGGTTGCGCCCAAGAGCTGCGCGAAAGAGTTGCGCCAACCGATTCCTCGCAAGATTCCAAATGGGAAGACCGTTAGCTTGCCGCCGCTCGCAATGCGCCCGGCCTGGTTGGTCCGCTTCCGGCGCCCGTTTGCTCGATGGCGCGGGCAATTTCATCAAGGTCCTGCGTCGTTAGCGTAATTTCCCCAGCGTGAATCCACCCGTCCACCTGCGCAGCATTGCGCGCGCCAACAATGGCGCCCGCAACGCCCGGCCAGCTGAGGACCCAAGCAATCGCCACGGATGCGATGCTGGTCCGGTGACGTTCGGCAATCGGCTGAAGTGCGTCGCGCAACCGCAAGTTGCGGCTCAGACTTGGCTCCTTGAATTCCGCGGTTTTCCGGCGCCAGTCATCCTCGGCGAATTTCGCCACGCGCTCGACGGTAAACTTATCGGTGAGCAATCCCGCCTGCATGGGACTGTAGGCGATCACACCGGTGCCATGCTCCGCGCACCACGGAATCAGCTCGGCTGCCGATTCGCGCCGAATCATGGAGAATGGCGGTTGCAGCGAATCGACGTGCCGCACGCGCTCGCACTGTTCAAGCTGTGAGACTGTGAAGTTCGAAACGCCGCCCGCGCGCACCTTCCCTTCATCGATCAGCTTGGTCATCTCGCCCCAGGAATCCTCGAGTGGCGTCCCCAATTCATCGGGCCAATGAAATTGGTAGAGATCGATCCGCGCAACACCCAGCCGGCGCAGCGAGGCCTCGCATTCTCGCCGGACCGATTCCGGACGCAAGTCGCGCTTCGGAGGATCAAACCGTTTGGCGGGATCGAAATTCATGCCGCACTTGGTGAAAATGTACGGACGCTCGCTGGTCGGAATCTCTTTAATCGCGCGTCCCACCACCTCTTCGGAATGCCCAAAGCCATACACCGCCGCAGTATCGACCCAGTTGATTCCCAACTCGACGCCGTGCCGCACCGCGGCGATGGAATCGTTATCGTCCTGCGGCCCCCAGCCGAACGACCATCCTCCTCCGCCAATCGCCCACGTTCCCACACCTACCGTGGTGATTTCCATGCCGCTTTTGCCAAGCGGTCGCTTTTTCAGCATAACTTTTTGTGGCGCCATGACCGTTTCCTCCGTTACAAAACTCGTGCCGCAGTTGCTTGCCGTGTCGGCATGCTGAAACCAGGCTGAGACATCAATTCACCCCTCATTTGATTACTGCTCCCAAGGTGTGGTTATATTTTGTCCTCCATCTTCGCCGGCGATGCGCATCCGGCAGCAAAATCGAAAAAGGATTAAAATTTTACTCATGAGCGAAATCACGGCAAAAAGGGCTACACGCATCGAGTCCGACAGCATGGGAACCATTGAAGTTCCAGCGCATGTCTATTGGGGCGCGCAGACGGCGCGCTCGCTGGTGCACTTTAATATCGGCCGCGACACCATGCCACCCGAACTCATACGCGCGTTTGGCATCCTGAAAAAAGCAGCGGCTCTGGTGAATCAGGAACTTGGCAAGCTTTCGCCGGAAAAGGCGCGGCTCATTGCTCAGGCCGCGGACGACGTGATTGCCGGCAAACTCGATGACCAATTTCCGTTGCGCATCTGGCAGACCGGCAGCGGCACGCAAACCAACATGAATGCCAACGAGGTGATCGCCAATCGCGCCATTGAGCTCGCAGGCGGCGTTCTCGGCTCGAAGGATCCCATTCATCCGAACGATCACGTGAACATGTCGCAATCGTCCAACGATACGTTTCCCGCGGCGATGCATATCGCGGCTGCCGAGCGCATGCACGGCGCGCTGATTCCGTCAGTGAAGCGGGTCTATCAAGCCATCGAAGCCAAGGCCCGCGAGTTTGCGGACGTGGTGAAAATCGGCCGCACGCATTTGATGGATGCGACTCCGCTGACGGTCGGGCAGGAGATGGGTGGGTGGGCCAGCCTGCTCGAGCGCGACGTGGTACGGCTGCAGCAGTCGCTCGACGGCATCTATGATCTGGCCATCGGCGGCACGGCGGTGGGCACGGGACTCAACACGCATGTCGAATTTGCGGAGCGCGCCGCGCGCAAAATCGCCGAGCTCACGCGCCTGCCGTTTCGCTCGCACCCCAACAAGTTTGCCGCGCTTTCCGCGCACGATGAGTTGGTGTTCGCGCATGGGGCCATCAATACACTGGCGGGCTCGCTGATGAAAATATCGAATGATATTCGCTGGCTCGCGTCGGGCCCGCGCTGCGGCCTCGCGGAGATGCATCTTCCGGAAAACGAGCCGGGCTCCTCGATCATGCCCGGCAAGGTGAATCCCACGCAGTGCGAAGCCATGACTATGGTGGCGGTGCAGGTGCACGGAAACAACGCAGCCATTTCCTTTGCGGGCTCGCAAGGCAATTTTGAATTGAACGTTTTCAAGCCGGTGCTGATCCACAATTTTCTGCACTCGGTCACGCTGCTTACGGACGCGTGTCACGGGTTCGTCGATTACATGGTGCGCGGCATCGAGTTGAATCGCGCGAAGATCGACGCCTACGTGCGCGATTCGCTGATGCTGGTGACGGCGCTCAACCCGCGCATCGGCTACGACAAAGCGGCAAAAATCGCACACAATGCGTATGTCGAAGGCACCAGCCTGCGCGAAGCGTGTCTCAAACTCGGTTATCTGACCGCCGAGGAATTCGATTTGTATGTGCGCGCAGTGGACATGACCCACCCGTGAGCGGCGATTGCCGCGTTCGGCTGCCCCAGGGCTGCGGCGTCGAAGATATAGAATTGCTGGCTGCTGGTGAGTACGAAAAATCGTTTGGCGTCTGCGCTAAAGCGCACGAATAGGATGGACGAAGGGAATTCCAAGTGAGCGCGGAGTTCCCCGCCAGGCAAAGAATAGAATTGCAGGCCACGCTCCAGCGATTTCGTGGCAAAGAGCCCGGCGGCGGCGGAAGCGCTGATGGCCGGGCTCGCGACACTGGCCTTAAGCTCACCGGTCGCGATGGAATAAACTTGCGTGCCGTTGCTGGTGTCCTCGTTACCGCCGTTGCTGCCATCGGCCACGAATAACCATTCTCCAGAGACAAATCCATGCGGTGGATGAGTCCATCCCTGGCCCTCGACCAGCACATTCCCCTGCGTTTTTCCAGTTTCCGCATCAAGTACCTGCAGCAGGAAGCAGTTTGCGTGTTCCTTGATCCGGGCATAGCGCGCACGAAGGACCTGATCTTTCTTGATCTGGTCGATCGCGGGCTTTTTGTCGGCCATCCAGCGGAAAACGATGCGGTTCTCGGCGGGCGAGATTTCGATGTCGTCGGGTGTGAGCTTCGGGAAATTCGCCGTCCAGAGTGTGTGACCGTCGCGCGCGTCGCGGACATCCAGGGAGAACGCGCCGGGATTTTCACTCGATGAAGACGGAATTTTCGCCAGGAGATACCGGCCGTACTGCGCGATTTCAGAGGGTTGCTCACCGATCTCATGGGCCATGGTGATCTTCTCTGCGGAAAGATCGGCGCGGATGACGGAACGCTTAGCGTCGCCCAGAGGCGGCACTTCGGCGTAGAGCGCGTCGCTGCCATCAAAGTAGGCGCCCATGAATCCGCGCAAGGAGTAACGCTGCTTGCTTTGCGGTAAGTTCCAGATCGCGCTGCGGCTGCGCCCCGACACCGCAAGCCACGAGAGGTCGGGGGAAATGGCCGCAGATGCGGCGCGGGCAAGCGGACCGGGCGGAAGCGCCAGTCTCGCCTCCGTTTTCATCGCGGGAAAATCGTAAAGAACAATTTGTCCATCGGGAGCTTGCGTAACCGCGTACGGATCGCAAATATCGAGCGCGGCAGGCTCTCGCAACGCCGCGACCATCGCGTGCATTTTCCAATCGAAGACCCCCACCGGGGCGGCCTTAATGGGCCGCAAGAAGAGGTAATCGCCGCGCGTCGCAGCTTCCATCTGCTGGTCGCCGAGCGTCAGGACATCGGTGACAGCGCCGGAAGGAAAATCAACAATTTCCGAACTCTCCGGGGAGCGTCGGTTCGCGACAATCAGGCGGTTCGGTGCGAGAAAGGCAAAGCCTCCGTCGAGCATCCACTCGAGACTACCGCGGACGGGTATGGACGCACGCGCCGGCACGTCCACTGCGATGGCCTGTTTCTCGAATGCCGCCACAAAATATTGCGAATCGGGCGAAAAGGCGGCCGCTATCATCGCGGTGACGGGGCTGGTACCCACGACGGCTGCGGTCTGTGCCAGCGAAAGAAAAGGGGCATTTTCGCGAGTGGCGGCCAGGAAATTCTGTTTTGTTACGAGCGCATCTCCGGTGGCGACGTCGATCATGGAGAGGTCCAGCGCCGATAGAGGAACCGATGGATGTATCGAGAGACGGATCGAAAGGCGCTGCGGGCCCTCCTCGTCCACGCGCTCGGAAAAACAGGCGAGAGTCTGGCCATCGGGCGACAGGAGGCTTTGGACGCAGCCACCGAGGAGCACGACTTCCCTGGCGGAGATGCGTGTGCCGGCGGCAACATCCCAGCGCTCGACCTTGAGGTGCGGGCCACCAGTGCTAAAAGTCACGCTGGCCGAATCGGGCGTGAACTGTGCCGGTCCTGCGAACGGCGCGTCGATACGGAACTTGAGGGCGAAGGGCTGGCGTGAGAGGACGGAGATACTGGAATCATCCTGCGCCAGAATATAGTTGCCGTTCGGACTGAATTTCAGGCGTGTAAGGTCGCTGACGAGCGGAGGATCGAGGGAGCCGGTGGCCACAAGTCCCGGAAGAGTTTTCGGTTCGCCGTCCAACTGGCGCTTCGCTGCGCGAAGTCCAGGATCGCACAGCGCCACACACAGCAGGGCGGCACATAGTGCGAGGGCGCACGGCCGGCGTCGCATCCGTTGCTTTCCGGCAGGATGATGTTTCGGCCGGGTCATTTTTCGCGGGTCACCTTCGCCGGCAACTAGGCCGTCGGCAGAGGGCTTCGTTCGAAGACCTCGTTGAAATATAACGCTTGGCTCGTTAGCCGCATTCGAACCGCATTCGAACCGCATTCGAACAGAGTACCGTAAGGTAATAATGGACGTTATGGTATATATGTGCTAAAATGTGTGGTGATACGATTCACCTTCGGTCCCATCGCACACGATCCGCACGCCACATTCCCACCTGTCATTCATGTTCCCTTTTGCCGCCGGTCTAGCGTGGCAATTGTAGCCGCCACGCAACGTCTCACCCTTTTGTTTTCACAAACACGCCCAGCCCTTCTTACAAATTGCCGGGTGCCTCGTCTCGCTAACCACCAGTCTCCAAGTGCCGCGGCTGCAACAGCCTTCTGCGCGGCAACTGCGATCGGTGGAAGGAACTAAGCAAAATGCGCACCAATAGGCGCATCCTACTCTGGAACGAGGCATGCCAGCGAGGAAAACTGAGAAACCCAACGGATAGAACCAAAAACCCACCGAGTCCGGGAGGCGGCGATTCACAGCCTGGCTTTGGGCCGGACTATCGACGTACTGGGCATCTTATTTCGGAGCGGTTGCGGCGGTTATTTCGGCCTTTTTGATTAAACTGGCCAATTTTGCATCGAGGGACTGCGCCACACTGGTGACTTGCGGGTTGTTGAACTGGCCAAAGAGCGAAGAAGGCTGGTCGTATTCGACGCGAATTGCATGGCTGCCGGTTTCGTAGACAAAAAGCCGGAGGGGAGCGTAAAGGCCTGCGCGAATATCGTGGCGCGTCATGGTGATGGCGATGAGCGGATTTCCCAGGACATATTGTTTAGCTTTTTGGGGAGCGCCGAAGATGTTCAGAAGCTTTCCGTGGTCCTGAAGATTGAAAAGCATGAGACCTTCTTCACCAGCCGCATCCTGAAGGCGTTTCTCCGCGGCGGCGGGATTGATGTCGAGGTCTTTTAGCAGGGAATTGTCAAACCGGCCGAGCAACCGTTCCAGGTTGCGAGTGAAATTCTCAAAGGTGGCGTTCAGTTCGAGGGAGACATGGCGTACTTCAAAGGTGCGTTCCATTTTCAAGTTCCTTTCTAGAGGGTTAGGCCGCCGCTATTTTCGCACGCTCGTCCCACAGTCGCTGCATCTGGGCTGCGATCTGGGCTGGGTTGGCTCTCATGGTCAGCCAGATCTCCTCCGCGCGCCGGTCTGCCAGGACGTGATCCAAACCTGTGCGGACGCCCTCAAGTGTGCGGACGGCGACCTGGCTTGGGGGCGTCTTGGATTGGTCGACTCCTGCCGCCATGTCGGTGTCGATGTAGCCGGCGTAGACACCGATCACTTGCGTTCCCTGGGCTTTGAGCTGAATACGAATGCCATCGGTCAGCGCTTGTGCTGCGTGTTTGGAAGCGCAGTACGTGGCGTTGAACGGCGCGACGAACCAGCTGACCACTGACAGCATGTTTGCGATTGCGCCACCTCCGTTGTTTGCCAACACCGGCGCGAAGGCGCGCACCATGCGTAGGACGCCAAAGACATTGACCTCCATTTCGGCCCTGAACGCAGCTTCGGAGTCTTCTGCGAGCATGGGACTACCCTTCATAATCCCTGCGTTGTTGATGAGCAAGGTCAGGTCGGCGCAGGCGCGGGTGGCGTCATAGACTTGCTCGGGGTGTGTAACATCGAGTCGAAGCGGCACGACCCGGTTATCGGTAATTGCGATGGAACCTGGATCGCGCGCACCGGCGTAGACCTTCGCGGCTCCCGCCGCGAGCAGAGCATCCGTGTAAGCTTTCCCAAGCCCGCGATTGGCACCGGTAACCAGGGCCACACAGTTTTTGATATCCATAACTGGTCTCCTTCCATTGATAATCGACCTTATGAAACTGTGGACATCTTTGCAAGGTCCGCGCAAACTTTTCGGCAAATATAAGTCGCACGATTGCGTATATTCTGGGGTGCCCAGGCACGACGCGATGACATAATGTTGTCGCAGTAGCAACACGAGCAGATGATCGTGCATGAACGAAAGACGATGCGGAATGACGATGCGAGTCAGGCGATGACGAACGACGATGACCAAGCGACCTAAACCTATTGTGCTTACGGTGCTCGACGGGTGGGGATATCGTGCCGAGACCAAGGGCAATGCAATTGCTTTGGCACGCAAGCCCCATTACGATCGGCTGCTCGCGCAGTTTCCCAATACGCTGATTCAGACTTCGGGCCCCGCAGTGGGCTTGCCTGCCGGGCAGATGGGCAATAGCGAAGTGGGGCATCTCAACATCGGCGCGGGCCGCATCGTGCAGATGGACATCACGCGAGTCGATCAAGCCATCGCCAGCGGCGCGTTGTTGAAGAACGAGTTGCTATTGGCCGCGATGCACCGCGGTCGCGAGCATCAACTGCACCTGATGGGGCTGCTCAGCGATGGCGGCGTGCATTCGCACATCGAGCACTTGTTTGCGCTGCTGGCAATGGCCAAACAGAACAAGGTGGAACGCGTTTTCATTCATTGCTTCCTCGATGGCCGCGACACCCCGCCGCACAGCGGCATCGATTACCTGCGCCGTCTCGAACAGAAGCTGCGTGAGCTGGGCACCGGGCGCATTGCTTCGGTCTCCGGGCGTTATTACGCGATGGACCGCGACAACCGTTGGGAGCGCGTCGAGCGCGCGTATCGCGCCGTGGTTCACGGGGAAGCCGACCGGCGCGTCGCCGATCCGGTGGCCGCCGTGCGGGCAAGCTACGAGCAGGGCGTGACCGACGAATTTATCGTGCCCATGGCGATCACGAAGGGCTCGGATCCCGCGGTGCGCCCGAGCGACGCCGACCCGGTGGCATGCGTGCGCGAGGGTGACGCGGTGATCTACTTCAATTTTCGCGCCGACCGCGCCCGACAGATGGCCCGCGCGATTGCGGAGCCGGGCTTCGATAAGTTTACCGACCTGAAGCGGCCTAAGAACTTATTCTTCGTGGGAATGACGCAGTACGACAAGACTTTTACGTGGCTGCACTTCCTATTTGGCGCGGAAAAGCTGGAACACATTCTGGCGCAGGTTTTTGCCGAGGTGGGATTCCGCAATTTGCGGATTGCCGAAACCGAAAAGTACGCGCACGTCACGTACTTTTTCAACGGCGGCGTCGAGAAGCCGTTCCCGGGCGAAGAGCGCATCCTGGTACCGTCGCAGAAAGTGCCTACTTACGATCTGAAGCCGGAAATGTCTGCCGAGGGCATCACCGATGGCGTCATTCACGCCATTGAATCGGGAAGCTTCGATGCCGTGGTGATGAATTTCGCCAACGCGGACATGGTCGGACACTCGGGCAACCTGGAAGCTACCATCCGTGCCGTCGAAACCGTGGATGCGTGCCTGGGCCGGATCTTCCAAACCCTGCAGCCGCGGGGTGGTGCGTGGATCATAACCGCCGATCATGGCAACGCGGAAACGATGATCGATCCGATCACCGGAGAGCCGCACACGTATCACACCACGAATCCGGTTCCATTCGTGATGCTTGATGAAGACGGCCGCAATGGCCTTAAACCTGGCGGCTCGTTGCAGGATATCGCGCCAACGTTGCTGGGCATGCTGGGCGTCGAACAGCCTGCCGAGATGACGGGGCGAGACCTTCGCGTCGTTCATAAATAAATTCATAAACCACGGCGAAATTAAGCCGCTGAAGTAAGCCGCAGAGTAGCGCACCGCAGTCACCCGTCGAAGCAACGCGCGAAGTAACGCGCATTGCCAAGCGATGAACGCAATGAATGAAGCCACCCATGCGGCACCCAAGATGAAGAGGCCCGCGGATACCAAGCTCGTCATTTCGGCCCGGCTGCGCTTCTCGTTGTGGCGCGTCCCGGAAGGTCTCGTGAATCATATTCGGAATCGCTGGCCCGAGATGAAGGTGATACACCTGCCGAATCACGATCTACTCGATGCCGAACTGCCCGACACAGATATTTTTGTGGGCTACTTGTTGCGTCCCGAGCAATTGCGCATGGCGGCGCGACTTGCATGGCTTCACTCGATTTCCGCAGGTGTTTCGCAACTGATGTATCCCGAACTGCGCGACTCGGGGATCGCGGTGACCAATGCAAGCGGGGTGCACGCACCCCCCATGGCGGAACACGTGGTTGGACTCGTCATCGCGATGTCGCGCGACTTTCTGGGCGCGATGCGCTACCAGGCTCGGCGCATATGGGCACAGCAGGAAATATGGGATGGCGCGGCGCGTCCACGTGAGATTGGCGGGCAAGTGGCGCTGCTCGTCGGGTTCGGGGCGGTGGGCCGTGCGATCGCCGAACGGCTTGGCGCGCTCGGAATGCGCGTGCACGCGGTTACGCACTCAGGCAGGACTGACTCCGGCCTGGCCGAACGCGTTTTTGCTGTATCGCAGCTTGACGCCGCGCTGCCCGAGGCAGACTTCGTGATTCTGGCCGCACCAGAGACTGCGGAAACACGGCACATCATGGGTGCAAGGCAGATCGCCGCGATGAAGGCGAGCGCATTTCTGATCAACGTGGCGCGCGGTTCGCTGATCGACGAAACTGCGCTGGTCTCGGCGCTGGAACGCAGGGCCATCGCCGGCGCGGCGCTGGATGTGGCAGCGCAGGAACCACTCCCCTCGGAAAGTCCGCTCTGGCCGCTCGAAAATGTATTCATCACGCCGCACGTCAGCGGCGTGAGCGAGCGCGTGTGGCCGAGAGAAACCGAGCTGTTATTGGATAATCTGGAGCGCTGGTTTGCCGCGCAGCCACTGCGCAACCGGGTAGACCTGGCACGAGGGTATTGAGAATTGATTTAGGGAAATGAAAAAGGGGGGCGTAGACGTTTCCGCGTCACGTGCGCCGGCAAGCGCACTCGGTCCATCGCGTTGCGTCAGTCACGGCGGGGTGAACAGCGCGGGCGTCAATCGCCGCCGGCGCCTCCGGCGGCGCCAGCCTTGGGCGCGACATAGCCCTGGCGGGCATACACCTGGTATTTGACCTTCTTATTCTTCTGGTTCGTCACCGTCAGCGGACTGCCATCGGGCTCGACGAGCTCGACTTTAATCTTGCGATATTTGCCGTCGGTGCTTTGGTTGGTGGGCGAATATCCGAGGCTGTACTGGTTGCGGAGACTCGCTGCGACATCGCTCATGACGCCCGGAATTTCTCCCTGAAATCGTGGGAACCACGTTCTGCCGCCGGTCAACTGGCTGAAGGCCTTCAGCTGATTTTGCGCTTGCAGATAATTCAAATTCTCGCTGCCATTGCCTCCGCGCATATCCGTTTCGAGGGCGAACTGTTCGCCGACGCCGACGCAGTAGACGCTGACGTCGGTTTCCTTCAGCCGCGCCAGGGTGTCGTTCAAGGTGTGGCGGCTGAACGTATCTTCGCCGGAGGCCAGCACCAGGATAGATTTCTTGCCCTTCACGTCGTGCATGCGATCCATGGTGTCGAGGAGCGCGTCGTAGATCACCGATTCACTGAACGTCGGCAGCACCAGGTTTATCAGACCTTGCTCGACTTCGGAAATATTATGGGTGAAATCCACCTCGACATTAGGGCGCATCGCGAACGATTCGAGCGCGACCCAGTCGCTGGGCTTGAGTTGGTGTAGAAAAACATCGGCCCAGCTGCGCGCGGTGTAGAGATACCAGCCATATGCGCGTCTGCTGTACTCGACCAGCACAACCACGGTGATGGGCGCGTCGGCAGTGGAAAAATTAGTGATCGTTTGCGGCGCGCCATCTTCGGTGAGGCGAAAATTTTCCTTCTTTAGGCCGGTTAAATAATTGCCGTCATTGTCGGTGACCACGACGTCGACGTTCACGACGGGCACCGTCATGGAAATTGCGTACCCGGGCTGCTGCGAATCGGAATCTTGCGAGGCCACCGGCGCCGGCGGCTGAGATTGGGGCTGCGCTTGCCCCGGCGCGGATGAAGGCGAGGTCAGTGGTGCGCGTGGCCGGGTTTTGGGAGTGGCCACCGCAAGCGCGACGACCATCAGCATGCACGCGGTAAGGATAAAAGGGCGCATAGCCATGAATCTCATAGGGCATCCTCTCTCAGGGTTAGGATGCTGACACGAAATCCGGGGATGTTCAATTATAACCCGGGGGCTGGGAAGATGCGCGTCGCATTAGGGGGGCCGTGTTACCATGAAGTTGGATCGGAGGAAGCACTTGACACGGGATTGCGCAGGAGAACGTGCGATGTCCCGGCTCCGTACACTCTCCGATCTTAGCTCGATCGCGGGTGCCCAGGTGGCGCAGAGTTCGACGCTCCCTCATGCACGGCGCGCATATGAGCGCCATTTCTAACGAGTTGCCATTTCTAACGAGTGATTGATACGGAACAGAAGCCGAGCGGCGATGCATAGATCGAGCCAAACGCGGAAACAGTGGGCGATGCGGTGGTCCGCGCTGCTGATTTTTCTGGGGCTGATCACGGGCGGTTCTCACATCGCGCCGATCGGCGATGCCTGGGCGCGGCAAAGCGCGACAAGCGTTACGGGTGCCTCGCCAATTCTTCCGCAAGAACAACTCAATCAATTAGCGGTTGAAGCGCAGGGGTGGCTAGCCGACCTGATTCACATCGATACTACCAACCCTCCGGGCAACGAACTCTCCGCCGCCAAATACGTGGCGGCCGTGCTGCAAAAGGAAAATATTCCCGTAGAGATCGTGGAAATCGCCCCAGGACGCGGCGTCGCCATTGCGCAGCTGCAAGCTGGGCCGCTGCGCGATCCGTCGAAGGCGCTGCTACTGGTGGCGCACCTGGACGTGGTCGGTGTAGATAAAAGCAAATGGACGGCAGATCCATTCGCGGCGACGGTGAAGGATGGATATCTGTGGGGCCGCGGAGCGATTGACGACAAAGGCATGCTGGCGGCCAACCTGGCAATCATGGTCGAACTCAAGCGTGCCGGCGTGCATCTGAATCGCGATGTGGTTTTTCTAGCCGATGACGATGAGGAACAGGGCGGCTCGGCCAGCATCAAGCTGGTAATCGACAAGTACTGGGACAAAATCGCCTGCGGGTTTGCGATCAACGAAGGGGGCCGCGTCGTCTTGAAGGACGGCAAGGTGCAATACGTAGGCGTACAGGCCAGCGAGAAAGTACCGTACAACGTGGCAGTGATTGCCACCGGCGCCTCGGGACACGCATCGGTTCCGCGGCCTGACAACTCCGTCGTGCATCTGTCGGCGGCCATTCAGAAACTCGGCACCATGGAAACGCCGGTACAGTTGATGACGGTCACGCGACGGTACTTCGAGCAGCTCGCACAAATCGAGGATGAGGACACCGCGAAGTGGATGCGCGCACTGGAGACCTCGGAGCGCTTCGAGCTTGCGGCGCGGCGTCTTTCCGACATGAGTCCTGTGTGGAACTCGATGCTGCGCGATTCGATTGCGCCAACAGAATTGCGTGCAGGGGTTCGTGCAAACGTCGTGCCTTCGGAATCGTGGGCGAACCTGAACATCCGACTGTTGCCTGGCGATTCGATCAGCGGGGTGATCGCGCAGATGCAGAAGGCGGTAAACGATCCGCAAATCAAATTCGAGATTCAGCCCGATTCGGGCCAAGCCGCGCCGCCTTCCTCGCTCACAAGCGAACTCTACAAGGCTATCGA
>Ga0182024_10008965_pt1 | contig 20870 bp, 14 predicted proteins | sample P32metaG_FD_120480 | JGI IMG/M metagenome (GOLD analysis project Ga0182024, IMG submission 120480) | Permafrost microbial communities from Stordalen Mire, Sweden - P3-2 metaG (Illumina Assembly) | ecosystem: Environmental > Terrestrial > Soil > Wetlands > Permafrost | place: Sweden: Stordalen...
CGTCACCTGCGACATGAACGAATTTGACATCGGCGCGCGTTTTGACCGCGTGGTGTCAATCGAGATGTTCGAGCACATGAAAAACTGGCCGCGACTGCTGGCTAATGTGGCGCGGTGGCTGAAGCCCGGCGGGCTTTTCTTCATGCACGTCTTCACGCATGCGCGGTTCGCCTATCATTTCATTGCCAGCAACCAAACCGACTGGATGAGCCGCTATTTTTTCACCGGCGGAATGATGCCAAGCGACGATCTTGTGACCCGTTTTCAGGACAACCTCACGCTGCTGGAGCACTGGCAGGTGAGCGGCCGGCACTACCAGCGCACGGCCGAGTTGTGGCTGGAAAACATGGACCGAAATCGCCGCGACTTGCGCCCCTTGCTCGCCGCCACCTACGGCGCAGACCAGGCGGACAAGTGGTGGGTATACTGGCGCGTCTTCTTCATGTCGTGTGCCGAGCTTTTCGGCCACCGCGGCGGCGAGGAGTGGATGGTGAGCCACTATCTATTGCAAAAGGCCGCCGCCGGCGCGCTCTCACAGGTGTGAATCCAGCTATGGGTGGAATTCGGGCATGAGTCCGAATGGCGCATGCATGTCGTTTGCGTTGGTTTCGGCGGGAAATCCATCCTGCCTCGGCGATTCTTGACCGCCAAAGGGAGTGGCGGCACCAGCACCGGACGGCCTCGGCGTCGGCCATCCCGGCCTGGCGAATGGATTGGCCTCTGCCTGGAAATCGGTGCGAAACGAGCTCGACCCAAATGACTCGTCCAACGGACGGGCCCCCGCATTCAAGTCATAGGCCCATTGTCTTGGCCATCTTGTCGTGACAGGCTTATTCCAATAACCATAAACGCTCCAGGATCCGTCCGCCAATTTTTCCAGGTAAATGCCTTCGCTCCGCGGACCCACATGCTCGAAGGATGACGCGAACTCCACGATCACAACGTCGCCCGGAATAATCGTGCTCTCCACCTTGGAGAATTTCCTGGAATTGAGCTTCCCAAGATGCTCCTGAAAGTACTTCGCTCGCAAATCCCATCTATCCAACGCCACGCGTATATTGAGTCGCACATCGGGACTGAAAGCATTCCAACAGGCATCCCAATTCATGGCGTCCCAATCCGTGAGCCAATTCATGGAGATCGCTGAAAGCACGCTGGGATCTTCATCGGAATCAGCCGCGCTCGCCGTTCGGACGGGAAAAATGGCCATGGCTGCGATCAGGAACAAGGGCGGAACCGGGGCGAGCAGATAGCGGGAGAGAAAGGGTGTCTTCATAAGCAATTGGGGCGTTATGTTTTAATTCCGGCGCTTTGAGTTCTCAAGCTTGGCCGATGCCGTCGGTCGTAATGAAACCATAATCATGTACATGATAATGTGGAAAGGCCGTTCTTGTTGTTTCTTCGATTTACGCGCGACCTTCGACACGATACTCTAGCTCCTTATGAAAAGCCCCCCCCACTCGCCCAGCGCTTTATTCGCGGCTGCCTTAAGCATGTCGGCGTTTTTGAGCCTCGTCCCTTTCGTGACCGCCGCCGACATGAGCGCGCCCTATGGGATTCTCGCCACGACACAGATTCCCGCCGCCGGTGGCATCGACTATGTCACTGCGGACAGCGTCAATCGGCGCGTCTATGTCGCCTGTGGAAACGCGGTCAGTGTGTTCGACCTCGATACCTACCAGCTCGCGGGCACATTGCCCAATGCGTCTGGCCATGGCGCCGCGATCGATCCCGAAAACCACACCGGCCTCGTCTCCGGAAATCCCGCAGTCTTATTTAACACCCAGACCCTCGAACAGATAAAGACGATCCCGGCGCCCGGTGCGGACGGCTATCTCTTCGATGCCCTGACCCACCACTTCTTTATTCTCAGCCATCGCGCCCCGAATCTCCGCGTATTTGACTCAAGGGACGGTTCGGCTGTCGGCACGGTGGACGCAATCGGTCCGGACGGCGCCAATGCCTCTGTCGAGCAAGGCGCCACGGACGGCGAGGGCCATCTCTATTTCGACGTGGAAAACCAGCACCACATCGCGGTTGTGGATGCCAACACCCTCAAGGTGACCGGACATTTTGACCTGGGAGAGGCGGGTGGCTCACCAGCGGGCCTGGCCATCGATGCCAAAAACCATATTCTTTTCGCAATGTGCCGAGGAGCGAACGGCGGCACGCCCACGTGTGTCATCCTTAGCTCGGTCGACGGCAAGATTCTCACGACATTGCCATTGGCGGGCGGCAGCGACGGCGGAGCCTTCAATCCTAACACCATGGAGGCATTCAGTTCGCACGGCAACGGCACGCTTACCGTCATCAAGGAAAATAGCCCGACGGATTTTACGGTGGAACAGACCTTGCAGACGAAATCCGGCGCCAAGACCTGCACGCTGGATCTCAAGAGCAATCACATCGTAGTGATCACCCGAGAACCTGTACGCGGAGCTGCGGCGGGCGCTTCGCAATCTGCACCAACACCTCCCGCGCCATCCATGGCGGCTCCGACCCCGGCGCCTGGTGGTTCCGAAGGACCGGCCGCTCCAGGTTCCCAAGACGGCGCTGGTCGCGGCAAACGCAGAGGCCCGACTGGACCGCAGCTGCTGGACGTCATATTTATTGGCCGATAATTAGAGGGAAAACGCCGGTTTTAGACAGGTTTATGCCCTGAATAGTCGGGTTTTCCTAGGTTTCTCGGTGTTTTTTGTTGAAAAACCTGCCGAAACCCTTTCTTCTGCACGAAATAGGCTGTCACCACGTACCACGTACAACGTTACCCCACGTATCACGTATGGAAGAACAACCCAAAAAGAACAAGGGAGGGCGCCCGAGGAAGGAGACAATTGAGGTCCGCATAGACCTTTCGGCGCAACAAGACGTTTGGCTGGACCAACTTGTTCAGCGGGGCCGTCACGGCCCTACTCGGAAGATGATCCTGGAGCGTTGGATCTCCGACCAGTTCGACGATCTTTGCCGCCAGGATGTTTTGCACGAATTTCCAACCGGGCATTCCTTTGGTAGCTCGGTGCCGCTTATGCCGCCGCTGGGCGCTCCCCGGCTGCCCGCAAAGATTTCAAATGAACCGGGCCACGCTGTTATTGGACGCGATCCTGACCAGCGCGCCCAAACCAAGTAGATTTCGCAGGCAAACTTCGAAAAGGCTTCGCGGGAACGGACAGTAGCAAGCAACTCAGGACTGGCCTCCACCCGCGGGAGAGACGGGAGCGGCAACGCCCTTGAGGGCGACGAACGCCTTTACTTCGGCAAGTTGTTTTGGATTCAGCGTGCGATCGTCGGACACCGCACGCTCCCTCAACTGCCTTGCGCCCTCGGAGTCGCCCGTCCGTGCATGAATGGCCGACTGTCCGATCAAAATCCATCGGTCCCACGGGAAATTGGTCCGCGCAAATTCCATGAACTTTGCATCGTCGTCGGTCACGTGGTCCGAAAATACGAGAGCTTTGGCCAACAGATCAAAGCTGGCCCGGTAACGAAAATCCAAATTTGCGGCTTTTTCGGCGAGATTGACGACGGCGCGCGTTTCTTTGGGCGAAGCTGCCGGATCGCCGATCTGGCTGAAGCGATAGGCGGCATATTCCCAGGCGGTGAATGCGCCATGCGAGCCGTGCGCCAGCGCGTCCTCGACCGCCTTCTCGACGTCGACCGGCGCCGCTTTGGAGGCTGCCAGTGCTTCGGCGCGGATGTCGTAGGCTTCGGACCGGCCGTGGGAAGCGGCGACGGCCGCATCCGCGTCGGAGACGGGTGAACCGTGTCCACTGATCATCGTCGCCTTTGTCAAGGCGATAGCAACGTCCATGGGGTCCGCTGGAACGATCGGATCCTTGTTTTCGACTTCTTTGCCCATTTCGATTTTTACCACATAACGCATGCTATGGAGAAATGCGGAAAGATCGGTGTCGATATTCGCCGCCCCATCGGGTCCGAGAGCTTTGACCAGGGCTTCCTCCGGCGTAAAACCATCGCCGAGGGCGCCCCAGAAAGTGGTGAACGCATGCCGCTCCGTCGACCACTTGGAAAACAAAAGATATTCGACTAATGCCCAGGACTCTTGGTCGAAAACGACCCGGTTATGTCCGGTAATCGCTTCCATCTGAGTCATTGCGAGGAGTTGCTTCACCGGAATAAGGGGCCAGTGACCCAGAATGATTGCGGAGTCTTGGCCTTTTCTGCCCTCTCCGTCGGGGGTGACATTGCCCAAAACGCCGTGGGTGATCTCGCGCCTGTAATCCGAAAACAATCTCTGCATTCCAAAAGTAACTGCGGGGGGCACCGGAGTTTTCATCGCTTCCAAATACCATCGTACGACGCCGGTGAGCACCGCTCTTCGCGTCAGGAAATTGTAATCTTCCCCGGTAATCCCCGCTTGCGCGGCAACCGCTACAGCCATCCAGCCATTCCGGCTTCCTGTCACGGAGGTCGTCCACACTTCCGCTTTTTCCTCCGAGACCCAGTCGATATTGATTCCATCTGGAGTGAGCGGCTTGTACGGATCGAGCTCGCTGTCACCGTCAAACAGAACGATTGTGAGCGGCTGGAGGGACCTGGGTTCGACGACGACGAGTCGGTTGAATAGCCCGAGGAAATCGTCGAGATCCGAGGCAACACTCCGTGTCAGGCGATCGGGGACGTGCGAAATGATCGTGTACCGCGGCGTCTCAAGCTTGCTCCATTCGGCGGCATTGAGGGGAATCCCGCATGCCATTGCGATAAGGACAGTCGAAAAAACGCGGAACGCGTTTAGCGGGGAAAAGCCCAGCCAAGACATATTCTTCAAGGATGGATTCACGTCTCCGTCATAATGGAAGCCGCGCACAGGGCAAAACGAAACCGGAGCGCCCGGACGGGCTGGAGCCGGGGTCCGAGAAGCCATGCTTGCCTGCCCAGGCCAAGCAACGCTAGTCCGGAGCGGCCCCATTCGCCCGATTGCTTTTCCCATGCGCCGCCCACTATTCCGTCCTTCCATCCGCTTCCCCGCCGTCCTCGCCCTCGCGGCGTTGCTTCTCGCCACGACCGCCGCTGCCGCTCCCAGGCGCAAAGTGATCATCGACCAAGATGCATTTGGGGGGATCAACCTCCAGCCAATCCTCCTCCTCATCCAGTCTCCCGAGGTCGAGGTCGTCGGAATCACGGTCGAAAGCGGCGACGGATGGCAGAAGGAGAACGTCGCGCAAACTCTTCGGATGCTGGAACTGATCGGGCGCACCGACATCCCGGTCGCGGCCGGCGCGACCTATCCCCTGGTCCGCTCCGAGGAGGAGACGGCACGCTGGGAGACTTTGTATGGCAAACTCTCCTACAAAGGAGCGTGGACGCGGGAATGGCCGGACTCCGACACAATCGACCGGCCGCATTACCATCCGGCCGACGTCGTCCCTCCCCTGAAGGAAGGAAACCCGACGACCCATCCAATCCCGGAGGTGGCGGCCGAGTTCCTCGCGCGGAAAGTCCGGGAGTTCCCCGGCCAGATCTCGATCGTAGGAATGGGGCCGTTCACCAATCTCGCCCTGGCGGCCAAGATCGACGAGCAATTCGCCGCAAACGCAAAGGAGCTTTGGATCATGGCCGGCTCCTTCAACCCCGACAGTTACAGGCCCGATGAATTCTCGACGCAATTCATCAACAACCCTCGGGGCGAGTTCAACGATTGGTGGGATCCGGAAGCCGCCCGAATCATGCTGCACGCGCACTGGCGCAAGATCACGGTTGTGCCGACCGACGCGACCGTTGGCACCAAGCTGACCCCGGCCCTGGCCCGCGAGGCGGGCGCGGGCGATTCGCCTGCCGCCCGTTACTTCGCGCGCTGCGGTCAGGTCGGTTTCCCGATGTGGGATGAAACGACCGCGGAAGCATGGCTCGATCCATCCTTGATCCGGCACACAGACCGCCTGACCATGGATGTGGTCATCGACCACGGGCCGACCTATGGCGCCACCCTGAGCTGGCCTCCAGGGGGCGGTCCCGGCTTGGGCGAGCCCGATGTGAATGTCGTCTGGGCGGTCGACATTCCTCGACTGGAGAGACGGTTTGTGTCGCTGATCCAAAGTCCTATGCCAAAGCCGTAAGCGGCTGGGAGATCGGTCCCCGGAATCTTCCAGCAGAGGCGACTTGCCGCCGGCCAGCGATGAGACCAATTTATCGGCGCCGTCATCGGCGCGTCAGCGAACCCCCAATTAGACCCAAGATGAAAGCCTGTATTTTCCTAGGCGCTTTAGCTGTGGCCGGATTCGGCCTGGGCGACAACACTTCCTATGCTCAAACGACAGCCGGCGCCGTTTCAATCCGGGAGGATCAAACCGCCTATACACTCGATAACGGCATCGTGGCGGCGCGTGTGGACAAAGGCTCCGGCGACCTCGTGTCGCTGAGATACAAGGGCGCTGAGATGCTGGCCACGATCCTGGGTCCGGACGGACTTCCGGATATAAAGGCCGATCCGCCCGGCCAGAATGGGCGCGGCTTCGGCCCTTTCACCGACCATCAATATGGATTTTGGTCGCATGATGCAATGGGGCCGCGCGACACGCAGGCGGCCGTGGCCCGAATCACGATCGATCCTTCAGCCAACGGGGGCGAGCGCGGCGAAGTTTCGATCAAGGGGATTTCCAATGGCCGGAAGATGGGCACCGGCCCCGGATCGAACGCGCAGGGCAATGTCGTCGTCGATATCGAGATTCGCTACGCGATGGGTCGGAGCGACTCCGGCGTCTACACCTATTCGATCTGGGAGCACCGCCCCGAGTACCCGGAGACGGGTAGCACCGAGGCCCGCTTTTGCATGAAGCTGAACGACACGTTCGACTGGATGCTGGTCGATCAGAATCCGCATCGCAACAAGCTCTACCCGAAGACGCTGAGGGAGGATAAATACGACTATACCACCGATCAGTTCGATCACCGCGCCTTCGGGTGGGCAAGCACGACGACCCAGACCGGCTGCTTCATCGTCAACCCGTCGATGGAGTACATGAGCGGAGGGCCGACGAAGATCGAATTTCTCTGCCATCGCGACACCAATCAGGTCGCCGCGCCCTGCGTCCTGAACTACTGGCGCAGCAGCCATTACGGCGGCTCGTCGCTCAATTTCGGAGCAGGCGAACAATGGTCGAAGGTCGTCGGCCCATTCTTTCTCTATGTGAATTCCGGAGGCGATCCGCAGACCCTTTGGCACGATGCCCTCGCGCAGGCCGATCGCGAGAGCCAGAAGTGGCCCTACGATTGGGTGAACGGAGTCGATTATCCCCACAGCGACGCCCGGGGCACCGTTTCCGGCCGGCTCGTGCTGAGCGATCCGCTCATGCCCGATGTGAAGATGGCGCACATCCTGGTGGGCCTCACCCATTCGGCGTACATGGCTCCCTCGGGCGGGGGCCCGGGCGGCCCGCGGACGGTCGATTGGCAGACCGACGCAAAGCATTACGAGTTTTGGGTTCGCGGCGAGCCGGACGGGCGATTTGTGATCCCCTCGGTGAGGCCCGGCACCTACACGCTGCACGCAATTGCCGACGGGGTGCTTGGAGAGCTCGCCAAGACCGATATAACGGTCGCGGCCGGGCAGACCGTCGATCTGAGCGATCTTATCTGGGCGCCCGTTCGGCGGGGCCGGCAGATTTGGGAAATAGGCATTCCCAATCGGACCGCCACGGAGTTTTTCAAGGGTGACGACTTCTTCCACGATGGAATGCCGGTGCTTTATGCCCAGCTCTTCCCGAACGACATCAATTTCGTGATAGGCCAAAGCGACTATGGGAAGGACTGGTATTACATGCAGGTGCCGCACGCCGATCCAGTGTCGGTCGCGGCAGCCGAGGCCGCGACTGCAGCCGCGGCAGCGGCCCGGGCAGGCGGGGCTCCCCCCCCGCAGCCCCCGGTCGCCGCGGGCGCGGCTTCCGGCCCCGCGGGAGCCCGCGGTCGCAGAGGGCCTTTCGGTCCGCCGCCGATCACTGGCTTCGCGGCGCCGCGGTCGATCACTTTCGAGATGCCCACGGGCCCGAAGGGGAAGGCAGCGCTGCGCGTGGCCGTTTGCGGCACGGGCGCCCGGTCGCTCGCCGTCACCATCAACGGCCAGCCGGCGGGCACAATCGCGCTCGCGGGCCCCGATGCCACATTTGGCATGGGCAACGGCATCCAGGGAATTTGGTATGAGCGCGAGTTTCCGTTCGACGCCTCGATGCTAAAGGCCGGCACCAATGTCCTGACTCTCACCATTCCTGCGGGCCCGGTGAACAACGGCGTAATCTACGACTATCTCCGCCTCGAACTCGACGGGGGCGCCTCAGCGACAGCGGCGCCCGGCTCCTAGGCCGGGGCCTGTTCAGATGTCGTAATAGAGATGAAACTCGTACGGATGCGGGCGCAGGCGCACGGCATCGTATTCGCCCATTTTCATTTCGATGTAGTTGTCCAGGAAGTCTTCCGAGAACACCCCTCCCTTTAGGAGAAACGCATGGTCCTTCTGCAGGGCCTCGATCGCCCCCTTGAGGGAATCGGGCACGTGCGGCACCTTCGCTTTTTCCTCGGCTGGGAGATCGTACAGGTTCTTGTCGAGAGGATCGCCGGGGTGGATCTTGCTCAGGATTCCGTCGATTCCGGCAAGCAGCATCGCGGAATTGGCCAGGTACGGATTTGCCGCCGGATCGGGCGTGCGGTACTCGATTCGCTTGGCCTTCGGGCTCGGACTGTAAGTCGGGATTCGGACCGAGGCCGAACGGTTCCGAGCGGAGTAGGCAAGGTTGACCGGAGCCTCGTAGCCGGGAACCAGGCGCTTGTAGGAGTTGTTCGTCGGATTGCAGATCGCACAAAGAGCCGGCGCGTGCTTCAGGATTCCGCCGATGTAATAGAGTGCCATCTCGCTTAAGCCCGCGTAGCCGTTTCCGAAGAAGAGCGGCTTTCCGTCCTTCCACAGCGACTGGTGCGTGTGCATCCCCGAGCCATTGTCGCCGAAGAGCGGTTTCGGCATGAAAGTGGCCGTTTTCCCGTGCTTGTAGGCGACGTTTTTCACGACGTACTTGTACAGGCTCATCTTGTCCGAGGTCTTCAGAAGAGTATCGAAGACGATGTCGATTTCCGCCTGCCCGGCGGTGGCGACCTCGTGGTGCTCGCGTTCGATCGGGACTCCGAGCGCGATCATCGTCAGGATCATCTCGTTTCGGATATCGATCAGCTTGTCCGTCGGGGCGACAGGGAAGTAGCCCTCTTTGTGGCGAATCTTGTAGCCGAGGTTTGGCGATCCGTCCTCCTCTTTTTCCGTGCCCCGATTCCAGATGCCCTCGATCGAGTCGACCTCGTAATGAGTCGCATTCGACGTCGAGTCATAGGAGACCGAGTCAAAGATGAAGAATTCGGCTTCCGGCCCGAAGTATGCCGTGTCAGCGAGACCGGTGCTCTTGAGGTAGGCCTCGGCTTTTTTCGCGATCACCCGCGGGTCGCGGTCATACGGCTCCTTCGTGATCGGGTCGTACGTGTCGCAGGAAATTGAAAGCGTCGTATTGGCCGCAAATGGGTCGATAAATGCCGTCGCGGCATCCGGGAAAACGAGCATGTCGGAGGAGTTGATCGCCCTCCATCCGCGGATCGACGAGCCGTCGAAGCCCATTCCCTCGCTGAAGACCTCCTCGGTCAATTCGGAGACCGGAATCGCAAAATGCTGCCACGTCCCATGGATGTCGCAGAGCTTGAGGTCGACGATTTTGACCTCCTTGGTCTTGGCTAGGCTGATAGCTTCTTTGGGTGTCATTTGTGTTTAATGTATAGATTTATGGGCAGAAAAGTTGTCCTTAGGGTGGTGTCGAAGCAGGGCCGATGCCAGGCCTGGCTGAAATTGAAGTTCGAGAATTCTTTTTTGCCACCAGCACGATGAATTCCTCCGACTCATCCGCTTCTTGGGGAGGCTTTTTTGGAAAGGCTTTGAATTCGGTTTCGAAATCAAGCTCTTCAAGGAATGCGTAAAGCTGGCGATTGTCCTTGAGGCCCCGTTCGGAGAATAGCGAGCGGTTTCCCCTGAACGGCAGATTGATGACAATCATCCTTCCGCCGGGTTTTAAAAAGTTCGAGAAACCCTGCAGGACCTTTCTGAAATCGACGTAGTTCAAAACCTCGGAAAACACCATCGTGTCAGCTAGTTCCGTCTGAATCTCCGTTCTTGGATTTATCTCGAGGAATGCGCAGGCCCTTAGCAGGACCTTTCTGAAACTCAGATCCTCGAGCTGTCCCGCCTTCTCCGCGTCAAGGCGAACCCCAAGGGTATCCCCGGACGCCACGTTATCGGATGCTATGTCGACACAGATGCGCTTCCTTGCCGGCGTTGGCTTCAGAATGCCGGTGACCGGCAAAGCGCCGCTTCCTACGTCGATGATCAGATCGCCGATTTTTCCTTCCGCTTCAAGGCGATCGAAAACTGGCGCCAGCATCCATTGCTTTAACTCAGGCCCGTACGATTCGCCCCAATATTGCTGCCATTGGTTCGCATCTTCCGGGGCGACGAGTTGCTCGGATCGTCCTTCAACAGCGTTTCGAATGGGGACGGCTTCATTCCATGTTTGAGTCCGCTTGAAGAACAACCCGCCAAGCCTCGAGGCGGGTGCCCTGGCAAGGGGCATTGTCCATTTTGGAGAAAGGAGTCCGGAACTCATAAATCGCGCAGTTTTTACGCAATTTTTATGCCAATAGTGTTATTATTTACGGATTATTTATATTCTGATGACTGGCGGCAAAACTGCTTTTATGTGGCATTGCCCCTCAAGGAATTCTCGTCGAAATGCCCCAACATTGCTCCCAAAGCCTGTCCCTCGGCGGGAAAGCCGCCTTGTGCATGGGTGCGCTGGGCGTTGTCTTCGGCGACATCGGCACGAGCCCGCTTTACACCATGCGCGAGTGCATCGCGCACATTCCAGAGGGCAGGAGTCTGGATGACGGAGTCTTGGGCGTATTGTCGCTCATCTTTTGGTCGCTCGTCGTCGTAGTCGGAATCAAATACCTCTGGTACGTCATGGACGCCGACAACCAGGGCGAGGGGGGAATCTTTGCTCTTTTGGCTTTGATCCACGCGCGAAGCGCCGAGGCCGGGCAAGCGGTCCCGAGACGGGGGCTTGGTCCGATTGTGGTGATGATCCTGATTGGCGCGGCCCTTCTTTACGGAGACGGAATCATCACCCCTGCGATCTCCGTCCTCGGCGCCGCCGAGGGCTTTAATGCGATCAACCCCTCATTCGCCCCCTATGTGCCGTTCCTCGCCTGTGTCATCCTCGCCGCTCTTTTCTGGTTCCAGCACAAGGGAACCCGTAGCATAGGAAACATTTTCGGACCGGTCATGCTTGTCTGGTTTATCGCCCTTGGCCTCCTTGGAGTTTGGCACCTCGCCCGCAATCCCGAGGTTCTCGTCGCCCTTAATCCGCTTTATGGGCTCGCAATGCTGCGCCACCCGCCGCGCCAGGTGGCGACACTGCTCGGCTCCATCGTTCTGGCGATCACCGGGGCCGAGGCCTTATACGCCGACATGGGGCATTTTGGGCGTCGTTATATCGCCCTTGCCTGGTACTTGGTGGCCTTTCCCGCCTTGGTTTTGAATTATTTCGGGCAAGGCGCGTATATCCGGGCCAATCCCCTTTCAACCGAGAATCCATTTTTCGCAATGGCGCCTCCCGGAATAGCACGGGCGGCCCTCACCGGCGTTTCAATAGTCGCGGCAGTCATCGCGAGCCAGGCATTGATCTCGGGCGCGTATTCGCTGACCCGGCAGGCGATCCAACTCGGCTATTTTCCGCGCCTCAAAATCAACTACACGAACGCCCGCCAGTCCGGGCAGATCTACGTGCCGTTCGTAAATACCCTGCTGACGCTGGGCTGCATCATAACGGCCGTCATGTTCGGCTCCAGCAGCCGGCTCGCCTCCGCGTACGGTATCGCGGTCACCGGAACGATGGCCATCACGTCGGTCGCCTTTTTCCTGGTGGCGCGCCGCAATTGGGGCTGGGGTCTCCTGCGAGCGGGTCTGCCTTGCCTCGCGTTTGTTCTGATCGACTCGGCTTTCCTGTTTTCCAACGCGAGAAAACTCACCGACGGCGGCTGGTTCCCGCTCGCGATCGCAGTCGCCGTGCTCGCCGTCATGCATACCTGGAAGACCGGACGGGATGCCGTCTTCCGGCTCGTCTACGGCGACACCGTGACCGAGTCCGAGTTGATCGCAATCGCGCGCAGCCCCCGGATCGCCCGGGTGGCCGGATCGGCCATCTTCATGGTCGGCTCAAGCGAAGGGACGCCGATCGCGCTCCTCCACCACGTCAAGGCGAACCGCTGCCTGCATAAGACGGTGATTCTTCTGAGCATCATAACCGAGGACGTGCCCACCGTCCCCCAATCCGAGCGCCTGAGCCTGCGCGAGATCGGCGAGGGGATCTGGCGCGCTACGGGGCATTACGGCTACATGGAGTCTCCCGACGTCGCCGCGCTGATGAACCTCGTCAAGGCGGCCGGTCTGCCCCTCAACCCCGATGGAGCGACCTATTATTTCAACCGGGAGATGATTCTGTCGGGCGGAAACAGCGGAATGTGGGAATGGGAGAAGAGCTTATACGGCTTTCTCATCCGCAATGCGCGCCCGGCAAAGGACTATTATCGGATCACTCCTTCGCAGATAATTGAAATTGGGCTGCCGCTCCAATTGTAGCAGGCCGTTTTCATGAAATCTTTGGGTTAATCACGATGGCTTCATCGCGCTCCGGATGGGCGGCTTCGCCCTTGAAACGCGTCAGCGCAAGATTGGTAACGTTTTCCGCTTCCAATGCATGAGAGAAAGACGGGGGGCAGTTCCGCCCCCAGGAAACGCTGCAGTCCTTAAGTGTGATATTGTCCGCGTTTCGAATGCTGAATCCGGGCGTGTCGTGCGGCTCGATCTCCGGATAGGCCGTCGTGGGCCGGTTATCGAACACCTCACCCGGGTACGATGTCCAACGGTCGAAAGTGATCGCGATATTTTCGAGCGTCACGTCGCGGATCCGGCATTCCTTCGAGCCGTTCACGCGCACGCTGTTCTCAGCCCTTCCGGTGACGTTTTGCACGCGCACGCCGTGGAGACTTCCCATTTTCATCTCGGGCGTGCGCGGATGCGCGGTCAGGGAAATGGCCTCGCCCCGGCCCCACCAGGGACTGGAGTAGTACCGGGACACCAGATTGATGTCGCGGAATTGGATGTTGGAGACATCCCCTTCATCGCGCATCTGGATCGCGATGCCGCGCGAGCTCGTCTTGATTTCGCACCGCTCAAATAGGATATCATGGATGTCCTGGTGGCAGTGCGTCCCGATCTTGACCCCCGAGTCCTGCGTCTCGAGCACGCAATCGGCGACCCGGACATTGGCGCAGGGGCCGTAGTCCTTTTTCTGCACCGAGGTTTTCACCGAGATCGCATCGTCGCCGCACACGATATTGCACTTGAGGATCTCGACACCCTTGCAGTGATCGGGATCGATTCCGTCGGAGTTTGGGATCTCCATATTGTTGCGAATCGTGAGGCCCTCGACCAGGGCGCCCTCGCATCCGAGCAGGTGTAGAGCCCACTCCGGCGTGTCTTCGATCGTTATGTCGCGAACTTCGACGTCCTTCGACGATGCGAGCACGAATATCCTCGGCCGCCAGTCTTTCGGCCGCCACCACCCATTTTGCTTGTCGTAATGATCCATGAACTCCGCGGAACGGCCATTGATTCGGCCCGTCCCGGAAATTCGCAGTCCGTGGGCTTCGACTGCGCTGATCAGCGCGCTGAACTGGCCGGCATACGGCGCCAGGGCGGAAGGGGCGTAGTCGTCCCGATTTGAGCTCACGACGAGTTCCGCGTCGTCCGCAAGGTGGAAATCGATTCCGCCGCGCAGCTGGATCGATCCGATCAGGTAACGGCGCCCGCCGCGAATGAGGACCTGCGCTCCGTTGCCCGCCGCAGAAGCATCGTTGATCGCCCGCTGGATGGCCGCGGTGTCGGGAGTGACGCCGTCTCCCTTCGCGCCGTATTTGAGGACATCGAAAACCTGTCCCTGGCCTGCGATCTGGGCCGCAAGGATCGGCCGCGAAATCAGACGTCCGAAAACGCCGGCGGCAGCAAGACCGACACCGATACGCACAGCTTCGCGGCGATTCATACTCTATTTCTCCCCCGGAGCGGCACGCGATACATTCTCCTTTTCGGCGACTGCGACGAAGGTTCGGAAGTGGCGCAATTCCATGACGGACATGAGTATAACTTTTGGCTAGGCTTAGGCAAGAGTCATGGTCTTTGGTAAACGGCGATTCATGTGGCAGATTGGGGCATGATCAAAATACGAATAGCCGACGCAGGTCCTCCTGTTCGATCTCAATCGACCGACCTCGACTGCCGAGCCCAAAGAGACGCCAGACTATGACTCCCATTTCACCCATCGCTCGCCCGCTTCCTGCGAATTCGCAGGTCCGGATCGGCCACGTGCATTTGAAGGTCGCCGACCTGGAGCGCTCGCTGGCCTTCTATCGCGACGTGCTCGGTCTTTCCATCACGCGGCGCTATGGCTCGCAGGCAGCATTTCTATCCGCCGGCGGCTATCATCATCACATCGGCCTCAACACCTGGGAAAGCGCGGGCGGCCGGCCGCCGCCGCATGGCACGACCGGCCTGTATCACATCGCGATACTGTATCCGACCCGCGCCGATCTGGCCGACGCGCTGCGCCGCGTTCTTCAGGCGGGCCTGCCCCTCGAAGGCGCGTCCGATCACGGCGTCAGCGAAGCGGTCTATCTCCGTGATCCGGACGGCAACGGGGTGGAGCTTTACCGGGACCGGCCGGCGGACCAGTGGCCGCGCGGAAAGGACGGCGGGCTCGCCATGGTGACACTGCCGCTCGACCTTGGAGCTCTCCTTAAGGAGGCCCCGGACTCCAGCCGGTAATTTTGGTCGCGGTCAGGCGCGGCTGTAAACCGGCACGAGATACGTCTCCTTGAAACCGAGAAGGGGAAGGTCGAGCTTGACCTCCAATTCCCAGAACACCGGCTTTTTGGCCGCGAGCTGCGTCGAGCGGGCGTCTGCGGGAAGGTCGAATCGGAGATCCATTTCCTCCTCGGGTTGAAATGAGCGCGGCTGCTCCAAATCCCATTTTGCGCTCCAGATTTCCTCGTGTATCACGACAATCGTGCGGCTCTTGCCGGTTCCGTGGCTTTCCGTCCATTCTTCCACGCAGCGGAGCGTAAACGCACCCATGTTCACGACTTCGATTCCCTTATGGGGCTGCCAGCGAATCTCGACGGGTTTTGGCGGGCAGTAGGGAAAAACGGCGAACTCGACCCGTGAATGCCCGAACTTGAGAGCCCGCAAAAGCTGCTTTCCCGCTCCTATCCAGATCATGACTCCGACGACGTCGAGAACGGTTGTGATCACCCGAAATACCAGCGGTCCGTTTGCATGAAACGCTCCCCAGTTGAAAATCGACACAAGGGCCGTCCAAACCAATGCGGACGCGACCGCCTTCGCCACTGCCGGCCATTCCGACACCTCGAATCCATTCGGATGCCATTCGTAGTCGGCGAGTGCGGGTTCGTTGGGATACCGCAGCGCGGCTTCCCTGCGCCGACGGTCCGCCGCGAATTGCTTCCAAGCCATGCCCAAGGGCAGGAATCCGAAAACCACAAATATCGCTCCAAAGAGGATCGGAACCCACTGGGGCGCATGCGTGGCGTAGTGTTGCCCTTGAATGGCGCTTTTGCGCGCCAGGAACAGGCTGATTGCGGCGCCTGCGGCGATGAAAACGATGCCGATCGCGAATCCCACTCCGGCGGGGTACCCCATCCGCGTGCCGCGCTTTTGCATGACCCCCGTCAGGCGCTGGCGGCCGGCGGTCGAGACCTCGTACCTATCCGGAGTCATGTTCCCTCGTTCAGTCCCGGCACATAGAAAAGGGGCATGCGGCTCTTCTGTCGCAGCAGGCCAAGCGCCGCAATGCCGAATTTTCCGCCTTGCGCAGGTTTTGTCGGAAAATCCGATTCGATTTGTGCTCGCCGATTTCGGGGCAGACGGCCACTTTTTTGTCCAATGTCCGGCGCCGTTTTTCTTAGCTATGCGCGGGAGGACACCGCGGCTGCGCAACGCATAGCCGAGGCGCTGCGGAGCCACGGCATCGAGGTCTGGTTCGACCAGAGCGAGCTTCGGGGCGGGGACGCGTGGGATCAGAAGATCCGCCGCCAGATCGGCGAATGCGCAATTTTCCTGCCGATCATTTCTCAGCATACGCAGGAGCGGGGTAAGGGGTATTTCCGGCTCGAATGGAAGCTCGCAGTCGATCAGTCTCACCTTTTGGCCGAGGGCATCCCGTTCCTTGCGCCCGTAGTCGTGGACGAAACGCCGGAGGCCGGGGCTCTCGTTCCGGCGGACTTCCTCCGAGTTCAATGGACCCGTCTGCCTGGATCGCTGCCGACGCCCCATTTTGTCGAGCGGGTGAAGCATCTCCTCGCAACCTCCCGACCAGACGAAGGGGTCGCATCGCCGGTTCGCCCCGCTGCCGCCATTTCGGCGCCACGAAAACCCGGCCTGCCGGGCTGGGCGCGGCCCTTGACCGGAGCCGCCCTGGTAATCCTTGCTGGCGCCGGCCTTTTTCTCTGGAGCCCGTGGCGCCGCGGCGATTCCAGGCGCCCCGAGCAGACAGCCACGGCAAGCGGAGAATTTCCGCGCAATCCCGACCTTGAGCGCGCCATGAAACTCATCAATGGCACCGACGCCATCCCCGAAGATTTCACCCTGGCAGAAGACATTATCAACGGAGTGCTGGCCCAGCACCCTGCCGATGCCGAAGCCGTCACCGTAATGGCGCTGACCGAGGATGCCTTTCTCTACCGCGGCTTCGACCGGACCCAGCTGCGTTTCGTGACCGCCCGCAAATTCGCCGAACAAGCGGTTAAACTGGCCCCCGACAGCGCCGCCGCCCTCGGCGCTCTCGGCGTTTACGTCTTTACACAGGGCGGTGACCGCCAGCGGGCGCAGGATCTGCTCGAACAGGCTATTGCCCTCGATCCGCACAATCCCTTTTATTACCGCTTCCGCGACGACGTGCTGTTCAATGACCCGGGCATATCGTCGGTCGAGGCCATCGCCTCGGCCGAGCGCACCGTCGCTTTGTTTCCTCGCGACGCCCTGTCGCACTATGAACTGTCGCGGCATTACCGCGATCTCGGCAGGCTGGATGATATGGAACGGGAGCTGGACCGCACGATTGCGATCGAACCCATAGTCAACGCGATCATCTGGAAGGCGCGGGTGGCCCTTTGGGTCCGCGGGGACCCCGAGGAGATGCGCATGCTGCTCGACCGCGTTCCGGCCCGGGGCCGCTCGCTCGAGCGATGGGCCATTGGCATGTGGATTTACGCCATGGCAACCGGCAACGCGCAGGCTGGGCTGAAGGCCATCGAGTCCCTGCCGGAATCCTGGATGCGCGATTTCGACTTTATCGGCCCATGCGCGCTTCTCGAGGCCGCGCTCCTCGACCTCCAGGGAAAGTCCGAGCTGGCCCGGCTTCGCTACGAGGCCGCCTTTACCGCGGTGAAGGCCCAGGAGGCGTCCGATCCGGGAAATCCTCTCAACGTCTGCCTCGAATCCTGGTGCCTGCACGGCTTGGGCAGGACTGACGAAGCAAAGGCGAAGCTGGATCAGTACAACCAAACGCTGTCGAGACCGTACCGCGAGGGGTTCGGGCAGAGCTGGTGGTTTACTGCGATCCCCATCAACTTGATTCTTGGAAATCGCACGGTGGCGCTCCAGCTGCTTCGCGAGGCGACGACCGCTCCTCCGCCCGGCTCCGGGTCAATCACGCTCCAAACCGACAATGACGTGACCCGCAGCGGCTTCACCACCGATTATTACCGCCAAATTTTGACCTATGCCCTGCGCGCCGATCCGCGGGTGGCTCCCTGGCGCAATGACCCCGAAGTCCAGGCGATCCTGGCTCAGCACTCTCCCTCGCAGCCGTTTGGGCGGAATTGATTTTCATCTTCCGCATTTCTGGGTTAGTTGGGAAGGAGCGCCGAGAATGCGATTCACAAGCAACCCCTGCATCCGGCGGCGCGTCAGACATGACTGATTGCCAGTCGTTTTCCAACCCCTATGAAAACAACCCCCATCCGCCTAGTCTTTGTCCTGGCAGCCGCAGCCTTTCCCGTACCCGGCTTTTCGGCGCCGGAGACACCGCCCGTCGTAACGAATCCCCCGAGAACGTGGATCGATCCGGACACGGGCCACAGGGTGATCCGCATTACGGACGATCCGAATACGGAAAGCCTGTATTTCAACTACAATAGCATCACGCCCGATGGAAAGGAGATGATCTTCACGACGAGGGGAGGGGGCATCTCAGTGCTGGACCTCGTCACCTGGAAGAACCGTCCGGTGGTGAAGGCAGGCGCCCGCGTGATCATGGTCGGGCACAAGACCCCGCGGGTTTTCTACATTAAATCGCAGGAGAATGCCCTCTATGCGACCGACATCGACACGGGCGAGACGCAGAAGCTGGCCGACATGCCGGCGGGCGGCAGCGTGTCCGCGATCAACGCGGATGAAACCATCGCCGCCGGGACCCGCATTCTGGGCGAAAATCCGGGGCGCCGGTCCGGGGCCGGCAGAGGCAAAGGCCAAGGCGGCAGTTACCAGGCGGAGGACAAGATGGATATGATGGAGCGGCGCCTGGCCGAGCACCTGCCGAACGAAATCTTTCTGATCGACCTGCAGTCGGGAAAACGGACCACGCTGATCGAGAACACCGACTGGCTGAACCACCTTCAGTTCTCGCCCACGGATTCCGGGCTTTTGCTATACTGCCACGAAGGCCCTTGGTGGAAAGTGGATCGGATCTGGACCATCCGCACCGACGGCACCCAGAATACCCTGGTCCAGCCGCGGACGATGGAAATGGAGGCGAGCGGCCACGAGTTTTGGAGCGCCGACGGAAAAAAGATCTACTACGACCTGCAGACTCCCTGGGGTGTCGTATTCTGGGTGGCCGGCTACAACGTCGAGACGAAAGAGCGGACCTGGTACCATATCGAGCGCAGCGAGTGGTCGATCCATTTCAACGCAACGAGCGACGAATCGCTTTTCTGCGGAGACGGCTCCGACGATCCGCCGGCGCCCTGGGCCGACGCGTCCAACCGCTGGATCTACCTTTTTGTGCCGGACACTGTGATCAACGGGGCGCCTTGGGCGACGATGCATTGGAATTATCCCACAGCGCCCGGCGAAACGCTGGTGCACCCCGGAGTCTTCCACGCCGAGAAGCTCGTCCACATGGTCAAACACAACTACCTGCTGGAACCCAACCCCATCTTCACGCCCGACAAGAAGTACGTGATCTTCCGCTCGGATATGTTTGGCGATACGTATGCGTTTGCGGTCGAAGTCGCCAAGGCCGCGCCCGCACAATAGATGCGCGCCCGCAGTGCGTCTTCGCAATACCCCATGAAAAAAATAGTACCCCTGGCCTTCGCGGCCGCCCTCGCCCTGGCCGTTGGCGCGAAAGCCGGCGAAAAAAAGATCACGATCGCCTTCCTGCCCATATCCACGGGCAACGTATACTTCGCTTCCTGCCGGGATGGCGCGGTAAAGGCGGCGAAGGATCTGGGCGTCGACTTGATTTACGACGGGCCCGCAGATCCGGATCCGGCGCGGCAGGTCGAGATCGTCGAACACTGGATCGACATGGGTGTGGACGCAATCGCCGCCGCCTGCGACGGCAAGGAAGGAATGTCGGCGGTCCTTCGCAAGGCCCAGGACAAGGGCATCAAGGTGGTCACCTACGACGCCGATACCGAGGCAGGCTCCCGAACATTCTTCATCAACCAAGCCACGGCCGAGAGCATCGGCACAGCGCTGATGAATGACGCCGCCCAGCTCTGCGGAAATGAAGGCCAGTTCGCCCTCATCACCGCAAATCTCACTTCGGCCAATGAAAACGATTGGCGGAAGTACATCGACTCGCGCAACCGGTCGGCCTTCCCCGGGATGGTGCAAGTCGCGATCCGCCCGTGCGAAGACAACATCGAAAAGGCCCGGGTCCAGGCCACGGAGCTAATGAACGATTATCCCAATCTGAAGCTCATCATGGCCATTTGCTCGCCCGCCGTGCCCGGCGCCGCGGAAGCGGTCAAACAGGCCGGCAAGGCTGGAAAAGTGAAGGTCATCGGATTGGGCCTGCCGAGCGAGAACAGGCAGTACGTCCACGAGGGCGTGACGGACAATGTCATTCTCTGGTCCACGCAGAATCTGGGCGGTCTGACCGTCCAGGCGGCGGTGGCGCTGGTCAAAGGAACCCTGAAGCCCGGCGACAAGACATTCAGCGCCGGTTCCCTCGGCGAATTCAAAATCCAGGATGGCCAAATCTATCTCGGGGAACCGATCATCTTCAACAAGGACAACATCGACCAATACAATTTCTGACCATGATCTCACTCCGCTCCAAAGGAACCCCTATGAAGAAACTATTACTCTGCGCCGCGTCCGCGCTTCTGCTGGCTGCCCCGCTTACCCGGGCGCAGGACCCGTTTGCCGAAATCCCGAAGAATGTTCAGCCGTTTGTCGACAAGGGCGAGATCTCCGGGGCGGTCATGCTGGTGGCGACAAAGGACCGCATCCTGCATCTGTCCGCAATTGGCGTTTCCGATATTGCGACTAAGCGGCCGATGCAGACCGGCGACACTTTCTGGATCGCATCCATGAGCAAGCCGATCACGGCCCTCGGAGTCGCCCTCCTGGTCGACGAAGGGAAACTGGCCTTTGACGACCCGGTGGAAAAATACCTGCCGGAGTTTCGACGCCAGTGGGTCGTTCAGGAGAACTCGCCGGACCGGCGAGTTCTCGTGCCCGCGGC